>Ga0164243_10013670_pt1 | contig 11395 bp, 10 predicted proteins | sample OricompcompostOP_FD_108781 | JGI IMG/M metagenome (GOLD analysis project Ga0164243, IMG submission 108781) | Organic Plus compost microbial communities from Emeryville, California, USA - Original compost - Organic plus compost (OP) | ecosystem: Engineered > Solid waste > Mixed feedstock >... | reverse complement strand
GCCGCACGGAGGAGGCCATCGACCTCCTCACCGAGACCGCGGCACAGAGCCAGACGCTGGTCGATCAGGTGACAGCGCGTCGCCACGGAGATCCCGCCGTCGGCGCGCTGCTTCTCGGCAAGGGGTCGCAGGCAAAGGAACGCGGCATCGACTGGCGCGTCGCCATCGACCCGGATGCTCCGCGCTCGGGACTCTCCACTGTCGACGCCGTCTCCGTGGTCGGCAACCTCGTCGACAACGCCCTCGATGCCGCATCGGCCTCGTCCGACCGGTGGGTGCACGTGAGTCTCCACGCCGCTGCGAGCGGAGGACTCGTGCTCGCCGTGAGCGACAGCGGGCAGGGGGTGCCCGCGGAACTGCGCGAGCGCATCTTCGAGCACGGGTTCTCCACGAAGCCGCACACGGGCGACGGGCGGGGCGTAGGCCTCGCCCTCGTGCGCTCGATCGTCGAGGACGCGGGCGGCTCCATCGAGATCGACGACGCGCCGACCGTGTTCCGCGTCACGCTTCCCGCGGGGCGGCGACCATGAGCGTGCGCACCCTGATCGTCGACGACGACGCCCTCACCCTCGAGCTGCACCGCACGTACCTCGAACGTCTCTACGGCTTCACCGTCGCCGGCGAATGCACCGGTGCTCGCGCTGCTCTGGCCGCGGTGCTCGATCCCCCGCACGGCATGGCGTTCGATCTCGTGCTGCTGGACATCACGATGCCGGACGGAACGGGCCTCGACGTGCTGCGTGCGCTGCGCGCACGCGGGGCGACCGTGGACGTCATCGCGGTCACCGGGGTGCGCGACGCCGAGACGGTGCGGCAGATGGCAGCACTGGGCGTCTACCAGTACCTCGTCAAGCCGTTCGCGTTCCCGGTCTTCCGCGAGCGGCTGACAGCGTACCGCGAGCATCGTGAGCACGCTCGGCGCACCGACGGGGAGGCGACCCAGCACGAGATCGACGCCCTCCTGGGGCGAAAGACCTCGCGGACGACGCTTCCGAAGGGCCTCTCACCCGACACGCTCGACAGGGTGGCCGCCCTGCTGCGCTCCTCCGGACCGCAGTCCGCGAGCGAGGCGGGAGCGGCGATGGGCATGTCACGGGTGGCCGTGCGCCGCTACCTCGAGCACCTCGTCGCCGAGGGTGTGATCGCTCGCACGCCCCGCTACGGGGCGCCGGGCCGGCCGGAGACGGAGTACTCCTGGATCCGGGGCCACCGCACGGGTGCGTAGACGCCCCTCCGATGAGACGGAGGGGCGTCTGGTCACTCGCCCGCGAGCCCGCCGAGCATGTGCCCGAACGAACGGCCCTCACCCAGGTAGGTCGCCGGGTCATACGGGTCGAGGGCCGCCGCGGCGTCGCGCGAGGCGATCGCCTCGGCGAGCTCGCGTGCGCCCTTCTCCACGCGCTTGCCCAGCGGAGCCACATCATCGCCGGAACCGCCCCAGTCGCTGGACGCGGCGAACACACCGGTCGACACCGCATCGGCGTGCAGGTAGGCGAAGAGCGGCCGGATGGCGTAGTCGATCGCCAGCGAGTGGCGCGCCGTGCCCGCGTTCGCGCCGATGAGCACCGGCTTGCCCGTGAGCGCGTCGGGATCGAGCACGTCGATGAACGACTTGAACAGTCCCGAGTAGCTCGTCGAGAAGATCGGCGTCACAGCGATCAGGGCGTCGGCGGAGACGACCGTGTTGATCGCGGTCTCGAGGGCGGGAGGGGCGAACCCGGTGAGCATGTTGTTCGTGATGTCGTGGGCGTGGTCGCGCAGCTCGATCACGTCGACGCTCGCGGCGATGTCCTGCTCGGCCAGGGCCTTGACGGTCTCCGCGGCCAGCCGATCGGCCAGCATCCGCGTGGACGAGGGGTTCGACAGGCCCGCCGAGACGACGGCGATACGGCGCGTGGTCATCTCACGCCTCCTTCCGGCCGAGCCCGAAGGCCGCGCCGGCGGGGGCCGGCGTGTCCTGGTACGGCGAGTCGGCGGTGAGGTTGTCGCCGCGGTTCGCGCCAGGGCGCGCCTGCCGCGTCGGGCCGTCTCCGTATGCCGCCTTGACGCGTGCGGCATGCGTCGGGGCATCCGGCACGCTCTCCGGGCGGTTCACGGCGAGCTCCTTGCGCAGGACGGGCACGACCTCGGAGCCGAGGATGTCCAGCTGCTCGAGGACCGTCTTCAGCGGCAGACCCGCATGGTCGATGAGGAAGAGCTGCCGCTGGTAGTCGCCGAAGTGGTCGCGCATCGCCGCGTAACGGTCGATGACCTGCTGGGGCGAGCCGACCGTGAGCGGTGTCATCTCGGTGAAGTCCTCGAGGCTCGGCCCATGGCCGTACACCGGGGCGTTGTCGAAGAACGGGCGGAACTGCGTCACCGCGTCCTGCGACCTCGCCGCCATGAACACCTGACCGCCGAGTCCGACGATCGCCTGCTCCGGCGTTCCGTGCCCGTAGTGCGCGTAGCGCTGCCTGTACAGCTCGATGAGGCGCTGGTAGTGCTCCTTCGGCCAGAAGATGTTGTTGGCGAAGAAGCCGTCACCGTAGTAGGCGGCCTGCTCGGCGATCTCCGGGGTACGGATCGAGCCGTGCCAGACGAACGGCGCGACGCCGTCGAGCGGGCGAGGGGTCGAGGTGAAGCCCTGGAGCGGCGTGCGGAACTTGCCTTCCCAGTCCACGACGTCTTCCCGCCACAGCTTGTGCAGGAGGGCGTAGTTCTCGATGGCCAGCGGAAGACCCTGCCGGATGTCCTGTCCGAACCAGGGGTAGACGGGACCGGTGTTGCCTCGGCCCAGCATGAGATCCATGCGACCACCGGACACGTGCTGGAGCATCGAGTACTCCTCGGCGATCCGCACCGGATCGTTCGTCGTGATGAGGGTCGTCGACGTGGAGACGATGAGACGCTCGGTGCGGGCCGCGAGCGCCGCGAGGAAGGTCGTCGGGCTGGACGACCAGAACGGGGGGTTGTGGTGCTCGCCGATCGCGAAGACGTCGAGCCCGACCTCCTCGGCGTGCGTGGCGATCCGCATGGTGGCGTCGATGCGCTCCTGCTCGCTCGGCGTGGCGCCAGTCGTGGGGTCGCGCGTGATGTCGCTCACCGACATGATGCCGAACTGCATCGCCTGTGCGCCTGACTGCTCGCTCATGATTCTCCGTGCTCTCCGAAACGGGTGCCTCGGCATCCGTTTCTATTCATTTGAATGTATCTGAGTCAACGCAACCGCAGCAATATTATTCCCGGCGGTAGCCTCGAATCATGAGCAGCACCGGAGCGGAACCGAAGGAGCCCGCCACAGGAGGGATGCAACGCCCCAAGAGACGCGTGCCGTTCTGGGACAACGCCCGCTACGCGTGCATCGTGCTCGTCGTGCTCGGCCACGCCGTCCAGCGCCTGATCTACGACTCCGACATCGCCTTCGCCGGCTACCTCGCCCTCTACGCCTTCCACATGCCGGCCTTCGCCATCATCTCCGGCTACTTCTCCAAGTCCGGGTCTCCGACGAGGGTGCAGATGGCCAGGGTCATCACCGACATCCTCGTTCCCTACGTCATCTTCGAGCTGCTGTGGACGCTCACCAAGTGGCTCGTCGAAGGACAGGCGACACCGAACATCACCAAGCCGTCGTGGACGCTGTGGTTCCTCCTCGCCCTCGGCATCTTCCGGCTCGTGCTGCCGTACCTCGCCCTCCTGCGCTGGCCGCTGCTGTGGACCGTGGCGATCTCGGTCGGCGTCGGCTACCTGCCCAACGTCGACAGCACCTTCTCGCTGTCGCGCACGCTCGGGCTGCTCCCCTTCTTCACGCTGGGCTGGTGGCTGCGCGAGAACGACGTCGTCACACGCTTCCGGCTGCTGGAGCGCCGCCCCTGGTGGGCGCGCGTCGCCGCACTGGCGGTTCTCGCGGGAGCCGGCTTCGCGGCATGGCACTGGATCGACGTCTGGCAGCAGATCGACCTGCGCCACTGGCTCTTCTACGAAGACTCCTACGCCGATCTCGGCGGCGAGCAGTGGTGGGCGGGAGCCGTGCGCATCGTCCTCATGCTGGTGGCGATCGTCCTCGCTGCGGCGTTCTTCACGCTCGTTCCCCGTGGCACGTACTGGTGGACGCCGTTCGGCCAGTACACCATGTACGTGTTCCTGCTGCACTCGTTCGTGCTGTATCCGTTCCGGGAGTCGGGAATCCTGCGGGATCTGGAGCCGACATGGCTGTGGCTTCCTCTCGTCACCGCCCTGTCGGTGCTGCTCGCGCTGGCCCTCGCGACCAGGCCCGTGCGGCGCCTGTTCCGACCGCTCGTCGAGCCCCGCCCGCGCTGGCTGTTCGCCGACGCGCAGCTGGCCTCGCGAGAGGGTCACCGCAACGACCCGACCGGATCGCGTCGACCTCGCTGACCGGGCGCGCGGCCTCAGTCGAAGAGGCCCGCCCCGACGAACGACCCCGGCGCGGCCCCCGGCGGGATGGCCCAGATGCCCGAGCCGACATGCCGGATGTATTCGTTCATGCGGTCGGTCGACAGGCGTCGCTGCAGCGCGATGAACTGTGCGGGGTCGCGCTGGTACGACAGGAAGAACAGGCCGGCGTCCAGGCGCCCCAGCTCGTTGTTGCCGTCGACGTAGTTGAAGCCGCGCCGGAGAATGCGGATGCCGTCGTTCTGTTCCGGGTGCGCCAGGCGCACGTGGGAGTTCTCGTCGATCGCGCCCGAGGCGAAGTCGGGCGCCGTGAACTCGTCACCGCCCGAGAGCGGCGCCCCCGTGCCCTTGTCGCGGCCGATGATCGTGTCCTGCTCGGCCAGGCGCACCCGGTCCCAGGTCTCGATCAGCATGGCGATCCGCCGGGCCACGAGATACGTGCCTCCCGCGAGCCAGGCGGGCTCGTCGGATGCCGCCGTCCACACGTACGCGTCCAGCGCCTGCGTGTCGTCGGCGAGGATGTTCGCTGTCCCGTCCTTGAAACCGAACAGGTTGCGAGGCGTCGCCTGTGCCGTCGTCGTGCGCGACGTCTTGCCGAAACCGAGCTGCGACCACCGCAGCCGCGCCCGCCCGAAGGCGATGCGGCTGAGGTTGCGGATCGCATGCACGGCGACCTGCGGATCGTCGGCGCAGGCCTGGATGCACAGATCGCCGTGCGAGCGCGCGGGGTCGAGGTCGTCGCCGAGGAACGCCGGCAGCCGCTCGAGTGCGGGCGGGCGCAGCGCGGCGATGCCGTAGCGGTCGCCGTCCTCGTTCTCGAACAGCGTCGGCCCCAGCCCGATCGTGATCGTCAGCCCGGACGCGGGGAGGCCGAGCGCCTCTCCGGTGTCGTCGGGAGGCAGCTCGGCGTCGCCCGAGACCGCGCCGGTCGCGCTGACCTCGAGCCCCTGGGTGATGCGCGATGCGGCGTACGACCAGTCCTGCAGCAGCGAGACGAGGTCGTCGCGGCCTGTGCGCGGCATCATGTCGAACGACGCGAAGTGCAGGTGCTCCTGAACCGGGGTGACGATGCCCGCCTGGTGCGGTCCGAAGAACTCATACATCGCCTGTGCGTCGGCGTGCGCGCGCTCACGCCCCAGCGCCACGCCGCCCGCGAGTCCCGCGCCCGCTCCGACCGCGAGGCCCGCCACTCCCCCGCCCAGCGCCAGCCCGAGCAGGCCACGCCTGCTCAGTCCGGGAGGCTCGCGATCTGCGGCGCTCCCGCCATCGGGAACCGACGGGGTAACGGCATCCGTGTCACGCTCGCTCACGACCGCATCGTCTCCGTGCGCCGATCAGTCGAGAACCGTGCCGGTCAGCTGTGAGAGCGGCTCGGCCAGAGCGTTGATGAGATCGGTGAGCTCACGCTTGTCGTCATCGGACAGCTCCGCGTAGCCGACGAACCCGTCGGTCAGCGAGCCGTGTCGGGCGAGGGCGGCCTCGAGCGTCGAGTAGCCGTCCTCGATCCGCGCGACGAGCTGCTCGCCGTCCCCGCCCGTGGACGCGGCGAAGTCCTGCACGAGGGAGAAGGCCATCTTCGACCCCTCGACGTTGGCGGCGAAGTCGTAGAGGTCGGTGCCGGACCACCAGTCCTCCTCGCCGGTGATCTTGCCGGTCGCGACCTCGTCGAGCAGAGCGATCGCACCGTTGGAGATGCCGCCGATCCCCTGGTCGTCCAGCGCCTGGGTGAAGTCGTCCGAGTGCACGTACTCGTACAGCTCCTGCACGTCGGCGATGAGCTGGTCTCCGTACCCCGCGCGCTCCTCCGGCGTGGACGGAGCCCAGTCCTGCCAGGCGGGCGTCTCCCCATCCGCGTTCATCGCGTCCTCCGCCGGCACCCAGAGGTCCTTCTCGATGCGGTGGAAGCCCGTCCAGTCCAGCCCTTCCGCCACGGCGTCGACCTCGCGGTAGTCGATGCGAGGGTCGAGGTCGCCGAGGGCTTCGGCGACGGGCTCGATGCGCTCGTAGAAGGCGCGCGTCTGCGGGAACAGGGCCCGCGCCTGCTCGTCATCGCCCGACTCGTACGCGGCGACGAGTTCGTCGACAGCGGGAACGAGGCGACCGACCTGATCCTTCACGAACGCGGCGTAGAGGTCGACGGCTTTCTGCTTCTGCTCCGCATCCTCGCCGCCGACGTCGATCCGGTCGCCGGTCACGGTGAACTCCGCCTTGCCGACGCCGTCGCCGACCATTCCCGGCTTGCACAGCGTGAAGTACGTTCCGGGCTGCGCCACGACCGTGAGAGTGCGTGACGCGGCCGGCGCGATGTTCTCGACTTCGCCGACGATGCGGAGCCCGTCATCGGCGAGCAGGTAGAACTCGCTGGTCTGGGAGCTGTCGTTCGTGACGTCGAACGTCAGCGTGCCGCTCTGAGCCGTCGAGTCCGAGACGGTGCACGCCGTGTCGGTCGACGAGACCTCGAACGATGCGCCAGCGGCCGCGGAGTCCGACTTGGCCACGCATCCGCTGAGGACGAGCGCTGCCGCGCCCGTTGCGACCAGGATGCCGAGGAATCGACGGGACGTTGTCATGCTGCTCCTTGCTGAGTGAGGGAAGAAGGCGAGGGGGAACGCTCCGGTGCGGCATCGCTCGAGGGACCGGGCGTGCGCCGGGAGTGCAGCCCGCGCACGAAGAACACCCCGACCACGGCGACGTACAGCGCCCAGGCGGCGACCTGCATCCAGGTCATCCGCGGCATGAATCCCATCGTGGCCTGGAGGATCGTCGCCCACACCCCGCCCGGCGCCACGAACCCCGAGACGTCGAAGGCCCACCCGAACGGGAAGGCGGCCCATCCGGTCGCCACCGCGCCTGTGACGGCATCGATGGGCGCGGCCTCGGTGAAGGGACCTGGCAGCGCCCCGGCCTCCTGCAGATCCATGACGGCATAGGCGAGCACGCCGGCCGCGACGATCACGAGGAAACCGCTCGTCCAGGAGAAGAAGCGGCGGAGATCGAGCCTGACGGCGCCGCGGACGAGCAGCCAGCCGACCACGACGGCGGCGAGGAGTCCCAGCACGGCGCCCACGAGGGCTGCGGGGGCGTCGCCGAACGACTGCACCATCGACCACAGCAGGAGCGTCGTCTCGATGCCCTCCCTCGCCACGGACACGAAGCCGATCGCGACGAGCGCCCAGATCCCGCCCGCGGTGAGGGCTCGGTCGATGCCCTGCTCCAGCGTGGCCTTCATGGTGCGCCCGGCTCGCTGCATCCAGAAGATCATCCACGTCACCATGCCGACCGCGAGCAGCGACATCAGCCCGCCGATGAGCTCCTGCGCTTCGAACGTGAGCGTGTAGGCGCCGAAGGTGAGCACGGCCCCGATGCCGAGCGCGAGGGCGACGGCGAGACCGACGCCCGCCCAGAGCCGGGGAAGCGCATCCGCGCGTCCGAGGCGACGGAGGTAGGCGACGAGGATGCCGACGACGAGGGCGGCCTCGAGGCCCTCGCGGAGCCCGATGAGGAAGGTGGCGAACACGAACGATGACCTTCTTGCGGAGGGAAGGTAAGGGATGCCTTACCTGTGCGACTTTACACCCTGTCCGGAGGTGCTCCCGCACACCGCCCGACGACTCCTCCGCCGGTAACGCGGCGCAACACTGCTCGCGTCCCGCCGTGCACGGATCTAGCCTCGCCTCATGTCTGAACTCTCCCTCCCGATCCTCGACCTGTCACAGCTGGACGCCGGCGAGGAGGCCGCCGCTCGCTTCCGCGACGACCTGCGCGCCGCCACACACGACGTCGGGTTCTTCTACCTCACCGGCACCGGCGTCTCCCCCGCCCTGGAGGAGCGCCTGCACAGGGCGGCCAGGGACTTCTTCGCCCTCCCCGATGCGGACAAGCTCGCCATCGAGAACGTCAAGAGCCCGCACTTCCGCGGGTACACGCGCATCGGCGGCGAGCGCACGCAGGGTGCCGTGGACTGGCGTGAGCAGATCGACATCGGTCCCGAGCGCGAGGCCGTCCAGGGCGGTCCCGCCTTCAACCGGCTGATCGGGCCGAACCTCTGGCCCGATGCGCAGCCGGAGCTGCGCGAGATCGTCGCCGAATGGCACGCCACCCTCTCCGAGGTGGCCCGCAAACTGCTGCGGGCCTGGGCGCAGACGCTGGGGGCGGCGGAGACGTACTTCGACGAGCACTTCGGTGAGCCCTCGACGCTCATCAAGATCGTGCGCTATCCCGGCACGCACGAACCCGAGCCGCAGCAGGGCGTCGGCGCACACAAGGACTCCGGCGTGCTGACCCTGCTCTGGGTCGAGCCGGGCAAGGGCGGCCTGCAGGTCGAGCGCGACGGGAGCTGGGTCGATGCCCCGCCGGTGCCCGGCGCGTTCGTGGTGAACATCGGGGAGCTGCTCGAATACGCCACCGGCGGCTACCTCAAGGCCACCAACCATCGCGTCGTCTCGCCGAAGGCGCCGGACGACCGCATCTCGATCCCGTTCTTCTTCAACCCGGCGCTCGACAAGCGCCTCCCGCTCATCGCGCTGCCCGACGAGCTCGCGGCCGAGGCCACCGGCGTCACGGAGGATCCGAACAACCCCATCCACGCCCTCTACGGTGAGAACGCGCTCAAGTCCAGGCTGCGGGCGCACCCGGACGTGGCGGCGATCCACCACGCCGACCTCGTCGGCGCTTCCGTCTGAGACGGCGAAGGCCGCCCCACACCTGGGGCGGCCTTCTCAAGAATGTTTTGCGCGATTGAACGCTGGTCGGTGCTTTATCGGCGAAGACCCAGACGCTCGATCAGCGAACGGTACCGCTCGATGTCGATGTCCTGGAGGTAGCCGAGCAGACGACGGCGCTGACCGACGAGCAGGAACAGACCACGACGCGAGTGGTGGTCGTGCTTGTGCTCCTTGAGGTGCTCGGTGAGGTCCTTGATGCGCTGCGTCAGCATCGCGACCTGCACCTCGGGGGATCCGGTGTCACCGGGGTGCGTCGCGTACTCTTCGATGATCGCCTTCTTGACGTCTGCTTCCAGTGCCATAGATTCGATCCCCTCTCTGCTTGTTGCGCGGTGCCCGTCACCTTCTGTGCGAGCTCTCTTTATCCGCGGCCGATCGAACGGCAACCCCATGAGTCTATCAGCCCTCGGGCCCCCGTGAGACCAGACTGCCGCCCGCGCTCGGATACGCTCGACACATGCAGGACAGAGCCGAACCGTGAGCATCGCCCGCGGACATCTCATCGACCTGACGCCGTTGCGGACCAGCCCCGCCTTCGCCCGCATGTGGATCGGCTCGACGCTCTCCGGCCTCGGAGGCCAGCTCACCATCGTCACCGTGATGCTGCACATGTTCGCCCTCACCGGGAGCACGCTCGCCGTCTCGATGATCGCGGTCGCCGGGCTGGCGCCGATGGTGCTGGCCGGTCTCTACGGCGGCATGCTCGCCGATGCCTTCGACCGGCGCAGGGTCGCTCTCATCGCGGCGACGATCGCGTTCGTCTCCACCGCGCTGCTCGCGGCGCTCACGTGGACCCGAACGGAGACGATCTGGTGGCTCTACGCCCTGAGCATGGTCATCGCGGCCGCGAACTCTGTCGGCATGGCCACGCGTACGGCCATCGTCCCCCGCCTCATCCCCCGCGACATGCTCGCCGCGGCATCCGCGCTGAACGGCGTCGCGTTCGGGCTGACCGTGATGGTCGGCCCCGCCCTCGCCGGCGTGCTCGTCGCCCTCACGGGATACGGGTGGACCTACACGATCGACGTGCTGCTCATGCTGACGATGTTCCTCGGCCTGTGGACGCTGCCGGCGCTTCGCCCCGAGGGCGAGGTCGTGCGACCCGGGCTGGCCTCCCTCGTCGACGGGTGGCGTTTCCTGCGCCGCGCGGGGAACATCCGGATGCAGTACATCGTCGACATCATCGCGATGACGTTCGGCAATCCGCTGGCGCTCTTCCCCGCGCTGGGCACCGTGATCCTGGGCGGCGGCGCCGTCACGACGGGGATGCTGACGGCGGCCACGGCGGCCGGCACGTTCGCGTCGAGCCTGTTCTCCGGCCGGATCGTGCAGTACCGGTGGCACGGGCGGGGGATCTCTCGGGCCGTGCAGGCGTACGGGGCCGCCATCGTGCTCTTCGGCGTGACCCTGGTGGCCGGCGCGCTTGCCCCCGCAGCATCAGAGACCTCACCGCATGTCGCGCTGATCGTGCTCGCCTGCATCGCTCTTGCGCTCTCCGGGGCCGCGGACAACATCAGCTCGATCTATCGCAACACCATGATGCAGGCGGCCGTTCCCGACACGATGCGGGGACGGTTGCAGGGCGTGTTCGTCGTGGTCGTGGCGGGCGGCCCCCGGATCGGCGCCCTCTACGCCGGAACGCTCGCGACCGTGACGGCCCTGTGGTTCCCGCCTCTTCTCGGCGGTTTCCTCGTCATCGGGCTGGTCGCCGCCCTCGCCCGGCGCAACCCGCGCTTCCGCGCCTACGACGCGGAGAACCCCGAGCCCTGAGGACCCGGGGTTCTCGTGCGCGGGGTGCTCAGTCCTGCTGAAGCGCGCCCTGCAGGTCGAGGTTGATGGTGATGTCCTTGCCCACGAGCACGCCGCCGGTCTCGAGCGCGGCGTTCCACGTGAGGCCGAAGTCCTCACGGTTGATGACGGTGGTCGCCGATGCCCCGGCCTTGTAGTTGCCGTACGGGTCCTGGCCGAAGCCGCCGAACTCGAACTCGAAGCTCACGGGCTTGGTGATGCCGCGGATGGTGAGGTCGCCGTCGACGAAGAAGTCGCCGTCCTCCACGCGCGCGCCCGTGGAGACGAACTCCATGCTCGGGAAGTTCTCCACGTCGAAGAAGTCGGCGGAGCGCAGGTGCGCGTCGCGGTTCTCGTCGTTGGTGTCGATGGACGTGACGTCCACCGTGGCGTTCACCGTCGCGTCGAGCGGGTTCTCCGGCGCGACGAGCGTCGCGCTCTTGATGCCGAACGAGCCGCGCACCTTCGAGATCATCATGTGACGCACGCTGAAG
>Ga0164243_10013669_pt1 | contig 11396 bp, 9 predicted proteins | sample OricompcompostOP_FD_108781 | JGI IMG/M metagenome (GOLD analysis project Ga0164243, IMG submission 108781) | Organic Plus compost microbial communities from Emeryville, California, USA - Original compost - Organic plus compost (OP) | ecosystem: Engineered > Solid waste > Mixed feedstock >... | reverse complement strand
TCCATCTTATTTGAGCGTGCAGATTAGCCAAATTGTCATGAAAACCCCAGCCGATCCCTTCTGTTTTCGAAACCACGGCTTCGAGGCGCTCCTCGAATTCGTCGAACAACTCGGCCGTTTCATCTTCATTTACTTGATCAATGATATCGGCATACATGGACACCATGCTGTTGTAGAAGCGTTCATCAATATCCCCGTAGCTTAGGGTGAAATCAACTCCATTTTCAACGTAGACCAGCTTCAATTCCAGGGCGTACCTGGCATTTCCAGTCAATCTCTCGAATTCCGAAATCGCATGTTTCGCATCCTGAAGTCTCAGCTTGCCAAATCCCCGCTCAGGGAAAAACTCTTTCTCAACCTTCTTGCAATACTCTTGAAAGAGAGACTCTACTGCTTCATCGCCCAGTATTCTTACAGCAAGAAACTTCTCCATATCTTTGCTGGCGCCATAACAAGCCTTCACCAAATCGATAAGCTGGTCGCTATTTAGCTGCTTCAGATGCTTATTCAGAGCAGACTTCGTCAGCTTCACAGGCTTTTTCCCTACCGGCCGCTTAACCAGTGACTTGGGGATCAGCTTGTCCTTCTGCCGCTCAAGCTCCTGATTCACTTCTTCGCAGGAGAAATGTTCGGGATCATATCCTTCTCGAACCCAACCGATAAAATGATCCCGCTCCGGATGATTGGGAGTAAGCAGTACTTCCAGCATATGCTGATGCCCCCAAACGCCTCCCACATCTTCCTGCGGACAGCCGCGGGCACCATCTAGACACAAGGGTGCCGGGTCGGATGTCGATGCGTCGATTTTGATCAACGTAACCGTGTGCTGCCAATCATCTCCAAAATCATACACGTATGTAAATACGGTGTTTTCTTCGTGAACATGCTTCTGAACGATTTCCCTCCGTGCATTCAGCACCTCGCGGTCTTCTATATGCTCGAATGTCGGATCGGGCAGACCGATCACCTTTTCTTTCACATGAAACTCGTATAAATGGTAATTTTCCCATCCCATGACCGATTGGATGATTTTGTGAAGCTGATGAAACGTCACGTCCGGATGAAATTGAAACTCCCGCCAAATCTTCGGGGCAATCTCATTCAGTTCGATTCTGCATCTATAAACCATGATCGTCTGTTCTCCTTTTAAGTATTCCGAGTATATAAACAATCCCACTGTATCCCGGTTGGAATTACAATGGGTAGGCTATTTAGATTCATTCCCATTCTTCTTCGCGCATCCTTTTGATTTCATCAGTCAAATGCGCAGCTTGTTCCGGAGTTAAAACTCCAGCCGATTCAAGGATATCGTCAATGCTGCATTCATCCTCAGACATTTGTCGGTCCAACTTATTTGGCAGGGGCATAGCCAACTGTTCTCCTCCCAATTATAAATCTGAGCAATCATTTTCATTTCTCTCCGGGAAACAAAACAGGAACATTCTAAACTTCATTCTCCTGCTGTTCAAAAGAAATCCTAGACCTCTTCACAATGATACGCGACAGTCCCGCATAGGTCTGTCTTCCTCAGTATAAGCTTTGCCTATAATGGGATTGGTGAGTATAGCTTCTGTTTCAAGAATGAATAATTATATGAAATCATACGTTTTCTCGGGAGAAAATCACTCGCTGCGAAACTGGGAGAGCTTACTGCCGGAGACCATAAAACTACGCGGTTCATGATCGAAAGTCCTCGGGAGATAAGGATTTCAGTAACTCCGATGTGCTCAAGGCTTTGCCAAGCTTGAATTCCTTCCTGCTTTGTTCAATCATGACCTTCAATTCCGGATTAGACTCAACGTCAGCTTGAATGGACCGCTGCTCTTCCTCTTGCAAGACGAGAGTGAACTTTCCCTTTCCTGGAATATGAAAGTGGTACACGGAGTTGTCGCGGCTCATATTCGATATGTTCTCCATCAACTCTTCCGGTGAATTGACCTTTTCCATTCGATGTCACCCCATGTCATAAGCTTTTCCGCTCTTTTATCACCAGTATAACATAAACCGCCCCGAATCCTGTAGAAGCAGAAAACCGGTCCCCACGGACCGGCATATCGCCCATGTAGCTCGTCCACCCTTACTTCGCAAACCGCGCCGTTAGCTGAAATTGCTGAAGATCTGAAGAAAAGTAAAAAGGCCTACCCTGTAAGAATAGACCTAGAAGTTAAGATTTATATACATCACCACGAGAGCCAATTTTAATTACTTGGATAAGTAACTTATCATTCTCAACTGAATAAATAATTCGATAAGAACCCACTCGTAATCGATATTCGTCCATTGTTCCTTGCATCCTTTTGATATCGAGCTCTGGATGATAAGGGTCTTCACAGAGAATTTGTAGATGTTGAGTAATTCGAATACGATTCGTCCTATCTAATTTTTGTAAATACTTAAGAGCATCTTTATAGAACTCAATTGAGTAAGTCATCGATAACATCCTTAAGTTTAATACTCTCGCCACGTCTAAAGGATTCTTTAGCTTTTTTAATTGCTTCAATATCATCTTGAGTAGTTGGCTCATCATCCCAAGGGATATGACGATACTCTTTATTTGTGACTAATTTTTCCAAGAAATCAGCAGCGATTGGAAGGGCTTCTTCAGGTAATTGTTGAATTAATTTGTTCAAATGATCTTTTGAAACTGCCATTCGATCAACCCCTATCTAGAAAGGCTAAATTAATTTTATTATAACACGTACTTAATGAAATTTCATAAAGATCGTACGGGCTATTTCAAGGTAGTCAGCAACATCAGCTAACACCGTATTCACGCTTCGGGCCATACGGCCCTTGGTCTGCCCGAGGCATTTCGGGGGAGAAGATTCATGCAGACAACCCTGCGAACCTAACCGCGTCGCGGCCGGCAGCTACGCTGCCTTAAGGTTCTCGGATTCGTGAATACAAGAACGTTACCTGAACCCCTCGTCAAAGATGAGTGGTCTGGTTTTCCTCCATAACAAAAAGTCAGAAAGTTAATGTCCATTGTTTTCTTCTTTAATCCAATTCCACAATACTTTCCTGTTCCAAGCGTATCCTTCGATCAAGCATCGTTTGCAGCACCTGCCTCCAATGGGTCAGTCGGGTATCCTTTAGAGCCTCCTCAAGCTTTCCGGCATATTCATCGCTGATTGACGCCGCTGAGGACTCGTAACGAAGAAGCGTCTCCGCATCCATTAGCATGGGCCTCAGATTAGAAAAGAATTTCTTCCGCAGGTATTCAAAAATCCGGATTCCTCCCAGATCAATATCACCCCAATGATACACTTCAATGTTCTTTTCCGATGCCGAGGCCAAATGCTCTGCCAGTCTACACAAAAAGGATTGCAATGACCGATGGGGAAATCCCCCGGTATATAGAACAAGCTCTGTGTCGCGGAGCTCGGAAGCGTGTTCGAGCCACAGATGATAAGTCGCCAAGTTTTCAATTGTTACTATCCGAGTGGCAACTGTTTGCACTTGATACATTTCTTCCACCGTTTTATCCGATAAGCCAACCCCACCGGCAAACACTCCAATATCAACCTTACGACTGTCGGTAGTACGGAATGAAAGAGGCCCGCTTACCAGCACAATTTGTGGATTTTTGGCCACCCCGAGGAAATCAAGCCATTCTTCCTCGGTTTCACGCTCCTCTCCTGATGCCTGCTTGGCGAGCGAAAGCAACCTTCGTTGAACGTTTCTTTCCATGTGCTTGGAGTCCTTGAACAGCCTCTGGCTAAGTAATCTTATTGGAACGGCTCGCTCGAGCCTAGGAAGCTCCAGCAATACACAAACAAGATCCTTATACCCCTCTGGATCGTCCACCTCCAGGTGGGCAGTTTTACCTTCGGCTAGCGATACATCGGCTTGTTCAGACCACACCCTGACCCATTCCCAAGGATGGCGAGATAAGGGAGTAAGGATGTGCCGCAAGCGTTCCAGCTTGTCCCGCTTCGGCATCCGCCCCGCAACGCGATAAGCCGTCTTCAACTCACTCCATCGCAGATAGATTCTTTCCAACTGCTCGCCGGTGCGAAACCGGGCCCAATTGAGTTCAACAAGTCCGAGCCGCTCCAACTCGGAAGCTGCTTCGTTGATCCAAATTCGTTTACGGAAATCCATTTCGTCTGTATAATCTTGCCAGAATGGACTTTTGTTAAGAGATAGCTGCGGCCTTTGCTTGGAAGGCTGCCCGGTTACAAAAGACTGGCTTAACTCGTATTTGTCCAACAGGAGGTTTAGCAGCTGGGAGACAAATTTGGATTTATATGGCGTTTCATGAATCTCCAAGCAGATCACCCCTTACCATAAAATCTAGAATAAAAAGCCTTGACCGTTTCCTTCATCCGCATCATCGGCTGAGGGGGATTTCCCGTTGTCAACGTTCGATAAATTCGATGCGGCAGCCGCCTCAGCCTCATATTCCGCTATTTCCACGGCTCCCGCTCTCGCCATCTCGTCTTCCGCCCCGTTGTCCCATTTGTCAATCATGTCTACATAACACTGGTAGTTATGCTTGCTGACGAACAGCGTGGTGGACACCTCAGGAGCCATATGCTGCATCTTCTCATCGGGAACGGCGGCAATCAGCTGCAGACCCATTTGCTTAATCAACCGCAGACTGGATTGAATCCGCTGCTCGTCCATTTTATTGAACGCTTCATCGAAAATGACAAGCCGCGTGCTTTTTCCGGAATATAAGTGGTGGAAGGAAGCCAATATCGCAATATAGAACGGTGTCTGCGTCTCGCCTCCCGATTTCTCCTTCAGCACTTGCGAGAAGCGGTATTTGCCGTTGCCGGATGTTACGATAATATCGAAATCCAAGTATTGCCGATAGTCCGAGAACTCCTCCAATTGTCCGGCCTCACCTTTGACCAGAAGATCGAACAACTCATGCAGAACCTCGGTACGATCATTGTCCGGTAATTCGAACAATGAACCCTTTTCCAAAAGCATGGGATCCATCACGGCATCATAGAAGCGCTTGTAACGTTCACTAGGGGAAACCTCAAAATGATACTTGTCGTCGGAAAAAGGAAAATGCCTCAGCGCATAGTTCAGCTCGTGAAACTCCCTACGGGCCATCTCGATCGCTTCCCTTAACCGAAAAATAAAGTGGGACTTGAACTCCTCTTCCGATTCTTTCAAAGCCGCCGCAACTTTATCCTGATATTCCGGAATATTCAGGTGTTCGATCGTTTCAAGCAGCCGATCGTAATCCTCGTTCGTGACCTTCTGGATGTCGGCGATAAAATTTTGATCGATATTATATTTTTGCCGCATTAATTGCAGCTTGTTGAACTGGCTGTCGCGCAGTGTCTGCTGACCCTTCCAGCTGCCTTCCCAATTTTGGATTTTCTGCCAAGTGGAGGCGGACGAATTGCATGCTTCTTCGTATCTTTGCATCGCTCCCGCTTCCCGCTCGCTGCCGTGCTCATTGATCCAATTCCGCCATGCGGCTTCGTACTCTTGCACCTTAATCCGAAGCAAGTGCAGCTTTCCTTCCGCTTCGGACTTTTTCGATTCGGTTTCCGTTTGCTTTTGGAGTAAGGATCCCCATTTTTGTTGCCACTTCTGTTCATCCTTCTTCCACTGCTCATACTCCGCCTGCAGCCGCTCCGCTTCGCTGAAATCGAGACCATTCAGTTCCTCTGTCTTCTGCAATAGCATTTCCGAGCATTCGTGGATATGCCGCATCAGGCCAAGATGGTCGGCAAGCTTGGTACAGCCCGTTTCCTTCAATTTGCCGATCCATTCGGAAAGGTGTTCACCCCAAGCATACAGCATGCGCCGTTCGTCCTGGGCAGACACCAGCTCGGAGCGGCGGATTTCCAACTGGCGGGCGATCGCTTTGGCGCCTATGAACGGAACCTCGTATTGCTCCTTGCGCATCTGCCGGGCTACCAGGTTGTTGTAAACCATGCATGATTGGGTCACCGCTGTACGATGGTGTCGCAGTTCCTGCTCGTTTGCAGCCTTCATCACCTTGCCCAGCAAATGCTCGACGTGCGCCTGGATTACGGGATGCTCCGCCTGCAGCTCGAGTGCCAGGGAACCGGTTACGGCCGTTCCCAAATACCGCTTCTCCTTCTCCGTATCGACGAGACCGACGCCTTCCAGCCGATAGGTTCGCTTCTCCCTTTCATAAATAGACAATGCCTCTGCGAAACATTCCGGTTCAACCAACAGATCGAAGCGCTGGGTGTTCAAATACCCTTCCACCGCATTACGCCAAAGCTCTTCCTTGAGCTCCATGTGCTCGCAAAACACCCAAACCGCCGAGCGGCCCCGCAGCCGTTCCTCCAAGATGCCCTTCAACTGGCGCACCGGTTCGGCATAGCTGCGCTTCTGCTGCTCCAGATCACGAATGATCGTTCTTAACTCTTCGATTCGAGCGTCCGTTTCACCCAGCTTTTCCTGCAACTGGTTATGTTGAACGAGCATCCTGTCACGCCACGCCGTTAGACCTTCTCCAATCTCAGCCAGATCCCGTGTCCACTCTTCTTCCTCATGGACTTCAATGATTCCGCAACGTGCCACAGCGTCAAGACGCGCCAGGCTCTCCTGATAACTGCGAAGCGTCTCCCTCTCTCCAGGCTTCCATGTCCAGTACGGATTGTCCGGCCAATCGTACAAGTTCGCCAATAGCTGAAGCTCCCGTTCAATTTGTCTCCGATACGTGAGCAAGAGCCTCTCTCCCTCGCTCTGTTGAGCGGTGAGCCGGGCAATGTCCTCGTGCAGCTCTTTCTTGCGCTTCTCCGCAGCATGGTTCTGCCAGCGCTGGTAAGCATCCTGCTGCTTGTCCCGGGCTTCCGCCTGCAACCGGGCGGCAAGGTCAATATCATCCGCAAGCTGTCGCAGCTCTTCTTCCAGCCGGACATTGTCCCGTTCGGTCTGCTCCAGATTCTCACTCTCGTAATCCGCTTTCAAGCGCCGGATCACATAATCCTGCTCAATGGCAGTCTCCTTGTATTTGGCATACTGGGCATAACACTCACGTATGGATTGCAGGTGCAGCTTCTTCTCCTGAAGATGCTCCAGCTCCTGGCGATACCGTTCGTGGATCTCGAAATTTTGCCGCATCAAATCCAACTGCAGCTCTTTTCGGTCGAGTATATAATCGTAGACAAAAGCACGGATATTCTGGATCGGCTTGAACGAGAGCGCTTTGGTGAATATTGTGAAAAACCGATCATGAAGCTGTCCCATCCGGGCGAGTAAGGCTTTCTGATAGTTGGTCTTGTTCCTTTCAAACAAAGCCTTTTTTCCGGAGAGCCCGCTGACCCTGACGCTTTCCCCACCGTAGCGCTTGCGGAATTCGTCTCGATTGAGCAGCTGGCCGTTGGATTTGACAAACTGCAAATCATCCAACCGCCGATCTGACAAAATGAAATACTCTTCTTCCCCGGTCGTGCTTCCTCGGTATACATCAATCGCTACCCCGACAACGAACCATTCCTTACGGTCCTCGTCCCGGAATTCAGCTGCAATATAAGTCGTAAAATCGCCGTCCCTCAAAAAGGAGCGCTCGTCGCTGCCGATTTTTCCCCTAAGATAATTGATAAAGCTGCGTTTGGCGTCATCGTGTGCAGCCGCATTGAACTTGATCATTCGATGATCAGCAACGAAAAGCACCTGCAGCGCGTCAATAATCGTCGATTTTCCCGCGGCGTTCTGTCCAGTGATCAACGTCTGTTTTCCGAATTCCAGCTCCTCGTCCTTGAAATAATGCCAGTTAATCAGACGCAGCCGCTTCATCCATTTCATCCAGCAATCCTCCCTCCGCGTTCGTCAGGTACAATTCTAGCTTATCAAGTAACGACTGCATCTCATCCGTCTGAATCATATAGATCCAAGTATGGAACAGCTTGAACCGGGCATCATCGGAACGAATGTCGGAATCCAGCGGTTCAATCAATTGGGCCTGTACACACAATCTAACCAGCCTGTCCAATGCGGTACGGTTTACCCATTCCAGCCGGAACGTCTCGTACTTGCTGCGAATTTCATAAAGGGTAATCATAGGATAATCCGCCAGCGATAGGCCTTGCCTCTTCTCCTCATATAGTAAGCGCAGCACCAGCAGCCATAGTGTCTGTTCCCGGTCAAGCCTACGGCGAAGACGGCCATCGGGAATATGCAGATAGACGCATTCATGCCGCTCGTCCACGACAAGTTCCCAACCAAGGAATCGATAATAGCCCTCCAACGCGGTACGGTAGCGACGAATTGTCGCATACAACTCCCGGTCCTTGTCTTTGATCAGAAGGTTAACCTCCATGAGTCGCTGGATTACTTCTTTGACCTTCGATTGTTCAGAGTCGCTCAAATCTTGAAACATCATGAATCGTTATCCTCCCCGCTCTTTACGGACAATGTCGTGATTGTGGAATCGATATCTTCCGACACTAACCGTCTGCCGCTTGCCTTGCCGGTCCAAGCTGAAACGCGAGCCACCATCCGAGCCATACAAATAAACATACCCCAGCATAAGAAATTCCTCGGCACTACTTGGAGCGAGCTCGATCAGTTCCATGCGCTTTCGGTCACCAAGCCGGGTCATGACGTAATCATCCACTTTTTTACGGGTAATGGCCTTGCGCATTTTCTCTACGTTCCTCTGTCGCAGCTCCTCCATCACGTGTGCCGGAATCGGAACCGTAACATGGGTCTCCGGCTGATGAGCCATCCTTCGGCGGCGCGGCGGCAGGAGTGACTGCTCTGACCATCCGCGAACCTGATTAATCGCGAACAGCGAGTATTCCGCATCCTGCTTTTGCTGGCCGAGCAACTCCAGCAGACGTGTCAACCGGCGGTCCAATCCTTCATGCTGCTGACTCAAATATCTGGCCCGGTCGTAGGAAGAACGAAGATACTGGTTATGCCGCACATCAATCTGATAGAAAATCTCTTCCAGCCCGACAAAGGTTTCTTCAATGAAGAATAAAGCTTCCTTGACGGCATATTCCGCTTGTTCAACCGTTTCATACAGCTCGCTCTTGACGCCGTCCATTGCAGCTTCCTGCAGCAAACCCCGATCTAGGAGCCACTTCTGAACCGTATGAAGGATTTGAAAACGATAGCGCGCCACATGATCCGACGTTTTGAGCCGGTGATAGCTTTTATCTACAATTTGCGATTTATAGGTTTCAAAATGATGGTCCAGCACTTCGCGAATCGAAGTTTTTTGAACAACTGTCTCCATGTGATGCTTCATATTATTGTATAACCCAATCAATTCATGGCGAAATTGCCTTGTTACCTGTGCCGCCTCCATTACGGCGAAACAAGGGCGCATTTTGGCCTCCTCGCCGGTAAGAAGCTGATAAGTTACAAAAGCAAACCGTTGATATTCGACCGTCCGTGCTTCGCATAATTCCTGAAACACCGCAATCAGCCGGCTGGCATAATGGGGAAGTACAATATAAGCTTCGAACTGGCTGCGGGTTTCCACATCAATCCACTTCGCCCGTTCCAGCCGTCGCAGCAATGCATTGGCCTGAGCTCTGGAGACATCCTCTAACGTAAGCTGATCCTCTCTTCCAGCTCCAACCGGCTCATCCTCATCGGCAGAAATGACCATACCCGTTTCTTGTTGAGTCTCCAGCAGCTCCTGCAGCAGATCCCGCATGACTTCATAGCGAATGCCGAACCGCTCCCTTTGCGAATGCTCGTATAAAAGCAGCAGTGCTTCCGCATATATCTTCCGATTGGAACCCGTCAGAAGATGAAATAATCCTTCCGGTACTACATCAAACAAGTTCATCATACCGCGCGCATACCCTTTCGGAGAAAAATGTCGATACTTTATTATACTAGATTTGGAAGATATGAAGTATGGTAGAATACGGCTATTCCCTTCAATCTTAATGGCAAGCTCCATTGGTATACGGAATACTTGCCGTACAAGGCTCTCAAGTATCGGTATTAACTCCAGAAGAAGCAGAAAACCGGCCCCCTCGGACCGGCTGATTCAGGCTCCATATAGCTCGGCCCACCTCACCGCACAAACCGCCCGCTGCACACAAAACGCGCTGCTTCCTGACGTCGGTTCGTGTTCACAACGTGTTGACGATGTGGGCGACCAGCCTGAGGTTGTGTTCGATCAGAAGATTGCGCGAATGCTGATTGCCTTCCGCCATCAGTCGCAAGTGCTTCAGTTCTTCCTCCTCAGATAGCGGTTGGGGAAATGCGTTGTTCTTAATGTAGGAGACAAGCAGCGTGATTTCCTTGATGATTAAAGCGATAGTCGTCAAAAGACCAGGCACGTCAAGCACCTCCTCAAATTCACAGGCATTATTACAGTTTATGAATGAGGGTGTCTGTCCGTGCCTGTACTCAAGGTAATTTTTCAATTAAAATGACCAAGGGATAAGGCTATTTGTTAGGAGGCTTGATTGGATGCAAAGAAACGCTGGTGCGTTTTGCCTCTCCAAAACATCCGGTAATAGATGTACTGGACGGCAAGCGAGAACAAGTAGCAAATCGGATAAGCCATCCAAATGCCTTCAAGCCCGATAGCCCGGGAAAGCAGCCAGGCGGTTGGGTTCTCGATTCCCCAGATGGAGATAATGCCGAGAAGTGTTGGCCAGAATACGGTGCCGCTGGAACGCATAATCCCGGAGATAATCATGGCGTTTCCAAAAATCATGTAAGACCATAGGACGATAAACGACAGCCTTTGCGCGATCTGAAGGGTATCGGGGTCAACGAGAAACAGGCTTAATATACCATGACTAAACCATAGGACGATGCCCACTATGATGGCGCCAAGGATATAGTTTAACACAACGGCGCTTTTGATTAACTCCCCCAAGCGCTTCTGGCGGTTGGCGCCAATCAATTGGGAGCCGAAAATACCGGCCGCTATACCCAAACTCATGGCCGGCATTTGCACATAAGTGATCACTTGCATCACGGCTCCGTACGCGGCTGTCGCCGTTGCTCCGTAAGCATTTACGAAAAAAATGACGGCAACTTCCGAGAGGGAAACGAACACCATTTGAACGCTTGACGGAATTCCAATCTTAATCATTAACCGCATGATCTGCGGGTCTAATCGCAATTTTTGCAGTGTTGTTTTATCAAGTGCCAACGGGTGTTTAATGCGTATTAAATAGGCGATAAATGCAATCAATGTCAGGATGTTGGCGCATACCGATGCCAAAGCCGCCCCTGTCACGCCAAGCGGCGGCAACCCGAGCCAGCCGAACAGAAACACCGGCGTCAACAGGATGGTTAAAGCGGTGCTCATGATCAAAAAATAAAAAGGCGTCTTGGAGTCTCCGGTCCCGCGCAGGAACGTGGTGTAATTAATGTAAACAAAAAAGAACGGCAGGCTCGCAAACATAACGCGGGCAAAGCTGACCGATAAATCGATAATTGACGCCGGCGTGCCGATCAGTTGAAAC
>Ga0164243_10013668_pt1 | contig 11397 bp, 10 predicted proteins | sample OricompcompostOP_FD_108781 | JGI IMG/M metagenome (GOLD analysis project Ga0164243, IMG submission 108781) | Organic Plus compost microbial communities from Emeryville, California, USA - Original compost - Organic plus compost (OP) | ecosystem: Engineered > Solid waste > Mixed feedstock >... | reverse complement strand
TGGAGCTTGCCGAGGGTGTTCTGCACGTGGTTCTGCACCGTGCGGTGGGAGATGACGAGGCGTTCGGCGATCTGCTTGTAGCTCAGGCCCTTCGCGACCAGGCGCAGCACCTCGGTCTCCCGCTCGGTGAGCTGCGGGGCGCCCGGCCGGCCGGCCTCCTGCGCGGGCGGCGCGGGCTCCGCGGCCAGCCTGCGGTACTCGCCGAGGACCAGCCCGGCCAGGCCCGGCGTGAACACCGGGTCGCCGACGGCGGTCCGGCGGACCGCGTCCAGCAGTTCCTCGGTCGACGCCGACTTCAGCAGATAGCCGGTCGCACCCGACTTCACGGCCTCCAGCACGTCGGCGTGCTCGCCGCTCGCGGACAGCACGAGGACGCGCAGCGCGGGGTTGTGCGCGACGAGTTCCTTGCAGACCTGCACACCGGGCTTGGCGGGCAGGTTGAGGTCGAGCACCAGGACGTCGGGGCCGGCGGCCTTGGCGCGGCGCACCGCCTGCTCGCCGTCGCCCGCGGTGGCGACGACCTCGAAGCCGGACGCGCCCAGGTCGCGGGCGACCGCGTCGCGCCACATCGGGTGGTCGTCGACCACCATCACCCTGATCGGCTCCCGCTGTCCGCTCGTGCCGTCCGTCATCGCTGTTCCGCCTTCCCCCGTGAGGCACTGCCGGCCTTCGGTACCTTCAGTTCCACTTCGGTGCCCTGCCCCGGCACCGAGATGACCTCGGCGCTGCCGCCCAGTTCGCGCAGCCGTCCCCGGATCGACAGGGCGACACCGAGCCGGCCCTCGCCCTCCGCCTCGGCGAGCCGGCCCTCCGGGATGCCGGGGCCGTCGTCGCGGACGGTGACGACCACCTCGCCGGGCTCGTCCTCGACGAGGATCCACGCGCGTGCCTGTGCCCCGGCGTGCGCACGCACGTTGTCCAGGGCGGCGCCGACGGCCGCCGTCAGCTCCCGCGCGGCCGCCGGGGGCAGCAGTACGGGCGCCCCGGGCTCCGCGAGGCTGACCCGCGCGCCGGCGTACGGGGCGAGCAGCGACCGCAGGTCCACCGGCCCGCCGTCGCCGTCGCCGTCCGGCTCCTCCACGGCCCGGACGACGGCGCCCTCGGCGGCGTCCTCCGACACCCGGGACACCGGCACCAGGCCACCGGAGACCAGGGTGCGCAAGGCCACCTCCTGCTCGCCCGCCATCCGGCCGAGCTCGGCCGCCTCGCCGCCGATGACGGCGCCGCGCCGCTGCACCATCGCCAGCACCTGGAGCACGCTGTCGTGGATGTCCCGGGCCAGCCGCTCCCGTTCACGGGTGGCCGCCTCGATCTCCAGGGCGCGGGCGAGGGTGCGCTCGGAGGCGCGGGCGACCTCCACGACGTAGCCGATGGCGATGGACGCGATCCAGACGAGCAGCACCATGTGGACGGTGTCCCGGGTGGGCACCCCGGAGCGCTCGGCCAGGTTGGCGACGGCGACGAGCGTGGAGGCGAACGCGGCCCAGCGCCAGCCGCCCTTGATGGCGAAGGCCAGCACGGCACCCGCCGTCCAGATCGACGGCAGGGTGGGCGCCCCGGCGTCGATCCGCTCGGGTGACTCCGCGACCCGGGTCAGCATGATGCCGACGACGGCGACGGACAGGTCGACGGCGAGGAAGGGCCGGGTGCAGCTCGCCGCGTTGGCGACCCTCGGCAGGGTGGCCAGGGTCCACACGACGAGGACGGCGAAGTAGCCGAGGGCGACCCAGGGGCGGGCCACCCGGTCGTGCGCGCTGACGAACAGGCCGATCGCGTAGACCATGGTCAGTACGCGGTACCCGGCGAGCGCACGCCACAGCGGCTGCTCGACCGACATCCTCATGACCCGCTCACGGCTGGCCACGCCCCCACCCCCTGTGTGCCGGACCGGCCGCCCCTACCGGGCCCCGGGACGCTCCCCGTCCGGCTGCCTCGTCTTCTTCGCCTGTTCCTTCTCGGCCTTGGCGGCCTCCGCGATCTGCCGCTTGGCGGCGGTCGCGTAGATGTCGACGTACTCCTGGCCGGAGAGCTTCATGATCTCGTACATGACCTCGTCGGTCAGCGCCCGCAGCACGAACCGGTCGTGCTCCATGCCCTGGTACCGGCTGAAGTCCATGGGCCTGCCGATCCGGATGCCCGGCCGCATCAGCTTGGGCATGACCTGCCCGGGCGGCTGGATCTTCTCGGTGGCGATCATGGCGACGGGGATGACAGGCGCCCCGGTGGCGAGCGCCACGCGCGCGAGGCCGCCCGGCTTGCCCCGGTAGAGCCGCCCGTCGGGCGAGCGGGTGCCCTCCGGGTAGATCCCGAACAGCTCACCCCGCTCCAGCACCTCTATGCCGCTCTTGATGGCCGCCTCACCCGCGCCGCGCGCACCCGAGCGGTCCACCGGAAGCTGGCCGACGCCCTTGAAGAACGCCGCCGTCAGCCGGCCCTTGACCCCCGGGGTGGTGAAGTACTCGGCCTTCGCGATGAAGGTCACCTTGCGGTCGAGGACCACGGGCAGGAAGAACGAGTCGGAGAACGACAGGTGGTTGCTGGCCAGGATCGCGGGCCCCTCGGCGGGAACGTTCTCCAGGCCCTCCACCCAGGGCCGGAAGGCGACCTTCAACGGTCCCCCGATGGCCACCTTCATCGCGCCGTACAACAACCCTGTGCCTCCTGTGTGTGGAGGAGACCTTAACCCGGAGCGCGGCCGGAGGACCCGACGGCCCTGGTCGGTGTCAGTGCGGTCGCGTACGGTGAACCTCACCGGGTTGTACCGACAGGCGGCCGCCACGTGAGCCGATGTCGTCGTACACGTCCATGCCGTCCCTCTCACGAACGGGAGACCGTAAGGTGCCGGTCCTTCCTGGAGCCGAGCCGTACCGCCACGAGGGCACAGGGGTCGGGGTCCTCCTGTGCCACGGGTTCACCGGCTCCCCGCAGTCGCTGCGCCCCTGGGCGGAGCATCTCGCCGCGCGCGGGTTCACCGTCTCGGTGCCGCTGCTGCCGGGGCACGGCACACGCTGGGAGGACCTGCGGATCACGGGCTGGCAGGACTGGTACGCCGAGGTGGACCGCGAGCTGCGCGCCCTGCGCGACCGCTGCTCCCAGGTCTTCACCGGCGGCCTGTCCCTGGGCGGTGCCCTGGCGCTGCGGCTGGCCGCCCGGCACGGCCGTGACGTGGCCGGAGTGATCGCCGTCAACCCGGCGAACCGCCTGCACGGCCCGGCCGCGCGCACCCTGCCGGTCACGCGGCACGTGGTGCGCACGGGGCCCGGGATCGCCGGCGACATCGCGAAGGAGGGCGCCGTCGAGGTCGGCTACGACCGGGTGCCGCTGCACGCCGCGCACTCCCTGCGGTCCTTCCTCCGCCTGGTCGACGGCGAGCTGCCGCAGGTCACGCAGCCCCTGCTGCTTCTGCGCAGCGCACAGGACCGGGTGGTGCCCGCCGCGGACTCGGCCCGGATCCTCAGCCGGGTGTCGTCCACCGACGTGACGGAGATCGTGCTGGAACAGAGCCGTCACGTCGCGACGTTGGACCATGACGCGGACCGGATCCACGAGGAGAGCCTCGCATTCATCGGCCGGCTCGCGACCGGTGCCGGCAAGGAAGGGACGACCGCACGTGGCTGAGCACGACTCCGGCTCCGACCGCGACAGACATGAGGAGCGCGAGCCCGACGAGCAGCACGTCCCGTTCGACGAGGACGCCGCCTGGGCCGCGATCGTCGCCGGGTACGGCGAGGAGCCGACGGACCCGCCCGGGACCAAGCCGTTCAAGTCGGTGGAGGACCTGGCGCTGCTCGAGTCGGGCACCAACGACTCCCCGGCCGGCGCCGCTGACGCCGAGCCGAACGGCGAGCGCGCCGAGCCCGGCGACACCGCCGTGAAGGACGACAAGGGGGCGGGCGACGCCCCGGTGCGCCCGCTGGGCGCCTCGGTCTCCTTCGCACCCGGCGTCGGCCCCCGTGACTACAGCGTGTCCGAGCCGTCGGAGGACGACTTCGACGCCGACGACGAGGGCCACTTCGTCCCGCCGGAGCCGCCGCCGCTGCCCGAGGCGGACGTGACCGCGAAGTTCGCCTGGCTGGCGGTGGTCGGCGGGCCGGTGCTGCTGCTGCTCATCGTCCTGTTCGGCTGGGACATGACGTGGTGGCTGGCCACGCTCAGCATCGGCGGCTTCCTGGGCGGCTTCGCGACGCTGGTGATGCGGATGAAGACGGACGACGAGGACGGCGACGACCCCGGGCGGGGCGCCGTCGTCTGACCGGGCGCCCGCCGCCCCGGATCAGCTCTTCGGCCCGGCGGGCACCTTGAGGGCGGCGAGGACCGGCAGATGGTCCGTGGCCGCCCGCAGGTCGTCCACCGTCACCCCGGGCTGGTCCAGCGGGACCCCGCAGCCGAGCACCTCCACGCCCTCGGTGGCGAAGATCGCGTCGATGCGCTGATGCGGATCGAGCGGGGTCGAGGTGTGCTCGCCGCCCCAGGGGGCGGTGGCCCAGCAGTCCTGGAGGCTGCCGGCGAGCAGCCGGAAGGTGCGCCCGGTGGGCCGGTCGTTCAGGTCGCCCCCGGCCACGGCGTGCTCCACGCCGAGCGCGGCCAGCCGGTCCAGCAGCATGCCGCCCTGTTCCAGCCGCTCGTCGGAGTGCAGGGAGAGGTGGCAGCTGAGGACGCCGAGGCGGGCGCCGCCGAAGCGGACCACGGCGGTGGCGAAGCCGCGCCGATGGTGTCCGGGGACGAGCGGCAGCAGCACGTCCTCGGTGCGTTCCACGGTGGCCCGCAGCCCGCACAGGATCGCCGGTCCGGCGGCGGTCGCCCCGCCGGTGAGGATGACCAGGTCGGCGGCGCGGGCGAGCCGGGCGAGCTTCTTGCGCCAGCGGAAGAACCGCGGTGCCTCCTGGACGAGGACCAGGTCGGGGGCGCAGGCGCGGATCACGCGGGCGAGGGCCTCGGTGTCGTCGCGCAGGGAGCGCACGTTGTAGCTCAGGACGCGGAGGGTGGCGGAACCGTCGGGGTCGGTGCGGGACTCGGGGAGCAGCGCCATGCCGATCAATGTACGCCCGACGGCTCGGGGCGCGGGGTCATGGCGACGGCCTGTCCCAGGCCGGTCGCGCAGGTCCCCGCGCCCCGGAGCGGTGGCGCGTGCGGTGCCCTGCGGGGGGTCCCGGAGGGCGTACCGCGTCACATGATCGGGTCGGGCTCGCGGGCCAGGTCGGCGGCGCCGACCAGTCCGGCCTTGTTGCCGAGCTGCGCGGCGATGACGTCGGCGACCGGGCGCCAGTTGCCGCCCACCAGCCAGCGCTTGTACGACTTGCGGATCGGGTCGAGGACCAGTTCGCCCTCGTCGGAGAGGCCGCCGCCGACGATGAAAGCGGACGGGTCGAACAGCGAGGCCAGGTCGGCGAGGCCGGCGCCGGCCCAGCGGGCGAGCTCCCGGTAGGAGTCGACGGCGACCGGGTCGCCCTGCCGGGCGGCCATGGAGATGTGCTTGCCCTCGATGCCGTCGGGGCTGCCGTCGCCCAGGCCGAGCAGGATCTCGGCGTTCTCCGGGGTGGCGTTGGCGCGCTGCTTGGCGTAGCGGACGAGGGCGCGGCCGGAGGCGTACTGCTCCCAGCAGCCCTGGCTGCCGCAGCCGCACAGCAGGCCGTCCGGCACCATGCGGATGTGGCCGAACTCGGCGGCCACGCCGAAGTGCCCGCGGCGCAGCTTGTTGCCGATGATGATGCCGCCGCCGAGGCCGGTGCCCAGCGTGATGCAGATGACGTTGCGGTGGCCCTTGCCCGCGCCGAACTTGTACTCGCCCCAGGCGGCCGCGTTGGCGTCGTTCTCCACGACGACGGGGAGGCCGACACGGGCCTCGACCTTCTCCTTCAGCGGCTCGTTGCGCCAGTCGATGTTCGGCGCGAAGTACACCTCCGAACGCTGGCGGTTGACGTATCCGGCCGCACCGATGCCCACGCCGACGATCTCGTGTCCGGCGCGCGCGCCCTCCACCGCGGAGGCGATGGCGTCCACGATGCCCTCGGGCGTACCCGGGGTCGGCACCTTGTGGATCGAGAGGATGTTGCCTTCCTCGTCGACCACGCCGGCCGCGATCTTCGTGCCGCCGATGTCGACGCCGATGGTGAGTCCCATGAATCCCTCAGTTTCGGTCGAGCCCCGCTACGGCCAACCGTACCCGAGGCCCTCGCACTCCAGTCCGCGTCGTCCGCTCGGCGGACGGGGACCCGGGGAGGACGAGGTCAGTCGAGGTCGATCCGCTCGCCCGGGCCGGTGTCGTCGCCCGGGTCGCGGCCGTCCTCGGGGGTCCGGCCGCCGCCGTCCCCGGCGGTCCAGCGGCGTTCCTGGTTCTGGACGGCCGAACGGTAGGCGGCGAGCAGTTCGTTGCCGGCGGCGGCGAGATGGTCGAAGACGTCCGGATTGCGCTCGATGACCGGTTCGACGGCGGCCTTGGCCTGCTCCACGACCTGCTTGACCACCTGCTGGGCGGCGGGTCCGGCGACCGCGCCGAGCAGCGGCGACTGGAGGGTGGAGAGCCGGTCGGCGACGGCGTCGACGAACTTGCGCAGCTCCTCGGCGGCCGAGCCGGGCGGCTGTCCGTTCCGGGCCCGGCGGCGGGCCTTCTCCTCGGCGAGGTCCTCGGCGCAGGCCGTCGCCCAGGCGTCGGCGTCGGCCTCGGCGTCGGCCGTCCGCACCTCGTCCACGGGCTCGGGCCCGTCGGCGTCGGACGGGGGGAGCTCTTCGCTCATGACGGACTCCTGACTACGGCTCGTCCCTCCGACGTTACCCGAACGGCGGTACCCGCTTCACTTGGCGCGGGGCCACAGGTCCGGGTCCGGGGCGAACCGGATCCGCAGCTCGCCGTCGCGCAGCCCGGCCCCGTCCACGGCGCACCGCCGCAGCACGGAGGGCAGCGGCACGATACGCCGGAACTGGCCGGCCGTGAGGACGAGTTCGTCGCCGCGCCGGATCAGGTCGAGCTCGTCGCGGTGGGCGCCGGGCAGCGGGATGTGCCAGACGAGGACGCCGTCGTCGGCGAGCCGGTCGGTGACGGGCCACTCGACCGTGGACGACGTCCCGTTGACGACGGGCACCGCGAGCGCGGCGAGGTCGTCGGTGCCGCGCGGGTCGTGCCCGAGGTGGGGGACGTCGTGGACGTCGTGGGTGCCGCGCCACTCGTCGGTCACCTTGCGCTGCTGGGCGACGGGCCCGGCGAGCCAGCTGCCGGGGCCGGCCTCCGCCTCGGGCAGCACCCGGTTGGCGACCACCGCGTCGGGGCGCAGCCCGCGCAGGGCGAGGCCGAGCTCCGCGGCGCGCACGGCGTCGGCGCCGCCCTGGCCGGGTTCGGCGACGAGCCGTACGACGGTGTCGCGGTCGGCGACGACGGCCTCCACGGCGGCCAGCTCGACGTCCCAGCGGGCGGCGGTCTCGTACAGCCACTCGGCGGGCATGGGGACGCCGGCCAGCCGGCCGAGGACGGGGCGCAGGGCACGGGCCGCCTGGCGTTCCGGCGGCAGCAGGCGGCGCAGGTAGCGGCGCAGTTCCTCGGGCAGGGAGAGCAGGGCGAGGGCGTGCGGGGTGGCGGGCAGGTCGACGACGAGGAGGTCGTGGGCCTCGGCGAGGGCCGCGTCGCGCAGGGCCCGCAGCAGCGCGAGTTCCTCCGCGCCGGGCAGCGGGGTGACCTCCTCGGGGTCGAGCCGGGAGGCGCCGAGCAGGTCGAGGGCGCCGGTGGCCCGCTCCTGGAAGGCGGCGAGGTCGTCGCGGAAGCCGGTGGCGGCGTCGGGGCGCCAGGCGGTGAGCCGGGGCGCGGCCTCGACGGGGGCCGCGCCGGTGCGCACGCCGAGTGCCGCGCCGAGGGTGTCGGTGCGGTCGGCACTCAGCACGAGCGTGCGGGTGCCGCCGGCGGCCGCGGCGAGCGCGGTGGCCGCCGCGACGGTCGTACGGCCGCTGCCGCCCGGGCCGGTGATCAGGATGGTGCGCATAGGGGTGAACCGTAACGGACGGCGCGACCTCGTCCGGGCGCGCTGCTCCCCGGCCGGGGCGGAGCTACTTGGCGGACTCCACGCGCTTCTTCAGACCGGCGAGGGCCCGGTCGATGATGACCTTCTCGGCCTTGCGCTTGATCATGCCGAGCATCGGGATCTTGACGTCCACGGTGAGGACGTAGGTGACCTCGGTGGCGCCGGCGCCGGCCGGCTTGAGGAGGTAGGAGCCGTCCAGGGAGCGCAGCATCTGGGACTTGACGAGCGTCCAGGACACCTCGTGGTCGCCGGTCCAGGTGTACGCGAGCACCTGGTCGTCCTTGATCGCCCCGGCGTCCATGACGAGGCGGACCTGCTCGGCGCGGCCCTGGCCGTCGGTCGCGAGGACCTCCGCCTCCTTCACCTCGCCGGTCCAGTCCGGGTAGCGGGCGAAGTCGGAGATGACCCCCATGACATCGGCCGGTGCCGCCTCGATCGTGATGCTCGAGCTGGTGTGTTCCGCCATCGCCGTGGCTCCTCCAGAAGCGGCCGTCAAGAAGTCGTGGTGCGCACGCGGGCGCAGCGTGAAGGCTACCGTGCGCCGGGCCGGGCGGAGCCACCCCCACCTGGGCGGTCGTTCGGAAAGCGCCCGGGGGGCCGGAATCCGCTCACCACTCCAGGGCCCACGGCTTCCCGGACCGGGCGAAGTGGCCGACGTTCACGCACTCGGTGCCGCCGATCCGCATGCGCCGCACCAGGGGCTGGTGGACGTGCCCAAACAGCGAGTAGCGGGGCTTGGTGCGGCGGATCGCGTCCAGCAGGGCGCGGCTGCCGCGCTCGAAGCGGCGGGCGACGGTGTCGTAGACGAGTTCGGGCACCTCCGGCGGGATGTGGGTGCACAGCACGTCCACCTCGCCGACGGCCTCGATCTTCGCGGCGTACTCCTCGTCGCTGATCTCATAGGGCGTGCGCATCGGGGTGCGCAGGCCGCCGCCGACGAACCCGAAGGTCCAGCCGCCGATCTCGGCCCGCTGCCCGTCCAGGACGGTGACGCCGGGTCCGGCGTACTCCGGCCACAGGGGCGGGATGTCGACGTTGCCGTAGGTGGCGTACGTCGGTGTCGGCAGGACCGAGAACATCTCGCGGTACTGCTTGCGGACCGCCTGCTCGATCACGGCGGCCCGGTCGGTGCCGATGCCGGCCCACAGCCGTGTCCCGAGCTCGCGCGCCTCGTCGAAGCGCCGGGCGGTGCGCAGCTCCACGATGCGGTCGGCGTTCTCCACGCCGAACAGGTCGGGGAAGATGCCGCGCGAGTGGTCGGCGTAGTCCAGGAACAGCACCAGGTCGCCCAGGCAGATCAGGGCGTCGGCGCCGTCGCCGGCGCGGGCGAGGTCGCGGGCGTTGCCGTGCACGTCGCTCACCACGTGAACGCGGGTGCCGCGGGTGCCGCGCGTGCCGTTGTTTCCCGTCGGTTTCGGTGCCATGGCGATCAAGCGTAGGCGTCGTGGGGCAGACGTGAACAGTGGCGGGCGAACCGATGGTTACTGGCCAGTCGTCCGAACGCTCGACTACTGTGCGCGCAGAAACACCAATCCGTGTGACGCAGCGAACATCTCGCCGGGACCCCCTGTCGGAGAGGCCATACCGACGGGTAACGTCCGGTCGGTCCAGTCGTGCTCAGGATTTCAACATGTGAATCCCCGAGCACTTGCCCGAGCCTTGGACCGATCGGTCGCATCACACAACGTCGTGGCGCCGGCGCCCTATGAGGAGCAGCAGTCTTGCGCGAGTTCAGCCTTCCGGCTTTGTACGAGGTCCCTGCGGACGGCAATCTCACCGACATCGTCCGCAGAAACGCCGCGCAGCACCCGGACGTGGCCGTCATCGCCCGCAAGGTCGGCGGTGCCTGGCAGGACGTCTCGGCCACCGCGTTCCTCGCCGAGGTGCACGCGGCCGCCAAGGGCCTGATCGCCGCGGGCGTCGAGCCCGGCGACCGGGTCGGCCTGATGTCCCGCACCCGCTACGAGTGGACCCTGATGGACTTCGCCATCTGGTCCGCGGGCGCGGTCACCGTGCCGGTGTACGAGACCAGCTCGCCGGAGCAGGTGCAGTGGATCCTCGGCGACTCGGGCGCCACCGCCGTCGTCACGGAGCTGGACGCCCACACCGCGGCCGTCGAGTCGGTGCGCGACCGGCTGCCCGCCCTCAAGCACGTCTGGCAGATCGACGCCGGCGGTGTCGAGGAGCTGGGCCGGATCGGGCAGGACGTCGCCGACGCCACCGTCGAGGAGCGCAGCTCGCTGGCGAAGGCCGACGACCCGGCGACCATCGTGTACACCTCGGGCACCACGGGCCGCCCCAAGGGCTGTGTGCTGACCCACCGCAGCTTCTTCGCCGAGTGCGGCAACATCGTGGAGCGGCTGCGGCCCCTGTTCCGCACCGGCGAGTGCTCGGTCCTGCTCTTCCTGCCGCTGGCCCACGTCTTCGGGCGCCTGGTGCAGATCGCCCCGATGATGGCGCCGATCAAGCTGGGCACCGTCCCGGACATCAAGAACCTCACGGACGAGCTGGCCGCGTTCCGCCCGACGCTGATCCTGGGCGTCCCGCGGGTCTTCGAGAAGGTCTACAACTCGGCCCGGGCCAAGGCGCAGGCCGACGGCAAGGGCAAGATCTTCGACAAGGCGGCGGACACGGCGATCGCCTACAGCCGGGCGCTGGACACGCCGTCCGGGCCGTCCGTCGGCCTGAAGATCAAGCACAAGGTCTTCGACAAGCTGGTCTTCAGCAAGCTCCGCGCGGTCCTCGGCGGCCGCGGCGAGTACGCGATCTCCGGTGGCGCCCCGCTGGGCGAGCGGCTCGGCCACTTCTTCCGCGGCATCGGCTTCACCGTCCTGGAGGGCTACGGCCTGACGGAGTCCTGCGCGGCGACCGCGTTCAACCCGTGGGACCGGCAGAAGATCGGCACGGTCGGCCAGCCGCTGCCGGGTTCCGTGGTGCGCATCGCGGACGACGGCGAGGTGCTGCTGCACGGCGAGCACCTGTTCAAGGAGTACTGGAACAACCCGGGCGCCACCGAGGAGGCGCTGGCCGACGGCTGGTTCCACACCGGTGACATCGGCACCCTCGACGAGGACGGCTACCTCCGGATCACCGGCCGCAAGAAGGAGATCATCGTCACCGCGGGCGGCAAGAACGTCGCCCCGGCCGTGATCGAGGACCGCATCCGGGCGCACGCCCTGGTCGCGGAGTGCATGGTCGTCGGCGACGGGCGGCCGTTCGTGGGCGCGCTCGTCACCATCGACGAGGAGTTCCTCGAGCGCTGGTGCGCCGACCACGGCAAGCCGGCCGGTTCCACCGCGGTGTCGCTGCGCGAGGACGCGGATCTGCTCGCCGCGATCCAGTCGGCGATTGACGACGGCAACGCCGCGGTGTCGAAGGCCGAGTCGGTGCG
>Ga0164243_10013667_pt1 | contig 11397 bp, 11 predicted proteins | sample OricompcompostOP_FD_108781 | JGI IMG/M metagenome (GOLD analysis project Ga0164243, IMG submission 108781) | Organic Plus compost microbial communities from Emeryville, California, USA - Original compost - Organic plus compost (OP) | ecosystem: Engineered > Solid waste > Mixed feedstock >... | reverse complement strand
TCACCTCCTCGTCTGGCAGCTCGCGCAGGCCCGGCCAATCGACGCGCGCCGCCGCAATGCCCCGCAGATAGCGGATCTTGGGCCGCGACAGGCCAACGGCCCGCAGCCCCGCGTCATCGGCCGCCGCGATGCCCTTTTCGTCGGCCAGCCCCGCCGCGGCCATGCGGGCCAGGATGGCGCCCGCCGCGCTGGTCGAGATCTGCTGCGAAACCACGGCATCGCGGATCGCCGGGAACCCCTCGGGCCAGCGCCGCAACGGCAGGGGCATCAATGCCGGCAATTCCCGCGCCCAGACCGGACAGACCCGCATCAGATGCGCCGCGCCCTCCTCCAGATCGGCGGGGCCGCGGATCTCGCGCATCAGCCCTCGTCCTCGTCGGCCAGGCGCGCCTCTTCCTTCAGCCGGGTCTCGAAGGCCATCGAGATATGGTGGCGCAATGCCTGTTCCGCCGCGCCCCCGTCATGGGCGGCAATGGCATCGACGATCGCCTGGTGTTCGTCCAGCGTCACGGAATCGCGCCCCCTGGCCGCCAGCGTGGTGCGCGCCATCAGCGCCATGCTGCGATGCACCAGGTCCAGCTGCTGGACCAGATAGCGGTTATGCGAGGCCAGGTGGATCTGATGGTGAAAGCGCCGGTTCGCCCGCGCCAGGGCATGCGGATCGCCCAGATTGGCGCGATCCTCCTCGACCATGCCGGCCAGGACGCGCACCTCCTCGGGGGTGGCATGGCGCGCCGCCAGCCGCGCCGCCAGCGCCTCCAGCTCGGCGCGCACGGTGTAAAGCTCGGCCAACTGGTTGTGGTCCAGCGTGGCGACGATCAGGCTGCGCCCGTCGCGCTTGAGCATGGACTGGGTCTCCAGCCGCTGCAGCGCCTCGCGGACCGGGGTGCGCGACACGCCGAAGCGTTCGGCCAGTTCGGATTCCACCAGCCGGTCGCCGGGACGATAGATGCCATTGTCGATGGCCGAAAGGATCAGGGAATAGGCGTCTTTCATGTCCCGCACGATCCGCGCTCGCCATGCCGATTGCAAGCGTCATGCCGCGGGTTTAGGCAAGGATCATGGATTTTCGGCATGTCACCACCTGGATCTTCGACCTCGACAACACGCTTTATGCGCCCGAGGCCCGGCTTTTCGCCCAGATCGAGCGGCGGATGACCGCCTATGTCATGCGCGAGCTGCGCCTTGCCGAAGGCGAAGCCGACCGGCTGCGCGACCATTACTGGCGCGCGCATGGCACCACGCTGGCCGGGCTGATGGCCGAACACGGCATCGACCCGCTGCCCTATCTGCGCGAAGTCCATGACATCGACTTCTCGGCGCTGACCCCCGACCCGGAGCTGGCCGGGCTGATCGCCGCCCTGCCCGGCCGCAAGATCGTCCATACCAATGGCGACAGTGCCTATGCCGCCCGGGTGCTGGAACATCGCGGGCTGACGGTCTTCGACGCCGTCCACGGCGTCGAAGAGGCGGGCTTCCATCCCAAGCCCGACCCGCGCGCATATGCCGCAGTCCTCGCGGCCGAGGGTTTCGAGCCGACGGCCGCGGCGATGTTCGAGGACGATCCCAGGAATCTCGCCGTCCCGCATCGGCTGGGAATGAAAACGATTCTCGTAGGTTGCGCGACAAAAGACCGGGGCGAACCGGCCGGGATCCGGGACGGCGCCCCCCATGTGCATCACCGCACGGCGGATCTCTGCGCCTTCCTGCGCGGTCTTGCCGGAAATGTCGCGCCGGGTAAGATCTGACCTCCCGCAGACAGGAAACAACAAGCCAAGGAACGCGCATGTCCGAACCCGTCACCCCCGCCCAGGCCAAGGCCGAATCGCGCACCGCCGCCATGCTCTTCACCTTCGCGCTGCTGCTGGTGGCGCTGTCGGTGCTCGCCGTCGTCACCTGGGGCCTGCCCGCGCTCGGCCTGATCGCGCTGGGGGCGACGGTGCTGGTATTCGCCATGCTGGTCGCCTATGCCGCGGGCTTCTAGAACCGCCGGCGGCTGAGCATGCAGATCGACGATACCGAGATCCTCGTTTCCGGCGGCGGCATTGCCGGCCTGATCGCGGCCGCCGCATTCGGCAGCGCCGGCCGTGCCGTGACCTGCATCGACCCGGCCCCGCCGGTGACCGAAGAAGCGGCCGAGGGCTCGGACCTGCGCAGCACGGCCTTCCTGCATCCCTCCATCGCGCTGCTGCAGGCGGCCGGGCTATGGGAAAGGCTGGCTCCCCATGCCACGCCCCTGCAGGTCATGCGCATCGTCGACGCCGGCGGAAAACTGTCCCAGGCACGGCTGGCGCGCGATTTCGACGCGGCGGAAATCTCGGACCAGCCCTTCGGATGGAACCTGCCGAACTGGCTGCTGAAGCGCGAGATCTCCGCCCGGCTCGCCGGCCTGCAGAATGTCCGCTTCCTGCCCGGCACCGGCATGGCAGGGCTGGTGGCGCGCGACAGCGAGGCGCTGGCCAGCCTGACCGACGGCCGCCGCATCCGCGCGAAACTGGTCATCGGCGCCGACGGCCGCAACTCGCCCACCCGCCAGGCGCTGGGGATCGGCACCCGCACGCTGCGCTACGGGCAAAAGGCGCTGGCCTTCGCCGTCACCCACGACCGCCCGCATGGCAACGTCTCGACCGAGATCCACCGCTCGGGCGGCCCCTTCACGCTGGTGCCGCTGCCCGACCGCGACGGAAAACCCTCCTCGGCCGTGGTCTGGATGGAACGGGGCGCGGAAATCGCCCGGCTCCGTGCCCTGCCCGCCGACGCATTCGAAGCCGAACTGAACCGCCGCTCGGCCGGCCTGCTCGGCCACCTGACCCAGGCGACGCGGCTGACGGAATGGCCGATCATCAGCCAGATCGCCGACCGTTTCACCGGCCCGCGCACCGCCCTGATCGCCGAGGCGGCGCATGTCGTCCCGCCCATCGGCGCCCAGGGCCTGAACATGAGCCTTGCCGATCTGGCCGCGCTGATCGACCTTTCCTCGGGCGATCCGGGCAGCGCGCGGTCGCTGGCCGCCTATGGACGCCGCCGCCGCCCCGAGGCGCTGGCCCGGCTTCTGGGCATCGACGCGCTGAACCGTGCCAGCATGATCTCGGCCCGGCCGCTGCGCGACCTGCGCGCCGCGGCCCTGGGCGGGCTCTATGCCGCCCCGCCGCTGCGCCGCATCATGATGCGCGCCGGGCTGGGCGTGACCTGAGCCCCCTTCACGGTTTCCCGAACAGGCATCCGCCCGGCCTTGCAGGCACCGCCCCGGACTTCTTCGTTCCCCAAATACCCAAGGGACCGCGCCGCCGGCCGCGCCCTTCCCGGCTGGCGCGCGGCCGAGCAATCTGCCAGATAACCACCATGGCCAAACCGATCACCGCCTTCACCTGCACCGCCTGCGGCGCCAGCCATCGCAAATGGGCCGGGCGCTGCGACGCCTGCGGCGCCTGGAACACCATCGTCGAGGAGGCGCCGCTGAGCCAGGGCCCCGGCCGCGGGCTCGGCACGATCAAGGGCAAGCCGATCGCCCTTTCCGGCCTGGCCACGCAAGAGGCCCCGCCGCCGCGCGCCCATTCGGGCATTGCCGAACTGGACCGGGTGCTGGGCGGCGGGCTGGTTCCCGGCTCGGCCATCCTGGTCGGCGGCGATCCGGGCATCGGCAAATCCACGCTGCTCTTGCAAGCCGCCGCCGCCTTCGCCCGTGCCGGCCAGCAGGCGATCTATGTCTCGGGCGAGGAAGCCAGCGCCCAGGTCCGGCTGCGCGCGCAGCGCCTGGGACTGGGCGATGCGCCGGTGCGGCTGGGCGCCGAGACGGCCCTGCGCGATATCCTGACCACGCTGGACGCCGAACGCCCCGATGTCGCGGTGATCGATTCGATCCAGACACTCTGGTCGGACCGGATCGAGGCGGCGCCCGGCTCGGTCGCGCAGGTCCGCGCCGCCGCGCATGAGCTCGTGACCTTCGCCAAGCGCCGCGGCACCGCCGTCATCCTGGTCGGCCATGTCACCAAAGAGGGGCAAATCGCCGGCCCGCGTGTGGTCGAGCATATGGTGGACACGGTGCTTTATTTCGAGGGCGAGCGCGGCCACCAGTTCCGCATCCTGCGCGCCCACAAGAACCGCTTCGGCCCGGCGGACGAGATCGGCGTCTTCGAGATGACCGGCGGCGGGCTGGCCGAGGTCGCCAACCCCTCGGCGCTGTTTTTGTCCGAACGCGGCGAGGCCAGCGCCGGATCGGCGGTCTTTGCCGGCATCGAGGGCACCCGCCCGGTGCTGACCGAGGTGCAGGCACTGGTCGCCCCCTCGACATTGGCAAGTCCCCGCCGAACCGTGGTCGGGCTGGACGGCGGCCGGGTCTCGACCATCCTGGCCGTGCTGGAGGCGCGCTGCGCCATTCCCTTTGCCGGGCTTGACGTTTTTCTCAATGTTGCCGGGGGGATGCGCGTCAGCGAACCCGCCGCCGACCTGGCCATCGCCGCGGCGCTGCTCAGCGCGCGCGAGGACGTCGCCCTGCCGCCCGAGGCGGTGCTTTTCGGCGAGATCAGCCTTTCCGGCGCCCTGCGGCCGGTCGCTCAGGCGGAAAACAGGTTGAAAGAGGCGCAGAAACTTGGTTTTTCACGGGCGATCCTGCCATCGGCCACCAAGGTCGAGGGCTTGGCCGGGATGCGGATCGACCGCATCGCGGATCTGACAGCTTTCGTGGGCGAGACATTCGGCGCCGGATGAACTCGCCTCAAAACGCGGGGAATACCGCGAAAGGGGCGTGAAATGGACGGATTCACCATTATCGACGGCATCGTGGCGGCCGTGATCATCCTCTCGGCGATCCTGGGCTGGATCGGCGCGGCGGTGCTGGCCTTCATCTTCGCGCCGGCGGTGCGGCCGATGGTGGCGCAGGTGCCGGGGCTGAACAAGTTTCTGGCCGATAGTTGCGAACTGGCCACCATTGCCGGCTTCGCCGCGGTCTTCGCCCTGGCGCTGGTGCTGTTTTCCATCATCACGCCGCTTTTCTCTTCGGTCGTGCAGCGTTCGGCGCTGGGGGGCGTGGACCAGGGCATGGGCTTTCTGTTCGGGGTGGCGCGCGGCATCCTGCTCGTCGCTGTCGCCTTCATCGTCTATGACCGGGTGATGGCCTCGCAGCCGGTCACCATGGTCGAGAATTCGCGCTCGGCCCAGGTATTCGAGCGCATGCGCGGCCAGATGGACCAGCAGATCCCGCAGGATGCACCGGGCTGGGTCGTCAACCGCTATGAGCAGCTGGTGCGCAATTGCGGCGCCTCGGGCCAGCCGGTGGATGCCGGGACCCCGACGCCCGCCGCCCCCGCCGATTAAGCCGGCATGGCCATTTTGTGACAAAAATGCCTCCTGCGGCGGCTGGGGGCGTGACTTCGCCGGCCCGACGCCCTAGATTGGCAGCAAGCGCCCCTTATCCAGCCCCGGAATAGCCCCAAGAGTCGGTGATGATGCAGCCATTCCTTGCCCATCCCTTCGATTCCGACCGCCTGCACGAAGAATGCGGCGTGTTCGGCGTGATCGGAGTGACGGATGCCGCCAATTTCGTCGCATTGGGGCTGCACGCCCTGCAGCATCGCGGCCAGGAGGCCGGCGGCATCGTCGCCCATGATGCCGAACAGGGGTTCAACAGCGCCCATCGCTTCGGCTATGTCCGCGACAATTTCACCAAGCAAAGCCTGATGGAGACCCTGCCCGGCTCGCTTGCCATCGGCCATGTGCGCTATTCCACCGCCGGCACCAAGGCCGCGACCGCCATCCGCGACGTCCAGCCCTTTTTCGGCGAATTCGCCATGGGCGGCTGCGCCATCGCCCATAACGGCAATATCACCAATGCCATGGCCCTGCGGCGCGAGCTGATCGAACGCGGTTCTATCTTCCAGTCCTCGTCCGACAGCGAATGCATCATCCACCTGATGGCGCGCTCGATCCAGCGCAACATCCCCGAACGGATGAAGGATGCGCTGCGCCGGGTCGAGGGCGCCTTTTCGGTCATCGCCATGACCCGCACCAAGCTGATCGGCGTGCGCGACCCGCTGGGCGTGCGGCCGCTGGTCCTGGGCCGTATCGGCGAGGAAGGCTTTGTCCTGGCATCCGAGACCTGCGCGCTCGACATCATCGGTGCCGAGTTCCTGCGCGAGATCGAGCCCGGCGAGATGGTGGTGATCTCCAAGGGCGAGGTCGAGACTTCGCGCCCCTTCGGTCCCTCGACGGGGCGTTTTTGCATTTTCGAGCATGTCTATTTCTCGCGCCCCGATTCGATCATCGGCGGCCGTTCCGTCTATGAGACCCGGCGCCAGATCGGCGTGGAGCTGGCGCGCGAGGCCCCGGTCGAGGCCGACCTGGTCTGCCCGGTGCCCGACAGCGGCACCCCGGCCGCCATCGGCTATGCCCATGAAAGCGGCATCCCCTTTGGCATGGGCATCATCCGCAACCAGTATATGGGCCGGACCTTCATCGAACCGACCGAACAGATCCGCAACATGGGCGTGCGGCTCAAGCTCAACGTCAATCGCGCGCTGGTCAGGGGCAAGCGCGTGGTGCTGGTGGACGATTCGGTGGTGCGCGGCACCACCTCGCGCAAGATCAAGGACATGATCCTGGATGCCGGCGCGGCCGAGGTGCATTTCCGCATCGCATCCCCGCCCACGGCCTGGCCCTGCTTTTACGGCGTGGACACGCCCGACCGCGACAAGCTGCTGGCGGCGCAGATGTCCGAGGAAGAGATGCGCGAATGGATCGGGGTCGATTCGCTGGCCTTCGTGTCTTTGGACGGGCTTTATCGCGCCGTGGGCGTCGCGCAGGGACGCAACAATGCCTGCCCGCAATATTGCGATGCCTGCTTCTCGGGTGAATATCCGGTTGCGCCCTTCGACCAGCTGGAACGCGGCTTTCGCATGAAATCCGACGACAAGCCCGAGGCGATCACCGGCCATGCCGCCGAATGATCCGCCGCCGGTCGCGACGGCGGATGCGGTGAACCAACAAGGGCGGGGGCTCGATACCCCCGCCCTTTTCTTGTTCTGCCCCGGCGAGGCCGGGACAAGGGGCGCTAGATGCGCCCAATCTTTTCCGGCAGGATGACGGTGAAGCGGCTGCCCTCGCCACGCTCGCTTTCGATGCGCAGCCGGCCGCGGTGGCGGTTCACGATATGCTTGACGATGGCCAGGCCCAGCCCGGTGCCGCCCTGCTCGCGCGAGCGGTGGGTGTCGACGCGATAGAACCGCTCGGTCAGACGCGGCAGGTGTTGCGGGTCGATCCCCTCGCCGCGGTCGGCGACGCAGACCGACCAGGCGGGGCCGCGCAGCACCGGCTCATGCGCCAGCCGTTCCAGCGTCACCGTCGCCACGCCGCCGGTGCCGCCATATTTCAGCGCATTCTCGATCAGGTTGTGGAACACCTGCACCAATTGATCCGAATCGCCCGGCACCGTCACCTGGCCCGCCGCGCCCTGCAGCTCCAGCCTGACCCCGGCCGCGGCGGCGGCGGGCGTCAGCGTCGTCACCACCCCGCGCAGCAGCGCCGCCAGATCCAGGCTTCGCGCCGGGCGGCGGCGCTCGTCCTGTTCAACGCGGCTCAGCGACAGCAGATCCGCGACCAGCCGGTTCATCCGCCCGGCTTCGCGCTCCATGATGTCCAGGAAACGGTCGCGGGCGGCGGCATCGTTGCGGGCCGGGCCACGCAGCGTCTCGATAAAGCCCATCAGCGCCGTCAGAGGCGTGCGCAGCTCGTGGCTGACATTGGCGACGAAATCGCGGCGCATCTGCTCGGTTTCCTCGTCGCGGGAACGGTCCTCGATCGCGACGGCCGCCCCGACCAGCCCCGGCGCATGCAGGGCCGTCACCGTCACCTCGCAGAACACCCGCCGGTCGGCCGCGCCCAGGGTGACGCTGATCTGGGCCCGCTCCTCGCCTGCGAGCACCGCGTCCAGCGTCGCATTCACCTCGGGATGGCGCAGCACGGTGACAAAGGGACGCCCGCCGGGCACCGGCCCCAGCAGCGCCTCGGCCGCCTCATTGGCGCCGATGATGCGGGCCTGCCGGTCCACGGCCAGCATGGGCACCGGCACGGCGCGCAACAGCGCATGCAGGCGCGCCTCGATCATCCCCGGCCGGCCTGCTTCAGGCCCCGGCGAAAGCGGGCGGCGTTGCGGCTGTAGCCTTCGGCCGATTTCAGCAGCCGCGCCCGCGCCGCATCGTCCAGTTCGCGCACGATCCTGCCCGGTGCGCCCATGACCAGAGAGCCGGGCGGGATGACCTTGTTTTCCGCGACCAGCGCGCCGGCACCGATCAGCGAACCGGCGCCGATGCGGGCCCCGTTCAGGATGATGGCGCCCATGCCGATCAGCACCCCCTCCTCGATGGTGCAGCCATGCAGGATGGCGCGGTGGCCGATGGTGCAATCGGGGCCGATGCTCAGCGGATAGCCGATATCGGTATGGCAGACGCAGAGATCCTGGATATTCGACCCCCGGCCCAGCCGGATCTCTTCGTTATCGCCACGAAGGACGGCGCCGAACCAGACGCTGGCGCCGGGTCCCAGCACCACATTGCCGATCAACTGCGCATCCGGCGCCGCCCAGGCGTCCTCGGCGATGCGGGGCGCGATGCCGTCCAGGTCCCAGATCATGCCCTCTCCTCTTCCATAAGCGCGCGGACAAAGGGGCCCAGCCCGACCTGGCGGGCGCGGCGCATCCGCTCGGCCCGCAGGATGGATTTCAGGGCCTCGGCGCTGTGGGTCAGGTCGTCATTGACGATGACGTAATCGTATTCCGCCCAATGGCTGATTTCGTCGCGGCTCTTGCGCATGCGGGCGGCGATGACCTCGGGCGGGTCCTGTTCGCGCGCGACCAGCCGCCGCTCCAGCTCGGTCAGGCTTGGCGGCAGCACGAAGATCGAGATGACATGGGCGCCCAGGCTGGAGGCACGGATCTGCTGCCCGCCCTGCCAGTCCACGTCGAACAGGACATCGCGCCCGGCGCGCATCGCCTCTTCGACCGGGCCGCGCGGGGTGCCGTAGAAATTGCCGAAAACCTCGGCATGTTCCAGCATCTCGCCCGCCGCGACCATGGCCCGGAACTGGTCGGGCTTGCGGAAATAGTAATGCTGGCCGTCGATCTCGCCGGGGCGCGGCCTGCGGGTGGTGGCCGAGACCGAAAAACGCAGCTCGGGGTCCCATTCCATCAAATGCCGCGCCAGCGTGGACTTGCCCGCCCCCGAGGGCGAGGACAGGATCACCAGAACCCCGCTGCGATCAATCTTCATCCGCTTTGTTCCCTGCCGCTCCAGCGCCGCCTGAATGGCCCTGCCCGCCAGCCGGGTCAAGCCCCGCGCCTGCGGGCACCGCCTTTTTAGCCGGGCTCCTTAACCATCGGTCAAGAAATCGCTCGGCAGCCGCACTGGAAAGGGCTAGATTTCCGCAGCGGATCATTTTCACGAGTGGCGGGCAAGACCCGGGCAGATGTCGGACGAGCATGGACAGGACGAGAACTGCGCGGGACAGCCCGCCATGCCGCCCGGACGGCCCGGCCAGCTGCTGCACCTTGCCGATCACGAGCCGGTCCAGATCGGCCGGGTCCTGGGCGAGTTGCGCGGCTATTGGGAAGGGTTGCGCCAGGGGCGCGCCATCCCGGACCGCGCCGATGTCGAGCCGCGCGGCATCCGCCGGGTGCTGGACTATGCCTTTGTCCTGGAACGTATCGCGCCCGGCGCCGCGCGCCTTCGGCTGGCCGGCCGCCATCTGAGCGACCTGATGGGAATGGAGGTGCGGGGCATGCCGCTCTGCGCCTTCTTGCACGGCAATTCCCGCGGTCGGTTGTCGGATGTGCTGGAAAGCGTGTTCCGGGCTCCGCAGATCGCCGAAATCGCCCTGCACTCGCCCGCCGGCTATGCCCGGCCGGCGCTGGCGGGGCGGATGCTGCTTTTGCCCCTGCGCTCGGATCTGGGGGATGTGACGCGGGCCCTGGGCGGCCTGGTTGCCCAGGGCAGGATCGGCACCGGGCCACGGCGCTTCGACCTGGTTTCGGACGACGCCTTTCCGGTCATTCCTGGCGCCAGGGTCCTGACACCCTCGCCCTCGGCACCGGGTCTTGCCGAAATCCCCCGGCACTGGAACGGCCCGGCAGAGACCGGCCGGCCCCGTCTTTTGCCCGAAAATGCCAGCCCGGAAGAGCGCCGGGCCCGTTTTCGCGTCGTCGGCGGTCAGGGACCGGCACAGCCGGAAGATGGCGGCCGCTGAGCCGCGGCGCTTGTCCGGCCTGCCTGATCCGGGATCTCGCAAAGGCGTTTAATACAAAGAAAGCATCCAGTTACGATATATTTTTTATGTGGATTCTTGTATCCGGGCATGAAAAAGGGCGGCGGGGACCCGCCGCCCGATTCCGCATCTGCGCGCCGATCAGCTGGCCTTGGCTTGCTGGGCCTTGCTGACGCGACGATTGCGCAATTCCTCGGCCACCAGGAAGGCCAGTTCCAGCGACTGGCTGGCATTCAGCCGCGGATCGCAGGCGGTATGATAGCGGCTCGACAGATCCTCGTCGGTCACCGCGCGCACGCCGCCGGTGCATTCGGTCACGTCCTGGCCGGTCATCTCGAAATGCACGCCGCCGGGGATGGTGCCCTCGGCGCGGTGGACGGCAAAGAACTCGCGCACCTCGCGCAGCACCGAATCGAAGGGCCGGGTCTTGTAGCCCGAGGCCGACTTGATCGTATTGCCGTGCATGGGGTCGCAGGACCAGACGACATTGGCGCCCTCTTCCCGCACCGCCCGGATCAGGCGCGGCAGGTGATCGCCCACCGCCCCGGCGCCGAAACGCGCGATCAGGGTCAGCCGGCCCGGCTCGTTTTCGGGGTTCAGCCGCGCCAACAGCGCCTTGAGATCGCTGTCGCTGATCGAGGGGCCGCATTTCAGCCCGATCGGGTTCTGGACGCCGCGGCAGAATTCGACATGGGCGCCGTCGACCTGGCGCGTGCGGTCGCCGATCCAGATCATGTGGCCCGAGCCCGCGACCGGCAGGCCGGTGGTCGAATCGATCCGCGCCAGCGCCTCTTCATATTCCAGCAGCAAGGCTTCGTGGCTGGTGTAGAAATCGACCTTGCCCAGGTCATGCGCGGTTTCCGAGGTCACGCCCGCCGCGGCCATGAAGGCCATGGCGTCGCTGATCCGGTCGGCGATGTCGCGGTAAAGCGCCGCCTCCTCGCCGCCGGTAAAGTCGCTGATCCAGCTTTGCACCCGGTGCATGTCGGCATAGCCGCCGGTCGAAAAGGCGCGCAGCAGGTTCAGCGAGGCCGCGGCCTGGGTATAGGCCGCCAGCATGCGCTGCGGGTCGGGAATCCGCGCCTGGGGAGTGAAATCGAAACCGTTGATGATGTCGCCGCGATAGCTGGGTAATTCCTGGCCGCCCAT
>Ga0164243_10013666_pt1 | contig 11398 bp, 7 predicted proteins | sample OricompcompostOP_FD_108781 | JGI IMG/M metagenome (GOLD analysis project Ga0164243, IMG submission 108781) | Organic Plus compost microbial communities from Emeryville, California, USA - Original compost - Organic plus compost (OP) | ecosystem: Engineered > Solid waste > Mixed feedstock >... | reverse complement strand
GTTGGGCCGACCGGCTCGCGGAGCGGCTGTCCAGGACGGCCGCCGGCGACCGGCCGTTCCACTACGCCAACATCGCCGTGCGCGGCAAGCTGATCCGCCAGATCACCGAGGTGCAGGTCCCGCGGGCCTGCGCGATGCGCCCCGACCTGGTCACGATCGCCGCCGGCGGCAACGACATCATCCGGCCCGGCACCGACCCGGACGAGGTCGCCGAGCTCTTCGACGGCGCGGTGGCCGACCTGCGCGCCACCGGCGCGGACGTGCTCATCGGCACGGGCTTCGACACCCGCGAGACGCCGGTGCTGCGGCGGCTGCGCGGCAAGATCGGCACGTACAACGCGCACCTGCGCGCGGTGGCCGACCGGCACGGCTGCCGGGTGCTCGACCTGTGGTCGATGCGGGTGCTGCAGGACGCCCGCGCCTGGGACGTGGACCGGCTGCACCTGTCCGCCGAGGGGCACCGGCGGGTCTCGCAGGCCGCCTGCGAGGCGCTGGACCTCGTCCCGGACGGCGACTGGCGCGAACCGTGGCCGGACCAGGATCCGCCGTCCTGGCAGGAGCAGCGCGCCGAGGACCTGCGGTGGGCGCGGGAGTACCTGGCGCCGTGGATCGGGCGGCGGTTGCGCGGCCGCTCCTCCGGCGACGGGCGCTGCCCGAAGCGCCCCCGGCTCGAACCGGTCCGGCGCTGACCGGATCCTCGCCCTGACCGGATCAGGCCCTGGCCGGATCCAGCCCGGACCAGATCCAGGGGCCGGAGCCAGCGCTGACGGATCGGGGCTGGCTGGATCGGGCTGGCACGAGAAGACCCCCGGGCGCGGAGCCCGGGGGTCGTTCCGTTCCCTCCCCCTGTGGCCGATGCCCTCGGCCGGTGCGGACGGTGGTTCCCCCGTGGCAAGTGCGGGCCCCAGCGCCGAAAGCCCACCCTGCGCCGAAGACCCGCACTCACCCCCACCTCACCCGGGGCCGGTGGCCCCGGATGTTGACCCCCTGCGAGTCGGGCGGCCGTCCCCCCTTTCGGACCCCCAGAGCCGCCCGGGTGCGGACCTCGTCCGCACGTGCAGGCACGGTCGCAGCGCCGGCTAAGCGGTCGCTAAACGAGCGCTAAACGAGCGCGATTATTCGCGCGGCGCGTCGCCGAGGTGCTCGCGCAGCCGGCCGCGGGCCTCCGCCGCGCGCGGGGATCCGCCGGTCTCGAAGATGGTCAGCGCCGTCTCCCACCGGGTGCGGGCCACGTCGTCGTCGCCGCGCGACCAGGCCGCGTCCCCCAGCCCCAGGTAGGCCGCGGCCTGGCGCATCGCCGAGCCGCAGTTGCGCGCCACCTGCAGCCCCTCGTGGTGGTAGCGCTCGCCGTCGGCGATGCGGCCGAGCTCGATGCTCACCTCGCCGCAGTTGTTGAGCACCATCGCCAGCGTCTCCAGGTCGTCGGCCTCGCGGTACATGACCTCGGCCTCCAGCAGGTGCTCCAGGGCCTGCACCAGGTGCCCGTTGGCCTGCTCGACCTGCGCGAGGTTGTTCAGCGCCCCGGCCTGGCGGTAGCGGTCGGCGAGCTGGCGGTAGGCCGCCAGCGCCTCGCGGCAGTGCACCCGCGCCTCGGCGTAGCGGCGCAGGCGGAACAGCACGCTGCCCATGTTGACCTGGGTCAGCGCCAGCCAGCCGATGTCGCCGGTGGCGACGGCCTGGCGGTAGGACTCGGCGTAGTGCGCCAGCGCCACCCCGGGCTGGCCGGACCGGGAGTAGGCCACGCCGAGCCCGGCCGACATGAGCACCTTGCCGGCCGAGTCGTCGAGCTCGCGGGCCGAGGCGAGCCCGTCGGAGTAGATGCGGATCCAGTCCTCCCACGGGCAGCGCACCATGAGGTAGTTGAACTGCAGCCGCACCAGCGGCCAGGCGTGCCCGTGCAGCCCTTCGGCGTTGGCGACGCGCACCGCGGCCACCAGGTTCGGCCACTCCAGGTCGAACCACTCCAGGGCCGCGCAGCGGTCGGGGATCACCGGCCGGTGCACCTGCCGGTCGCCGGAGTAGTCCAGCTCGTCGCGCGCGGGCCGCAGGTGGCGGCGGGCCTGGTCGGCCACGACGAGGTAGAAGCGCAGCAGGCGGCGCAGCGCCGCCCCGTCGGAGTCGCCGCCTCCGCCGGAGCCGTCTTCGCCGGAGCCGCCCGCTGGGGACTCGTCCGGTGGTGGTGCCGCCAGCTGGTCGCGGGCGTAGAGCCGCAGCAGGTCGTGCATCCCGTAGCGGTCCGGCTCCAGCTCGGTCACCAGGTGCGCCAGCGCCAGCACCCGCAGCCGGTGCCGCGCGGTGGCCAGGTCGGTGCCGCACAGCGCGGCGACCGCGTGCACGCTGAAGGTGTGCCCCGGCACGAGCCCGAGCAGCCGGAACGTGACCCGGTGCGGCGGCGGCAGGTCGCGGTAGGAGATGTCGAAGGCCCGGCGCACGCTCGTGTCGGCGTCGTCGATGTCCAGCCCGTGCAGCCGGTCGCGCTCGTCGGCGAGCTCGTGGACCAGGTCGGTCACCCGCCGCCCGGGGTTGGCGGCCAGCCGGGCGGAGGCGATCCGCAGCGCCAGCGGCAGCCCGCCGCACAGGTCCGCGAGCTGGCGGGTCGCCGCGGGTTCGGACGCGGACCCGCTGGGCGCGCCGGCGCGGTCGATGAGCTGCACCGCGGTTTCGGTCGGCAGCGTCTCCAGCGGCAGCACCCGGGCTCCGCTGCGCACGACGAGCCCGTCGAGCCGGCGCCGGCTGGTCACCACGACCACGGAGCGGGTGGCACCGGGCAGCAGCGGACGCACCTGGTCCGAGTCGCGGGCGTTGTCGAGCAGCACCAGCACCTGCCGGTCGGCCAGCAGCGAGCGGTACAGCGCCGCCCGGTCGTCCAGGTCGACCGGGATGGCGTCCGCGGCCACCCCGAGCGCCTTGAGCATGCTGGTCAGCGCCTCGGCCGGGGCCAGCGGTGCGCGTTCGGCGTCGAAACCGCGCAGCGGGGCGTAGAGCTGGCCGTCGGGGAAGGCGTGCGCGACGCGGTGCGCCCAGGTGGTGGCCAGCGCGCTCTTGCCGACTCCCGCGGTGCCGGTCACCACGGCCAGCGGGCCGGTGGTGCCGTCGCCCGGATCGCCGGACAGCCGGTCCAGCACCTGCAGCTCCCGTTCCCGGCCGACGAAGCCGGGCGCGGCCGGCGGCAGCTCGGCCGGCACCGGGCGGGCGAGCCCGTCGTGGCCGCGCTGCTGCGGGCGGGCCGGCATCAGCGAGGCGTCGTCGCGCAGCAGCTTCTCGTACAGCGAGCGGACTTCCGGGCCCGGGTCGATGCCGAGCTCGTCGGACAGCCGCCGGCGCAGCGCGTGGTAGCGGGCCTGCGCCTCGGCGCGGTGGCCGGCGCGGTAGTTGGCGAGCATGAGCTGGGCGGTGAACCGCTCCCGCAGCGGGTACTGGTCGACCAGTGTGGACAGTTCGACGACGAGGTCCTGGTCGTGGCCGATCTCGATGTGCGCGGCGACCCGCTCCTCCAGGGCCAGCAGCTTGAGCTCGTCCAGGTGCGGCACGGAGGTGCGCTGCAGCAGCTGCGAGGTCACGTCGAACAGGGCCGGGCCGCGCCACAGCGCCAGCGCCTCGGACAGCGCCTCGGCGCGCTGCGCCGGCGGCAGGCCGTGCGCGCGCTCGACGAGGTCGCGGGCGCGGTGCGCGTCGACGCTGCGGGGGTCGACGCTCAGCTGGTAGCCGGGCGCGCGGGTCTGCAGCTTCGGCCGCTGGTCCTGCGGCGCGCTGCCGGTGGCCAGGAGCTTGCGGATCCGCGACACGTAGCCCTGCACCATGGTCCGCGCGGTCGGCGGCGGGGACTCGCCCCACAGCGCGTCCACGAGGTGTTCCACGGACACGACCCGGTTCGGTTCCAGCAGCAGGCAGGCGAGCAGGTCGCGCACCCCGGTTCCGCCGAGCGGCACCGGGCGACCGTCCACGCGCACCTCGACCGGGCCGAGGACGCGGAACTCGAAACCTCCCGCTGGGGCCGCGGGCTCGCTGCCCCGCGGCGCCATCTCCCCCGCGACCTGATCACTGCACATCGGATCCGGCTCTCCCCCCACGGGTCGGGCGGCGCACTCCCCCGCGCACGCCCGATCCGGGACACCCTAGCGGCACCACCGGCGATCACGAACCCACCCCCGTCCGTGATTCACTCTAATGGAGGCGCCGCTCGCTCCCCGGCGCTCCGCCCGCCGGGCTCCGAGCGGCGCAGCGGCCCGGTGACCTCGGAGGTCGCCGGCGGGGAGATCGACGGCCAGTAGAGTCGGTGCTGCCGACCGCCCACCGGACCCGAGAGCGAAAGGATCTTCCCGCGTGTCCCCACCGTCGACCGTGGTCGACCGCGCCATCGGCTGCCTGCTCGGCGGGGCGCTCGGCGACTCGCTCGGAGTTCCCGTCGAGTTCCAGCAGCTCGACGACATCCTCGGCGAGTACGGCAGGAACGGGATCACCGATCCGCCGCCGCAGGCCCTGCTCGGCGACAGCACCCAGATGACCCTGTTCACCGGCGAGGGCTATCTGCAGGCGTGGACCACCGGCAACAGCGGTGGCGGGTGGCGTCCGGTCGAGTTCGCCGCGTCCGCCTACCGGCGCTGGCTGCTGACCCAGCAGGACACGCGGCCGCAGGCGGGCGCGACGGGACTGCTGGCCGAGACCGAGCTCTACTCGAACCGCTCGCCCGGGCTGACGAGCCTGCGCGCGCTCGGCGAGAAGGTGCTCGGCTCGCCGGGCAGGCCGTGCAACAGCTCGAAGGGCTGCGGCGGGGTGGACCGCAGCGCGCCGCTGGGCTTCGCGCCCACCGCGGAGATGGCCTACACCCTCGGCTGCGAGTTCGCGGCGCTGACGCACGGCGGCACCGGCGGCTGGGTCTCGGCCGGCGCGTACTCGATGCTGGTGCACCTGATCGCGGTGCAGGGGCGGCGGCTGCAGTCCGCCGTGGACCAGGTCACCGGGCGCGTGCTGCGCGACGATCCGGAAACCGCGCAGGGGCTGTCCGAAGCGTCCGCGCTGTCCGGCGAGGGCGCCCGCGTCGAGCACATCGAGCGGCTCGGCCAGGGCTGGATCGGGCCGGAGGCGCTGGCCATCGGCACCTACTGCGCGCTGACCCGGCCCAAGCCGGACCAGTTCGCCGACGCGGTGCGGCTGGCCACGAACCACTCGGGGCACAGCGACAGCACGGCCGCGATCACCGGTGGTGTGCTCGGGGCGCGGCACGGCACCGCGGTGCTGCCGCGGTCGTGGCTGGGGCGGCTGGAGCTGGCCGACGTCATCGAACGCATCGGGCACGACCTGGGCGCTTCCAACACCGGCGAGTCCTTCAACGAGCGCCGCTACCTGGGACTGTCCTGACCGGACGCTGCGGTGTCCTGAATGGACTTCGAATGGACAGCGGGGCGGCGCGCCCGGGCCCGGCGGGGGCGCCGGGCGGTCCTCAGCGGTCCTTGCGCCCCACGGCGGCGAGGATGCGGGAGCGCGCGGGATCGTCCGCGAACTCCTCGGTGCCGTCGGGACGCCACGAGGGCGTGTAGACCAGCCCCGGCTCCTCCAGGGCGAAGTCGCCGAAGAACGCGCGGATCTCCTCCCGCGACCGCAACTGCCCCGGGTTGCTGGTGCGCTCGTAGTACTCGACCAGGCGCCGGTTGACCTCCGCACCGGCCTCGTCGACGTCCGAGGTCGTCCAGTGGCTCAACGCGAGCAGCGAGCCGGCCGGCAACCGCTCCCGCAGCGCCGCGACCGCCGCGTGCGGCTCGTCGTGGTCCTTGGCGAAGTGCAGGACGGACACGATGAGCAGGCACACCGGCTCGTCCGGGTCGACCGCGCCCAGCTCGAGCAGCCGCTGCCACAGCCCGTCGGGGTCGTCGAGCAGGTCGGCGCGCAGCGCGCGGTGCCGGCCCGCGGTGCCCTCGCGCTGCAGCAGCAGGTCGCAGAAGGAGTGCGCCACCGGCTCGTGGTCCACGTAGGCGACGGTGGCCCGCAGGTCGGGCCGCTGCTCGTCGACGACCTCGTGCACGTTGCCGGCCGTGGGCAACCCCGAACCGATGTCGACGAACTGCCGCACCCCGCGGTCGAGCGCGTGGCGCACCGCGCGGTTGAGGAACCGCCGGTTCTCCCGGCAGTAGGCCTTGACCTCGGGCAGCAGCTCCACCACGCGCTGCCCGAACTCGCGGTCCACGCGCCAGTTGTGCGCGCCCCCGAGGAACCAGTCGTAGACCCGGGCCGCGCTCGGAACGTCCAGGCTGGACCGCAGCTCCGCCGGCAGATCGTCCGCGGACAGTCCCGCGACCTCGCCCATGCCACCTCCCCGTCGCACTGATCGAGCGATCAGGGTGGCACCGCTGCGGGCGCGCGCGGAAGGCCCCGGCCGGAAATCCCGGCCGGGGCCGGTCAGCCGGCACTCGTCACCGGCGCACGGGCCGGAAATCGCGCGCGGCGATGAACTCCGGCCGCCGCTCGGACGCGGCGAACGGCTCCTCCAGCGCGTTGTCCACGCTGTTGAACACGACGAAGATGTTCGACCGCGGGAACGGCGTGATGTTGTTGCCCGAGCCGTGCATCGAGTTCGCGTCGAACCACAGCGCCGACCCGGCCGGACCGGTGAACTGCTCGATGCCGTGCTCGCGGGCCAGCTCGGTGATCCGCTGCTCGCTCGGCACGCCGACCCGCTGCTCCTGCAGCGAGGACTTGTAGTTGTCCCGCGGCGTCTCGCCCGCGCACGACACGAAAGTCCGGTGCGCGCCCGGCATGAGCATCAGCCCGCCGTTGAACGGGTAGTTGTCGGTGAGCGCGATCGAGCAGCTCACCGCGCGCGGGGCCGGCATGCCGTCCTCGGCGTGCCAGGTCTCGAAGTCGGAGTGCCAGTAGAACCCGCCGCCGCGGAAGCCGGGCATGCAGTTGATGCGGGACTGGTGCACGTAGACCTCCGAACCCAGGATCTGCCGCGCCCGGTCGAGCAGCCGCGGGTCGGAGACGAGGTCGGCGATCAGCGGGCTGGTGCGGTGCACCTCGAAGATCGAGCGGACCTGCCCGGAGTCCTTCTCGACCACGGTGCGCTCGTCGGCCTGCACCTTCGGGTCCTCGCTGAGCCGCTGCAGCTCCCGCCGGTGCTCGTCGACCTCGGCGGGCTGCAGCAGGCCCTCGACGACGTGGAAGCCCCGCTCGTCGTGGCGCTCGAGCTCCTCCGAGGTGGCCGGCCCCGCGTCCGCACCCGGCCACACGACGGGATCGGCGCGCTGCAGCAGCCGGGATCCCGCGCTGTTCCGCGTCGGATAGCGGTCCCTGGTTCGCACGTCGGCGACGGTCATGGCGCCTCCTCTCGAATCACCGCCGGAGCGCCGCCCGCGGGCGGCGCCAGTTCTCGGTTCCTCGTCGGGTGGCACTCCCCGCACCGCGGGGAAACCGTGCACACGCAACACGGCGGGCAACCGGTCCTGCGAACCAGTTACCCGCCGCTCCGTGCTGCTATGCGCGGACCTCGCCGCGCCCGGGCCGGCTGCCGAATCAGCTACCGGCGCCCGCTGCGGAGCCTCACGGCTCCTCGACCACCGGGTACACGCCGTTCTCGTCGTGCACCTCCCGCCCGGTCACCGGCGGGTTGAACACGCACACGGTCTTCATGTCCGTCTTCGGGCGCACCTGGTGCTTGTCGTTGTTGTTGAGCAGGTAGAGCGTGCCCGGCTTGAGCTGGTGCGTCTCCCCCGTGCCCTTGTCGAGGATCTCGCCCTCGCCCTCGTAGACGAAGACGGCCTCGATGTGGTTGGCGTACCAGAAGTCGTTGACCGTCCCCGCGTACAGGGTGGTCTCGTGCACCGAGTAGCCCACCTTCTCCTTCGCGAGCACGATGCGCTTGCTGCGCCAGTTCTCGGTCTTGATGTCGGCGTCGGTGTCCTCGACGTCCTCGACGCTGCGAACGATCAACTCTGCCTCCTGTCGGGGATTGTTCGGGGGATCGGCCTGCGGAAGGTCCCGCTCAGCCGAGCACAGCTTGCACGGAATCGGTGAGGACCTGAAGCCCCCGCTCCAGCTCGTCATCCGTGACGGTCAACGGCGGCATGATCTTGATGACCTCGCTCTGCGGTCCCGAGGTCTCCAGGATCATCTTGCGGTCGAAGGCCGCCCGGGACACCCGGTTGGCGATCTCCGGGTCCTCGAAGCCCAGCCCGCGGGCCAGCCCGCGGCCCTTGGACTCGGCGCCCGAGTGCTCGGCGACGATGCCGTCGAGCACCTCGCCGACCCGCTCGCCCTTGGCGATCGTGGACTTCTGCAGCGCGTCGTCGCTCCAGTACTGGCGCAGCGCCTCGGAGCCGGTGATGAACGACGGGTTGTTGCCGCGGAACGTGCCGTTGTGCTCGCCCGGCTCCCACACGTCGTGCTCCGGCTTGATCAGCGTCATCGCCAGCGGCATGCCGTAGCCGCCGATGGACTTGGACAGGCAGACGATGTCCGGGGTGACCCCGGCCTCCTCGAAGGAGAAGAACGGGCCGGTGCGCCCGCAGCCCATCTGCACGTCGTCGACGATGAGCAGCATGCCGTGCCGCTGGCACACGTCGGCCAGCCCGCGCAGCCACTCCGGGCGGGAGGAGTTGATGCCGCCCTCGCCCTGCAGCGTCTCCACGATCACCGCGGCCGGCGAGTTCAGACCGGACCCGCTGTCCTCCAGCAGCCGCTCGAAGTACAGGAAGTCCGGGTACTGGCCCTCGAAGTAGTTGTCGTAGGGCATCGGGGTGGAGTGCACCAGCGGGATGCCGGCGCCGCCGCGCTTCATCGAGTTCCCGGTGACCGACAGCGAGCCCAGCGTCATGCCGTGGAAGGCGTTGGTGAAGCTGATGATCGACTCGCGGCCGGTGATCTTGCGGGCGAGCTTGAGCGCGCCCTCCACCGAGTTGGTGCCGGTCGGCCCGGGGAACTGGGCCTTGTAGTTCAGCCCGCGCGGCTCCAGCAGCTTGTCCTGCACGGTCTCCAGGAACTCGCGCTTGGCGACCGTGGCCTGGTCCAGGCCGTGCGTGACGCCGTCGCGCTCCATGTACTCCAGGAGCTTGCGCTTGAGCAGCGGGTTGTTGTGCCCGTAGTTGAGCGCGCCGGCCCCCGCGAAGAAGTCCAGGTAGGGGGTGCCGTCCTCGCCGTAGAGCCAGCTGCCGGAGGCGCGGTCGAAGGTCGTCGGCCACGTCCGGCTGTAACTGCGGACTTCGGACTCCAGGGATTCGAAGATGTCGTTCACGATCCTCCGTTCGCGCCCGGCGGGCGGCGCACTTCCCGCGCCGCCGCGGGCTCACCGAATCTGGGGTTCTGCGCCGGTGTCGTTGCCACCGGGAAACTCGGGTGCAGGGTGCGGCTACGCGCCGCGGGCGGGCTCCTCCGCGGAGGTGCCGAACTCGAAGGGGCCGATGCGGTACAACTCCTCGGCGTCGTGCTCGTCCGGGAAGTGCGCCGCGGCGAACAGCTCGGCGCGGGTGAGCTCGGCCGAGCGGTCCCGGGCCAGCGCCGAGAACAGCTTGATCGACGCGGTGTTGTCCGCGGTGATCGTCGTCTCCAGGTGGCGCGGGCGCACCCGGTCGACGAGGGCGTTCAGCAGCGTGCCCGCCACGCCTCCGCCGCGCTGGGAGGCGTCCACGGCGACCTGCCACACCACGAGGGTGTCCGGGGCGTCGGGCCGCAGGTAGCCGGACGCGAAGCCGACCACCGCGCCACCGGCGCGCGCGACCGCGGAGGTGCGCGCGAAGTCGCGGCACCACAGCAGGTACACGTACGACGAATTCAGGTCCAGGGCGCCCGAGTCCCTCGTGACGCGGTACATCGCCGCCGCGTCGTCGAGGGCGGGGCTGTCGATCTCCACGTTCCCGGCCGAACCGTTCACCGGGCCGGTCGCCGCGCCCGCGGCCCCGGCCGCGCGGGATTGCGCTCCCGCTGCGGGAGCGCCATTATGGCTGGTTTCGTCACCGGTCATGCTTCGCCAACTTAACAGAACTTCGGCACCGCCGTCAGGTTCGCGAGGCTTTTCCGGGCGCACCACCTGCACAAACGCGATTTTCCACGTGACGAGCACGACACGAACGTTGCCGCTGGCTGCAAAACAGTGCTACCGGAAGATCGTTATTCGCGCTCAGGACATCGCGCGGCGCGGGTTCCTCCGGCGCGTTCGGCGAGGCCGGCAATCGTTCGGGGCCGACGAGTCGGCGCTCAAGTTTGTTACTCGCGAGTATCACGTCACCGGCCGCACCGAACCACCCCCGGGCCGCACGAGCTGCGGCGATCGACCCGACGACCGCGCGCGGCCGCGAAACCGCCGACCGCCCGGACCGCCGAGAATGGAACGCCGAAAAACCCGGAAAACCGCTCCGGAAGATTCACCCGAATTGCGATCCGCGAGCGCCGCGGAGATCCCGAAAACGGATCGGCGCGAACCCCCCGGAGCAACGTTCCCGGGATTCTCGGCGCCGATCTCGGGGCACAGGGCGAAACCCCCTTCCGCGATCCGTCCTGTGTGGACATCGAAGTCCGCGGCGGCCACCCGGCTCGAAGACCTCCGCCCCGCCCGCCGGCAGCACCGGAAAACCGCCCGCACAGCGCGAAAAGCGGCGCCCGGCGAATGCGGGAACCGACCCCCGCGCGCCACCCGTTCCGGCCAGCGGAGCAGTCCGCGCGAACAGGTAGAGTGGGTCCGGGCTCCCGGCGCGGGCCCGCGGCCGCCGCGGCAGCCAGCCGCGAACCACCGGATCGCGACCGCGCCACCGGACGGGCCAACCGAACGGCCAACTGAACGGCCAAACCGACCCGTGGACCATCCCGACCCGTGGACCTGTCGCACCGACGAGTCCGGCGCACCGGATCCCGCCGCCGGGCCGTGTCGTTCAGCGGCTCCGGGCGACTCCAGGCCGGCTCCGGGCCGGCACGGTCGAGCAGCGCGTTCGGTCCGCGGTTCAGGCGGCGGCTCGGGTGGTCGGCGCGGTTCGGGTAGCCGGCGCGGTTCGGGAGGCGGCCGGCGGAACCGGGCGCTGGGAGCCGCTGAGGGGGCTCGAACCCCTGACCTTCCGCTTACAAGGCGGGCGCTCTACCAACTGAGCTACAGCGGCACACGCACCATCGGCGCGCGCGAACATCGTAAGCGCCGCCTCCCGGAGCCACGAAAGCGGTCGCCGACCGCCAGCCCACCGCGCCCGGGCGTGGCGGGCGCACCGGTCCTCGCGGAGGGTCGGCGGCGGTGCCGCCGCGGGGCGGGCCAACCCGGCCCCGGCGGGCTGCGTGCGGTGACGGAAGCCACTCGCAGCCGGTGCAACGGCGTGCGCGCGGGCGCCGATGCCCGTGGGGAAGATCGTTCGAAGGAGACCGTGGACGGAAATGAGCCCAGGGGGAAAGACCACGGGGGGTCTCACGCAGCGCGCCCGCGGCGTGCTGC
>Ga0164243_10013665_pt1 | contig 11398 bp, 8 predicted proteins | sample OricompcompostOP_FD_108781 | JGI IMG/M metagenome (GOLD analysis project Ga0164243, IMG submission 108781) | Organic Plus compost microbial communities from Emeryville, California, USA - Original compost - Organic plus compost (OP) | ecosystem: Engineered > Solid waste > Mixed feedstock >... | reverse complement strand
GTTGCGGAACGCAACGTCGCGGGCAGCCGCATCTCCCATGATCATGATGTTGATCTTGTCGGCGTAAGGCTTACCCTTCTCATAATACTTGTCCCACTTCTCGACTGTCAGGCGGGAGCCCGGTACATATTCGGCAAACTTGTAGGGTCCGAGACCGATAGGATGACGCTGGAATTCCTCACTGTCACCCTCGCCCGCTGGATAGATAGCGGTGTTGTTGCGCATGAACTGGAAGCCGGGATCGATTGGCTGCTTCAGCGTGATTTCCAGCGTATGGTCGTCAATCTTCTTCAGACCCGAAATTTCCTTGGCCTTGCCCTGCGTATATTCTTCCGCCCCTTTGATCTCAGCAATGTAGCGCGCTGGCGGGAATGCCTTTTTCGGATCCATTATCCGTGTGTAACTCCAGATGATGTCGTCCGCAGTCAAAGGCTTGCCATTGTGGAAAAATGCATCCTGACGAAGCTTATAGGTGTAGACGAGCCGGTCGTCGGACACAGTCACGTCGGTGGCAAGGCCGAGTACGGGCTTGTTCAGATCGGCGTCCCAATCATAGAGCGTGCGGTGAATAGCTTTTGCATAGAATTCGTCCTGCGTGGCAGGCGATGCCTGAATATCGAGCGTTGAGAAGCTGTCGCCGTAAGGAGCGACGAAATTGATAACACCGCCCGAACGCGGCTCATCCGCAGCATACGCTGCCGTTCCGGCCAACAAAACCGCGGACAGCGCCGCCAGCAATGCAAATTTTCTCATATTGTTCCCCTTTTTAAGTGTCATTTTTCCGATTCAGACGAACCGTTCTCCGGACAGCTTCCCGAAACGTCGCTGTCCGAAATTGCCCCGAAGCGTTTAGGCTTCAACTTCTTTTCAAATCCGCCGAAATCGGTCGCGTGGCTTCATGCCGTTCAAACACGATCTCACCGCCGCGCATTGTCAGAACGCAATGCGTGTCGTTGAGAATTTCTTCCGGCTTTGCCGTGAGCATATTGCGCGAGAAGACTGCGATATCGGCGACCTGTCCAGGTATGAGCTTGCCCTTCACATTCTCCAGTTTCTGGGAAAAGGCTCCAAACTCCGTGTAAACTTGGAGAGCCTCTTCAACAGTCACGCATTCTCGGGCATCCATCACCGTCCCCTTGCCCGTTTCGCGGGTCAGCATCGAATAGATATTCGGATAGGGATTGGGGTGGCAAACCGGCGCATCGCTGCCAGTCGCTGGTTTGAAACCGAGTTCTTTCCAGGTCTTCAGCGGATAGCTTGAAAGAGCGCGTTCCTCGCCTAGCACAGAAATGTAGGCATCACCGAAATCATAGATGAAGACCTGCTGCGGGCACGGATAGATGCCGGCCTTTTTCATCCGCTCATGCTGTTCGGGCGTGGAGAAACCGCAATGCTCGATACGATGACGACGATCCGGATCGGGATGGGCGGAGAGTGCCTTCTCATAGGCCGTGATCAGTTGCCCAATTGCTGCATCGCCGATGGCGTGGCATGCCAGTTGGTAGCCTTTCTTGTGAGCATCCAGCACCAGCGCTTCCAATTCCGCGTCCGGCAATATCTGGACACCGGTATTATTGTCGTCGCCGAGATAAGGCTTGCTCATCCATGCGGTTCGCCCGCCTGCCGAGCCGTCGAGGAAAATCTTGACGGCACCGACCGTCAACATGTCGTCACCGACACCCGAAACAAGCCCTGCTTTATAGCAATCTTCCACTATGGAAGGTCCCGGATCACCAAGAAGTACTAGCCAGGTGCGCACCGGCAAACGCTTGTCCAGCTTGGCAAGATTATAGGCACGGATTTCATCGAAGCCCGCGACCTGACCCACAGCCGCATCCATGACGCTGGTAATGCCATAGGAAAGAAGCAGATTGCCTGCAGCTTCAATGGCTTCGATCATTTCTTCCGTCGTCGCCCTGGGGATTGCCTTGCGAACGGCGCCCTGAGCATTTTCAGCCACCATTCCGGTCAGAACGCCATTTTCCTGTTCGATCAACCCGCCTTCCGGCACCGGGGAGTTTTCATCTATACACGCCAGCTCAAAGGCTTTCGAGTTGAAGATCGATACGTGGCCACAAGCACGTACAAGCATAACAGGATGATTTGGAGCGACCGCATCAAGCTCCGACCTATGGGGATGGCGACCCACATCAAGCTTGGTCTGGTCGTAGCCGCGTGCTTTGATCCATGTCCCGGGAGGTACCGAAGCAGCTTTCTCGCGAATGGCATCAAGAAGGCTTTGCAATGTCGGCGCCGCCTGCGGTGTCGCATCAATCCATTTGAGTGTAAGCCCGACCGAAATAAGATGCAGATGGGCATCATTTAATCCGGGCGTCGCAAAGCGCCCTTCCAGATCGACCAACCGGGTATTGTCGCCCTTCAAAGGCCATATCTGGTCCTTCGTACCCGTAGCAAGCACCTTGCCTTGCCAAATGGCCAGGGCTTCCGCCGTGCCTTCTTCGTATCCACACCAGATCGTACCGTTATAAACTATGGTATCGGCACATAATTCGGGCATTACAGGCATTTCAGCGATCCCCTCCCTAAGTCACGCTTGTTTAGGACTAGGGAGATTTCCATCGATGCTTTGACCGATCAAGCCGTGGATTTGTTAAATTTATAGGGTGCAAATTGTTCAAAATGACAAGCCCACGGTCGATTTGACGAAACTTTTGCAAAGTCGAGATGAAATCTGCAGATCAAATAGGCAAAGACTGGAGCCGAAATGGGTATCGGGTACCACCGCCCCCTCCAAAAATCGCAGCTTTTAATTGTCAACGCACACGCAAATGACAGGCACCGTCGCTTGTCGGAGCACGGACATAAAGCCAGATTGCGACATAATCCCAACCGCTTCCTTGGCGGCCCTGAGACCGGTACAATTGGCCGTTAAGGTTGGGCAAATGGGCGTCCCGGTTCACAAAGCCAAGACGCCCCGCGAAGCGACGATCAGATGGTCAGTATGCCGGTCCAGCCGCGCGTTCTGCCAGTTGTTCGGGCGTCAGCAAATCCGCGTGATGGGCGCGTGCGACATCGGGATGCGACCGGAGGCGGCTTTTGAGGTTATTAGCACCGACCTCGCGGAAGATCGGATTAAGTGCATCCACAGTCACGCCGCGTTCCTTGGTCTTCAACTCCTCCGGCAGATCGATAACCGGAATGGTTGCATCATATCGAGCGCCAAGGAAGAAGGCGACGGAGAAACGTTCAACGCCTGCTGGAGGCGCGACGACGCCGTGCACATCCGCTCGCACAAATCCATTCGTGGCAAGTTCAAGCAGTTCGCCGGTATTGATGACAAAGGTACCGGGAACCGGAGGCGCATCGATCCACTCGCCGTTTTCGCGCTGAACCCGCAAACCTGGAACCACATCCTGCAAGAGAACGGTCACGAAGCCACCATCCTTGTGGGCTCCCACGCCCTGTTCGCTTTCCGCTACATCGCGACCCGGATAACGAATAATCTTCAAGAGCTGGGAGGGATGCGGTTCATAAATCTGGGCGAAAAAGTCTTCCGGCTGTCCCAGTGCGGCGGCGATAGCTTTCAGAATATCGATGCCAACACGGGTCACTTCAGATTGATAGGCAAGCAGCAAGGGTTTGAGTTCCGGCAACGCATCCGGCCATTGGTTTGGGCCAATCAGACGCTTCCACGCCGGACTGTCCGGACCAATTACAGCAGGCTCCGATTCCGTATTGATGTCCAGCTGTTCACGCCAGTCCTGCTGGCCCCGCGTCCGTTCAAAACCAGCCCGGTTGTAACCCCGAAAATGGGGGGACTTCACCATTTCGATCTTCAGCTTTTCTTCTGCTGGCAGCGTGAAGAACTTCTTCGCCGTGGTTACCACGTCTTCCACGAGCTTCGGATCCACACCATGGCCCGTAAGATAGAAAAAGCCATGATCGTGGAGCGTCTGGCGCAGTTCATCAATAAAGCTACCGCGTTCCTCCGCACTTCCATTGAAACGGGACAGATCAAGCAATGGCAGGTTGAGCGGCGTGGTGTGTATGGTCATTGGAACCTCCTGAAAATTCTCAGCGTAGGCGACGGCTGCGTGCCACGCGGTAATTGACAAGGCGAGCGGCATAGTCGCCCGCAAGCTGGATGGATTGCACAATTGCGACCAGAATGATGACAACGGCAATCATGACTTCCGGCATAAAGCGTTGATATCCGAAACGAATTCCGAGATCGCCCAGGCCGCCGCCGCCGACCGTTCCTGCCATTGCCGAGTATCCGACAAGGCTGACAAGGGTAACCGTTTGCCCGGCAATAATCCCTGGCAGTGCCTCTGGCAGCAGCACCTTGAAGATGATCTGAATGGGCGTTGCACCCATGCTTTCCGCAGCCTCGATCAGGCTCTGATCCACTTCGCGCATTGCCGTTTCCGCCAGCCGCGCATAAAGGGGTGTGATCGCCACCGTCAAAGGAACGATGGCTGCATAGGTGCCAACCGTGGTTCCGGCAATCAGGCGCGTCAGGGGAATAATCGCCACCATCAGAATGATAAACGGTGTTGATCGAACCAGATTGACAATAGTACCCGCAATACGATTGAAAACCGGTCTTTCGAGAAACTGGCCGGGGCTCGTCACAACCAGCGCAATGCCGAGCGGCAGGCCGATCAAAGTGGACAGGACAGCAGATGCAGCCACCATAATGGCCGTCTGTCTCAGCGATTCAAGCAAGAGCCCGGTGAGCGCCGGCGAAAGCAGATCGGACAACATGACCGATAACCTCTCCATGAAGATTGAGCGAAGAAAGATAGCTTCGGACCGCAGCAAGATCAGCCGGACCACCCTCAGCTACCAGCGTCATGATGCCCAAAGGCTTACCGCCGATATAGTCTATGCGCCCATGCAATATGTTCGGATTTATCCCGAAACGCTGCACAAGCGTTGCAACGACAGGCGCATGGGCGGCTTCACCCGAGAATATGATACGCAGAACCGGATCCGACCCCACCACAGGCGTTGGCAGCAGCCGGTCAGACACTTCTGGCGGCAGGTCATGAGCGACAATGCTCGCCAGAAACGACCGGGCGATCGGCGATTCCGGAAAAGCAAAGATATCGAAAGTCGGTCCACTTTCTACGATCCTTCCTTGATCGAGAACCGTCACGTAGTCAGCGATCTGGCGTACCACGTCCATCTCATGTGTAATGAGCACTATCGTCAGCCCCAGCCGCCGATTGATATCTTTCAATAGCGAGAGAATTTGTTCTGTGGTTTCGGGATCAAGCGCTGATGTCGCTTCATCCGACAACAAGACACTGGGCTCCAGAGCCAATGCTCGTGCTATGCCTACACGTTGTTTCTGACCGCCTGACAGTTCCGACGGATAAGCATGAGCCCTTTCCTTCAACCCCACCAGTCCAAGCAGATCGTTCACACGGGACTTTATGGTTTGTCGATCAGCGCCAGCAAGTTCCAACGGCAATGCAACATTGCCAAAAGCAGTCCGTGAGGAAAGGAGGCTAAAATGCTGAAATATCATCGACACTTCACGCCGAACCAGTCGTAATTCATCCTGCCCAAGCGCTGTAATCTCGCGTCCCGAGACGAACACTTTCCCGTCGCTTGGATGCACCAGCCCGTTCAGGCAGCGGACCAGCGTACTTTTGCCAGCGCCAGAGCGACCAATAATACCGTGGATGGTGCCTTTTTGGATCTGAAGCGAAAGATTGTCGATGACTGGGCCGGCCTTCTCATCATAGGTCTTTGTCAGCGACCGTATCTCGATAATCGGGCGTGTCAGTCTCGTTTCATCCAGCGCTGCACTCGACACATTTTCGCTGCGCACAAGCACATTCATCTCACCATCCTGCTATAATGTTGCCGCCGAATTTCTTCTCGATAAAGGCTTTAACGTCTGGAGATTTATAGGATTCGACCAGCGTCTGGACCCAAGGCGCATCCTTGTTCTTTTCCGCAACGGCAAGCAGGCAGAAATAGTCGGAAAGCTGATCTTCGATCAGGATCGCATCACGGCTCGGCACCAGCCCGGCACTTAATGCGAAATGCGAAGTGATGACGGAAAAATCCACATCTTCCAGCGACCGCGGAAGCTGGGCCGTTTCCATGGGAATGATTTTGACCTTCTTCGGATTATCAACGATATCGAGTTCGGTTGCGTTGAAGGTCACCCCTGGTGTGAGCTTGAGAACACCGCCCGCCTCAAGAAGCTTCAGGGCGCGGCCCGCATTGCTGGGGTCATTGGGAATCGAAATCTGCGCCCCCTCAGGCAATTCGCCAAGTGATTTATATTTGTGTGAATATCCGGCCATCGGCAGCAACACAGTACGGCCGCCAACTGCAACCAGGTTGAGACCTCGATCCCTGTTCTGCTGGTTGAAATAAGGCGTGTGCTGAAAGCCATTGGCATCAAGATCGCCGTCATTCGTTGCCGGATCAATCAGTGCGCCATCGGAGAACTCCACAATCTCGATTTCCAATCCCTTTGCCTTGGCGACCGGCGCCAGTGCTTCAGCGATTTCCGCGTGTGGGCCAGAAGTCACGCCGAAACGGATTTTTTCAGCAAATGCGGGTGAAGCAATGAGGACGGAAAAGAGTGCTGCGGAAATAGTCCGACGCAAGAACGAAACTGAATGCATATTGTTTTCCCTGTGATGGTTTCCAGGCACGCTCATGCGGCGCGCCATTTGCGTTCATTGTTCCACAGTGCCAGCCGCGAAATGGCTTCCCGCAACGTGTCTTCGCGTTTGGCAAAACAGAAACGGACATGACTGCGCACATCGCGCGCGCCGTAAAAGGACGAGATAGGTACAGGAGTTACGCCAGCTTCAAGCGTCAAGCGTCGGCAGAAATCGAGATCGTCATCTCCGCCATCAAGTGCCCGTATGTCCGCCACCGCAAAATATGTGGCTGGCACATCAGCGACCTCGAACCCGGCAGATCTCAGCCCTTCAACCAGAAAATCTCTTCGCGATGCCAGCGTCGTCCGAAGGCCCGTGAAATAACTGTTGGGCAAACCCAACCCCACCGCTACCGCCGACTGTAAAGCCGGTGGCGTGGTAAAGGTGAGATATTGATGTGCGCGTGCAATTGGCCCAAGAAGCTTCTCGGAAGCCGTCACATAGCCAACCTTCCAACCTGTTACGGAAAAGCTCTTTCCAGCGGAGCCAATACGCACCACACGGTCACGGATTTTTTCGATGCCCCACAGGGAATGAAACGGCCTTTCATCAAAGATGAGATGCTCGTAAACCTCGTCTGAAACGATCAGAAGATCATGTTTGATGGCAAGTTCGGCAACAAAATCCAACTCATCAAGATCGAATATTTTGCCTATCGGATTCATCGGCGTGTTGACAACAATCAGCTTGGTCTGTGGAGAGATAGCTTTTGCCAACTCCTCTCGCGGCAGTTCCCACAGCGGTGGCCTCAGCCGCACCGGAACCACTTTGCCTCCAGCGCGACGAACAAGCGTCGCATAAGCGTCATAGACCGGCTCAAACAGAATTACTTCATCGCCGGTATTCAAATGCGCGAGAAACGTACCGGCTAATGCTTCCGTTGCGCCGGACGTGACCAGAACTTCCTTTTCCCAGTCTACGTCGAGCCCCAGAAACCTTCTGGTATTCTCCGCAACAGCTTGACGGAGAACGGGTAGCCCCATCATCGGAGGATATTGTTGTGAAGTTTGGCGAAGAGCGAGCGCAGCAGAGTCAAGAAGTTCGGTTGGCTCGAAGCCCTCCGGGAAACCCTGCCCCAGATTAATGGCTCCGCGCTCAACGGAAAGCCGCGACATTGCCTCAAAAATCGACGTTCCCGCCTCGCCGAATATTGGACTGACCATCCCGCTCCCCTTTCGAAATCGAATTTACGGAGAGAAAGATAAAGCCTATAAAATTAGTGGACAAAGCATGGACTTGCCGGTGCGAACAGCCGCAGGGAAAGCTTTTTCAAATTTTGCGGTGCGTGAAACAGATTCAGGTTCCGCAGTTGCAAATGATTTTAAATCAGCTGGCCGTTTGGCTGTGCCGATTGCGCCAGAGTTCTCCGGCTTTTTCGAAGAACAGCGCGTAGCTTTCGTTATCCGCGGATATTGCCGTCATCATCCCCATCGCAGCCGTGGCAACGATTGTATTTTCTGCTCGTTTGTCCACAGCAGCACCCGACCAGACGCCATGCCAGTATTCGAATGAACTGAAGTTCGAATGCTTGTCTCCACTTTCCCTCGAAAGAGTGGGAAGCAGCAGGTCCGTTTCACGTCCGTCCAGAAGCCTATGGATGGTATGCGCTCTGTGCGGAACCAGTTCCGCAACGTCCCGACTGGTCGAAACAACCGAGATCGACGGAAAGCCAAGCAGCGCAGCTGCATCCCGATGCAATTTACGATAGGCGGGTTGTGTCACGCCCAAGAAAGAGGCCTTGAGATTCATAGGATTAAGCAGGTGAACGAGGCTGTTCATAGATGAACGCGACTCAAACAAGGGGTAAAGAGCCATCAGTGCGTGGATTTGGGGAGCGAAACCAACCATAGGCATGAAGCAGATGCCATGGGCTCTCAATGCCTCTTTCGCCAAAGAATGTGACGTCGCGATCGGGAGGTTGACAGCTTCAGCAGCTATCTCGAGCTTGCCTGAAATCTCGCCGGTACCGCAGTTACCGTGCAGGACCACCGGATAACCAGCCCGAGCGACCAGCAATGCCGAAAGCATAAACCACGGCGATTGCGTGGAATTTGGCGATAGATAGGCCGGCCAATCCAGCGCAGGCACATTCAACCCCGCGTCGACAGAATAAATTCGTCTCGCTGCCCGCGCCATGCCCGCAAGTTCCGGTGCAGTTTCTCCGCGATAGTGAATAAGCCGGAGTAACGCACTGATCTGCATAGGATCGGCATTCCCTGTAAATATCGTTGTGAATGCATCTTCGGCTTCGGGCATTTCCATCGGACGGGTGTGCCCAGCTTTTCGCCCTACCACAGCAATATATTTCGCAAGCCTCCTGACCGGATCATTTTCACCTTGGATGTTGGCGAACTGCGCCGCAAGCTGTTCCGGCGTGGGGTGATTTTCAAGCTCAACCACCTTACGGATACCAAGCGGCGGCGGCGCGAAAATGGCGCTTCGGTTCCAGCCGTGATGTCCAGTGCAGCTGGATTTCGGAACTTCAGAAAGATCCAGATTCAGTAGCGTTTCAGCTTCATTTGCAAGGCGTCGCAGACGCGCTCGTAATGCTTCGGCTTTCGGGGTTGCCACCATGTTGCGCCCCGAGCGAACCAGAATGGGATCATTGAACTTCTCGCGAATTTGGCTGAGCAGGCGGCTCATGGCCGCGATGCTCAACCCCATCTGCTTTGCAGCGCCGCCAACACTGCCCTCCACAAGAAGTGCATCAAGAGCGATCAGCAGGCGTAATTGCCCCAAGCGAAGGCTTTCGTTCTCACCTTTCGCCGTTTGCTGCATTTTCGCTTGCTTGTCCGACATCAATATTGTGCCCGTTCATTTGCGGTTTTTGAAATTTAGAATGCTTATAAAACATGACGATTGACGTCACCTTATCGCCATACATAAGGAGACTTGAAAACTCAACTTTAAACGGTGACGAAAATGACGAGCTTGTTTCGGGGATTGTGGGCCGATGGTACACAAAACAGGCGTTTGGCTGGAAAATCGCTCGCGTACCGGGCGATCCTTGCGGGCACCTGTCTTTCCACAGGGCTGCTTTTGAGCGCGACGGTTGCGGATGCGCAAACCGCGACCAAGCCCGCAGAAGAAGCAACGTCCGAGGCGGGCACCAAGAAAAAGACGGCGGAAGGAGCCATCGAAACGACCGCCGACGGAGCCGTCAAGCTCAATCAGATCGTTGTCACGGCGACCGGTTTCGAACAAAATATCACCGACGCGCCCGCAAGCATCACCGTGGTTCCAGGGGAAGAGTTGGAAAAAGGTGTCTATCGCGATCTGACGGACGCTTTGAAGGATGTGCAAGGCGTGGCTGTAACCGGTCCCGCAGCCGAAAAAGACATCTTCATCCGTGGTCTTCCGGGCTCCTACACACTGCTTCTCGTAGACGGCAAGAGGCAGAGCACCCGCGACGCACGTACCAACGGCAACTCTGGGTTCGAGCAGAGCTTCCTGCCACCAGCGAACGCCATTGAACGGATCGAAGTCATTCGAGGCCCAATGTCTTCGCTCTACGGATCGGACGCCATGGGCGGCGTCATCAATGTGATCACGAAGAAGGTATCTGATACGTGGAGCGGCTCTTTCTCTGTTGACGGCACGGTTCAGCAGCACTCCAAATTCGGAAATTCGTTGCAAGGCTCCTACTATATGACCGGGCCGCTGGTTCCCAATCTCGTGGGCGTTCAGGTTTGGGGGCGTGGTCTCAAGCGGCAGGAAGATAATATCGTCAGCGGCACGCCCGAACAGAAGGATATCGACATCACGGGGCGCGTCACGATCACGCCGAATGAAGATCACGATATCATGCTGGAATTGGGCAAGACGCGCCTTCGCCGCGACTCCACTGTCGGCAATACGGCAGCGTCAGGTTCGGATTCCTACAATTACAATGATCGCGATCACTGGTCTATCAGTCATACTGGTCGCTGGGGTCCGACAACATCGGAGTTCTCCTTCCAGCAGGAATGGGCAGAACGCACCAATTTCAATTGGGACAACAACACCAAGAGCTATGTAGAGAATCTGCGCTCTCCGCACATCCGCAATTCGGTGCTCGACGGCAAATTCACAACACCGTTTGAATTCTACGGAAATCACACGCTGGTAACCGGTGGGCAGTTCATGCAATCGGTGCTAACCGATCAGAATCCGGGACGCCGTACCGGTGAGGACGAAGAGTTCAGTGTCCGCCAATGGGCGCTCTTTGCCGAAGACGAATGGTGGATCACGCCGGACTTCGCTCTGACAGGCGGCCTGCGCATGGACGATCATGAGATTTATGGATCGCATTTCAGCCCGCGCGGCTATGCCGTCTGGCACGCCAACGAACAGCTCACGTTCAAAGGCGGCATTTCCACTGGCTTCCGTGCACCTGAACTGCGCACCATCGCTCCGGGATACGCTTATACGACAGGCGGCGGGGGATGCTCATACGGTCCAAACGGCACCTGCGGCGTGATCATCGGCGATCCAGACTTGCAGCCTGAAAAGAGCACGAGCTATGAAGCGAGTGTTCTCTGGGACAATCAGTCCGGCCTTCGCCTGGGTGCAACATATTTCTACACGGACTTCAAGGACAAGATCAGCAACGCCCTGATCACAGATGCGAACGGTAATCCTGTTCGCTGGAGCGAAGATCCCAACTATCGTCTCTGGTACAGCTTCAACATTGACGAAGCCGTCATGCAAGGTGTGGAGCTGACCTTCAACTGGGAAGCAACGGACACGATCACCTTCCGCGG
>Ga0164243_10013663_pt1 | contig 11398 bp, 9 predicted proteins | sample OricompcompostOP_FD_108781 | JGI IMG/M metagenome (GOLD analysis project Ga0164243, IMG submission 108781) | Organic Plus compost microbial communities from Emeryville, California, USA - Original compost - Organic plus compost (OP) | ecosystem: Engineered > Solid waste > Mixed feedstock >... | reverse complement strand
GTGATCGCCAAGATCGAGAAGCCGCAGGCGGTCGACGCGCTGGAGGAGATCATCGAGGCCTTCGACGGAATCATGGTCGCCCGCGGCGACCTCGCCGTCGAGCTGCCGCTCGAGGCGGTGCCCATCGTGCAGAAGCACGCGATCGAGCTCTCCCGCCGGATGGCGAAGCCGGTGATCGTGGCCACCCAGATGCTCGAGTCGATGACCGAGAGCCCGGTGCCCACCCGCGCCGAGACCTCCGACGTGGCCAACGCGGTGCTCGACGGCGCGGACGCCGTGATGCTGTCGGGGGAGACCAGCGTCGGCAAGTACCCCGTCGTCACCGTGCAGACCATGGCGAGGATCGTCGAGTCGACCGAGGAGCACGGCCTGGAGCGCATCCCCCCGCTCGGGACCAAGCCGCGCACCCAGGGCGGCGCGATCACCCTCGCCGCGGCGGAGGTCGCCGACTTCGTCGACGCGCGCTACGTCTGCGTGTTCACCGAGTCGGGCGACTCGGCGCGGCGGATGTCGCGGCTGCGCTTCCGCATCCCGATGAAGGCCTTCACCCCGGACGAGGCGATCCGGCGGCGGATGAGCCTCACCTGGGGCATCGAGTCCTTCCTGGTGGACCGCGTCGGGCACACCGACGCCATGTTCGAGCAGGTCGACGAGGTCCTGCTCGACCGCGGCCTGGCCGAGATCGGCGACAAGGTCGTGGTGATCTCCGGATCCCCGCCCGGCATCCCCGGCTCGACGAACGACATCCGGGTGCACATCATCGGCTCCGCGCTCACCGAGCATGTTCCGGTGTGGGAGAGCGGCGAGCACGCCGACTGAGGTAGGGTTCGATCGGGTTCGCGTCGGGCAGGGGTCTCGGGCCACAATGGAACGCCTCTGCCCCGACCCCGAACGAGAATCCCGATGAACGACGGCCCCGCCCCGGGCTGGTATCGCGATCCTGCGATGTCCGGCCGTCTCCGCTGGTGGGACGGCGCCTCGTGGACCGCGCAGACGCGGGAGCCCACCGAGGGATTCGCCCCCGCGTCGCCCCCGGCCGGGGTCGCACCGGCACCTCGACCGCCGGGCCCCGCCGTCGCCCCTGCGGCACCGACGCCGCCCGCCCGCCCGCCGATCCCGTCTCCCGGAGCGCCCGCGGCTCGGATCATCCCCGAACCGCGGCCGGTCCCGGCGACGCCGGAGCGGCCCGCCCCCGCCGCGCTCGTCACGCCTCCCGCGCCGAGGCCGCCCTCCGAGCCCGCCCAGCCGGCGATCCCGCCGCTGGCCGCGGTGCCGGTCGAGCCGGCGGCTCCCGGGTCGGCCCCGCCGACGCCGGCGGGGCAGCTCGCGCCGGTCCACGCGGTCCCGCAGGCGCCGCTCGTTCCCGCCGTCGTGCAGGCCCCCGTCGCCCCGGCCCCGGCGGCCCCGCCGGCGGCGGAGGAGCCGGGCGGGTCGGCGACTCCCGAGCAGGCCTTCGCCCTCATGGCGGCCGCGACCGGCTCGGTGCGGGTGGTCCCGCCGGAGGGCGGGCTCTCGCGCGGGGAGGAGCTTGCGGTCGATCCCGAGCCGGCGCGGAGGAGCCGCCTCGGGCTGCTCGTCGGCCTCGCCGCGGCGGTGCTCGTCGCCGGCCTGGTGACCGTGGTGCTGCTCTTCGATCCGCTCGGCCTCTTCGCCGAGCCGGGGAGCACCGAGTACGCCGGCAAGGTCGAGCAGGCCCTGGTCGTCAACATCGAGGCGACCGGCGAGTTCGCGGTGGAGAGCGTCTCCTGCCCGCCCGATCTCAAGCCTGCGCGCAGCGCGCCCTTCCCCTGCGAGGTGACGCTGGCCGACGGCTCGAGCCTCGAGGTCGTCGCGCAGCTCGCGGACGAGGGCCGCACCGTGCAGTGGTCGCCGGCCGACGCCTGACCCGGCAGCGGTGCAGGAGGGGGGACTCGAACCCCCACGCCCTTGCGGACAGCCGATTTTGAGTCGGCCGCGTCTGCCGTTCCGCCACTCCTGCGCGCCGCACTCCTCGGGGTGAGTCGCGGCAGCGAAACCATATCGTAGGCTCTCCCTGTGAGCGATCAGTCGGACACCGTCGTCGCCCCGCGCCGCGTCGTGGTCGCGGAGGACGAATCCCTCATCCGCATGGACATCGTCGAGATCCTGCGCGACAACGGCTTCGACGTGGTCGGCGAGGCCGGCGACGGCGAGACCGCGGTGGCGCTGGCCACCGAGCTCAAGCCCGACCTCGTGGTGATGGACGTCAAGATGCCCCAGCTCGACGGCATCTCGGCCGCCGAGAAGCTCGCCAAGAACCGCATCGCCCCGGTCGTGCTGCTCACCGCCTTCAGCCAGAAGGAGCTCGTCGAGCGGGCCAGCGAGGCCGGCGCCCTCGCCTACGTGGTCAAGCCCTTCACGCCGAACGACCTGCTGCCGGCGATCGAGATCGCGCTCAGCCGCTACCAGCAGATCGTCGCCCTCGAGGCCGAGGTGCAGGACATGGTCGAGCGCTTCGAGACCCGCAAGCTCGTCGACCGCGCCAAGGGCCTGCTCAACGAGAAGATGGGGTTGTCCGAGCCGGAGGCCTTCCGCTGGATCCAGAAGGCCTCGATGGACCGCCGGCTCACCATGCACGACGTGGCCCAGGCCGTGATCGAGCAGCTCGGGCCCAAGAAGTAGTTCTGCCTGCTGGGCCGCCTGCCGGCGGGATCGACGGGCACGGTGTCGCGGCGACAGTACCGTGGTCGCCCGCCCCCGACCTGGGACGATGGCCGCACTAGACCTGGGCCTCTAGCTCCCGGCTGCTGCAGCGATCAGCCGAGGAGATCCTGCTTCGCTGCTCTAGCCGAGGCATGAACGCTCATTCTCGGGCAGGAACGAAATGGCATACGAGAGTTCCTTCAGTACGGTTGCCGGGGACTCCAGATCACCGTCGATCTTCACCGATAGACCAGGATCGCGGCCGAACACCGTGGCTATGATCACGTCATCGGCCGTGTCGTCGATCACCCAATCGATATCTCCATAGGTGAAGCAGGGCTGGGCGACAGGCCCCAACGGGGCGAGACCACAGGTAAGAATCACCTGCACGGGGTCACCCCAGGCGCCCGTAGCCTGAGCATCAGTTTCTCTCTTCGCAAGGCGCCCGACCTCATCCGGCAGTCTGACGATCACTGGAGCGCAGTTAGGGTTGTTCGAATCTGGAGCGGGATCCAATGAAACGATGGACTGGCAGCCAGATACGACGAGAAGCAGCAGGGCGCTCAACAGCAGTGCTCTTAGGGAGAGGCGCCTGCGGTAAGTCGTTTTCATATCGAACAGTGTCGCCCCGGTTCTTATTCAAACTAGATCGGCGTGCCGATCCTCAAGATGCCCCGCGCGCCGAATTGCTTCCACACTGAGTTCGGTCCCTCAGCGGCCTTCTGCGCGAAAGGTCATCTCACATGTGGCCTCCCTATCCCTCACTCCAGTCGACACCGACTAGCAGCCCGTGCCCCAAGCCTGGCGCGTGTCCTCACATCGATCTGCTCGCTCTGCAACGTCCCGCGTCGGGCGGCTCGTCACTCAAGATTCGCTTGGCCGACTTCGTCAGGACTTCGTCAGGTAGCAGCGCTCTGCCATACTCATTCCTGGTTATATCTCATGATATGGCCTAACCGTCCAACAGAAATGGATCAGGAAAAATGAAGCAACGAGTTCGACTGTTTGGTGTTCTATCGGCAGCAGTCCTTGCCCTTGTCGCAACATCCGCGTCGGTGGCCAACGCCGATTCTGGGGAGATCGACATCGATAAGGCAGTCATAGGGGGCGCGCCGACCGAGCGCTGGGTCGATGACGACGGCTATGAGCGCCTACCGCTCAACGAGCTCGAGGCGATCGCCCAGGCGCAGACTGCCGCTCAGATCGCCGAAGTGATCGACTCGGGCGAACCGTATAACGCGCTTATCGATGGTGAGACGGGCGAAATCAGGGCTGCGGTGCCGGCCGTAAAGGTGGCTCTTCCCATTGCTCCGATGGCGATCACCACGGGGTGTGGCGTTCCCGGCCATGCGACCGCGTCGCAGATGGTCGGTGGCAGGGGCCTCGCCTGGTGCTTCAACGGTTCAGGCAGCGCCCCTCTCAGCCTCGGAAATGTCTATTACGTAGCAGCCGGTGACCGGACGACGCTCTGGACCTACAACGGTGGCCCCCAGTACGTCACGGGCACGGGCACGTCTCACACCTTCTCTCCGATGGTCTCCCTCAACTCGATTCAGCGTTAACGAAGCTCGAGTCCATGGAGCGGCCGGGTGCTGGGAAGAAATCATCTCCCTGGCCACCCGGCCTGCTCCAGACACTCTCACCGTTTCTCTGATACGTGAGGACTCTCCGCGTCACGACGCCCTCTTCAGTACCTATCGATATGGATGGACCGATGCTCAGCCTCGGTCGCGAAGCAGGTTCGTGATCCGGATCGTCGAGAGCCGCCGGCCCTCCTCGTCGGTGACGACGATCTCGTGCGTGCAGAGCGTGCTGCCGAGGCTGAGCGCCCGGCAGGTGCCGGTGACGACGCCGCTGGAGGCCGAGCGGGAGTGCGAGGCGCTGATCTCGATGCCCACCGGGTAGCGGCCCGGGCCGCCGTGGACCGCGGCCGCCATGGAGCCCAGCGTCTCGCCGAGCACGAGATGGGCTCCGCCGTGCAGGATGCCGGCCGGCTGCCGGTTGCCCTCCACCGGCATCGTCGCGATCGCGAGCTCCGCGGACAGCTCCAGGAACTCGATGCCCATCTTCGACGCGAGCTCGCCGGAGCCGGCGGCGCGGATGCCGGCCGCGAAGGCGGGATCGAGGTGGTCGGGCAGCTTCGTCATCGCTCTCCAGCTCGGCGGGGCGGATCGGAGGGACCGGGGGTCGGGGGCCTTGGCTAGGCTGGTCCCGTGGCGGACCGCGAACAGCCTACCCTCCTGGTCATCGACGGCCACTCCCTCGCCTTCCGGGCCTTCTTCGCCCTTCCGATCGACACCTTCGTCACGCGCGACGGGCAGCACACCAACGCCATCCACGGCTTCATCTCGATGCTGATCAACCTGCTCCAGCAGTGGAAGCCCAGCCACATCGCCGTCGCCTTCGACATCTCGCGCTACTCCTTCCGCACGCGGGAGTACGCGGAGTACAAGGGCACGCGCGGCGAGACCCCGCCCGAGTTCATCGGTCAGGTGCCGCTGCTCGAGCAGGCGCTCAAGGCCATGGGGATCCCCACCCTGAGCAAGGAGGACTTCGAGGCCGACGACATCCTCGCCACCCTCGCCCGCCAGGGCGCGGAGCAGGGCTACAGGGTGCTCGTGGTCTCGGGCGACCGCGACACCATCCAGCTCGTCACCGACGAGGTGACGCTGCTCTACCCGAACGTGCGCGGCGTCTCCGAGCTCAAGATCTACGATCCCGCCGCCGTGCGCGAGCGCTACGGCATCGAGCCCGCCCAGTACCCCGAGATCGCCGCGCTGGTGGGGGAGACGAGCGACAACCTCCCCGGCGTCGACAAGGTGGGCGAGAAGACCGCGGTGAAGTGGATCCAGCAGTACGGCTCCCTGGAGGAGCTCCTGGCCCGCGCCGAGGAGGTCAAGGGCGTGGTCGGCGAGAACCTCCGCGCCCAGCGCGACCGGGTGGAGCGCAACCGGCGGCTCAACCGCCTGGTCGACGACGTGGAGCTGCCGCTCGGCCCGGCCGAGCTGGCGCCGGCCCCCTTCGACCCCGAGGCCGTGCGCGACGTCTTCGGCCGGCTGCAGTTCCGCACCCTGCTCGACCGCGTCTTCAAGCTCTACGGCGTCGATCCGGCGGCGTCGGGCGGCGGCCCCGCCGCGGAGGGCGCGGGCGAGGCGCCGCCGATCCGGCAGCTCGTCGACGAGGAGCTCGCCAACTGGCTCCAGGCGCAGTCGGCGGGCGGCACGCGGCCGCTCGGACTGCGCGCCGTGGGCGACGGGGAGCGGCTCACCGGCCTGGGCCTCGCGAGCGCCGCCGACTCGGCGTGGGTGCCCTGGGCGCCCGGCCGGCCCGACTACACCGCGCTCGAGGCCTGGCTCGCCTCCGACGCCCCCAAGGCCCTCGTCGACGCGAAGCGGCAGTACGCCCTGCTGCGCGAGGCCGGCCTGCCGCTCGCCGGCATCGTCAGCGACACCACCCTGGCGGCGTGGCTGCTCCGGCCCTCCGGCAAGCCCGAGAGCCTCGCCGCCCAGGCCTACGCCTACCTCGGGGAGACGATCGCCGAGCCGGACCCGAACCAGCTCGTCCCCGAGGAGAACGCGCTCCAGCCGCCCACCGAGGCCTGGTACGCGCTGCGCATCGGAGACGCTCTCCGCGACCAGCTCGACCCGGGGTCGCGCGGCGTGCTCGAGGAGATCGAGCTGCCGCTCATCCCCGTGCTCGACCGGATGGAGGCGCAGGGCATCACCGTCTCCCGCTCCGTGCTCGAGGCGCTCGGCTCCCGGCTCGCCGCCCAGGCCGCGGAGGTCGCGCAGGCCGCCTTCGCCGAGATCGGCCGGGAGGTGAACCTCGGCTCGCCCAAGCAGCTGCAGGAGGTGCTGTTCGACCAGCTCGGGATGCCCAAGACGCGCTCCACGAAGACCGGCTTCTCCACCGACGCCGCGGCGCTGGCCGATCTGCAGGAGCAGCATCCCCATCCCTTCCTCGACCTCCTGCTGCAGCACCGCGACGTGACCAAGCTCGGCCAGATCGTCGAGACCCTGGTCACGGCGATCGGTCCCGACGGCAGGGTGCACACCACCTATGAGCAGGCCGCGGCCGCCACCGGGCGCCTCGCCTCCAACAACCCCAACCTGCAGAACATCCCGGTGCGCACCGAGGTGGGGCGCGAGGTGCGCTCGGCCTTCCAGGCGGGGGAGGGCTTCGAGACCCTGCTCACGGCCGACTACTCGCAGATCGAGATGCGGATCATGGCCCACCTCTCCGGCGACGATGCGCTCATCGAGGCCTTCCGCAGCGGCGAGGACCTGCACCGCTTCGTCGGGGCCCGCATCTTCGGCGTCGACCCGGCCGACGTCACCCCGCTCATGCGCACCAAGGTCAAGGCCATGTCCTACGGCCTCGCCTACGGGCTCAGCGCCTTCGGCCTCAGCCGCCAGCTGCGCATCGAGCGGGCCGAGGCGCAGGCGCTCATGACCGACTACTTCGCCCGCTTCGGCGGGGTGCGCGACTACCTGCGCGGCGTCGTCGAGCAGGCGAAGGTCGACGGCTACACCACGACGATCTTCGGCCGCCGCCGGCCCTTCCCCGACCTCGCCTCGCCCAACCGGGTGCTGCGCGACAACGCGGAGCGGCAGGCGCTCAACTCGCCGATCCAGGGCTCCGCGGCCGACATCATCAAGATCGCGATGATCCGCATCGACGCCGATCTCGCCGAGCGCGGCCTGGGCTCGCGGATGCTGCTCCAGGTGCACGACGAGCTCGTCTTCGAGGTGGCGAAGGGCGAGCTGGACGAGCTCACCGCGATCGTCACCGATCGGATGTCGAGCGCGGCCGAGCTCGCGGTGCCCCTCGACGTGCAGGTGGGCACCGGCCCCGACTGGGACGCCGCGGCTCACTGACGCCCCGCGGTCCGAGCGGACTCCCACGCCGGCCGCGGAAGAGCCCGCTAGCCTCGAGGCGTGACCGCTCGCGAGCCCACCGCCATCGACCGGATCGCCGAGGACTGGATCGACACCCTCGTCGACCTCGACCCGGACGTCGCGATCTGGCTCGGCGTGCCCGGCCGGATCACCGAGTTCGCCGACCACTCGCCGGCCGGCATCGAGGCGCACGCGGCCGCGGTGCGGAAGGTCGTCGCCCGGCTCGAGGCGGCGGAGCCCGTCGACGCCGTCGACCGGGTGACCCGCGGCGACATGCTCGCCGAGCTCCGGCTCGAGCTCGAGCAGACCGAGGCCGGGCTGCCCTTCCGCGACCTCAACGTCATCGCGAGCCCGGCCCAGGGGATCCGGGAGTCCTTCGACCTCATGCCGACCGACACCGAGGAGCACTGGGCCGCGATCGCGGGCCGCATGCAGAGCGTCCCGGTCGCGATCCAGGGCTACATCGCCACCCTCCGGGAGGGCGTCCGGCGGGGGATCGTGCCGGCGCGCCGACAGGTGGCGGAGGTCGCCCGGCAGGCCCGCGACCACGGCGACCCGCTCGGCTTCTTCTTCGACCTCGCGGGCGCGGCGCGCCTCGCCGACGGCGGTCCGCTGCCGGAGAGCCTCGTCGCCGAGCTGCGCGCCGGCGCCGGGCAGGCCGCGGCGGGATACGACCTGCTGCACGCCTTCCTCGAGGGGGAGCTCGCCCCCGCCTCCACCGAGCAGGACGCGATCGGCCGCGAGCTCTACGCGCTGCAGTCGCGGCACTTCCTCGGCACCACCGTCGACCTCGACGAGAGCTACGAGTGGGGCCTCGAGGAGCTCGCTCGCACCGTCGAGGAGCAGGAGCGGGCCGCGGGGGAGATCGTGCCGGGCGGCGGCGTCGCCGACGCGGTCGCGGCGCTCGACGCCGACCCCGCCCGGCGGCTGCACGGCACCGAGGCGCTGCGCGAGTGGATGCAGGAGCTCTCCGACCGCGCGGTCGACGCCCTCGCGGGCCGCCACTTCGACATCCCCGAGCCGGTGCGGCGGCTGGAGTGCATGATCGCCCCCACTCGGACGGGCGGCATCTACTACACGGGCCCGAGCGACGACTTCTCCCGCCCCGGCCGCATGTGGTGGAGCGTGCCGGAGGGCGTCACCGACTTCGCCACCTGGCGGGAGACCACCACGGTGTACCACGAAGGCGTGCCCGGCCATCACCTGCAGATCGGGCAGGCGGTCTACAACCGCGGCTCGCTCAACACCTGGCGCCGCCAGTTCGGCGGGGTGTCGGGCCACTCGGAGGGCTGGGCGCTCTACGCCGAGCGGCTGATGGAGCAGCTCGGCTTCCTCGACGATCCGGCCGACCGCCTCGGGATGCTCGACGGGCAGCGGATGCGCGCCGCGCGCGTGCTCATCGACATCGGCGTGCACACCGGCAAGCGCCGCCCCGATGGCGGAGGCCGCTGGGACCACGACTACGCGCTGCAGTTCCTGCACGACAACGTGAACATGGACGACGCCTTCGTGCGCTTCGAGGTGAACCGCTACCTCGGCTGGCCCGGTCAGGCCCCGTCGTACAAGATCGGCCAGCGGATCTGGGAGCAGCTGCGCGACGAGGCGCAGCGCCGCGAGGGGGCCGCCTTCGACCTCCGCGCCTTCCACGCCCGGGCGCTCGACCTCGGGGGAGTGGGCCTCGACACGCTCCGGGCAGAGCTGCTCGGGTGAGCGCCTCGCCCTGGCAGGACGCCCTCGGGGAGCGGTTCCAGGATCTCGCGCCCCGGCTGCGCGCCTACTTCGGACCGATCCCCGAGGGCTCCGCGGGGCGGGGGAAGGGGGTCCTCGAGACGGTCGGCACGCCGCGCCGCTGGCTGTGGCCCGTCTTCACCGTGGCGGGGGCGCTGCGGATCGTCTGGCCCCGCTGGGAGCACGGCGTCCAGGTGCGCGTGGTCAACCGCGTCGAGGACGGCGCGCTGCTCGGCAGCAGGCGATTCGGCTTCGCGAGCGGCGAGCGGGAGATGATCGACCGGATCACCTCCGAGCGCGGCGAGCTGGTGGATCGTCTGGGCCGCGGTGGACTGCTCGAGACCCGCTACCGGACGACCGTGGAGGACGGCGCCCTCCTGCTGCGCAGCACGCGGATCGCCCTCCGCCTGGGCGCGCTGCGCCTCCCGCTGCCCGCCGTCGCCGAGCTGCGCGAGACGGTGCTGGACGATGGACGCCAGCGGGTCGAGTTCAGGCTGGCCGCCCCCGGGCTCGGCCGCGTCTACGAGTACGCGGGAGAGTTCGAGTACGAGATCGGAGCAGCATGACGGGACGCATCGTGGTCGGCGGGGCCTCGGGATTCATCGGGCGGCATCTGGTCGGGGCGTTCCGCGCGGACGGCGAGGAGGTCGTGACGATCGGCCGCGGAGCCGGGAGCGATCTGGGCTGGGACGACGTCGAGGGGATCCGCGCGGCGGTCGACGGGGCCGGTCTCGTGCTCGGGCTGGCCGGCCGCAGCGTGAACTGCCGCTACAACGCCCGCAACCGGGAGATCATCCTGCGCTCCCGCGTCGACACGACCCGTGTGCTCGGCGAGGCGATCGCCGCCGCGGCGGCGGCGCCTCCGCTCTGGGTCAACGCCTCGACCGCGACGATCTACCGCCACGCCGAGGACCGCCCGCAGACCGAGTCGACCGGAGAGATCGGCGAGGGCTTCTCGGTGGAGGTGGCGAAGGCGTGGGAGGCGGAGCTCTTCCGCCTCGAGCTGCCGGGGACGCGCCGCGTGGCGCTGCGCACGGCGATCACCCTCGGGCCCGGGAGCCTGCTCGAGCCGATGATCCGGCTCGCCCGCGTCGGCCTCGGCGGGGCGCATCTGGACGGCCCCTGGCCGTCCACCGCGCGGCGCCGGGCCGCGGGGACCCAGCACGAGTTCCGCGCGCGCGGGGGCCGGCAGCGCTTCTCCTGGATCCACCTCGACGACGTGCTGGGAATCGTCCGCTTCCTGCGCGAGCATCCGGAGCTCGACGGGCCGGTCAACGCGGTCGCGCCTCATCCGGTGGACGATCGGAGCTTCATGGCCGCGCTGCGCCGAGTGCTCGGCGTGCCGCTGGGGATCCCGATGCCCCGGTGGATGCTCGAGCCCGGGGCGTGGCTCATCCGCACCGAGACGGAGCTGCTGCTCAAGAGCCGCTGGGTGCTGCCGGAGAAGCTGCTCGCAGCCGGCTACGAGTTCCGGCATCCGGATCTCGAGGAGGCGCTGCGAGCCTCCCTGGTCGCGCGGACGTGCTGAGCGGCGGCTGCGCACTCCCGCCGAGGCCTGACACCATGGAGAGGTGAGCACGCGCGCGACGGTCCCGGCCCTGGCCGACTGCGCCGCCGTGCTCTTCGACCTGGACGGGGTGCTCACGCCCACCGCCGAGGTGCACATGCGCGCCTGGCGCGGCACCTTCGAGCCGCTGCTCGCCGCCGCCCACGGCGTCGTCCCCTACGCGGACGAGGACTACTTCCGGCACCTCGACGGCAAGCCCCGCTACGACGGCGTCGCCGCTCTGCTCGCCTCCCGCCGGATCGCGCTGCCCTGGGGCGACCCGCACGATCCGGCCGATGCACCGACCGTCTGCGGCGTCGGCAATCGCAAGAACGCCGAGTTCACCCGCCTGCTGGCCGGCGGCGTCACCGCCTACCCGGGCTCGGTGGCCCTGCTCGACGCGCTGCGGGGCCTCGGCCGTCCCCTCGCCGTGGTGTCCAGCTCCAAGAACGCCCGCGAGGTGCTGCGCGCCGCGGACCTCGCCGATCGCTTCGAGCTCGTGGTCGACGGCGTCCTCGCCGCGGCCGAGGGGCTTCCCGGCAAGCCCGCGCCCGACACCTTCCTC
>Ga0164243_10013662_pt1 | contig 11399 bp, 8 predicted proteins | sample OricompcompostOP_FD_108781 | JGI IMG/M metagenome (GOLD analysis project Ga0164243, IMG submission 108781) | Organic Plus compost microbial communities from Emeryville, California, USA - Original compost - Organic plus compost (OP) | ecosystem: Engineered > Solid waste > Mixed feedstock >... | reverse complement strand
TAGTATGCTTCACTATCCGAATAACAGGTGCGCATACGCACATCCGCTGAGCTTCCCGAAAACGAAGCGCGAGTACATATTGCTCTCAGCCCCAATCTTCCCCCACTCACCGAGCCGCGTCGTTCTCGCCGGTTGACGAGAGAAGCAGAAACTGTATCATGAAATCCTCCATCCGCACCTTTCAGCAACGCGGCCGGGAACATGAAGGCGCTTTCTGCAGTATCCAGCCCTTCCCAAACTCAAGATCCCAGAGTCGAGCCATCTACGTATCATTTCTGCGGCTCGGCATACTTCTTGGTCCACTCCTTTGCCGTTTGAATAGCAGCTTGCTCGTCCTCCTTCCAACTCTTGGCTACGTCAGCGGCTAGTGGGTCATCGGGATTAGGCGCACCGAGGAGCGCTTGGATCGAAAGAAGGATCGTGCGAATCTGGAGGGCCGGAGACCAGTTATCTGCAACAGGAACCATTATGTTAGCGCGAGGATGATTCAAGGAAAAGTTCCGAATCCATCAAAGGGCGCGCAGTACTTTTCAGGACATCCAAGCAGATCCTTCCCAGCTTATCAACGTTGGGGTGGAAGATTTTTGTGAGGAACCGAATCTTGGGTGGGGTCATAGGATAGTCGTCGGGAAGGAACAGCTCGAGCTTGAAAACACCTCCTGCTTGGCCGTTAGGACTTCGTCATAAGTCACCCTAAGTATTCAGCGCATCACCGACCTTCGTAGGGCGACTGTGCAGGACCGTGGATCTCGACGTCGAAATATCGAAGGTTGTCCTCATGAGGGACCGCACTGATTCCTGGAACGCTATACCGATATGACCACTAGTTAGTTCTGGGAAGGGGGTTTAGCGGAGTTGGAAGGTCCCAAGGACGTACGGCTCCTTTTGGAGACGCTCAGTCTCCTTGATAATCCTCTTCGGCAGCGCCATGTTGCCTCGGCCCTGGGATCGTGGAACTAAACTATCTGACAACTCTAAAACAACGACAGTGCTCCCGGATTAGATTCCAGTACTTTCGACTTAGGAGTCGACGAACACTCGGGGACTTGGGGCGAAATGAGGGTTGAGGCTGGGCTAAGACGAGGCTGAAGGATGGCGTCGCGGGGTAGCAATGAGACACGAGGGACAAGGGAATGGCAAGGAAGAAGGCGGGGGTCTGGCTGATGTTCGGAATCCGCCTGGAGTTTCGGAAGGGAGGGAAAGGATGCCGGCGCAAGAAACTAGGCTAGATCAAATGATGACTGATTTGATGTAAAGTATTAACTGGTCGAAGACTAGAGAGAGCTCACAAACTTCAGGGTGGGTGGGTAGAAACCAACTGCAATCAATGATGCAAGAATGGAGGGGTTAATTCACTTTGTCTGACCAGAACCCCAAACCGCTTTCACAGAAGGCAAGTGGAACGACAGACCAAGAAATTGACCGGGGTGTTTGGTGAATCCCAAGGTCAAGACCAGCTGCTTCAAGGCGGGCCAACATCAATGGAGCTGCAATTTAGTGAGCGACTGACCTATACACCCACTAAAAGACTTGAGACTGGAGGGGAATTCAGGCAGCTGCTTTGGGGTGTTCAGCCTGGCACTATAAGTACATCAAAATTTGGGTTGACAGATTGATGACGATTATTGAAAAGTACTCATTAACTAAATTTATATGGAATGATACTTTCCCACTAACATTAATCTTGACACTCGGCTTTCATTCAATCAAGATCCAAGCTCAGCTGCGTCGCACGACAACTTGGATGACAATGGCACACTCAACTTCTAGCTCGTCTCATCTCATCTCATCAACAGTGCTTAACCTCATCCCCAGGCCCACTTCGGTTACACCTAATCCAAGAGTTGCGCCAAACGTCCTTGGACTACATCGAGTCGAACCTCGCGTGACTCGACAACGGCTGAATTTGCGCCATCTCTTTCTCGAGACTACGCCAAGGAGTAAGAGTGGCTGGAGATGAGGCCGACTCATCCAAGCTTCGCGAACGATGCCGCTCCTCTCCTCGGACCTAGGCGACGTGTCGAAAAAGAGGAAACCCATCAAGTCGGCTTATGAAAGTGCCACTTTTGACCATGACATGACCATTCATGTCGATGGCAAGGTTGGTTCCGCAACGATTTCACCTTGCGGACGGGATGTCGCTCTTGCGTCGTAAGTGGCTCTCCATCTTAACACAGCCCAACCCCAAAGCTAATGAGTCCGTTCATCATTCGGCTAGCCCTGATGGCCTTGCTATCATTGACCTAGACGACCCGTATAATCCTCCCCGTCGCTTGAGAAGCCATGGCCTTCCTTGGCTCGTTGTAGATGTGCAATGGTCTCCTTTTTCTGCCCGCGACTACTGGGTCGTATCAACAGCGAATCATCGCGCCCTCGTCTGGAATCTCAATCTCAGGGATGACTCGCCCTCAGGCGCTATTGAGCACTCTCTCAGAGGACACAACCGAGCCATCACAGATGTCAACTTCTCCGCACATCATCCAGACTTCCTCGCTACTTGCTCAGTCGACGGCTACGTGCACTGCTGGGATCTACGGCGACCTAGACAACCAGTCGTTACCTTCTGTGACTGGTTTTCGGGTGCAACGCAAGTTAAGTATAATCGCCAGGACCCTCATATCCTGGCATCGTCACATGATAGATGGCTTCACATCTGGGATGAGCGACGGCCTAGCGAGCCGCTGCGGTCTATCTACGCCCATAACTCCAAGATTTACGGCATTGATTGGAACCGAGTCCAGCGAAATGCTGTCGTTACGTGTTCGCTAGACAAGAGTATCAAGTACTGGGATTATAGTCGACACGACGACGTTCCGGAGCGGGTAATCAGGACGGACTTTCCGATATGGAGAGCACGGCACACGCCATTCGGCAACGGCCTCCTTGCTATGCCGCAGACCGAGCCCGGGGACCTATATCTCTATCACAACAAACGGCCCGCGGAAGCCCCTCTCGACGGCAGAGCTGAGCCCGCCGCCGTATTCCCCGGCCATGGCAACCACAAGGTTAAGGAATTCCTATGGAGAAGCCGTGGAGGAGTCAGTGATGAGGGCCGCGATGAGCGCGAATTCCAGCTCGTGTCCTGGGGAGCTGACAACCAGCTTCGACTCCAAAGCATCGACGCTAGTACATTCAGATCTGTCGGCTACGTCAAGGGTGCCCCGGTTCAAGAAAAACTCAACATCACTCGTAAAGGCGCTGCGTACAAGACTTTTCGGTCAGTTGGGGGAGAAGGCCACCGCGACCGGAGGGACGCGACGATGAGTGACTTGAAGCCCTCTACCACGACCAGCAAAAATTACCAGAGCGCTCTTACTATGGGTATGAGGACGATGCCCATCAACCGACATAGGATAGGTGCCTCGTGGAGGGGAACGTCAATGACGGCCAAATCATCCAATACGAGGGACCTCAAAGGCAGCCTTGCACAAATTGGCTGGATGAAGGGTGTCACTATGACCAAACGGAAGCCTTCCGGTGAGGATTCCCAAGGGAACCAACAGGGTGCTAAAGACCCGTCCTCCCTATTTGGCCATGGCTATCTTAATGATGAGTGGGGAGAACCTGAGACAATCCAGGAAGAGGTGCTTCGCATAAGCCAGCAATTACCGAAAGTGAAATGGGAGTCGATTAACATGGAGACTTTAACACTCGAGGCATCCCTGAACGGACCCTGGGGTGTGGGCGGAGCGTCCATCTTCTTCAAAGTTAAAGTTGATATCCCATCCAATTACCCAAAATCCAGGGCGCCGAAGTTTACTATCGAGAAGACGTCGCTTATGCCCCCCGCAACTCACAAACGGGTCGAAAGCGATATATCTAAACTCGTGCAAAGATTTCTGGAGAAGAAGCCAAATTGCCTGGATGTGGCATTTTCTTACCTGCTTGGAGATATTGACCTCGAATCCAGCACGTCATTCTTCAAGAATGTGAAAGATCTGGAAGACGGCCTGGACGGGCTTGCGGATGAAAGTTCCAGCGAGGATGAAGACAATGACATTCCCGCAGGCGGCTCGGCTTCCATGTCCCAAGAGTTGACATCTAGCGTCGTAGCCGAGAATTCACTTGCTCCGACAACGCGAATGCCCATGCCGCCACCTCCTCGTGTGTGCGGTGCTCGCTTCTCCCATGATGGGCGTCTTGTATGTTTCTTCCCTACCAAAGAGGAGAAGATGAAACTTCTCTTCGCGCCACTGGACCCCGCAGCCGCTGTCGCCAGGGATAGACCCAAGGACGAACCTGTGTTTCCCGGGTTTGGCAGACTTATCCAGGAATCTCCACTCCGGCACCGCTATGCACAAGAGGATACGTCAGCCACAGAGGACCAATCCGAATCGGATGACTTGGCAAGCTCGTCGACTTCTTCGAGCGACTCTGAGTCTACCTCGATGCACAAGTCCGGTCTCTGGTATCACCCCGGCCGTTCTCTACGCAAAACCTGGAGTGAAAGCCGATCCATTCGTTCTAGCGGCGGAGGAACTGGCGTCGGGACAGGAACCGGAACCGGGGCTAGCAGAAAGCGTCTGAGCCGGCCCAAAAGTATTATTTCCGTCCATGACCTCCGTGGTGACCTACCTTCCAAGAAGGAGTTTGCACAGGAGTACCTTATTTTCGGAGACGGTGCCAAGGTGTGCAGCCATAATGCCAAGGTAGCTGAAAAGTACGGCCGCCATGACTTGGTTGATATCTGGAAATACGCAGCTCTCCTGTTGAGGAAAGGAATTCCGCTTGACCTCATACATCAGGAAACTAGTCACGAGTCTGTTCTCGTTATCGCACGCGACGTTATGACGAGGCTTCACGAGATGGAGGATGAAGAGTCGGAGTATTCAACATCGCCTGACAGCGGGAGCGGGTTGGTCGGCCGAGTGAAATGGGGCTCTCACCCTCTCGCCCTGGCTTTCGTCAAGGACTTGTTTGCCTATTTTGAGCAACAGGCCGACGTTCAGATGCTAGCTATGCTGTCGTGCATTTTTAGCGAGGCGTCCACTCAAGATTCGGTGGCCTACATTGATTCTCATATTACCCAACCCGAAACGCCTCTCCCATTAAAGGCGCCGTCATTTTCGCTAGATTATTTCCCTGCAGATGCAGGCTCCTTCCATGTTCTGCCACACGGGCCACACGGTCATGGGCACGGTCATGGTCGCAGCCAGACCAGCTCGGCCATTCACACACCGAAAACCATACACACTCCGGTCCGCTATTCCGGCTCCCAAATATCAGACGACGGACTTTGGGCCGGCGATCCCGGGTCCAACTCTTACTCATGTGGAGAAACGCCGCCAACGAAAGGCGCGCGGGACTACTTGGGGGACGTAGATCAAACGCAGAGCCTCTCGTCGTCGCCCAACACTCGGCCGTTCAAGAGAATGAATTCAGCCCTGGCGTCGAGCATCGCCGCCAACTTTTCTCGTCCATTCGCGAACTCGACGTCTTCGTCGCCACCAAGTCAAGTACGGAAACGGCCTAGCCCGGCGGAAGCGATCCTGGGCAACCTCGCGCCTGCCGGCATCGGAGGAATTACTTGGGGCGGCTCAACGCTCCTGGGAGATTCAGGCGGAACGGCGAGGACGTCCATGTCCGATGATGACTTTAGGGAGGAGCTGCTTCCCTTGGTTCCCATCCAAGTCGCCATAGCGGTAGAGGATCAGGCCATGTTCGACGACGATGGATGGCTCGTTGTGCCGTTGCTGGACCCCACGGAAAGTGCGATGCACGCGTGCTACCGCTATGCGTACGCCGAGATGCTGCACATGTGGGAGCTGCCTCTGGCACGGCTGGAGGTCATGAAGTTTAACTTTTTGAAGGGGGGCAATGCCACCCTTCACAACAGCAGCAGCAGCAACTTGGATGGCGGTAGCCACGCGTCCTTTATTACCGCTGTTGAGGTCACCGCCGCATCGCCCAGTACGCACGTTCACCCGCCGTCGCCTATAATGCTAGGTAAGAAGGAGCAGCTCCATGCCCTCATAGCTTCGGGCCGCGGACTAGACGTTACCGGCGTATGCCGGATCCACGAAACTCAATTGGAGCCTCTCGAATACACGTCGTCCACGGAGCCGCACGTCGGCGGCGCTGTGGGCACGTGCGATCGATGCCGCCGCCAGCAGAAGCAGCTGCGTTGCGTCTACTGCCTCGAGCCCGTGGACGCGCTCTACCCTCCTTGCCTCTCGTGCGGGTGCGCTAGCCACGAGACGTGTCTGGCGGAGTGGCACGCCGCGGGCGAAGTTATGTGTCCAGCAGGCGACGAGTGCAACTGCGTCGAGGAGGCGTCGCATGGGCAGGTGGAAACGTGGGCGGCCATGATGGGGGCTATCGGGAGGCACAAGAAGCGGAGGAGCTCGGCGCTCACCGCGATTGGCACCATGGTCCCGCCTCCCGGCGACGCCGAGCACAGCGACGGGGAGGATGGTAGACCGAGCGGTGGCGGGAGTAGCTCCGGGTGGGAGAATGTGGGTTCGGCGGCGGGGATACCGTCGCGGCCGCATGGTAGCGTGACGTCGCCGGCTAAGATTAGCCTGGGGAATAGGCTGAAGAAGTCCGCGGGCGATTGGGGCCGCGGGTCACATTTGCGGAAGAATGGAAGTGGGCAAGGCCGAGGCGGCAATGGGGGCAGTGGGGGCGGAGGGGGCGGAAGCAATCCGAAGAGGAAAGGGGCATGATCCGGAGTGTGTAGGAGAGATTGGTAATATCATTGCGTATCTACGGGGCATGGAACTGGGGAAAGGTGAATTTGGACTTTGAGGATAGATCATGATGGGGTCAAGATGTTCAGTTGTAAGCTCTTGTATTAGCTGCGAAGCAGACAGACAGTGTAATCCATATTCGTGTATAAGTTCGATGCTACCTTTTCCGCATTTCTCCATAGAGAGAAGTTCGGCCGAGCAGAGCCTAGACGGAAGGATCAACGAATCGCCTTCTCGTCCGCGGCACAGGAAAGGAGTCATATGCTCTCTTCCCGTGCTTGTTCAAGGGAGAGCAAGGGTTAGTGGCCCCGAATCCAAAGCAAGCTGAATAACTAAGTGGTCGGGAGGATCGTCCCAGCTGAGCTGCAGTTTGCCTCGCGTATCCGTTCGGAACGAATAGCCTCGAGCTTTTTACTTTTCGTTTTCGTTTTCCTCTCTTCTTTTCTCTCCCGTCCACTCGCTGCCCCCGTTACTTCGTACTCTCGGAGGCATCAAGCGTGGGGAAGTGAAGCTGCTCGTCTCATTTTGGTTAAATGGAAAATAGGTTAGCTTGTATGGGGCCAACTAACGAGCCCTGCTTCCAACAGCCCACAAGAAGGGAACAAGGGCCGATGGTCTAGTGGTAGTAAGTTCTCATCCGCCTCCTTCGTCTGTTCGACGCAGCAAGAAAGCGAATTTCGTTTCTAACCTTCTCGTCAATAGTGATTCTCGCTTAGGGTAACACCCAATGCATTGGTTGCGAGAGGTCCCGGGTTCAATCCCCGGTTGGCCCCCATCTTCTTTTTTGGAGATTTTTTTACTTCTCTTTCTTTTGTCGCCCTATTTAAACGGGGAATCCCTTAAATTCTTTTCTTTGGTAGCAGTTTGTTTCATTTTGTGATATTGTTTTCGTGGGCTTGAGGTTGGGCGTGTTTGTAAATGCGTCTTGTATTTTCGTTTGCAAGAAAGGAAACCTCAACGATGATGGAGAGGATTGATATTGAAAAGGTGGCAAAAAAAAGATGAACCGCAGAAACATGAGACTGGGATCCCCCGTTCAACACGAAAGGGAAGCCGTTAACCGAAGAGATAGAGGAGAATGGAGAGAAGAACAGAAAACCACAAGCACGCAACACACTCCGCCTACCCAGACAACAGCCACTTCAGCCCATCGACCATCTCCAACTCAGCCTCCAACGCCCTCTCCAGCTCCGGCACCAGCAACCAAAACGTATGCGGCCACCCCTCAACCACCCTCACCTTGACCTCGACCCCCGCCTCCTCGAGCGCAATGGCATAGCAGACCCCGTCGGAATACAGCGTATCATTCGTGCACACCTGTATCCACGTCCTCGGCAGTCCCTTCAGCACCTCCTCATCAGCCTCGAGCGGCATCCTCGCGAGCCCATCCCTCGGAACGGCCCTCTTCATGAAACCCCCCAACGACGTCACGAAGGCCTGCGTGGCGCTCTTGTGGTACTGCCGCAGCCGCTCGGGAACGTACTCCACGCCGCTGAACACGTCGCTCGTGACGGGGGACCGCAGGAGCACGCCGTCAACGGATCCCCTAGGCGCCATCTGCGACACGTGAGCGGCGAGCTGGCCCCCGCTGGAGGATCCGATGACGACTAGTTTTGGTTTGTTCCCGACGAGTTGCCGGACGGTTGAGAAGCCGTCGTAGGCGTCCGAGACGCACACGCTGGCGAAGTACTCGGGCATGAGCCTGTAGCCGACGGAGTAGACTGCGTGGTTCTCCCCTGCGAGTACTAGTCTTCGGCAGGAGGGTTCCTCGCTGTCGACTTCGCCTACCCATAGGCCTCCGCCGTGGAAGTACACGATGACCACGTCGGGGTCGCTTCCACTGTCCTGCTCGCGCGTGTAAGCTAGGATGGGGATCGTGGCTCCGTCCTTGGTAGAGGTTGCTGTGAGTTGCCTCTTGACGATGCCCTTGGAGAGGTTGTGGTCGCGGGCTCCCGGTGCCATCATGCGCGCGTGTAGGTCGCGGCATTCTTGGGCGTAGGCGAGTTGTCTTTCTATTGCCGTCGGGGCCTCGTAGCTCTTCTTCTTCTTCGGGGCCGCCGGCGTGAGGTGTTCCCTCTCGTATTCTACCCAGGCTGGGTCAAGGGGCGGGGGCCCCTCGATGACGAGAGCCTTTAGAGTATCTGAAGGCATGATGTGGGCTAAGTTCTGCGGCAGGTTCAGTCGGCGATGTTGGAGGGGGATGTGAGAAGAAGGAGGTGAAGAAGATGAAGAACAAGATGAAGGCGAAGGTGTAAAAGATGTAAGAGAAGGAGAAAGGATGGTGGCAATGATCCCTTCTTTATACCGTCTGATGTGTTACCGAGGTCGTGTCTCGGGAAGATCAAACCAGAATCCAGAGATCTAGTCTGCGTCGACGGGAAGGGAGTCCGGGGTAGTGAGGATGTATATATAGATACTGATATCAGACACACCAAGTAAGGTTAGAGATACAGGATACCACTAGATTGAAAAGGACGTTTCCCCAATCATCCGAACCTTGTAGATCGCCAGGATGAGCCGTTTAGGACCAATTTTTCTTTCTTCCCTTTCTTCCCTTTCTTTTCTTTTCTTCCTTTTTTCCCCCCCTCTCTTCTCTCGGTGACCCTCTTCAGCTTGAGCGAACCACTTTCCTGTCCCGCCTCCTCCGCACTCGCACTCGCACTTACACTCACTTTCTCTGTCTCTCTCCTTTTTCAACTCTGTTGCCTCATTACCGCGCGTATCTGAGGAACACAAGAGTCTGGAGGGAGGGGGGCAAAAAAAGAACAAGAAACAAACAAAGTACGAAGCAAAAACCTTTGATCGTGGTTGCGATTTGTTCACCGCCAAAACGCTAATATGGGGAACCCTGGACGGGAAAGAGTGGGTAACGATGGCAAACAGTTCTGTGTTTGGTGAACACTGAACAACGTCGTACGAAGTTTGGCTCGTACAAAGGGCAGGAGAAAAAAATAAAATAAAATAAAATAAAATAAAAAATGGAGAAAAAGAGACCCCTTTGGTTCCCAAGACCCCGGGGACCTAGAGCTATCTTCCCCCACCCTGTTTCTGTTCTCCATTTATTTATTTATTTATTTTTATTTTATTTTATTTCTATTTCTTTGTCGGTCAGCTTCTTCGAGCTCGTTTCGTGCTGGTTTGTTTGAGAAACGGTGAGCGGCCGGCCGAATTAGATGAGACTAAACTAGGCTAGCCTCAGCTTTGATTGACCACCATGAGCCGGACCTCAGCAGCACACGCCCCTATCGCCCCTCCGGTCCGGGCAGCCAGTAAGCCAGCAAGGGGGGGCGAAGGGTGTAAAGAGAGAGAGCCAGGCGGGGAGGGGCGAGGGTATTACACTACTTCGTACAAGTGGTATGGAAGGCAAAGATCCTAATGACCAGACCGGGGCGACATGGCACCAATAACTTGGAAAACGTGGCTGGCCAGGGGAGTATTCCATTTCTTTTTTCCTCTTTTCCAACTTTTCCTTCTTTCCATGTGCTAATGCTAGGATCTTGCTAGCATGCGTACGAGGATATAATAGGAAGTAGGAAAAGATGAAGACGAGCAGGGGTGTGGAAAAGCCACGAGCGAAGGTCCCAGGGTGGAGGGTGGAAGGAAGAAAAAGGAACGTGACTGGAAAGATGTGAGATATCGCGTCCTTCGCTTCGTATAAACTCCTGAGAACATACTGCCTGCCTACGGAGTACCCTTACACATACACAATCATACAGACATACTTCGTACACACATGCCACATGCCGGCCGCATACTTTGATTGTTCTGGCAGCGCCCCAGACTGTAGCAAGCGCAGACGCACTCATCCGGTTGGTTGTACGGAGTAGATTTGAGGGGTTCGATGGTTGGTTCTGGGCCCTTGGCAGCGTGATGGACGTGAATGTGGCCGTGAATGTAGACGTCAGAGTGGGCTTGGGCGCAATACATACGCATATGCCCGGCCTGATGTGGGCGTCAAAATGTGGGAGTGGGTGGGGACCCGAGGACCAGGTAAACTTCAAACCGGGCTGGTCCAGGTGCAAAAACTCCGGATGGTGGCGTCGTCCAAGTCTCGATCGTGAATCTAGCTATTTCCTGGTTGATACGACGAAAAAGTTGTAAGTGGTGCCAAAAAAAATGCGCAGGTCCAGAGATTCAGCCCCGACTCCGAAAACGAAAAAGAAAAACCAGGAGCATCCGTCATTGATCATTGGATCCAGAGATCAATAACTCCTACGTAACAATTGGAGACGGACGGGGATCATCGCCCTAGATCCAATCCAATGATAACGTCCAAAGCCTGTGGACACCGACCAGTGACCACCCGCTCGGTGTAGCCCGCCGTATGCACCATGTACGAAGTAATCTGGAGAGGCATGATGAGGCATGATGGGGCACGAAGAGGCACGAGGAGTATGGGGGAAGTCGCAAGTCGCAAGTGATTGATGCGTCGCGTCTCCAATGTTGGCAGTTTACGAGGTGCTGGTCGACATTGGGACCGATTGATGCAGATCTTCAAGGGCCTTCGCGTTCCAGAAGACCTTACAAATCACCGATCCGGATCAACATCAACATCTGACGATAATTGACCTTTTGGTCATGGACTCGTGGTCGAGGTCAGCTTGGAAAAGAAAACCCCGAACCGCCGATGATGCTCGTATTGCACTTCCCGTTTCTCTCTCCTTTCTTCTCTTTTTTCCACTTTTTATTTGTTATTTGTTTCTTCTTTTG
>Ga0164243_10013659_pt1 | contig 11400 bp, 4 predicted proteins | sample OricompcompostOP_FD_108781 | JGI IMG/M metagenome (GOLD analysis project Ga0164243, IMG submission 108781) | Organic Plus compost microbial communities from Emeryville, California, USA - Original compost - Organic plus compost (OP) | ecosystem: Engineered > Solid waste > Mixed feedstock >... | reverse complement strand
TGGAGACCACCAGGGGCCATCCGTGCAAGAACCGTGCCTACGGACGCCTGATGGCCTGCAAAAGGGAACCATCTCACGACGTCTACAAGCGAGATGCCTTCCTCCGCCTGCTCGGCTTCCATCGTGGCGCACGACCGATCTCCGCGCCCGCCTCATACAGACGAGCCGACCGGGCACCCATTGACCAATCCGAGAACCCGCAGGGTCCTGCAACAATCGATTCGACTCAGCAAACCTATGCCATTGCGACCATTGGTTTGGCACTGATAGGGACCGCGGCAACAGTGGTACAGACCATATTGGCCGCCTAAACGGAGTAGATGAAGGCGGACCCGTCCCGCGTGAACACCATGCCGTGCAGGCGCCGCCCGTCCCGCTCCAACCAGGCGTGCCCGGCGATCGGGGACTGTCGCAATGCCCTTGCAAGGCGTGCGGCATCGCCCGTTCGGCCGCCACGCACCACCGGGTCTCGGGGTGATCGAGCAGACGTACCGACTTCACGATGTCGCGGTCGGCGGCCCGGCAGTCGACCGCCCACGGCGGGGACGATGCCGAGCTGCTCCCCATGCCTTCGATGCCCAGCCGGGTCAGGCCGGCCCGCGCCAGCACGATCGCAGCGAACTCCCCCGCCTGCGTCCAACCGGGCGAGGCGGGGAGTTCACATTGCCGCGCAGGTACCCCACCCGCAGATCCGGGCGGAACCTCCCGCGCTGGGCGCGCCGCTGTACCGCCGAGGTGCCCGCCGGCGCACCGAAGGCGGGCGCGCGAAAGCCACCGCCCATGTCGGCCTTCCGGCTGACGGCAGCCACAGGGTACGCGCCGCCGCCGAGCTGACGCATGCCACGAGGCGCAGGTTCATACATGCCTCCGGCGGAGGCACTCCGGCTCCGGGAACCCCAGCCCGAACCACGAAAGGTGGTGCAGGAAGCTCGGGTGAGCCGATTCAGGCGCCAGGCGCGATCAGATCCGACTGATCAGATCCCATAGCCCGTTAAGAGCCAACACCCACAGGACAAGCTCAGCGAGCCCTTCCTCACGCAGCTTCCGGCTGAAGCCGCGCGCAGCACGGCGCAGCGCGGAACAATCGCGGAAGGGACTGCCCCGTTCGTGCATCCGGTTTTAGGCCAGGGTTGGGCTAACCGTCCTCTTGGTGCCTCCACCCTGCCGAGCATGAACGCCAGCCGTACCGTCCAGCCGCGTGCCCTGATCGTGCCCGTTCGGCACGACTGGCGTCCTCGCCGCGCAGCGGCTCGGTAGCGCGCCGTGCTTGTCGAAGGGTTAGCCGACCGAGTCCCTGGCAGCCACTCCATCACATGACTCAACCGGGCGGTGATCCGCGCCTCGCGGTGGAAGAGGCGGCGCAGCTACCGGTCGGCGTCCGCCAGCTCGATCAGATTGATTGTGCGCCGCAGGTCGGTGCCAATCCATATCGCCCCATACCGCCGCGGCCGATGAGCGAGGTGACCGGTTGCGGCAGGCGACGTCTCTCAAGGCAGGAACCCGCTCTTCGTCCCGTGCCAGGTGATGACGGCGTTGTCGCGCGCCCGGGTGACGGCGACGAACAAAAGGGAACGCGCGGTCCGCATGTCGCGGCGGTAGCGCAGTGGATCCTCCGCGGCGTGCCGGGTGATCCAGGCGGCGGGGACGAGGCCCTCGGCGACCCCAGCGATGATCATGTTCTGGTATTCGAGGCCCTTGAACCGGTGCATGGTGCCGATGTGGACGGGCGCCTCGACGTAGCGGGGCCCGTCGGCGGTGATGGCGCAGGCGACGATGCCCTCCTTGGCGAGGCGGGTCTCGACGTCGGCGACCATCCGGCGTTCGGGGACGCACACCGCGATCGAGTCGCCGTTCCATGCCTTGACCTGCTCGACGATGCCGTCGAGTTCGGCGTCCCAGGTGGGGAAGCCACGCAGTTCCGGGACGGCGCCGCGCAGCACCGACCGGTAGCCGGCGAGGTCGTCGCGGCCGTCGTCCAGGTCGTCCCACTCCTCACCGCCGAGCACCCGGACGGCGGTACTGAGAATCTCGTGCGTGGTGCGGTAGCTGAGCGTCAGCCTGGACGACCGCCCGCGGATCGCGATGCCGAGGTTACCGAGCGACACGTGGTTGCCGTAGATGCGCTGGTGCGTGTCGCCGGTGATGAACATGTCGTTCGGGCCCGGGTCGACCATGGCGCGCAGCATCCGCCAGTGGGCGGCGGACAGGTCCTGTGCTTCGTCCACGACGACGTGCTGGTAGCGGGGACGCAGCCGCATGCCCGACTCGTCCTGGAGCTGCGGCGTGTCGGCCTGCCGCGCCCGGTACGCGGCGCGGTCCCGGGCGCGGGCGGCCTCGATCTGCGCGGCTCGCTCGGTGACCTGCCGGAGCGTCGACAGGTTGTTGTTCTCCAGCCGGATCACGTACCGCTCGGTGAGGTTCCAGATCCGCTTGCGGTCGGCGCGGTTGAGCGGGCGGCCCCGTCCGGCGCGGCGAGCCCGGAAGTACTCGGCCTGCGTCCGCAGGCCCTGCCCGAGGATCACCTGCGACCATTCGTCGTGCAGGAACCCGGCGTCCCAGCGGGTCTCGTTCTCCTCCGCGAGCAGCGCGTCCCACTCCTTGCGCGCCTTCTCGTCGTCGAGGCGGCGGCGCACCCGGCCGCGCTCGGTCTCCGCGACGATCTCACTGGCGAGTTTGTCCACGTTGGTGATGTGGACGCGCGCGGCCACCTCCTCCCCCGCGAGCGCGATGAGGCGCTGTTCGAGGTCGGCGGCCAGGTTCTTGTTGAACGTGGTGAGCAGGACGGCCTTGCCGCCGCCGGCCGGGAGCCGGTCCACCAGGTGCTTGACGCGGTGCAGCGCGACGATCGTCTTGCCGGTGCCGGGCCCGCCGCTGACCCTCGCCGGGCCGTTGTAGTCGCGTTCGACGAGCTTGCGCTGCGTCGGGTGGAGGTACACCTTCCAGCGGCCGAAGTCGCCTTGTTCGAGCACCTCGCGCAGGTCGGCGTCGGCGGTGGTGACGGCCGTGGCGGGACGGGCGAGGGCCGCCGCGTAGTCCTCGGTGTCGACCTCCTCCGCGGCGGCGACGGGCGCCGTCACCTGCTCCAGAACGTCCTCGGGGGACGTGCCGTCGTAGAGCGCGAGCAGCACCTCGCCGGTCAGCTGCGGCGCGTAGGACACGAGGCCGAGCAGCTCGTCCTCAGTGGTGATCTTCGCGATGAGCGGCAGCAGCGGTTCGGCGACGCCGAGCCCGAGGAGCTGCTCGGGCGGGTACGCGGCGAACAGCGGCGCCGCCTCGACCGGTTCCCGCGACGGTTCGGGCGCCGGTTCCGGCCGCCCGCTGTCGCCGATGACCTCTTCGGCCACGACCAGGTCGAGGAACTCGATGCCGCCCGTCACCGGGTTGATCTGGTACCGGTACCGGTCGAGGTGGTCGTACACCTCGCCGCGCGGTTTGACCGCGACGAGGATGTACTCGGTGCCGCCCGCGTGCAGCAGCAGCGCCCGGTAGTCGTCGTTGACCCGCGCCGAGTACAGCTGCGAGTTCTTCAGCTGCTTGAACCGCAGCCCCTTGTTGCCGGGGTCGGTGCGGAACTTGTGCTGGAAGTCGTAGATCGCGCCCTTCACCGACCGCGGGAGCTTCAAGATCTCCTTCTCGGCCCGGTCGAGCAGCCGCAGCGTCGCCCCGCTCACTTCGTTCCCTCGATTCGTTCGGCCAGTTCTTCGCGGGTCCAGCCGTCCACGGCCCGGACGTCCCAGCCCGCCTCCGCGTAGGCGATGTCGCGGCGCCGCGCCTCCTCGTCGTCCCCGGCGAGGACGATCGCGACCTTGCGGTCCGGCCAGGCCACTTCCGCCTGCCATGCCTGCTCGCCCAGCTCGTAGCCGACGCCGGAGTCCGGCGGCGCCGCGACCCCGGCGGCGGCCAGGTCGCGCACGAACGCGACCAGTCCGGGTTCGTCGGGGTCGATCATGTCGAGGACGTTCGCCCAGCTGTCGGTCAGCACCGTCGGCTCCGCCGCCGGTTCGGGCCCGGCCGCGTCGACGCGCGTCGGCGCGGGCTCCTCGGGCGGCGTCGCGGCCGCCGGAACGCTCGCGGTGGGGTCCGGGGCCGTGGTGGACACCGGGGTCGTCTCCGGCTCGTCCGGCAGGTCCGCTTCCCTCAGGTCGTCGTCCAGCGGGACGAGGCTGAGCGCGGCCTGCCGCCCCTCGCCGCCCGCCGCCGCGAGCAGCGACGGGTCGAACCGGTCGATCTCCGACAGCGCGAGCTGCCCGCCGTCGCCCTCGCCGTGGTCGAGGAACTGCAGCAGATTGCCCCAGTACAGCCAGGTCGCCCAGCGTCTCTTGTGCGCATCGGGGTCGGCGACGACGGTGTCGTGCCGGTCGTCGATGACGACGAAGGCGCTCCATGCGGGGGCGGCCGCGCGGCTCTTGTCGAGGATCACCGTGAGCGGGTCGGCGGCGTACACCTCGACCGGCCCCTGTTCCAGCGCGGGCAGCGGCTCTCCGCGCAGCGCGGCGTTCACGCGTGCGGTCACGCCGGCGCGGTCGCTGCGCGTCCCGCCCGTCCGGAGGCTGGACCTCAGCACCCCGAAGGTGACGGCCTCGGCGCGCCGCAGCCACACGTCGCGGTCCGGTTCGGCAAGGTAGGCGAGCAGGGTGTCGACGGGGTTGGTCCACATCGTCCGCGGCAGGTCGTCCGGGTCCCCGGTGCGCTCGTACAGCTTCCTGGCCGCCAGCCGCGCGTTGTTCTGGTACGGGCTGTACGCCTCGACGCCGTCGCACGGCTCGTGGCGGCGGGCCTCCCATTCGTCGAGGTCGGTCCAGGTGAGCGCGAAGACCACTCTTCCGTGCGCCCGGAGCTGGGCGCGCTTCGCGGCGTCGGCGGCGAGCCGGTTGATTTCCGGCGCCGCGTGGTAGTTGTAGCCGTCGAGGTACACCGTGACCTGCTGCGGCTCGTCGTCGATGAGCCGGAACACCACGTCCGGCCGCGTTCCGCGGATCGTGTTCTGCAGGGTGACGCGCCACCGTCGGACGGTCGCGCCGCTCGTTTCCGGGTCCGGGACCTCGATGCGCAGGTCGGCGGTCTTGCGGCCGGCGACGACCGGGCCGCGCGTCAGCGACGCGTTGCCGCCGTCGCGCTTCGCCCAGCTCTCCAGCCCCTCCAGGAACCGCGCCTCGAGTTCGCTTTCGACCTGGTCCCACAGGGAGATCTCGCTCGTGTCGGAGACCGGGATCGTCCGCCAGTCGTCCAGGAGCTCGTCCAGCATGTCGACGGCCTCTGCCCGGCTGACCTTGTCGAACAGCGCCCCGGGGACGTGCGACAGCAGGCACCGGTGGCACGCGCGCTTGCCCGGGTCCTCCCGGCAGGGGCATCCGGCGGCGCGGGCACGGGCCGCCTCCAGCACCCGCCGGAACTCGGCCGGGTCGGCGAGGCGGTGGAGGTAGCCGGTGCCGCCGGGCAGCGTGTCGTGCAGGACGAGGAAGCGGCGCCGCCGCCCGGTCGCCTGGTCCGGCATCGTCGCCGTGACGATCTCCAGGTGGTCGGGGTCGCCGCCGTACCGGTCGGCGACGCCCGCCATCAGCGCCGCCCGGAACGACGCCGTCCGCTCCTCCACGTACAGTGTGGCGACGGGCAGCAGGATCCGCAGCGCCTCCGTCCTGAGCTCGTGCGCGAGGATCATCTTGTGGTGGTCGGCGTCCCGTGACGCCCGCCGATAGGAGCACCAGGTGCGGTGGTGCCTGCGGCTCCGGTCCGCCGAGGACGTGCCGATCAGCGCGTCCCGCCCGTTCCCGTCGTCCTGGCCCGGCGGCCCGTCCACGGTCGTACCGCCGCAGGACGGGCACACGTGGAAGTGCGCGACCTGCCGTTCCTCCCCGGCGAAGCGGGTCACGTCACGCCGATCGGTGCGCCGCACCCCGAGGTTGAAGCGACGCACGACCGCGTGCCGGGTGTAGTCGACGCCGAACACGGCGCTCGCGTGCCGCCAAGGCCCCCGCGTTTCGTCGTCATCGGGCCGTGTCTCGTCGGCGCGGACGATGTCGACAGGATCGATGTCGACGGCGACGGCTTCTTCGTAGAAGCGGCGCTGCCGTTCGTCGGAGTCGTCGTCGATGCGCGCCTCGTCGCGCCGGTCGTGGGCGAAGACGCGCACCGGCTTCAGCACCTTGTGCAGGTTCTGCACCGCGCCGATGGCGGGGTCGCCGCACCGCGCGCACGCCGAGATGTCGTCCGCCGCATCGATGCCCGTCCGGACGTGCCCGCAGCTCGGGCACACCCGCCAGTGCTCCCATGAGGGACGCGACTCGGTGCCGATGTCCAGGCCGCTGACCTTGTGCTGGTAGCCGCGGATGTAGAAGGAGTTGCCGGGCGCCAGTTCGGTCAGCGCGAGCCGCGCCGACCGCCCGTACTCGCGGACCTCGCTGTGGTAGGTCCGGCCTTCGCCGGTCTCCTCCTCCCACGTGATCGTCGCTTCGAGCGTGGTGACGTTGTCGAGCAGCGAGTAGTTCGGCAGCAGCCCGAGTTCGACGAGCGTGCCTTGCGCGCTGCGCCGCCCCATGTCGCCCATCAGCCGCGCGATCTCGCGCCGCTCGGAGCGCAGCGACCCGCGAATCGCGTTCTGCGACGGGTCCGATTTGAGCAGCGAGTCGATCGCCTCGTCGATGCGGCCCAGCCGGTCCTTCAGATCGGCGCGGCGGGCCTCCCAGCGCTCCTCGACGTCGCGGACGACGCCCTTCAGCCCGGCGGCGGCGAACGCGCGCAGGTCGGTGGCGGCTTCCGGCGACACCGAGTCGCCGAACAGGTCGAGGAACGGTTCGACGGCGCCGCACTCCGGTGCGGCGGCGGCGAACGCGGCGAGCCAGCCCGTCGCGCCGAACAGCGCGGACGCGCGGCGCGGCAGCGGCAGCACGCCCGGCAGCCGGCCCCGCGCGCACAGGTCGACCAGGTGCGCGGCGTACTGGCGGCGGAGGATCTCGATGGCGGACAGGTAGCTGCCGGGCGGCACGATCCGGCCCGCGATCATCGCCTCGGGCTCGTTGATGAAGTACAGGTCGCGGGGGTGGCGCCCGACGAGCGTCACGAGGAACGCGTTGCCGGTCCTGCGCCCGGCCCGCCCGACCCGCTGGACGTAGTTGGCGGGGCCGGGCGGCAGCGACGCCAGGATCACCGCGGACAGCTCGCCGATGTCGATGCCGAGTTCCAGCGTCGGCGTGCACGCCATGACGTTCGGGTCGTTGTAGCGCTGTTCCTTCTTGCGGAACCGCGCCTCGACGTCCTCGCGTTGCCGGCGGGTGAGTGCGCCGGTGTGCTCGGCCGTCACCACCCGGAACGGCTCCTGCCCGAGGTACAGGCGGCGGTAGTAGTCGTCGCGGTGGCTGCGGGTGCCGCGGTCGGTGAGGGCGCCGCCGCACCGGTAGCGGGGGCACGGCTGCCCGTACCAGGCGTCCACCAGTTCGGGACGGAGGGTCTGCTGCCACGCGCACCGGTCGCAGCCGAGCCCGGCGTGATCGGCCTCCTCGTCGGTCAGCGCGTGCACGAGGACGTGCCCCGGCTGCAGCCCGTACACGCTCGTCGCGCCGTCGATGACGCGTTTGGCGACGAGGCCCTCTTCGGCGAGGACAGGCAGCAGCCGCCGCAGGTACTCGCCGGCCTGCCGCCGGTCGAGGGCGAGGCAGCGGGCGGCCCAGTCCTGGGACCAGCCCTGGTCGGCGTCGATCCGGTCGAACTCCGACCGGCGCTTCTGCCGGTCGAGCAGGAAGGTCGGGGCGCTCAGCCCGCGTGGGAACGCGGGCATCCCGTCGGCACGGCGTCCCTAGATCGGGCCGAACCGGCTGCTGCCGCCGTTCGCGATCCCCGCGTCCCGCCCCCGGTGCTTGATCGCGCCCCGGTCGCCGAGCCGTTCCAGCAGCCCGCGCAGGAACGTCGCGTACCGCTCCGGTGACTGCGGCTCGATCATGCCGGTGACCTGCGTGTGGACGTCCCGTGCCAGCGCCGCCGCGCGGGCGGGGTCGGGCAGCGCGACCTCGGCGACGGCGGTGCGGGTGAGGTCGAGGGTACGGCCCTGCCGGGACCGCAGCCCGAACTCCAGGATGGTCTGGAACGCCAGCCGCTCCCCGATCAGCTCCCACGTGGCGGGCGTGCCGCTGGTGGTCTCGGCGAGGATCGCGTCCACCTCGGGGCGTTCGTGCAGGTCCGGCGGGACGACCGCGGGCAGCACCCCCGCCTGGCTGGCCGCCGCCGCCAGGTCGCCGATCACCTCGTTCAGCGGCGTGCCCCTCCCCGGCTCCAGCCGCGAGTTGATCAGCCGCCGCAGGGAGAAGGCGTAGGACCGGTTCGCCACGAACCCGGCCCGGTGCGCCGCGTCCTGCACGGAGTCGTTGAACAGCAACGTCTTGCGCTTGCGCGGATCGGCGGACAGCTGTGATCCCGCCATCAGCTGCGTGACCGTCACCGCCGCCAGCGACGCCAGCCCGGCACCGAGGTAACGGATGCCCTGGTCCATCGCGCACGCCGGGCACCGGTCCTGCATCGCGGCGTTCTCGGACGCCTCGTCGTGCGTGAGGTCGGTGAGGACGAACACGCCGTCGTCGAGCGCACCGTACCGGTGCAGCGCCGGGTCGAACGTCTTCACCCTGTCCCCGGTGAGGATGGCGAGGCCGCGCACCCGCGCCTCGACCTCCGCCTTCGTCGCCGCGATCAGCGGGCGGACCCGCTTCTTCTCCGGCCCGGTGGACGCCCGGTAGATCCGCTCCGGGACGGTGACGAGGTCGCCCGGGTCGCGCTGCGGGGAGAAGGCGGCCCACCCGGACCGCCCGCAGTGCCGGCAATAGACCGCCGGGAGCATCGTCCGGTCGTAAGGGTCGAAGCCCGACTCGGCCTCCAGGACCGGCGGCTCCCCGATCCACGCGAACGCGGCCCTGTCGTCCACCATCCGCAGCAGCCGGGACACAGCCCGCACCCACAGATGCGTTTCCACCAGCAGGAACGGCGTCTCCGGGTCGTCGGCCTCCGGGTCGCGCGCCTCGGAGATCAGCGCCACGAACCGCGCCAGCGCCTTCGCCGCCTTGGTCGGGTTGTCGCGGATGGACACCCCCCACGCGTACGCGCCCATCTTCGGCAGCAGCTTCAGCATCTGGTCGGGCGTCAGCGGGTCGCCGTCCTTGAGCAGCTCCAGCACGGCCCGGGTGAGGATGTGCCGCTTCAGCACCTTCGCGAGCTGCACCGGCGTCAGGTCGGCGCGGCCGGTGACCTCGCGCTGGATGCGGGACAGCGCGGCAGGGTCGTGGATCGGGTCGCCGCACGCGATGAGGTCGTCCGGTGACGGCAGCGGGAGCCCATAGTCGAGTTCGTCGAGGAACTCGTCGACGGTGCAGCGGTCCTCCCCGATCACGGCGTCTTCGGGGAACGGCGTCCCGAACACCTCGCGCGCCGCCGCCCGGATCTCCGCGCCGTCGCCGCCCTCGCCCAGCGTCGCGGACGTCGCGACGGGGCAGATGTCCCCCAGCGGCCTGCCCGGCTCGGCCTTGCCGGTGACGGCCGCGAGCCGGCGCAGCAGCATCGCCACGTCGGTGCCCTGCGCCCCGTCGTAGGTGTGGAACTCGTCCACCACCACATAGGTGAGATTCGCGTCCTTCCACAGCGGCACGTCGTCGCCGCGCTGGAGGAGCAGGTCCAGCATCTTGTAGTTCGTGATCAGGATGTCGGGCGGGTTCCGGCGGATCTCCGCCCGGTCCGTCATGACCCGCGGATAGCCGATCTCCGGCATGTCCCCGATGTAAAGTCCCGCGGTGACCTGCTCCAGGCCGGACTTGTGCAGGTAGTCGTTGAGCCGGTGCGCCTGGTCGGTGGCGAGCGCGTTCATGGGGTACAGCAGGACGGCCTTGACGCCGCCCCTCCTCTTCGACCGCTCCCGGCGGCAGTGATCCAGCACGGGGATCAGGAACGACTCGGTCTTCCCCGACCCGGTCCCCGTCGTGATCAGCGTCGGCTTCGCCGGGCCATGAAGGGTGCTGAGCCGCTCGAACGCCTTCGCTTGATGGCGGTGTGGACGGAAGTCGAGCCTGTGCCACTCAAGGCAGTCCTGCCAGCCGGACTCGGCTCTGCGGAACGGCGTCCGTATCCGCAGGTACGGGCCGCGGAAGATGCCCTGGACCGGGTCGTTCAGAAACCGTTGCAGCGCCTCCCGCGCCGACGGGTCGCTGAGCGCGAACGTCGTCGACAGGTACTGGGTCAGGTTCTCCCGCAGCTCCTCCGCCGCCAGCGTCGGCTTCAAGTCTGAGCGCCTCCGAAGTCATCGAACCTACGGGAAGGTCATCAGTGGTACCTGCCCGCAGGCACCCGGTGCCTTGCCTGCGCACAGAGAAGACCCTGCTACCTGGCGCGACTCTACTGGCTCCCTACGACTTCATGCCGGTGCGCACGGCCAGCCGTCCGACGTCGGTCAAAGCACAGGCAGAGTACGCGGAGAGGGCGACGTCGTCGCTGGGACAGACCCCTGTTCGAGGTAGGCCCTGGCCGCACCCCCGGCTGGACGCCGGACTAGGGAAACCCCGGCGGCCTTCGGTAATCCTCAGCTTCGACCCGGCTGAGCGCCGACTTCGCCAGGTCAACGAAAGGGGCGAGGTATCGCGCGTACCCAACGTGCTGCTGCCATCAGGGCAGGTCGTGCGCTCCGCGCTTGATGTCGGCGGCCAACCGGCGGAACCGCTCGACCGGAAGCGTGATACGGGGGCCGTTCGGGTCCTTGCTATCACGCACGCCGATACTTCCGGACCGGTTCGCAACCTCCACGCAGTTGGACTGCCCACCTGTACCGCTGCGGCTCGACTTGCGCCACTGGGTCATGTGTACTTCTCCAGTTCAGCCTCCAGGTAGGCCCGACTTGGGCCGACCGGGGCGGCTATGTCGCTCATCAAGTCGTACCTTACTGCTACTTCTTGCACATCAAACGGGTCCATGAGGAAGCAACCACGCGTCGCCGCTTCGGTGTAAGCGATGTCCCGATCCCCGACCGTGAGTAGTACGAAGGGGCCGTCGAGGCCCGGATGCGCACCCACGTTGTTCTCCACAATCCGGATACTGACGAAGGGAAGTTCGCTCAGCTCGATCAGCCGAGCGAGTTGGCCGCGCATGACGTCCGGACCGCCCACGATTTGCGACACTGCCGCCCAGCCGAGAAGGGCCGTGACTCGCGCCGGCTTCGTCTTGCCGAATACGGTGGCCTGCCGCGCCAGCCGCCGCTCAAGGGTCGCTTCAAGGTCCTCCGCCGTTCCGGCGCTCAGTGCGGCACGCGCGTAGTCCGGTGTCTGGAACAGCCCGGGGATGACCGATGACTCCCACATCCTGAGCCTTGATGAGCGCGCCTCCAACTCGGCGAGTTCCAGCAGCCAGTTGCCCTCGTCGGCACGCTCGGCGAACCCGACC
>Ga0164243_10013658_pt1 | contig 11400 bp, 5 predicted proteins | sample OricompcompostOP_FD_108781 | JGI IMG/M metagenome (GOLD analysis project Ga0164243, IMG submission 108781) | Organic Plus compost microbial communities from Emeryville, California, USA - Original compost - Organic plus compost (OP) | ecosystem: Engineered > Solid waste > Mixed feedstock >... | reverse complement strand
GGAGGGTAGGAGAGGGGATTGAGAAAGAAAGAAAAAGTAATAGTGTGGGTTGTTGTTTGTTGGTGGGGGGGGGGGGGGGAAGTCGGGGGACACAGTTCGGACTTCTTTTCAACATGCACACCAAGTCCGGGTCCCATTGTCAATCTGTGGATGTGAACGACGCCATTGAACCGTTTCAACAGGAGCAGGAATCAAACTTGAAAAAACGAATAATCATAATGAGTGAAACTCCCCTCGCGTCCTAAGAACCACCGTCACCATGGCACCAGGTCGCTCTGAGGGGCCAAGGTACTTCGGACTTTAAACCTGAGGAGTGGCAACAGAGGTCGCACGATCAGGGACTCCGAGGCCAAGTCTTCGCTTGATTGCCTTCCAAACCTCCACGAGCGCGAGGTACGTGACCAAGCAGGCCACAACGATACCCCACTCCCAGGTAATCATATCATGCTTGAAGACCAGTCTGTTGACGACGGGGATGTAAATGACGGGAAATGTGGTGAGGAAGCCGGCGACGACGGCCCAGAACAGAGTTCGGTTCATCCAGACGGTCTTGAAGAACGATGTAGGACCGCTCCAAAGCTCCGGATTCATGGCGAACAAGCTGCGAGTAAAGTGCTTGGCCTCCCAGGCGGTGACCAGAAGGAGGAAGCTCAGCGTTGCATAGGTCGTCGAGCGGGCGCGGAAGACAACCTTACAGCTGTCGTTGTATCCATCGTTACAGCCATGGCCGAGATGATCAGGACCCGCCACGCCGTAAGCAACCGAGGTAAACGCAGCCAAGCAGAGAGCACCCATGTAGAAACCGTAAATCATCTTGTCGCGGATTAGGTCAACCGTAAAGACCCCGCCGCGGCTGTGGGATGGTGGCCGCTCGAGCAAATCAGGCTGAGCTTGTTCCATACCAAGACCAACGGCAAGGAAGGATGAAGTGATAAGATTGGCCCAGAGAATCTCAAGCGGTGAAAGCGGGAAAACAGATTCTCCAGACTTATCCTTGAATGAGAGACCGATGAGAAGAAGAATGACTTGGGCAATGTTGGAGATTAAAAGATGGAGCAGGAACTGTTTGAACCCATGTTAGTCTGAAGATAGCTTTTCGGAAGCATCTGCATGATGGGGCAACTTACCTTCTGGACGTTGTCGAAAAGCCTTCGTCCCTCCTTGATCGCTGTGACGATGGAGGCAAAGTTATCATCCGTGAGAACCATGTCGGCAGCTTCCTTGGCAACATCGCTTCCCCGAAGACCCATTGCAATACCAATATCAGCTTGCTTGAGGGCAGGAGAGTCGTTGACACCGTCGCCCGTCATGACACAGAAAGCCTTGCGTCGGCGCATGGCTTCAATCATTCTAACCTTTGTCATGGGGCTGCATCGGGCAATTACCAGTGGAAGCGACTTCATGGCATCGATATCCGCATCGCTGAGTTTATCGAATTCAGAAGCTTGCATAACGAGAGATTTCACTTCAGCCGGAGGTAGATCCTGCGAAAGGATGCCTACTTCATAAGCGATAGACGTAGCCGTCTTGATGTGGTCACCAGTTACCATGTGAACCGAAACGCCAGCTGTCTTGCACTGCTTGACAGCACCGGCGGTCTCGAGTCGAGGGGGATCGTAGAGTCCAGCAAGGCCGAGCAACTCGAGGTTTCGCTCGGCGTCCGCTCTCTCGTCGACAGAATCACTGACTTCGATCGACTTATGCGCGACGCAGAGGACTCGGTATCCCTCCGAGGCCAGCTCATCAGCCTTTGCGGCGACGAGAGCCTTAACATCTTCCGTTTCCGAAAGAAGTGGCAGGATGGCTTCGGGAGCACCCTTGGCGTACATACGTCGGCCATTGGATGGGTGCTCGTAAATGACACTCATTCGCTTGCACGAAGAGTCGAATGGGAACTCGGTGATCAATCGCCCGACTCTGCTGTGGAGCAGCTCGGGCTTACCACGACCGAATCGAGTAGCAAAAACTTGAAGGGCGATTTCCGTAGGCTCACCCACGGCAACCCAAGACGTGGGCAGCGTTGCCGTTGTCACGGAAGCGCTGTCATCGGCGGCATTTTTGCCATCGGAGACGGTTGCGTTGTTGCAAAGGGCAATGACATCTAGGAAGGCATTGAAGGCGGACGAGCCGGGCAGCTCAGGAGACTTCTCAATGGTAGGAGTAGACCTGGAGCTCGAGTTGCCACTGCCAGTCATCCAGCTGACCTTGCCACTGAATGGGTCAAATGGGTCGGTCGTGTCCTTGACCAAGACCTGCGTATCGTCGGGGAGCCAAACCTTGCGCATAACCATCCTACCCTGGGTCAATGTACCAGTCTTATCGGAGCAGATATTCGTCACGCCACCAACAGCTTGCAGAGCAGCCTTGTTGCGGACAATGACATTGCCCCGACTCATGGCACGGGCGGCAACGGTAAAGGTGAGGGTAAGCACAGCAATCAGAGATTCTGGAATCACCGCAACACCAACACAAATGCCGTAAAGTAGGGTCTGGCCCTGCACATCGAACTTGGCGGTGGCGAAAACAATGAGAACCAGGAGAATAGCAAAGGCGAAGAGCATAAGAGCGAAAATGCTCAGCTTGGTCTGAAGGGGAGTGCCGTCGAAACCGAGGACGGTTCGGACCCTGCTCTTGAGCCAGATAGCGGCTCGCTGGGAAAATGGAGTATCGGCGTCGACCGTCTTCTTGGTCCGCAGCATAGCTGCGATCTTTCCGACCTCGGTATCCATTCCGATGCTCGTAACGATAGCAGTACCGCGACCGCGGGTGATGGCGGTGGTGGCGTAAATCATGTTGATGCGATCGCCGAGGGGGATATCTTCCGCATCAAGCACCTTTTCAGCGTGCTTGCTTATTGGGACGGATTCGCCAGTGAGATTGGCTTCCTCGGCGGAAAGATTGATCCCATCCAAGAGGCGTGCATCGGCGGCGACGATGTCTCCGACTGAGATGCAAATCAAATCGCCAACTACGATGACTTCACTCTTCACTTCTTGTACTTGGCCTTCACGGATTACGCGGCAAGTTGGCGAGGCCAGGCTCAGCAATTGCTGCATCTGGCTCTCGGCCGTGTAATCTTGGTGGAAGCTGCCATGGTGGAGGTGACGCCCCCACCGAGAATTAGTATGCGGACATTTCTTTGGGGAAAAGAAAAAAAGACAGAATTGATGAGCACGAGAATGCAAGCAAAGAGCACACGGCTGCGAGGCCGGGCTGGAAAACGCTGTCGCGAACTCACGAGCAGCGATCTCCACACATTTCGTCTACTGCTAATCACATGAGGGGTGAGGAGGGGAGGAGGATCTTACCCGACGACAATGTTGAAGAGAATAACAGCGGCGACAACGCTGCCTTCGATATAATCATCAATACAGAACGAGAGTACCATGACAAGTACAAGAACAACAGTCAAACTATTCGAAACTTGTCTTAGGAATATTTGCCAGGCCGATGTGCCCTTAGCGGCCTCGACCTTGTTAGGTCCATCTCGCTCGAGGCGAGCAAGAGCCTCGTTGTGGGTGAGTCCATTCTTGGGGTGAGTGTCGAGGACTCGGGCCACGTCAATGGCATCGATGCAATGGGGGATTGTGAACGGTCGTAAACTTGATGGGGGCTCATCCAGGTCTGCCGTGGCCTCGGGAGAGTCGTGAGAAAGGCCATTCCGAGCAGAAACAGATTCTCCCATCGAAGTACAGTCGAAGTCGAATTGAAAGCGAGGTCGTTTGAGTTATGTACCGGTTCCGTCTCCTGAACTCGCAATTGGTGTTGGTAGAATGGGTTGAGACGATAAGTCGAGGTGGCTTGTCAGTGAAATACTATTGGCGCACTGGAGTTCGTCAATGGAAACGTTTGGGATGGAATGAATGTCCGAGAGGATTCACCGTAGACCGAGCGAACAGCGGTGAGGTGGGGGAGAAAGACGAGGGGGGTGGCCAGGAGATAAAGACGGATTTTATCCTTTTTGGTCCTCCCTTTGTATCCTTCCTTTCTCCCTTATCCCTGGGAGTCGCTCTTGCCCCTGGGATCGCCATGGGGTGTAATTGCCAATCGCTGGATCGTGGCAATACTGTGTCGTAGCTGCCAAGCCGATAGCAATGAGCAATACAAACTAGTGTACGGGGAAGTCGCCGGTCGGTAGCCCGCGTGACCGACCCACAGCCAAGGCTTCAGAAGGGTCTTGATTCGCTAGGGGGACCCTCTGGGAGTCGAAAGTGGGGCACGCGCAACGCTGTGTACCGCCTGCGATTGCTTGCTGTGGCCCAACCAAGACTGGCTTGTACCTGCTAGTAGCTTCTGGCTGCTGTCATAGCTGTGTAAGTGGAGGGCATGACAGTAATGTTTACACTGTGTAATGTACCATCTACGACTGGTGAATTGAGTGCTATTCATAGCGCTGGCTTTTGTGGGTGTACGAAGTAGTGTATTCTTGTAATGACAAGCGTGGCGTAGAGCCAATCTGGATACGAGCAGAAGCTCAATGTCACGAATGGCGTCTCAGTGTTGGATTCGGTCGAAGCAGGGTGCTCAATCTCCCATTTATCGACTTCAAAGTTCTTCTCAGGATACCCGCGGATGCCAAACGGCTTTGCCGCGTGCCTTCCACGTAGGACATCGTGGCTTAGTAAACCACTAAGACGTTCAGCGGGGTGGATATTCTCAGCAGAGCATGTGAAGTGGGCTTGGCTCGAGCTCAAAGCTTGACAGTCCAGCTGTACCTCTGAATTGAGAAACCAAGTACGAGCTCGTTGAGATAGCCTCGCTTGGAAGCTTCGTCTGAATCAGTATGATAAACATTCGATTCATTCGACACCACTAGCGCAAGTCTCATCGTCTCGCACGTAATAGTCATACCTAAGAGTTACTTCATTGTCCAGATGCGGCAGGCACATCCTTTGATGAATATCCATTGATATCCGCTGTACGAGGGAGAATGGAAGGCACAACTTGCCTCTCTGGGAATACTGCGTCTTCCTCCCATCTCCGCGGCTTTTCTCGTATGACACTGATTGTACGGCCCAAGCATTTTTTCCGTCCTTGCCAAACGCCATCATGGCTCGGCACCAGGATCCGGCTCACACGTGTCCGTGTCGAGCAAGTGGTTGCGTGCCAGGAAGCGGCAACCGTTCGTTTCCCCGCGTCCCCCAGTCTTGGTTCCGGCTAGAACGTCTTTGTGTCAAAATGATCGAAGGGATGATACCTCCGAACCTCCTTGCTCTCGCCGAGGACTAAAGAGCAATAAGCTCAAAGTTGCTCCACGTGCTAAGACGCTTGATTGGAATTAGCTCGGGATCGACCTCTCTCATTGATTATCTACGACGTAATTTGGAGATCAAGAACTACCAGGTGGCTGTGCCTCTAGAGATACAAGGAACACTCTAATTAGGTCTGTTCTCCAAGGCCAGATTCCGGGAGTAGAGTTCAATTGTTAGTTTAGTCCTCAAGTGATATCATGGAGCAGGAACAGGATCTAATCAATTGATGCGATCTATCCCTAGTTTTGACGTACTTCGTAGATCATCTCGACTCGGTTGCCCACGCAACTTGCAGGTAAACTGTTCTCAATTAACAAACGTAGATTGTGATGGGAGTTTGCCAACTTGCAACCCCGCTTCATCAATTCAATAAGGCGTAGTGTACTTGTTGTACACATGTACTTCGGCGATCGCTTTGATACTTCAAGAAATAGAAACGCTCAAACATAACATGACCACTCATGCCAAGAAACTTGGCAAACCAATTAATGGGTGCGACTTCCTTCTGATTCTCCTGTACGAAGGACGAAGTAGAGAATCGACGATCCGATGGTATCGGTACAACCGAATAATCCGAACCCTTTCCTCCCTAAGTCCCGACCTTGCTACCCCTCGTCTCCCACCACACCCAGCTCGACCCGGACCCCGATTCACTATCGTTCGGCGTCGGGCTTCGAGACCCGAACTCGGGATTACGGCTCATCCCCTTTTCTAGTTTATTCTTTGTTTTCCCCCTCCCTATGCGCGCTAATGTCGCACCTAGTGAGTACGGTGCTCCGGTCTCGTTTTAGGCGATTGCATTGATTGATTGCAACCGATACCAGCCTCTCAGAGAAGGAATGCGAGCACGTGCTGCGCAGTTTCTCAGAAACTCAGGTCCGGAAGGTGGAACGTGGGCGCAATTGAATCAAATTGCGTCAAGTGGGGGTACATCGCCAGCCACAATTCGCTAACATTTGCACTGGGTACAAAGGATTACCTTGGCTGGTCAAGCCAAAGGCTGGTTGCCTCTCACCCCGGAACATTGTTGAACCTCTTCCATTGTCCCCTGGTCAAAAGCAGACTTAACTGAAAAATAAAATTTATTCCATGCCAGGGTTCGCGGTTCAAGGGGGGTCAATGGCAAGACGCCGCCTGAAACTGGGATTCCTGGAATTTCTTGATGATGGTGTGTTTTTTGTTTTACCCTGGTGGCATGATGACGATAAAGAGCAAAGCGATTGAGGAAAGATGTGCCACACTACGGACGAGAGTTTCGTGAGATTGCTCAACTTACCCGGCCGTGAAACTTCCGTACTCCATCATGCAGCTCGAGCAAGATGTACGCGTGGATATGTGCCAAGCAGTTTGCCGAGACCAAGCTCAACAGATGCTTTCGGATTTCTCGTCATGAAGCCTGCAATGCGTCCTATCCCATGTCAAGGATTCTCAACAAGCAAACTCTCATCACGCCGTTTTTTGCCCGAGCCTAAAAAGGGTAGGTGCTCTCCACACACCCTCACAGATCACTGGGAGCTCCGTTATCTCTCGGCAGCAGATGGGCGAGTGTAACCCGTCCCCCACAGGGTCTAAACGGGAAGATTCAAGATTGCGAATGTGAATCCGGGGACCGACTGTCGTCCCTGGAAACAAGAGAACAGATAACTTTCGTGAGGAATGCAAGAAAACGGCTACCCTTGGCATGACGCCACCAATGCGTTTCTTCACCACTCGAACTTCTATAGTTTAAACTAGCTTCTTTGAAGTTCTTTGGGCACCGATTAATCCCGTTTACTAGTTTACCGCCCTACTTCATGAAATGAACCGGGGTTAAGCGGCCTCGCTGTCTTTGACTCGGGCACCCCCGCCGCTTTTCTCCTCGACCAAGCTTTGCCAAGTACAGTCTGTTGGCATTTCACCGACAATGCAATCATCACCCAGCTCTTCCAACCGCAAGGTGGGGATTTGCCTTTAAGTTATTCTTAAAATACTACCTGAAAATAAAGGGGGAAATAAGAAGAAAAGGGTCGAAAGACGTAAAACGCAGACCCTTGAGCCACCCGACTCAACACATGCTCCCTGTTGTCTCCGCCCGGCTCCGGACCTCCGACTCCGCCGACCGACCCTTGAAGCCCCGGGCTAGTTCGTACTTCCCTGGTTGACGTTTTACCGTCGAGGCCCTGATGCGAGGGTGGTGTTTGGACCCCCGTTTGACGCTCCTCCATGGCTCGGCCGTTTTATCTTTTTTTCCATGAATGTTCTATTCTCCTCCTCCACTGTGTTCGAAGCGTCGTACATTTTAACCTTTTTTTTTTCTTTAGTTTATTTTTTAGTCTTTACACATTCCCAGAGTACGCTCATCAAGCGCGATCCAAATAAACGTTTCAGATGACACGAGTTTAATTCTCCGGCACATTTCAATTCTCTGCTCTTTCCCACACGTACAACTAAGGGCGAAATTAGTGTTTGTAGAACGAAAACCGCAGAGTCATGCGTAGACTTCCAGGAGTTGCAAATGCCCTTTCCAAGACTCCCTGTCCTTCGACAGTTGCTCCCCCTCAGGATTTGGAAATCAATAACCATTCGTCACTCTTTAAAATGCAATTTGAGCAGCCAAAAACGGGGGTGGCGGGCCATATCTACCCCTCCTCGCCCAAGCCACCTCCCACGGATGGTCAGGCAGCCTCAAAAGTTGCCAGCAAGGCAGGCTGCGAGTGCTTCGTAGACTAGCTTGTCTTCTTCCATCTCAAAATCAATGATTCTATCGTCAATATCAAGGGGTGGGCAACAACCGACGGCATCCTTTGGCAAGATACTCGAAATTAGTCTCAGAGAGTCTGGGAATCGACAGTATCCCGAGAGGTAACAGATGAAGAAGAACCTTTTAATGGTAACTCTGCCTGACAAATTCTCAGGGACTGGCACTTCTCAATCTCTAGTGACAAAACGGCCTCTTCATCGACTCGCTCTCGATTGCTGCTCTGCCGATGAATCCATAATATCGCAGTCGTCCATCTAATAAAATGCGGCTCCTGGAATGCGCTCCAAATGGCGAATTCCGTCTAACGAGGCACTTCGTCGGCGATCAGATCCCGTCATACGCCATATTATCGCATACGTGGAACACAGACAACACCCAAGAAGTCACCTTTAAGGACTTGGTAGACGGTACTGGTAGAGACAAGACCGGCTTTCATAAGATTCGATTCTGCGCAGAACAGGCGGGGCGTCACGGCTTGCGATACTTCTGGGTCGACACCTGCTGTATCGATAAATCGGACAGCTCCGAGCTCCAGGAGGCCATAAATTCCATGTTTCGATGGTATCGTAATGCCGCTAGGTGTTATGTGTACCTGTCCGACGTTTCCACGAGCAGCAACGAGCAGCGGCTCGCACAACAGCAGTCACCATGGGAATCTGCTTTCCAGGCGAGCAGATGGTTCACACGCGGCTGGACGCTCCAGGAGCTTATTGCCCCAACATCTGTTGAGTTCTTCGCGCGAGACGGCACGCGACTAGGCGACAAGAAATCCCTCGAGAAGCAAATTCACAAAATAACAGGGATATCAATTCCTGCGCTCCAAGGAACACCTCTTTCTCAGTTCGACGTTGATGAGCGATTCGCGTGGGCAAATACGCGCCAAACTACGCGTGAGGAAGATTGGTCATATTGCCTTCTGGGTATTTTTGATGTCTTCATACCGCTCATTTATGGAGAAGGAAAGGAGCACGCGGTATGGCGGCTAAGGAAGGCCATAAACGAGTCTACGCACCGCCAAGGGGAACGCGAAGAGACGACACCTAAGTTGAGTCAAAAGCAAATCGAATGGCTCCAAAAGCTCTACACTTGCCCGTTTCGAGATCGCAAGGATCGAAATCCCCACCGAGTCGAAGGAACATGTGAGTGGTTCATCAGCCATAAGCTCTTCCGCAACTGGCAGCAACGCGGACCGAGCCTGCTTTGGGTATCCGCTGACCCGGGCTGCGGGAAGTCGGTGCTGGCCAAGTGTCTGGTGGATAGCGTCCTCCTGAGTACAGACACAAGGACGATCTGCTATTTCTTCTTCAAGGACGATTTCACAGACCAGCGATCCTCGACAGGTGCCCTGTGTTGCATTTTGCACCAAATTTTTACGGAGCATCCAGCTGCTTTCTCGGATTTGATTCTTAACAAGTTAGAACAGAAGGGAGAGAAGCTGCTGACATCTTTCAACGACCTCTGGGATATTCTCATCTCTGTTGCAAGTAACTTTAAGGGCCACGAGATTGTCTGCATTCTCGATGCCCTTGACGAATGCGAGAAGTCCGGACGAAGTGAAATTATAGCTGCCACTAGCAGTTTCTATTCAAACACCCACACACGCACCCCCGCCCTAAAGTTCCTCTTAACTAGCCGGCCTTACCTTGATATTAAGCGAGGGTTCCAGCGCCTTGAGGATGAGGTGCCAACGATCCACTTAAGCGGGGAGAACGAGGAAGAGGTCGACAAAATTTCCTGCGAGATTGACCTCGTCATCAAAGCCAAGATAAAGGATGTGTCTGGACTGAGCAGAGAAGAGCAGAATTTCCTTGAGGAGGAACTTACGAAAGTGCCAAACCGCACATACCTTTGGGTTCATCTTATTTTCAATGTGATAATGGATGGTATCTTCTACACGCAGGAGAACCTCCGGTCAATGATCTGGAAGCTCCCCAAAACAGTTGAAGAAGTGTACGACAAAATTCTATGGAAGAGCCGGGATATCAGCCTAACCAAGAAGCTCCTTCACATTGTCGTAGCAGCAAAGGAGCCCCTCACCCTGCGAGAGATGGCCCTGGCGTTAGCAATTCGACCAAGTCATCGGTCATTTAACGCCATAGAGCTGGTGCCAGAGGAGCGCTTTCGCATCGATGTCAGGGAGCTCTGTGGGCTTTTTGTGGTTGTGATTGGCTCAAAGATCTACCTCCTTCATCAAACCGCCCGCGAGTTTTTGGTTCCTTCGCTATCCTTTGTCCGGGAATTGTCCAGTTCTAGTGAGACAGCCTTCCATTGGAAATATTCCCTTCATCCCGAAGAATCTCATCGCATCCTTGCCGAAATCTGCCTATGGCGGCTCTCTTTATCCGACTTTGACTTGGACAGTTTCCGGTCAAGCAAGAACCGAAAGGAGTACATCACCGAGCGCACGTTTCTTGACTATTCAGCGCGGTTCTGGGCTGCGCACTTCCGCGAATGCCACTGGGCGGAAGATGGATGGGCAATGAAAACGGCAGAAAGATATTGCTTGTTTCAATATCCGGCATCTCGGGCATGGTTTGAGATACATTTCGAGACCTATGACACAAGTTTCCAAGATATAAACTTCACGCCACTTCTAGCCGCGGCCTATTTTGGACTGGGCCAAATATTGGAGCGGCTTCTCAAGGGAGGGTCCAGCGATGTTAACGGAAAGGATAGCACCTACGGAAGACCTGCCCTTTTTTGGGCTACGTTCAAGGGCCACGCAGATGTGGCACAGCAACTCCTCGCTTCAGGCGCTGATGTGAAGGCCCAGGATGACTCCGGGGGCACAGCACTCCACGGCGCCGCCGTCCATTATAATTCCGAGGCTTTAATGCGTCTACTCCTCAAAGCAGGCGCCGATGTGAATGCGAAGGATGAGATCAACAGCACACCACTTCACCATGCTGTGGTCGGGGCACACCCAGAGCCAGTGGAGACGCTCCTCGTAGCAGGCGCCGACGCAAACGCAAAGGATGGTTTCGGAAACACTCCACTATACTATGCGGCTAATATGCCCAACGAAGCTGCAACGCGGCATCTTCTCGCAGGAGGCGCTGATGTAAATGTGAAAAATGGGTTGGGAGACACAGCACTTTACATCGCCATCACTTTCGGCCACGAGGCTATTGTACGAATACTTCTCGAGGCAGGTGCTGACGTCAACGGAGAGGATGAACATGCAGAGACACCCCTCCACCACGCCGCCAGTGTAGGCAGTGAGGCTATCCTACAGATGCTTCTGGAAGCGGGTGCTAATGTAAACGCAAAGAATGCCGCAAATCGCACGCCGCTTCACTATGCTATTGCGAGCAAACGCGATGAGACTCTAGTGCAGCGGCTTCTCGCAGGAGGTGCTGATGTATACGCAGAGGATGAGCTCCATCACACACCGCTGAGCTACCTTCC
>Ga0164243_10013657_pt1 | contig 11401 bp, 12 predicted proteins | sample OricompcompostOP_FD_108781 | JGI IMG/M metagenome (GOLD analysis project Ga0164243, IMG submission 108781) | Organic Plus compost microbial communities from Emeryville, California, USA - Original compost - Organic plus compost (OP) | ecosystem: Engineered > Solid waste > Mixed feedstock >... | reverse complement strand
CGCGACACCTTGTCGGGGTTCGGGATTCGGCGAAGCCCGATCGCGTCGCGGCGAGCGCGATCGCCAGCCCTAGTACGCGAACGCGAGGACATCGTCCTGCTTCGCGCGAAGCTGCTCCTCCTCCGGCGTCGGCGGGATCAGCTCCGGCATCGCCGAAACCACCCCACCACGGACATACTTCACGAGCAGCGCCACCTCGACGATCGCGAGGATGCCGTAGATGCTCCCCAGCGTCACGATCGAGAAGATCAGCTCGCCCATCGAGACCCCCGGCGAGAGCGCCGCCGCCGTGAACATGAACACGCCATCGATGCCGCTCGCATCTGGATTCGGCACCACCACGAACGGCTGACGCCCCATCTCCGTGAAGACCCAGCCCGCGATGTTCGCCGCGAATGGCGAGAGAATGCTCAGCACCGCAAGCCGCATCAGCCAGGTCGCGGTCGGCACCGTCCCCTTGCGCGTCAGGATCAGCGCCAGGAAGCACGCGAACGCCGCCACGGCGCCGAATCCCATCATCAGGCGGAAGCCCCAGTAGGTGACCTCCATCAGAGGGACGTAGCTGATCGTCTCGCCGGCACGATCGCCGTAGATCGGATCGTCCGGGATCGTCGTCCCGTACTGCTCCTCGTAGATCGGGAGCAGATCGCTCACACCAGGAACATCGGTGCCGAAGCTGCCGTGTGCGAGGAACGAGAGCAATCCCGGGATCTCGATCAGCGGCGTGATCTTCGCGCAGTCGTTCGAGCCAAGGTCACCGATCGTCAGCACCGAGAAGTTCGTGCCGGTCTGACAGGCGGCCTCTGCCGAGGCCATCTTCATCGGCTGCTGCTTGTACATCAGCTTGCCCTGCATGTCGCCCGTGATCGCGAGCGCCAGGAAGGCGACCATCCCGATCGTCGCGCCGACGCGCAGCGAGCGCAGCCACACATCGTGATCCTGCCGATCGCGCCCCGGGATCGCGGCGTTCTCGCCCACGATCACGCGACCACCCGCGTCGACCGTGTCGATACCATCCTTCCGGCGGCGCCACAGGTGGAACCACGAGATCCCGACGAGGAATCCGCATGCCACCGCGATCGCGCCGAACACGGTGTGCGGGAAGGCGATGAGCGCCGTGTTGTTCGTGAACACCGCCCACGCGTCGTTCATCACCGGGCGCCCATCCACCAGCTCGACACCGACCGGATGCTGCATCCACGAATTCGCCACGATGATGAAGTAGGCCGAGACGACCGACGCCCCGACCGCAGCCCAGAGGCTCGCGAGGTGGATCTTCTTCGGCAGGCGCTCCCACCCGAAGATCCAGAGGCCGAGGAAGGTGGACTCCATGAAGAAGGCGAGCAGCGCCTCCATCGCGAGCGGTGCCCCGAAGACATCACCCACGAAGCGCGAGTACTCGCTCCAGGCGAGTCCGAACTGGAACTCCTGGACGATGCCCGTCGCCACACCCATGATGAAGTTGATGAGGAAGAGCTTGCCCCAGAACTTGGTCATCCGCAGATAGTGCTCGCGCCCGGTGCGATACCAGAGCGTCTGCATCAGCGCGACGAGGAGACCGAGGCCGATCGTGAGCGGGACCATCATGAAGTGGTAGACCGTGGTGATCCCGAATTGCCAACGTCCGATGTCGAGTGCGTCCATGGTTCCCAGTTCCCCACAGCTTCAGGCGCGATCCGGCGCATGCCTGCCGGACACGGGACAGGCACCCTCCTCCTGATGCCGTTCCCTTTGTGAATCAGTCTAGTTCTCGATAGCGCCCGATCTGGACGGGAAAATTCCGCCGATCTCACGACGTGGTTTCCGCGAACGAACGGCCTTTCCCGACATCAAGGTCACACTTCTCCCGACACACGAATCCACCTATGCCCGTCGCACATCATCCGGGGCGCGAACCGTGCAGCGATGCCGATCCGCATCCCCACGATCGCGCCCCGGATGCTACGCTCGCCATGTTGTTGACGTGACGGCACGGATGGGCGCACAGACCTGATGGAGCAACGACGCTCACGACAGACGCATCTGATCCTGCACATGCTGGGGATCGCGGTTGCCCTCGCGGCAGTCGTGACCATGCCGGTCTGTCAGTCGTCCGCCTTCTTCCCCGTCACCGATGGCGACGCGCGCACCATCACCGAGCGACGCGACATCGTCGAGGTCGTCTCCGATCCGGGAGTTCATCTCCTTCACCTCGGCTACGAGATCGCCAACCACTGCGAAACCTGCATCGGCACCGACCTGCAGGCGCATCCGTTTGATGGCTCGCAGACCTCCCACGTCGAGGACATCGCCCAGCGCGTCGCGACCGTCCCGGCCGCGTCCTTCGTGGAGATCGCATCCGATCCGCGGGATCTGCACGCGATCACCGCGACGCTGCATCCCGTCTCGCCGAGACATCTCTCGCCACCCCCACGCTGATCTCCCCCACGGGACGCTGATCTGATCGTCACGTCGCCTCGAGGCGATGGTGTCCGCCGCGCGCATCGCGCCGCTGGATCGCCACGCCGTTCGCAGGCCGACGCTCCCCGATCATCAGCCACGCCCGTGGGTACTCCGGATCCCCAACGATCAGCTGTGTTCCCATCATGGAACCCGGAGGCCAGAGATGAGCGAGCCTGCATCTCGTCCGGTGCGCACGCGCATCACGGACGATCAGCTTGCGCGCATCGTCGATGCCTCGCCGGAGATCCCGACCACGGACCTCACGCGCGAGCTCGGCGTGCATGCGCACACGATCTATCGCTACCGACTTCAGCTCAAGACACTCGGAGGACTTGCCTGCCCGATCGCCTGGAAGACCTGTGCCATCTGCGGCGGCCCGCTCGCCGCGCGCCGCGTGTCGCAGCGCGTGCACGTCGCCTGCCAGCCCGCGCTTAACGCACAGATCGGCCGTGCCACCTATCGGAAAACCGTCGAAACGCTCGGGCCGCTCTCGCAGCGGCAGGAGCCCGCGCGTCGCCGGCAGATGATCGACCGCCTGCACGACGGCGATCGCCGCGATCAGGCGCTGACGCGCGACACCGCGATCCACGCCGCGACCGGCTGGACCACCGAGGAGGACGCCTATCTGCGCGATCACCTCGAGGTGCCGGCTCGCGAGCTGGCACTCGATCTCGGGCGGACGCTCTACAGCGTGCGGCATCGCAAGGTGCGGCTACGCCGTCAGCTCGCCGCAGCCCAGCCGATCGTGCTGCGGGATACCCGCGATCACGATCGCGAGCGGGAGGATCGCCTTGCAGCCGACTAGCCTTCCGGCAGCCGCACGCCAAGCGCAGCGCTGGCTGGCATGGCTCTTCCTCCTGATCGCCCTGCCGTATCCGGATCAGGTCGCGAGCGCCATGATCGATCGCGAGATCGATGCCGACGTGCTCACCATCACCGAGCAGCGATCGGTCACCGTGCACGTGGAGCATCCCGGCGTCTACCTCCTGCACGAACAGGATGCCCCCATGTCGTGCCCGCTCTGCGAACCAGTCGATCACGACCACGGCGACGGCACCCACACCGAGCGCGCCGATGGCCCCATGCAGCGCCTCGGCATCGTGCCGGATGCCGCGCATGACCTCCCCGTGCCCGCCGGGACCACCGCGCGCATCACGGCCGAGCGGCTCGTGGCGACGTCACTCCTGCCGACCTCACCGCCACCAGAGCGCTGATCCCACCGCATGCCGCCTGACGGACATCCCGCGATGTCGCATCGGATTCGGCGTGCATCTCACCACATTTCCCTGGCGAAGAACGCCTTGATTGCCGATCCGACTGGCTGCAACGGAAGGGGATTGCCATACCCACATTTACGCAAAACACATCCGTGAATCCATGCACGGAACATTGAAATTCGCAGGAAATCCATGAATACAATGAGCCTGCGGAACGCGTTCGCACCACCCAGATGATCGCGGCAGCTTGTGCCGGGATCCGGAATCACAGTTCGTCAGAACACGGAGGAGTCATCATGCGAATTTCACGAAACCTGCGCACGACCGTCCTGGCCGTCTCGGCAGCGGCTTCCATGGCCGTGGCCACGATCCTCCCCGCGAGTGCCCACATCGGGGCGACCCCGACCTCCACGGCCGCCGGGTCGACCTCGATCATCACCTTCGGCGTCGGGCACGGCTGCGATGGTGCCGCGACCACGTCGCTCACCTTCCAGATTCCGGACGAGATCACCACGGTCAAGCCGGTGCAGAGCGCGCTGTGGGATATCGAGATCGTGAACGAGGATCTCGCGACGCCGGTGGTCGACAGTCACGGTGCCGAGGTCACGACGCGCGTCTCGGAGGTCGTCTTCACCGCCAAGGAGCCGCTGCCGGATGCCTTCTACGACAGCGTGAGCCTGCGCGTCGGCCTGCCGGATGCCGCTGGCGAGACGATCTACTTCCCGGTGATCCAGAGCTGCGAGACGGGCGAGAATGCCTGGATCAACATCCCGGCATCCGAGGATGACGAGGTCGATTCGCCGGCTCCGGCCATCACCATCACCGAGGCGACCGAGAGCGGTCACTAGGATCAGCCAGCACCATCACCCGATCGACGCTCCTTTCCGCGTTGCCTCGGGTGATGGTGCACCAGCGAGGAAGCGAGGAGACGCGTGACGGGGATGAGTGAGGTGCGGATGTTCGGGCACCATCAACGGACGATCGGGGCGCTGCTGATCGGGGTGCTGCTGTGGCTGATCCCGAGCGCGGCAGGGGCGCACGCCTCGCTGACCGCGACCGATCCCGCCGAGGGTGCCGTGCTCGTCACCGCACCGACCACCGTCACGCTGACCTTCAACGAGCCGGTCTCGCTCGGCGATGCGGGCATCCGCCTCTTCGATGACGTCGGCACGGAGACGCCGCTCGAGGCGCACGCGATCGACACGACCATCCAGGCGACGCTCCCCGCGGGGCTCGCCGATGGTTCGTATCTCGTAAGCTGGCGCGTGATCTCGGCCGATGGTCACCCGATCTCCGGGGCGCTCTCGTTCGCGATCGGCGAGGCGAGCACCAGCGCGATCGACGCGCCGGATCTCGGCGACGACCCGGCCGTGACGCGCCTCCTCAGCATCGTGCAGGGGATCGGCTACGTCGGCCTGCTGACCATCGCCGGGATGGTGCTCTTCCACCTGCTGATCCTGCGCGCCGATCCGTGGCTGCAGGAGGGACCGCTCGCGTCACCCCGCCTGCGGATCACGCTCGCCGTCATCACGATCGTCGCCTACCTCGCGTCCGTCCCCCTCACGGTCGCCAGGCAGCAGGGCATGGCGATCGGCGATCTCACCGATGTCGCGCGCTGGTGGCGCGACCTCCCCACGGATGTCGCCACCTCGGTCGCGATCGTGATCGCGGGCGTACTGCTGACGACCATCGTCGCGCCACGTCTCCCGAACGCGCGCCTCCAGCAGGTCGTCGCGCTGATCGGCAGCGGTGGCGGACTCGCCGCCCTCTCGATCATCGGGCATACCCGGATCATGCATCCGACGTGGCTGATCGTGACGTCGAACATCCTGCACACCATCGCCGGGGCGACCTGGATCGGCGGGGTCATCGGCCTCGCGATCGTGCTGCGTTCCGTCGCGGCGACGGATGGTGCCCGCGCGGCGCGGATCGTCGCACGCTTCTCGCTGCTCGCCGGCATCCCGGTCGGCATGCTCGCGATCACCGGGGTGATCTCCGGCTGGATGATCCTCCAGTCGATCAGCGCGCTGGTCGACACCAATTACGGACGCCTGCTCATCGTGAAGGTCGGGCTCGCGTTGCTGGTCTGCCTGCTCGCGGCGGCGAATCACTTCCGCCTGGTGCCGGCGATCCGCACGACGCCCGATGCTGCCGATCAGTGGCAGCGCCTCCGCCGCTCGATTCTCGGGGAAGTCACGCTTCTCGTCGCGGTGCTGCTGGTGACAGGTTTCCTCGTCAACCAGAGTCCGCGCGAGACGACCGCCGCGACGATCCCGGCAACACTGATCGCGACGACCGAACCGATCGCCTTCACGGGCGATCTCGACGGCGCAATGGTCCACGGGCAGATCACCCCCGGCGCGACCGGCGACAACACGCTCACGATCCTGCTGATGGCGGCGGATGGCTCTCCGATCGTGCCGATCGAGGACCCGGAGGTGCAGCTGACCCTCCCCGCGCAGGATATCGGTCCCCTCACGACAACGCTCGCGCCGGATCTCGCGGACGGTCAGTATGCCGGCACGATCAGCTTCCCGATGGCGGGCGAATGGGAGATCCGCATCATCGTGCGCGTCTCGAAGTTCGCGGAACCGATCTCCCGCGTCACGATCGTGGTGCCCTGATGGCACCGGGGCTGCGCACGCCTGCCCGTTCCCGCCGGTGGCGACATCGGCTGCGTGCTAGCATTGCAGCGTAATGGATGGCAGCACGTACGAAGGCGTATCGGTTGACATGCACGCACTGAGCGCGCGGCGACAAACGCATCTGATCCTGCACATGCTGGGCATTGCGGTGGCACTTGCGGCCATCGTGACGCTCCCGGTCTGTCACGCCTCCGCCTTCTTCCCCGTCACCGATGGGGATGCCCGCACCATCACCGAACAGCGCGATATCGTGGAGGTGGTCTCCGACCCGGGAGTTCATCTCCTTCACCTCGGCTACGAGATCGTCAACCAGTGCGAGCGCTGCATCGGCACCGATGCAGAAGCCAATCCGTTCGACGGGCCGCAGACTTCGCACGTCGAGGACATCGCCCAGCGCGTCGCGACCATGCCGACAAGCCCCATGCTCGCGTTCGCCTTCCAGATCGGCGCGCCCATCGTGGCGACGACCGTCCGCTCCGACGTCAGCCTGACGCCGGAAGCCCCACCCCCACAAGTTCCCGCCTGATACTGCCGCGCTCACGTTCCGCGCAGCGACCATCATCCCGACATGCACGATGTCCCACGAGGGTGTCGTGTCTGCCTGACCAGAATCCATCATCCACATCAGGAGGACCGTGCGCTCACGGACTCCCGAGGAATCACCCATCATGCTGCAACAGCGTCAGATGCGCATTGCGTTCGGCATCATCACGGTCGCGCTCGTGATCATCATCGCGGCCGGATCGTGGCTGCTCTTCTTCCGCGAGGATGCCTACGAGTTCTCCTCCGGTGTCTACGATCCGCCCAACCCGGCCGCCTCGCTCGACGGCCTCATCGATCAGGACGGCAACGCGTTCTCGCTCGAGGATCACAAGGGCAAGGTCGTGATGCTCTACTTCGGCTACACCTACTGCCCGAACTACTGCCCGACCACCATGGTCGACATGACCAAGATGAAGGACGAACTCGGCGACAAGGCCGATCAGGTCGATGTCGTCATGGTCTCCGTCGATCCCGCGCGTGATACTCCGGAGCGACTTGGAGAGTGGATGGGTCTTTACGATCCTACCTTCATCGGCATCACCGGCACCGAGGATCAGCTCACGCCGATCGAGCGCGCCTACGGCATCACCGTCGTCATCAACGAACCCGTCGATGGCACCGACTACTACTCGGTGGACCACTCCACCCAGCTCTACGCGATCGATCCCGACGGCAACCTGCGCCTCACCTGGCCATACGGTGCGCCAGTCGATGAGATCGCCGCCGATGTCGAGCATCTGCTCGCCGACTAACGTACGCCAACCACCCCGTCACCGCATCGTGACGCCTGAAGACAAGGATGACCTCATGACCACGATCATCACCCGCCGCCGCTTCGCCGCCCTCGCCGCCGCCGTGCCGTTCGCCGGGATCGCCCTCCGCGCCTCCGCGCACGATGGCCACGATCACGGCTCATCCAGCGCGACGCCGAGCGCCTCGCCCGCCGCGTCCCCTGCGGCAAGTCTCAACACCGGAACCGGTGGTGCCTACGTGACCATCACGAACAACGGCTCCAGCGACGATCGCCTGATCGGTGGCAGCACCGATGTCGCCCAGCTCGTCCAGGTCCACGAGATGCTGATGGACGGCGGCGTGATGAAGATGCAGGAAGTCGAGGGCGGCCTCGTGATCCCGGCCGGCGAGACCGTGTCACTCGATCCGACCAACTATCACATCATGCTGATCGGTCTCAACGAATCGCTGCTGCCAGACACCACCTACGAGCTGACCCTCACCTTCGAGGTCGCCGGCGACCTCACGATCCCGGTCTCGGTGCAGCTCGACGCGCCGGAGGATCCGCAGTCCGCCGAGCTCGGCGATCTCGTGCTCAGCGGCGCATGGTCGCGCCCGGCGGCCTACACCCCGGCGGGCGATGCCGACGCCTCGTCGGAGCACGGCGATCACATGGACATGGACGCCACCCCGGAAAGCTAGAACCCCGGATCTCATCCCGGTGATGGGGAGCGCAATGAGGCGCCCCCTCACCCTCGGCAGTGCATCAGGAGGCAAGACCCATGACCGCCGAATCCCATCCCACCCCGACTCCTGACCGCGCGCCCAGCCCCGAGCTGATCGCGGCCTCACGAGAACTCGCCCGCACCGATGCCGAGGCGGCGCGCCGCAAGCGTGCCCGCTCGCGCGTCTACCGCCGTGGTGGCTTCATCATGATCGGCATGCTCGCCATCATCGCGCTGATGAGCGGCCTCTTCGTGATCGCCAATCGCCACGAGACCGAGGAGATCGCGCAGGGCCTCCAGTTCGTGATCCCGGCCGGCGCTTCCGCGAATGTCGACGTACCGACGATCGACTCCGCGATCGCGATCCCGACGGAGATCGTCTTCGCGGAGGGCGATGTCGCCGTGCTCTCGATCCGCAATGATGACGCGGTCGCCAATCGCGCCGGTCCGTGGGTGATCGGCCCGGGGCAGACCTACACCGTGAAGTTCGACAACCCGGGCACCTACGACTACGTCTGCAGCGTGGATGCCGCAGAGTCGGTGACGATCACGGTCGAAGGGGATGAGCAATGAGCGCGCTGCGACAGCGCTGGCGTCTGGTGACGATCCTCACGCTCCTGCTTGTGGGCGTGATCGGATCGAGTCAGCAGGTGCTCGCGAAATCCGCGCCGGACTATGGCGCGGACTACCTGGATGACGGCGGCTCCTTCACGATCGACGACTTCGCGGGCGAGGTCGTGCTGCTGAACGTCTGGGCGACGTGGTGCGAACCATGCAAGCGCGAGATGCCGGCACTCAGCCAGATCGCCTCGGAGTACGAGTCGCAGGGGCTGAAGGTCATCGGCATCAGCATCGACCGGCAACGATCCGACAGCGATCTGAAGGCGTTCGCCGAGGAACATCAGGCGACGTACACCCTGGCGAAGGATCCGAAGGACGCCTTCTCGACCGCCTTCCGCACGACCGGCGTGCCAGTGACCGTGCTGATCGACCGCGCGGGCAACATCGTCCAGCAGTGGCCGGGTGATGTGCAGGAAAAGACCGACGAGCTGCGCACCGCGATCGATGCCGCGCTCGCGAGCAGCGGTGCCGTCGACACCTCCGACCTGCCGACGGTGGCGGCGGTGGGATTCGTCGCGGCATTCGGCGCGGGTCTGCTGAGCGTGCTTTCGCCGTGCGTCTTCCCGCTGATCCCGACGTACGCCGCGTACATCACCGGCATCAGCGTCGACGAGATGCTCGCGCAGAAAGAGGAGGCGGAGCGACGTCGCACCCGGCGGATCACGCTCCGGAACGGCTTGCTCTTCGTGCTGGGATTCAGCCTCGTGTTCATCGCGCTGGGGGCATCGGCCTCGGCGGTCGGCGGATTGCTGCACGACTATCGCATATGGCTGGCGCGCATCGGCGGCGCGATCCTGCTGGTGATGGGCGTGCATCTGCTGGGAGTGCTGCGCATCCCGGTGCTGGACCGGATCATCCAGCCGGCGTTCGGCGGCAAGAAGCGCTCCGCGACGCCGGTCGGCACGCTGCTGGTGGGGATGGCGTTCGGCGCGGGCTGGACGCCATGCATTGGTCCGGCGCTGGCGAGCATCCTGACGCTCGCCGCGGCGACGGCCTCGATGGGGCAGGGCATCGCGCTGCTGAGCGTCTACTCGCTGGGGCTGGCGGTGCCGTTCCTGCTGGGGACGGTGCTGATCGACCGCTTCATGCGACGCCGTGCGAGCTTCGGCCCGTGGCTGCCGCGCCTCGAGCGGATCAGTGGCGCGCTGGTGATCGCGATCGGCCTGCTGATGGTGAGCGGTCTGTTCACGCAGCTGGCCTCGTGGGCGAGCCGCTTCCCGACGCTCGGGTAGCACGCGCCGCCATCACCGTGATGTCACGCAGGCAGGGCCGCCGATCGCGCTGATCGGCGGCCCTGCCTGTCTTTGCTCGAAACGATGTCACGTCCCGTAGCGGGTCAGCTCGTCTGACCCATCGGGCGCAGCCCGATCCCGTGCGATGCGTCTGCGCTGCTATGACGATCGTCCATCAGCTGCGTGCCACGTGGCATCCCTCCGCGAACGGGTCAATCGGCGGGCGGGGTGTTGCGATGCGCGATCGGCGTGGGACGACGCTCGTCGTCGATCGCCACGAAGATGAAGCGCCCCGAGGTCACCTGCTCCAGCTGCCCGCCATTCTTCCGCTCGACCATCGCATCGATCCGCACCGTGAGGCTCGTCCGCCCGATGCGCTCGGTCGTCGCGTAGCAGAGGAGGCAGTCCCCCACGAACACCGGCTTGTGGAAGGTGAGCTCCTCGATCGCGACCGTCACGATGCGCGTATGCGTGTACTTGCGCGCGTGGACGTAGGCGCCGAGATCCATCTGGCTGACGGCCCATCCACCGAACATGTCGCCATCGGGATTCTGATCCGCGGGCATCGCCACCACGCGAATCACGAGCTCCCGCTCCCCGATGGCTGCCGAGTCCCTGTCTGTCACGTGTATCCCTCGATCTGTCGTGCGGTCGTGCGGCGCATCGTGGCGCTTGCGCGTCATCATAGACCGCACGACCACGAAACGTCCCCGGAAGGAGCATGCCTTCCGAGGACGTCCGTCATGTGAAACGCGTGAGGATCAGTTCGCCGGAGTGGCGGAGGCGGCACCGGTACGTTCCGCCGCGATCGCCGTCAGCAGGTCGATCTCCGCCTGCTGATCCACGATCACCCCCTCCGCGAACGTCACCAGCTCCGGATGCTCCGCCTCCACCAGCGCGATCACCGAGACATCCACCGCCATCTGATGATGCGGGATCGTCTGCTCGATGAACGCCAGATCCGGATCATCCGCCGCACAGAACGTCGCCACCTGCGTCGCGGCATCCATCTCGTGCATCATCTCGTCCATCGTGCCCACCGGCATCGCATCCAGCATCAGCATCATGCTGTGCTCGCTCAGATCCGGCTCGGCAGCGCCGAACCACGCCTCGCGATAGCCTTGAAGTGTCGCCTGCTCCGCCGTCTGGTTCGTGATGATGTCCTCCGCCAGCGCGATCAGGCGCGGGTCCGTCAACGAGGGCAGCGCCGCCTCCGCGAGCGCGATGATGCTCCCGTGATGCGG
>Ga0164243_10013655_pt1 | contig 11401 bp, 6 predicted proteins | sample OricompcompostOP_FD_108781 | JGI IMG/M metagenome (GOLD analysis project Ga0164243, IMG submission 108781) | Organic Plus compost microbial communities from Emeryville, California, USA - Original compost - Organic plus compost (OP) | ecosystem: Engineered > Solid waste > Mixed feedstock >... | reverse complement strand
GCGATTTCAGCGCCGAAACCGACGAACTCGTGATCCTCGTATACGACGAGCACCCGGTTCGTCTTCTTGACCGATTCGATGATGGCTTCGCTGTCCAGCGGCACGATCGAGCGCAGATCGATGATCTCGACCGAAACCCCTTCCTTTTCGAGGATCTTGGCAACGTTGACCGATTTGTGCACCATCATTCCATAGGTGACGATGGTCAGATCGGTTCCTTCCCGAACGGTCTTCGCTTTGCCGAAGGGGAGGAGGTAATCGGCATCGGGTTCGGGTGACCGTGCGGCGGCCATGCGGTAGAGGGCTTTGTGCTCGAGGAAGAGCACGGGATCTTGCATCCGGATGGCGGTTTTTAGCAGCCCCTTTGCATCTGCGGCGTTGGAAGGTAGCGCGATCTTGAAGCCCGGCATATGGGCGAAGAACGCCTCGATATTCTGGGAATGGCACAGTCCACCGTGAATATATCCCCCCACGGGGACCCGGATGACCATCGGGCACCCCCACTCGCCATTGGAACGGTATCGGAAGGAGGCTACCTGGTTACGGAGTTGCTGTAGCGCGGGCCAGATATAGTCGCCGAACTGGATCTCGATGATCGGTTTGAAACCAGCAGCGCTCATGCCGACGGCAGTGCCGACGATGGAATCTTCCGCGAGCGGCGAGTTGAAGCAGCGGGTACGGCCGAACCGGTCCGTAAGGTCTCTGGTAGCCGAGAACACACCGCCTTTTCGCTCCGCGACATCCTCTCCATAGACGATGATGCGTTCGTCACGCTCCATTTCTTCGTGCAGCGCGTGGTTGATCGCATCGACGACGACGATAGGGCTGCCCGACGGAGTGGACGTCTCATATTCGAGGTTCAAATCGCCCTCGAAATAGACGTGTTTCGTAGCAGTTGCCGGGTCGGGGTCGGCCTGTTTCTCCGCCCATCGCGCCGCCTCGTCGACTTGCTGGCTGACCTCCTTTCGCAGGGCCTCGATCTTCGCATCGTTCAGAATGCCCGCCTCGACAAGCTGAAGCTCCATCCGAGCAATGGGATCGACCTGGCGATCCTTTTCGAGCTCTTCCGGTGTACGATACTTGGCGTGGTTGTCCGAGGACGAGTGGGGGAGGAGCCGGACGACTTCCGCGGTGATGCACACCGGGCCCTTTCCGGCTCGTATGTGGTCGATAGCAGCCTTGGCAACCGTGTAGACCTTGAAGAAGTCCGTGCCATCCACACGCGCCCGCTTGAGCCCTTCGTAGCCGCGTGCGAGTTTGTAGGGTGATCCACCGGCAGTCTGGTCCTGGACGGGAACGGAGATGGCGTACTTGTTATCCTGAATCACAAACAGCACCGGCGCGCCAACGCGTGCCGACCAGTTCAGCGCTTCGTGGAACGACCCCTGAGATGTAGAACCTTCACCTCCGGAACAATAAACGTATGCGTCACTCTCTTTGCGTTGAAGGGCGAGCGCTACGCCGACGGAAGGGAGGTACTGTGCACCGACGGAGGACGAAAGGGGCAGAATATTGAGCTTCCGGCTGCTGAAGTGCTCCGACATCTGACGTCCGCCTGAGTTGGGGTCATCCGCCTTGGCCAGGTGGTGCAACATGACGTCCTCGGCCGTTCCTCCCAGAGTGAGGTACGTGCACAGGTCACGGTAGTACATGCTGAACCAATCGTGTCCAGGGCGTGAGAGAGCCCCGATGGCTACCTGCGTGGCCTCATGGCCGGCCGCACCAATATGGAAGAAGCCCTTTCCCTGTTTGAGCAGGGTAAGCATCTTCTCATCGAGGCGCCGGGAAAGCAGCATCGTGCGATAATAGCCGATCAGTTCTTCCGGGTCGAAGTCGGAGGGGTCTACCGGCTCGAAGGCGAGGTCGCCTTCGTAACCGATCTCGGGAATGTGAAACGGGAGCGAGTCCGGGCTGATCGATGATACCTCGTAGACCGGCTCTACAGCGGCTAGCGCCTTCTCGGTACCATCTCCGTGATTCGCCTTCGATTCTTTTCTCTTACCGCCCATATATACTTAGACACTAACCAGCACGGATGCTGAGAAATTGTAGAGTGCTCGCCTTGGTGGATGGGACAGCGGAGCTTCCAGAGATGAAGAGGGAAGCGAAAGCCACCACATCCTAACATAGGGACCGCAAATGGCTATCACTGGTTTCTTGGAACCAGAACAGGGGGGATGGTCCCCCTTAGAAGGTAACATATTCAGGCGGGAAGACAAACGACAGGTCTGTCTGAAAGGTGCCCCCATGGGAGCGGGACATACGGTTGTCACCGGTATGTGCAAGTGTCATTAAGGCCTGAATATGTAGCAGATTATAGCGCTGCGGAGGCGCAGAAGTCAGGCCGAGGCAGGGATTTCCTCAGGCTTGTTTGCATACGGCAGTTCGAACCAGAAACGCGTCCCGCGTCCCACCGTACTTTCTACGTGAATTTGTTCGCCGTGAGCGTGAAGGATCTGCTTGACGATGCTCAGCCCTAGTCCGGTACCGCCGCTCTTACGGGACCGGTCCGGGTCGACGCGGTAAAACCGCTCGAAAATACGTTCGAGGTGCTCTTCCGGAATGCCGCGGCCGGTATCCACGACCTCGATGCGGACCTTGTCCAGCCGACGCCGGAAGCGGCAACGGACCGTGCCCTCGTCGGTGTATGCAATAGCATTTTCGATCAGGTTCGTGAGGACCTGACGGATACGGTTCCGGTCCGCAAATACGAAGATTTGCGGGTTTGCTGCTTCGAGTGCAAGCCCTTTCTCTTCCGCTTTGGGACGCAGGGTTTCGGCTACCTCATCCACCATATCGCTTAGGTCGAAGACTTTGGGCTGGATGAGGTCCTCCCGGTATTCCAGCCGCGCAATCTCGATGAGGTCGTTGAAGAGGTTATTGAGCCGCTGGAGATTGGCGAGGCCCTTCTCCGAATAGCGCTTGCGTTGCTCGTCGTTGAGGCTGGAGGTTCCGAGTGCTTCGAGGTATCCGCCGACGGCGAAGATCGGATTGCGAACCTCGTGCGAGACGTTGCCTATGAACTCGTTCTGGATGCGAGCCAACCGTTGGAGTTCCTCGATCTGCTTCCGAAAGCCTCCGGACATCCGGTTCAGGCTCCTCGCAAGTTCTTGGAACTCTATAGCGCGCGAATCAACGGTGATCTTCTCGTCGAACTTACCCTCACTGATCCGCCGGGCGCTATTTCCGATGGTTTGCAGGGGCTTGGTGACCTGATGTGCTGCGACCCAGCTTCCCAGAATGGCCAGCAGAAGCGCCATCGCCATACCAACGATGAGGCCGGCCTGCATCCGGCGCACAAGGTCGAGCAACGCAGGCTCCGGCTGCCCGATACGAAACACGAGGCCGGACTGAGGCCGGTCCAGTGTTACGTAGAGCATGTCTCGGTAGCCTGCTTGCTCTTCACGCTGTAAGGTCCACCGTTCCTCCGCGGGTACCTGGACTTGATACAGAAACGAATCACGTGCTGCGACGAGCGCACCGAGGTCGCCGCTTCCGTAAACCGTGTCGGCCGAAGCTACGGCGATCTCCAGGTCCGTAACGTTGTTCAGCGTACGGATGATATTGATCTGTTCCGCATCCGACGGAGCTTGCTCGACCTGAGCCGCGATTTGCTCTGCCTGCTGGTGCAGCAATCGCTTCGTGGCGTCTTGGATCTCGTCGTTCAGCACGAACAAGACGTACAACGCCACGCCGGCCACCGCTGTCCCGACGAACAGTGCAAACGTGAGAATCATCCACGTTTGCACTGACGCGCGGGGCGGGAAAAACCAGTCTCCGACTCGTTTGAGCCAGCGCATAGAGCCAGAGCGACGCCGCGGCTCGGCGCCATTATCGAAGAAACTAGGCCTCAACAGAGCTATCCTCTACGAAGCGGTAACCTACACCGCGAACGGTCTGGATGTGCTGTGCGAAGGAGCCCAGCTTCTCACGGAGGTTTTTGATGTGGGCATCCACGGTCCGCTCGGTGACCATCATGGCGTCTTTCCAGATCGTCTCTAGGAGCTGCTGGCGCGTGAATGCTTTGCGCGGGTGCCGTACGAGATAGCGGAGGAGTTCGAACTCCGTCAGTGTGAGGCCAAGGTCTTGTCCGTCGAGAGTGGCCCGGTATTCGTCTTCGTAGATCGTCAGGTTGTTGACCTGGATCGTGCGACTTTCTTCGATACCTACTCGCCGGAGGACGGCTTTGACGTGCGCAAGCACGACGCCCGGGGAAACGGGTTTCGTCAGGTAGTCGTCGGCACCCAGCATGAGGCCCTTGACTTGGTCCTCCTCCTCGATCTTCGCACTCAGAAAGATGATCGGGATCGTCTCTGTCTCGACGCGAGACCGGAGCCGCCGGCACACTTCAAATCCGTCGAGTCCGGGCAGCATGATATCGAGGAGGATGAGATCGGTATCCGGCGTTGCCTTTGCGAGGGCTTCCTCTCCATCGAAAGCGGTCTCGACATTGTATCCTTCATTTCTGAGGAAGTGACTGATGATGTCGACGATATCTTCTTCGTCATCAACGACGAGAATATTGATTTCGGAGGGATGAGATTTGCTCATGCTATAGATAGACGGCTGTGTTGATGCAATGCTTAGATTTTTCCGCGCTTGAACGGAATAAGATAAAGATAAGGTTTCCTGGTAAGGAATGGTGCGTATTATCACATAATCCCGTTCCTACATAGATGCCTGTATCAGGTTTCTAGCTGGTTATCGACGTACATGCGTGGCACACGGGCCGAAACCCTGCACGTAATCTCGTACGGAATGCTCTCAGCCCACAGGGCCAGTTCGTAGGCGCTTGGTCCGGCATCTCCAAACAAGATGACTTCGTCTCCTACCTGCACACCTTCTCCAGGGCCTGAAGGCTCTCCTAGATCGACCATGAACATATCCATGCAGACCTTGCCGACCTGTGGGTAGCGATTGCCGCCAATGGTTACTTCTGCCTTATTGGAAGCAATACGCGGGTACCCGTCCGCATAACCGGCGCTCACCGTCGCGATCCGGCGCCAGCCGGGAGAACGCCAGGTATGGCCGTATGAAATCGGCGTGCCGGGCGCTACGACTTTGGTATGGATTACGTGTGAGCGGACCGTCATGACGGGACGCAGACCAGCAGTGTTCGTTAGTTCGGGCAAGTTCGTATAGCCGTATAACGCGATACCCGCACGTACGAGTGCCCGGTCGAAATCCTGAAGCTCCTCCGTATAGCGGAGTACGGCAGGACTGTTGGCGATATGGATCCGCGCGGCGCGATCTCCAAACTGCTCGAACACGGCCTGAAATTGTTTCAGTTGTTCACTCGTGGCCGTGTCGTGCTCCTCGTCCGCCATCGCGAAGTGAGTCCATAACCCCGCTATTTCGATATTGTTCGTTTGCTCCAGGAGCCGGAGGGCGGTCTCGATTTCGTTCGGCAGCAGGCCGATTCGGCCCATGCCTGTATCGACTTTGATATGCACGCGGAGCGGACCCCACTTCTTTGCTACTTCAACGGCCGTTTCGGCTACCTGCAATGACGAGATCGTGATTCCAACATCAAAGCTGGCATAGTAGGGTAGGTGCTGGGGGAGAGGCGCCGCGAAAACGAGAATCGAATCCGTGATGCCGGCTTGCCGAAGCCGGATCGCTTCGGGCAGCGTCGCAACGGCAAAGTCCCGGATACCCTCCTCCTGGAGGACGTGCACGACTTGCACGGCTCCATGTCCATAAGCATTGGCCTTGACGACACCCATCAGGTCTGCTCGCCCGGCGTAGCGCTTGAGCACACGTGTATTATGCCGGAGGTTGCCGAGGTTGATTTCGGCTACTGTCGGGGCAAGAGCGTCGATGTCCACTTCTTCCGATTCCCTGACGGGAATGTCATCCAATGCAGGTTCTTGATCGGCCATAGCGAGTCCAGGAAAATGAAGAAGGCAGCCGCCCCTCCAACTCGCTGCAGCGGCGCGATGTTCGGCTCTCTAAAGCATGTAGCAGCGTAGTTGCACGGATCTTGTAACGATCTGATATGGGTAACAGGATCTTTCACTTCTTACTTTTGGTAGTACCTGCGCCCCTTTTCGTTCGAATAGTTAAGCCCGGAATCGGTAAAGTATGCGGAAATCGAGCTATGTAGTGCTGATATGGGCGCTACTCTTCATTGGCACGGGACTGAACGTTTACGCTCAGCAATCAGCACGCCGTCAGCTCACGCTCCAGGACTTGTTTGCTTCGCCTCAATTCTATGAACGTGGTTTCGAAGGCGGGCGGTGGACGGACGAGGGGGCCACGGTTACATACATCATCGAGGAGGGGGGAATTACGGATCTCGTCCGCTACGATCTTCGGACGGACGAGGTTGAACCGCTCATAGAGGGTGAACGCCTGGTTGCTCCGGATGTGAACCGGCCTATCCGGATCGAGGATTATGCCTACAGCCAGGACGGGAAGAAAGTGCTTCTCTACACGGATTCCGAGCGCGTATGGCGGCGTAATACAAAGGGGTTTTACTACGTCTATGACGTTGCCAGCGGTACGGTAACACCGCTCAGCGACCGTTCCAAGGGCTTTCAGATGTTCGCCAAGCTCAGCCCGGACGGCGAACACGCCGCCTTCGTGCGGGACCGCAACATTTTCCTCGTGGATCTGAACACGATGCAGGAAACTCCGCTCACTACGAACGGATCGGAGGGAGGCATCATCAATGGCACCACAGACTGGGTATACGAAGAGGAATTCTCCCTTTTCGACGCGTGGAACTGGAGCCCGGACGGACGCTACATCGCCTTCGCCCAGCTCGATGAGTCCAACACCCGCAACTTTGCCATGGCCGACCTTCGTGGGCAGTACCCGGTAATCAGCGAGTTTCGTTACCCGAAGGCTGGAGAGGCCAATAGCGAAATCCATATCGGGGTAATCGATATGGCCACGAAGGAGACGCGATTCTTCGATACCGGCACGTGGAATGCCGGCGGGGACAGCCTCGAGTACATTCCACGCTTCGGGTGGACCCCACAGATCGATGGACGGAACTACGTGTGGATGTTCCGAGAGAACCGCGATCAGAACGTGCTGGATCTGCTCTATGCCGATCCGGCCTCCGGGGAAGTCCGCAACGTGCTCACCGAACGTGCTATGGCAGGCATAGAACTGGATGATCCCTTCGGTGATCTCGAAACACCGTTGCTGACCTTCCTGGAAGACGGCGAGCATTTCGTGTGGCTAAGCGAGCGGGATGGGTACCGGCATCTCCATCTGTATGAGAACGATGGTACCTATGTGCGCCAGATTACGTCCGGCCCGTGGGATATTACCGATTTTCACGGTATCGATGAGGATGCCGGGATCGTGTACATCACCGCTACGATTGAGAGCCCACTGGAACGTCACCTGTATCGGGTGCCGGTCGATCTAGGCAAACGGGCCGGGCGTAGCGTGGCATCTGCCCCGGTGAAGATCACGGAACGTCCCGGCTGGCACTCCATCGACTTCAGTAAGGATTTGAGCTATTACATCGACACGTATTCGAACGCGATTACGCCGTCGGTCGTCACGCTCCATAAGGCAGACGGTGATCAGGTCAAAGTGCTGGAGGACAACCAGCAACTTCGCACGTTGCTGGCATCCTATCAGTTGCCCGAGCCCGAATACCTGACAGTGCCCGGAGCCGATGGCACACCGCTCAATGCCTACCTGATCAAACCGTCCGACTTCGACCCAAGCAAGGAATACCCACTACTCATACACGTATACGGCGGTCCGGGCTCTCAGGAGGTAACCAAACAATGGGCGGGCATCGAGCGGTTGTGGCATTACATGCTCGCCGAAGAGCACGATATTCTCGTCGCCGGGGTGGATAATCGTGGAACGGGCGCCCGGGGGCGCGACTTCCGCACGGTACCCTACAAGCGACTCGGCGTACCGGAAGCGGAGGACTTCATTGCATCGGCCCGCTATTTTGGCGACCAACCCTACATCGATGCCGACCGTATCGGCATATGGGGATGGAGCTACGGCGGCTTCATGACGCTCCTGTCGCTGCTCTATGGCGATGGCCCCGAGGTTTTCGATACGGGCATCGCCGTAGCGCCCGTAACGGACTGGCGCCAGTACGACACCATCTATACCGAACGATACATGTCTACTCCGCAGAAAAACCCGGAGGGGTATCGCATTGGATCGCCTGTTACCTATGCGGACCGGCTTCGTGAGGATCAGGACTTGCTCATCGTTCACGGCGATCTGGACGACAACGTGCACTTCCAGAACGCCATTCAGATGGCGGATGCCTTGCAAGCTGCAAACAAGCAGTTTGATTTCATGGTGTATCCGGGCCGCAACCACGGGATCTACGGAGGGACGACACGCCTTCACCTCTACACGATGCTCACTGAATACCTCGTGGAGAATTTGAAGGAGGAGTAGAGACTCGCTCTCCAGTGATATATTCAGAGCGGCTGCGTCAAAGGAGCGTAGCCGCTCTTCTTTTACGTTCGCATCAACCCCACCCCATATTGCTCGATGGCTGACGATATTCTTCTGCGAGGCGGGACCGTATTGAACCCGGAGACTGGCAATACCTACAAGGCGGATGTGCTCATACGGGATGGAACCATCGTTCAGATCGGGGAGGGGTTGACGGCGGAAAGCGTTCCGGTATTAGACTGTACGGACAAGTACATTTCTCCGGGGTGGATGGACATGCACGTCCATCTGCGCGAGCCGGGTTACGAGTACAAGGAAACCATTGAGACGGGTTGCCGCGCGGCGGCATTCGGAGGGTTTACCGCCGTAGCCTGCATGCCGAATACGAATCCACCCATCCATACCCGGGATGTGGTAGAATTCATCATCGAACGGGCGGATCGGACGGCTGTAGACGTATATCCGATTGCGACCGTATCAAAGGATCGCGCGGGGAAAGAACTCTCGGAGATGGCAGACCTCGCCGAAGGCGGGGCGGTCGCGTTCAGCGACGATGGCGCCCCGGTGCAGGATGCGGGGCTCATGCGGACGGCGCTCGAATACAGTTCGATGCTCGACCGTCCCATTATCAACCACGAGGAAGATCTTACGCTGAATCGCCACGGCCACATGAACGAAGGAGCCGTCGCTACGAGGCTAGGAGTGCCGGGCATTCCTCCACTGGCTGAAGAAGTGATGATCGCCCGGGATCTGCTTCTGGCTGAAGTCGTTGGCGGGCATATTCACGTCGCGCATATCTCGACGGCGCGTGCCGTCGAACTCGTTCGTCAGGCGAAGGCACGCGGCGTACATGTGACGACGGAGGTCTGTACACACCACTTTACGCTGACTGATGAGGCGGTGGAGTACATGCACTACTCCACCAATACCAAAATGCATCCGCCGCTTCGCACACGAGAGGACGTCGAGGCGATGAAAGAGGGGCTGAGAGATGGTACCATCGACGCGATCTGTACGGATCACGCCCCGCATGCTTCGTTCGAAAAGGAGGTCGAGTTCATTGCGGCGCCGTTCGGCATCATCGGGTTGGAGACGGCATGGGGGCTCATCGGACGGGAACTGATTGCGCCCGGCGTGCTCACACTGACTGAGGCCGTTCGGAAGATCACCGTCGAACCGCGCCGGATTCTCCGGATTCCGATGCCGCGGATCGAGGAGGGGCAGCGTGCCAATCTCACCGTGTTCGATGCCAGTACGCAGTGGACCTTCGAAGAGCGGGACATCCGCTCCAAGAGCCACAACACCCCCTTTATTGGCCAGGGCATGGTGGGGCGCGCCTGGGCGATCTACAACAAAGGCCAGTTTGTCATGGCAGAAAACAGCGCACGCGCCTGACATGTTACGTAAATATGCCGCGTGTCGCAGGAAGAAGGTTTCTTACTCCCGCGTAACTTGCGGCAGCTTTGCAGGCATGCTGATCGGGTGCCTGCGTATCATACCACGCGCTATACAGTCCAGCCTCGCTCTCTACAGTGCCTGATTCTCGCTTAAACGTCGGTGTCGCTTTCGGCGGAGTCTCGCCGGAGCATGAGGTTTCTGTAATCTCGTCCCTGCAGGCGCTCCATGCGCTTGACAGGAGCCGCTACAATCCCATCCCCATATACGTTGCCAAGGATGGAACGTGGTACAGCGGTAAGCGGCTGCTGGACATCGAGGCCTATCAGGACCTTGACAAACTGCGCCGGGAAGCCACACGGGTCATTCTGGACCCCGGGTCGTTCGGCACCATGGATCTCGTCGGAGCCGGGAGGAAAGGGCTCTTCGGCGGCGAGCCGGAGCGGTATCGCATCGACGTGGTATTCCTCGGATTCCACGGCGGTGAAGGGGAGAACGGAAGTTTCCAGGGACTTTGTGAGACATTCAACGTGCCCTATACGGGGAGCGGAGTCTTCGGCTCGGCCATCGGCATGGACAAGGTGCTCTCCAAAATGCTCTGTCGCGACCAGGGAATTCCCATCGTGGATTTTCTCTGGTTTCGTGAGTCGGACTGGGGCTACCACGAAGAGGAATGGCTGGACCGGATCGAGCGCGAACTGGGCCTCCCGGTCGTTGTGAAGCCGGCTCGCCTGGGGTCATCCATCGGCATTGCCAAGGCGGACACCCGGGACGAACTGGATGCCGCCATCGAGGACGCACTGCGGTACGACGACAAGATCGTCATCGAGCATGCCGTACAACAGCTCCGTGAGATCAACTGCTCCGTGCTAGGCGATCCGCAGCAGGCTATACCGAGCGTTCTGGAGGAACCTGTTCGCACGAAAGGGGCGAAGATGCTGACCTTTCAGGAGAAGTATATGCGCGGTGGTGGAGGCGGGGCGAAGGGACGTGGCGGATCGAAAGGCGTGGCCGCCCGGCGCGGCAGTAAGGCGGGTAGGGGCGGCGCTGCGGGAATGGCTTCGCTGGACCGCATCATTCCGGCGCCGCTCTCGGAGGAACAGTCGAAGATGATCCAGGAACTGGGTGTGCGTGTCTTCCAACTCTTCGAGTGTGCCGGTGTGGCACGTATCGACTTCATGATCGACGAGGCCACCGGGGCCGTCTACTTCAACGAAATCAATACCATCCCCGGCTCGTTCTCGTTTTACCTCTGGGAACCTACGGGCATTCCCTTCGAAGAGCTTACGCACCGGATGATCCAGATCGGTCTTGCGCGTCACCAGGCCAAGAACGGTCGCATTCGTTCGTATGACGTAAACCTACTGTCCCAGCGGAGCCTGAAGGGGTTGAAAGGGGCAAAAGGCGGGAGGCCGTAAGCACGCTGGCACCTCGGATGGCGTCAACGGGCGAGGGCTACCGCTATTTCCGCTGCGATACGGGCATTGTTCTCCAATAGGACCACATTGGCTCGCAGGGAACGCTGCCCGGTAAGCTGGCTCACACGTGCGAGCAGGAACGGCGTGACCTCTGCATGCTGCAGGCGCTTTTTCTCGGCGTCGCGTAGCGCGGT
>Ga0164243_10013654_pt1 | contig 11401 bp, 6 predicted proteins | sample OricompcompostOP_FD_108781 | JGI IMG/M metagenome (GOLD analysis project Ga0164243, IMG submission 108781) | Organic Plus compost microbial communities from Emeryville, California, USA - Original compost - Organic plus compost (OP) | ecosystem: Engineered > Solid waste > Mixed feedstock >... | reverse complement strand
TTGGCGCGCAGCACCTTCGCGACGGCGGCGGCGTCCACCTCGTCCGTGAAGTCGATCGTGCCGATGACCTGCGAGCGCTTGGCCGGGTCGGTGACGAACGGGTTGGCGTACTTGATGTCCTCGGCCCAGCCGTACAGGGTGCGGGCGGAGGTGGCGGTGCGGCGGACCGCCCAGTCCAGGCCGCCCTGGCCGTTGATCCACTCCAGCTGCTGGTTCAGCAGGAACAGGGTGGCGAGGGCCGGGGTGTTGTACGTCTGGTTCTTGCGGGAGTTGTCGATCGCCGTCGGCAGCGAGAAGAACTCCGGGATGTGGCGGCCGGAGGCGTGGATCCGCTCGGCGCGCTCGATCGCGGCCGGGGAGAACACGCCGATCCACAGACCGCCGTCGGAGGCGAAGGACTTCTGCGGGGCGAAGTAGTAGACGTCCGTCTCGGCGATGTCGACCGGCAGGCCGCCGGCGCCGGAGGTCGCGTCGACCAGGACCAGCGCGCCCTCGTCGGCACCGGCCACGCGCTTGATCGGCATGGCGACACCGGTGGAGGTCTCGTTGTGGGTGAAGGCGTACACGTCGACGCCCGCCTCGGCGGCCGCCTCGGGGTGCGTGCCCGGGTCGCTCGCGACGACGGTCGGCTCGGCCAGCCACGGGGCGAGCTTCGCGGCCTTGGCGAACTTGGAGGAGAACTCGCCGAACGTGAGGTGCTGCGACTTGTTCTCGATCAGGCCGTGCGTCGCGATGTCCCAGAACGCGGTGGAGCCGCCGTTGCCGAGGATCACCTCGTACCCGTCGGGCAGGGAGAACAGCTCCTTGATGCCCTCGCGCACCTGGCCGACCAGGTTCTTCACCGGGGCCTGGCGGTGGGAGGTGCCCAGGAGGGAGGTACCGGTCGCGGCCAGCGCGTCCAGCGCTTCCGTCCGCACCTTGGAGGGGCCCGCGCCGAATCGTCCGTCGGCGGGCTTGATGTCAGCGGGAATCTGGATCTCAGCCACGACACGGAGGGTAGCCGGTGGAGGAAACCCGGGTGAAACCTCGTCCGTCCGGTGAGACGGCGGGACTGATTGAGTGGACGCATGGCCGAATGGAAGACGGAGCTGCGCGCGGCGGTCCGGGGCGAGGTCGCGTTCGACGTCACGTCCCGCGCGCTGACGACGATGGACGCGTCCAACTACCGGCGTGTCCCGCTGGGAGTGGTGGCCCCCCGGGACGCCGGCGACGTCGCCGCCGCGCTGGCGGTGTGCCGGGAGCACGGGGTGCCGGTGGTGGCGCGCGGCGGGGGCACGTCCATCGCCGGGCAGGCCACCGGCACCGGGGTCGTCCTGGACTTCACCCGGCACATGGACCGGCTGCTGTCGCTGGACCCGGAGACGCGCACGGCCGTCGTGCAGCCCGGACTGGTCCTGGACCGGCTCCAGGAGGCGGCCGCCCCGCACGGCCTGCGCTTCGGGCCCGACCCGTCCACGCACAGCCGCTGCACCCTCGGCGGCATGATCGGCAACAACTCCTGCGGCTCGCACTCGGTGGCGTGGGGGACGACCGCCGACAGCGTGCGCGAGCTGGACGTGCTCACCGCGCGCGGCGAACGGCTGCGTCTCGGGCGGGACTGGGCGGGCGCGCCCGACGGGCTGCGTGCCCTCGTGGAGGGCGACCTGGCGCGGCTGCGGACCGGCTTCCCGGAGCTGCCCCGCCGGATCTCCGGGTACGCCCTCGACGCGCTGCTGCCCGAGAACGGCGGCGACGTGGCCCGCTCGTTCTGCGGCAGCGAGGGCACCCTCGGCGTGCTCACCGAGGCGGTCGTGACGCTCGTTCCGGCGCCCCGCGCGCGGGCGCTCGCGGTGCTGGCGTACGCCGACGAGAGCGCCGCCGCCGAGGCGGCCGCCGGGCTGCTGCCGCTGGGGCCGCTCACCGTGGAGGGCATGGCCGCCGACCTCGTGCCGGCGTCGGCCGCGCTGCCCCGGGGCGGCGCCTGGCTGTTCGTGGAGACGGGCGGGGAGTCCGAGGGCGAGGCACGCGCGCGTGCGGAGGCGGTCGTGCGCGCCGCCGACGTGGTGGACGCGGCGGTCGTCACCGACCCGGCCGGGCAGCGGGCCCTGTGGCGGCTGCGGGAGGACGCCAGCGGCACGGCGACGCGGATGCCGGACGGCACGGAGGCGTGGCCCGGCTGGGAGGACTGCGCGGTGCCCCCGGCGCGGCTCGGCGCGTATCTGCGGGAGTTCCGGGCGCTGCTGGCCGCCCACGGGCTGCGCGGGGCGCCGTACGGGCACTTCGGGGACGGCTGCATCCACGTCCGGATCGACTTCGACCTGCTCACCGAGCGGGGCGTGGGCCGCTTCCGGCGCTTCTCCGAGGAGCTGGCCGGCCTGGTCGTCGCGCACGGCGGCTCGCTGTCCGGGGAGCACGGCGACGGGCAGGCGCGGGCCGAACTGCTGCCGAGGATGTACGGGCAGGAGACGGTCCGTCTCTTCGAGCGCGCCAAGGGCGTCTGGGACCCGGACGGCCTGCTCAACCCGGGGATGCTGGTGCGCCCCGCGCCGCTCGACGCCAACCTGCGCTTCGCGGTCCTGCCCCGCGAGCCGGTGGACGTCGCCTTCGGCTACCCGGCGGACGGCGGCGACTTCACGGCGGCCGTACGGCGCTGCGTCGGCGTCGCCAAGTGCCGTACGACGTCGGTGTCCGGGTCCGCCGTGATGTGCCCGTCGTTCCGGGCGACCGGGGCCGAGGAGCACTCCACGCGCGGGCGTGCCCGGCTGCTGCACGAGATGCTCGCCGGGGAACTGGTGACCGACGGGTGGCGTTCGGGCGAGGTGCGTGACGCGCTGGACCTGTGCCTGGCCTGCAAGGGGTGCCGCTCCGACTGCCCGGTCGGGGTGGACATGGCCACGTACAAGGCGGAGTTCCTGCACCACCACTACGCGGGCCGGCGCCGGCCCGCCGCGCACCACAGCATGGGCCGGCTGCCCCGCTGGCTGCGCCTGGTGGACCGGACGCGGACGGCGGCCCTGGTCAACTCCCTCGCCGCCGTCCCGCCGCTGGCGTGGCTGGCGAAACGGCTCGGCGGGATCGCGCCCGAGCGGCGGCTCCCGAAGGTCGCGGCCCGCACCTTCAGCCGCTGGTGGGAGACGCGGGACAGGCCCGCCGCCCCGGCCGGCGGCGAACTGGTCGTGCTGTGGCCGGACACCTTCACCGAGCATCTGTCGCCGTCCGTCGGGCGGGCGGCCGTCCGGGTGCTGGAGGCGGCCGGGCTGCGGGTCGCGCTGCCGCCGACGGTGAGGATGACCCCGTCCGGGCGCGGCGAGGGGCTCGCGGTGCCGATGGACCCGCTGTCCGTGCTCCGCGGCCGCGAGCGGGTCTGCTGCGGGCTGACGTACGTCTCCACCGGCCAGCTCGACCGGGCCCGCGCGGTGCTGCGGCGCACGCTGGACCTGATGGAGCCGCTGCTGGAGCGGGACACCCCGGTCGTGGTCCTGGAGCCCAGCTGCGCCGCGTCCCTGCGCACGGACCTGCCCGAGCTGCTGCACGACGACCCCCGCGCCCGGCGCCTCGCCGACCGCGTCCTGACCTTCGCGGAGGCCCTGGAACGGTATGCGCCCGGCTGGGCGCCGCCCCGGATCGGGCGGGCCGCGGTCGGACAGACCCACTGCCACCAGCACGCCGTCCTCGGTGACGCGCCCGACCGGCGGCTGCGGGAGGCGGCCGGGCTGACCGGCGCGCTGAGCGGCGGCTGCTGCGGCCTCGCGGGGAACTTCGGGTTCGAGAAGGGGCACCACGACGTGTCCGTGGCGTGCGCGGAGGAGCAGCTGCTGCCTGCCGTGCGGGACGCGGGGGAGGACGCCGTGGTCCTGGCGGACGGCTACTCCTGCCGGACCCAGCTGGCGCAGCTCGCGGGCGTGCGGGGCCGCCATCTGGCCGAGGTCCTCGCGGACGCGCTGGAGGACGCGGAGCCGGGCCGTCCGGGAGCGGACGGCCGCGCAGGAGATGAGCGGGACGGGGGCCGCGCCTAGGCTGACGATCAGTGGACCGCCGCCCCGGTGGGGCGGGCACCCTTTCCCGGACCGTCCGTCCGGTCGTCGACAGGAGCCCCCATGCCCCTCCTCCTCCGGCCCATCACGCGCGACGAGCACCTGGCGTTCGTCGCGGCCCGCCGGTCCGCCAGCCACACCCAGGTCCCGTCCTGGGGCGAGGTGAAGCCGGACTGGACGGCGGAGAGCCTGGGCTGGTTCGACGACGAGGGGCGGCTGCTGGGCGCGGGCCTCGTGCTCTACCGCCCGCTGCCCCGCCTGAGGAAGTACCTGGCGTATCTGCCGGAGGGCCCGCTCATCGACTGGCACGCGCCCGACCTGGCCGAGCGGTGGCTGGCGCCGATGGTCGCGCACCTGAGGCGCAAGGGCGCCTTCTCGGTGCGGATGGGCCCGCCGGTCGTCGCGCGCCGGTGGAGCCCCGACGCGGTGAAGGCGGCCATCGCCGACCCCGCCGCGCACCGGCTGCGGGACGTGGAACCCACGGCGTACGACCCGCGCGCCTCCGAGGTCGAGGAGCGGCTGCGGGCCGCCGGATGGCGGCGGTCCGAGCCGGCGAGCGAGGAGGGCTTCGCGGCGGGCCAGCCCCGGTACGTCTGCCAGGTGCCGCTGGCCGGGCGGTCGCTGGACGACGTGCAGCGAGGGCTCAACCAGCAGTGGCGGCGCAACATCAAGAAGGCGGAGAAGGCGGGCGTCAAGATCGTGCGGGGTGGCCGGGAGGATCTGCCCGTCTTCCACGAGCTGTACCGGGAGACCGCCGAGCGCGACCGGTTCGTCCCGCGCCCGCTGCCCTACTTCGAGCGCATGTGGACCGCGCTCACCGCCGAGCACCCCGACCGGATGCGGCTCTACCTCGCCCACCACGACGGCGAGGTCCTGGCCGCCGCCACGATGCTCACCGTCGGCGAGCACGTCTGGTACTCCTACGGCGCCTCCACCAGCCGCAGGCGCGAGGTCCAGCCGAACAACGCGATGCAGTGGCAGATGATCTCCGACGCGCACGGGGCGGGCGCCGCCGTCTACGACTTCCGGGGCATCACCGACACCCTGGAGGAGTCCGACCACCTGCTGGGCCTGCTGCGCTTCAAGGTGGGCGCGGGCGGCGAGGCCGTCGAGTACCTGGGCGAGTGGGACCTCCCGCTCAACCGGCTGCTGCACCGGGCCCTGCATCTGTACATGGCCCGCAGGTAGGGGCCGGACCTGTACGTGGCCCGCGGGCAGGGGCCGGACCTGTACGTGGCCCGCGGGCAGGGGCCGGACCTGTACGCGGCCCGCAGGTAGGGGCCGGACCTGTACGTGGCCCGCGGGCAGGGGCCGGACCTGTACGTGGCCCGCGGGCAGAAGCCAGACCTGTGCATGGCCCGCGGGCAGAAGCCAGGAGGAGCCGGTACGGGCCGGGGAGGCCCGGCCGTCCATACTCTGGGACAGTGGCATGACGGGTTCACACGCCTGACCGAGTCCATTACTGTGGACTCGGCAGTACAGCATGCTGAACGACTTTCCAGCCAAGCCCCAGGAACGCCCCGTGAGCATCCCCGAAGCCGCCGCCGCCCCCGCGCACACCGGCGCCCCGGCCCCCTCCGCGCCGGCCGCCGGCACCCCCGGCCGACGGGGTTCCCTCGGCCCGGTGGGCCTGGTGCTCGCCGGAGGCATCTCGGTCCAGTTCGGCGGCGCCCTCGCGGTGAGCCTGATGCCGCGTGCCGGCGCACTCGGTGTCGTGGCGCTGCGGCTGCTGGTCGCGGCCGTCGTCCTGCTGCTGGTCTGCCGGCCCCGGCTGCGCGGCCACTCCCGGACCGACTGGGGCACGGTGATCGTCTTCGGCGTCACCATGGCCGCGATGAACGGCCTCTTCTACCAGTCGGTCGCCCGCATCCCGCTCGGCCCCGCGGTCACCCTGGAGGTGCTCGGCCCGCTCGCGCTGTCCGTGCTGAGCTCACGGCGCGCCCTCAATCTCGTATGGGCCGGGCTGGCCCTCGCCGGTGTCTTCCTGCTCGGAGGCGGCGGCTTCGGCAGCCTCGACCCGCTCGGTGTGGCCTTCGCCCTGGGCGCGGGCGCCATGTGGGCGGCCTACATAGTCTTCAGCGCCCGTACGGGCCGGCGCTTCCCGCAGGCCGACGGTCTCGCGCTGGCGATGGCGGTGGGCGCGGTGCTGTTCCTGCCCCTGGGTCTGGCCGAATCGGGCGCCAAGCTGGCCGACCCGGTGACGATCGGGCTGGGCGCGGCCGTGGCGGTGCTCTCCTCGGTCCTGCCCTACACGCTCGAACTCCTCGCCCTGCGCCGCCTGCCCGCGGGCACCTTCGCGATCCTGATGAGCCTGGAACCTGCGATCGCCGCGACCGCCGGGTTCCTCGTCCTGGACCAGGCCCTGTCCACGGCCCAGGCGTTCGCCATCGCGCTCGTCATCGCGGCGAGCATGGGGGCGGTGCGCACGCAGGTCGGCGGCCGGGGCCGGAAGGATAAGGCCGCGTCCCCCGTGGGCGACGCGGCCTGATCCTGTCGGGGCCGGCTAGCGCATCAGCAGACCGCGCAGCCCCAGCCCGTAGAACAGGCGCAGCCGGCGCAGCTCCCAAAGGCCCACCGCCGTGACGGACAGCGGTGAGCCCAGGATGAACACGTACCGGACCACCGCCGGCACGCCCTCGTGGGCGCCGGTGAGCACGTCGATCAGCGCCATCTCCCAGGCCAGCGCCATGATCAGCAGCGGCGGCACCGTCTCGTGGATGTCGGCGGTGCGGAAGACGTGCTGGACGGCGAGCCCCACGCCCCAGACGACGAACGGCAGCACCCAGAAGAAGATGAAGACGCTGACCGCGACGACGAAGCCCTTCATCGGGGTGAAGTCGCCTTCCCAGAGCGAATCGTCGTCCCCGTAGAACCCCGACAGCACGACGATCGGGAAGACGGAGGCCGCCGCCATCATGGCCACGATCGCGCCGAAGCACCGGCCGGCCCGGCGCAGCAGGTCCCGCCGCGCCGCCGGAGCGGCCAGGCCGTACAGGATGCCGACCAGGACCGGGAGGGTGGCCGCCAGCGCGAGGGCGCTGGTCCACGACTTGTCGACCTGGTCGCCCGCCGTATCGCTGATCTTGGTGGAGAGCTTGTAGGTGTAGGACATCCACAGGAACGCGGCCACACCGACCCAGGTCCTGATCCTGCGCATCCGGGCCACCTCGGGGTCCGAGACGATGCCCGGCCGTGACGGGGTGAAGACCCTGCGCGCGGTGTGGATGGGGCCGATCCGCCGCCGCAGCCGGGTGACCGGCCCGCCCGGCGGCGGCCCCGGCGGTCCCGGGTACGGCGGCTGCGGCTGCGGCGGCACATGGGGCTGGGTCACATGGGGCTGGGGCACATGGGGCCGGGTCACATGGGGCTGGGGCACATGAGGCTGCGGCGGATACGGCTGAGGTGGGTGCGGCTGGTAGGGCTGGGGCCCCTGGGGCGGTTGTCCGCCCGGGTTCCAGTTGCTCATCGTTCGTCCCCCGATATGCGAGTGTGCGCCGCGATGGGCGCGATCGCCGAGTGTATTGAGCACACAGGGTGCGCACAGCGCTCACGTCGGGTCGTGCACCGAACGATCGCAATTATGCAAGCATGCTTGCTTGTTTTCTCCGCCGCTGCCATGCTCCTCAGCACGCCGCACACCGCCGTGCCCCGAGGGGAGCGTCCCGTGTCCGATCCGACGCCCGTGTTCGACGACCTGCGCGAGGAGAGCGAGGAACTCGACCGGCTGGTGGCCGGGTTGAGCCCCGAGCAGTGGGCGCTCGCCACCCCGGCGCCCGGCTGGAGCGTCGCCCACCAGATCGCGCACCTGGCCTGGACGGACCACTCCGCGCTGCTCGCCGCGACCGACATGGACGCCTTCCACACCCTCGTGGAGAAGGCACTGGTGGCGCCGGGCTCCTTCGTCGACGAGGGTGCCGAGGAGGGGGCCGCGCTGCCGCCCGACGAACTGCTGGCGCGCTGGCGCGAGGGCCGGGCCGCCCTGGACGAGGCGCTGCGCGCGGCACCCCGGGGAGGCAAGCTGCCCTGGTACGGCCCGCCCATGTCGGCGGCCTCCATGGCGACTGCCCGGCTCATGGAGACCTGGGCCCACGGCCTGGACATCGCCGACGCACTCGGTGTGGTGCGCCCACCCACCGACCGGCTCAGGCATGTGGTGTGGATCGGGGTGCGCACCCGTGACTTCGCCTTCAACGTCCATGGCCTGCCCGTGCCGTTCGAGCCGTTCCGCATCGAACTGACCGCCCCGTCCGGTGAGCTGTGGACCTACGGTCCCGAGGACGCCGGCCAGCGCGTCACCGGCTCCGCCGCCGACTTCTGCCGGCTGGTCACCCAGCGCGCCCACCGCTCCGACCTGGACCTGCGCGCCGAGGGCCCCGACGCCGACCGCTGGTTCGACATCGCCCAGGTCTTCGCGGGCCCGCCCGGCGCCGGACGCGGCCCGAAGGGGGACGCCCGGTGACGGCGGCCGCCCGGCGGCCGCTGCGGATCGGCAACGCCTCCGGTTTCTACGGCGACCGCTTCGACGCCATGCGCGAGATGCTCACCGGCGGCGAACTGGACGTCCTCACCGGTGACTACCTCGCCGAGCTGACCATGCTCATCCTCGGCCGCGACCGGCTGAAGGACCCCGGCGCCGGGTACGCCCGCACCTTCCTGCGGCAGCTGGAGGAGTGCCTCGGCCTCGCGCACGAGCGGAGCGTGCGGATCGTCGCCAACGCGGGCGGGCTCAACCCGGCCGGGCTCGCCGACGCCGTACGGGCGCTCGCGGAGCGGCTCGGGGTGCCCGTGCGCGTCGCCCATGTCGAGGGCGACGACCTGGCCGCCCGCCACCCCGGCGCGCTCGCCGCCCACGCCTACCTCGGCGGCTTCGGGATCGCCGCCTGCCTGCGGGAGGACGCCGACGTCGTGGTCACCGGCCGGGTGACCGACGCGGCCCTGGTGACCGGGCCGGCCGCCGCCCACTTCGGCTGGGGGCCCGGCGACCACGACCGGCTCGCGGGCGCCGTCGTCGCGGGGCACGTCCTGGAGTGCGGGGCGCAGGCGACCGGCGGCAACTACGCCTTCTTCGACGTGGACGCCACGACCCGCCCCGGCTTCCCCCTCGCCGAACTGCACGAGGACGGGAGCTGCGTCATCACCAAGCACCCCGGCACCGGCGGCCTCGTCGACGTCGGCACGGTCACCGCCCAGCTGCTCTACGAGACGGCGGGCGCCCGCTACCCGGGACCCGACGTCACCGCCCGGCTGGACACCGTACGGCTCACCCAGGACGGACCCGACCGGGTGCGGATCGACGGGGTGCGCGGCGAGGCCCCGCCCCCGGAGCTGAAGGTCGGCGTGAACCGGCTCGGGGGTTTCCGCAACGAGGTCGTCTTCGTGCTCACCGGACTGGACGTCGAGGCCAAGGCGGCGCTCGTACGGCGGCAGATGGACGACGCGCTCGCCGCGTCCCGGCCCGCCGAGACGCGGTGGGACCTGGTCCGCACCGACCGGCCCGACGCGCCGACGCAGGAGACGGCGAGCGCCCTGCTCCGGCTGGTCGTGCGGGACCCGGCCCAGGAGAACGTCGGACGGGCGCTCAGCGGTGCCGCCATCGAGCTGGCGCTCGCCAGCTACCCCGGCTTCCATGTGCTCGCACCACCCGGAAAGGGCACGCCCTATGGGGTCTTCGAGGGTGTGTACGTCCCCCATGGTGCCGTCGACCATGTGGCCGTCCTCCACGACGGACGCCGGATCACCGTGGCCCCGCCCCAGGAGACGGCCGTGCTCGACGCCGTGCCGGAGCCGCCGCTGCCCGGGCCGCCGCCCGCCGGGCCCACCCGGCGCGCCCCGCTCGGCCTGGTCGCGGGCGCCCGCAGCGGGGACAAGGGCGGGGACGCCAACGTCGGAGTCTGGGCCCGCGCCGACGACGCCTGGCGCTGGCTCGCGCACACGCTCACCGTGGACCGGTTCCGGGAGCTGATCCCGGAGAGCCGCGACCTGAAGGTGACCCGGCACGTCCTGCCGGAGCTGCGCGCCCTGAACTTCGTCGTCGAGGGCATCCTCGGCGAGGGCGTCGCCGCCCAGCACCGCTTCGACCCGCAGGCCAAGGCCCTCGGTGAATGGCTGCGCAGCCGCCACCTCGACATCCCGGAGAGTCTGCTGTGACCGTCCTGCCCACCGCCCTGGACCCCACGGGCCCCGACCACCGGGCCAACCGCGAGGCCATGCTCGCCAAGCTGGCCGGCCTCGACGCCGAGCACGCCAAGGCCCTCGCGGGCGGCGGCGAGAAGTACGTCCGGCGGCACCGCGAGCGCGGCAAGCTGCTCGCCCGCGAACGTATCGAGCTGCTCCTCGACCCGGACACGCCCTTCCTGGAGCTGTCCCCGCTGGCCGGCTGGGGCAGCGACTACACCGTCGGCGCCTCCCTGGTCACCGGCATCGGGGTGGTCGAGGGCGTCGAGTGCCTGATCACCGCCAACGACCCGACCGTGCGCGGCGGGGCCAGCAACCCGTGGTCGCTGAAGAAGGCCCTGCGCGCCAACGACATCGCGCTCGCCAACCGGCTGCCGCTGATCAGCCTGGTCGAGTCCGGCGGCGCCGACCTGCCGTCGCAGAAGGAGATCTTCATCCCGGGCGGCGCGATCTTCCGCGACCTGACCCGGCTGTCGGCGGCCGGCATCCCGACCGTCGCCGTCGTCTTCGGCAACTCGACGGCGGGCGGCGCCTACGTGCCCGGCATGTCCGACCACGTGATCATGGTCAAGGAGCGCGCCAAGGTGTTCCTCGGCGGCCCGCCGCTGGTGAAGATGGCGACCGGTGAGGAGAGCGACGACGAGTCGCTGGGCGGCGCCGAGATGCACGCGCGTGTGTCGGGTCTCGCGGACTACTTCGCCGTCGACGAGCCGGACGCCCTGCGCCAGGCCCGGCGGGTCGTCGCCCGCCTCAACCACCGCAAGGCGTACCCCGATCCGGGTCCCGCCGAGCCGCCCAAGTACGACCCCGAGGAACTCCTCGGCATCGTCCCCGAGGACCTGAGGACACCGTTCGACCCGCGCGAGGTCGTCGCCCGGATCGTCGACGGTTCCGACTTCGACGAGTTCAAGCCGCTGTACGGGACCAGCCTGGTGACCGGCTGGGCGGCCCTGCACGGCTATCCCGTCGGCGTGCTGGCCAACGCCCAGGGGGTGCTGTTCAGCGAGGAGTCGCAGAAGGCCGCCCAGTTCATCCAGCTCGCCAACCAGCGCGACATCCCGCTGCTGTTCCTGCACAACACCACCGGCTACATGGTCGGAAAGGAGTACGAGCAGGGCGGCATCATCAAGCACGGCGCGATGATGATCAACGCGGTCTCCAACTCCCGCGTCCCGCACCTGTCCGTCCTCATGGGCGCCTCCTACGGCGCCGGG
>Ga0164243_10013653_pt1 | contig 11402 bp, 9 predicted proteins | sample OricompcompostOP_FD_108781 | JGI IMG/M metagenome (GOLD analysis project Ga0164243, IMG submission 108781) | Organic Plus compost microbial communities from Emeryville, California, USA - Original compost - Organic plus compost (OP) | ecosystem: Engineered > Solid waste > Mixed feedstock >... | reverse complement strand
CCGAACTGGTGCGGGCCATGCTCGTCGGCCGCGCGCAGACCATTCTCGGCGGCACCAGCGAGATCCAGCGCAACATCTTGGGTGAACGGGTGCTCGGTCTGCCCAAAGAACCCCGGTGAGGGCTGATCCGGTCGCGTCGTCGTTCGCGGTCGAGTTGCGGTCTCATGTGCGGCGCGGGATGACTGTCGCGCTCGGCGACGGCGTCGGCGCACTGAGATCCGCCGACGACGGGACCTCGGTGTGCGCGGCGCTGTCCGCACTGGCAGCGGAACTCGGTGATGTCCGCCTGGTCGTGGGCTGGTTGACCGCACCGCTGGACGGTTTGGTCGCTGAAGCGTTCAGTGAGGTCGTCGCGTTGATGCCGGGGTGGGGTGTGCGTGACATCCTGACCTCGCCCAATGCCCGCTTCGTTCCCGTCCGGCTGAGCGCCATCCCGGCGCTGCTGCGCGACGCACTGCGTCCGGACGTGCTGGTGACCCGCCTCGTCGGAGACGACGGGCGGTACCTCTTCGCGACTGAAGTGTCGTGGCAGCGCGAACTCGTCGAGGCCGGTGTACCGGCGCTGGGCGTCATCGGCGACGGGGCGTGCGCCGATGCCGGCCCGCCGCTACCCGATTCCGCTGTGCACGTGGTCGGCCGCTGCGGCGACGCACCGTTGACGACCGCGGCGCGGGCGCCGCAGCCGGTCCACGAAGCGCTGGCCGATGCGGTGCTCGAGTTCGTCCCGCCGAACGCGCGGTTGCAGTACGGGCCCGGCCAGTTGGGCACCGCGCTGCTGGACCGCACTCGGCAACCCGTGGCCATCGACACCGGGCTGTTGACCGACGCGATCGTCGGACTGGACCAGCGCGGCCTTTTGGCCGGAACCCCCTCGGCCACTTACCTGTTGGGAACTCAGGAACTGTTCGCGTGGGCTGACGGCCGACCGATCCTGCGGGGGATCGACTACACGCACGACCTCACCCGGCTCTCGCGCGGTGCGCCGCTGATCGCGGTCAACACCGCGATCGAGATCGACCCGTTCGGCCAGGTCAACGTCGAGGGCGTCGGCGACAAGATCGTCGGAGGGATCGGTGGGCATCCCGACTACTGCGCCGCGGCCGCGATGAGCCGGGGTGGCCTGTCGATCATCGCGGTCCCGTCGTCGGTCAACGGCCGCTCCCCCTATGTCGAGCGACTCAGCCGACCCGCGTCGACCCCCGCCCACGATGTCGACCTGATCGTCACCGAGTCCGGACACGCCGATCTACGTGGCGCGGACTGGGACCAACGCCGCCGACTGATCGCGGCACTGTTCGAATGAAAGGTTCTATATGACAGACGCATTGGCCGGCCGAGTCGTCCTGGTCACCGGCGGTGGTCGCGGGATCGGGCGCTGGCACTGCCTGGCCCTGGCCGCCCACGGCGCCGCGGTGGTGGTCAACGACCCGGGCGTCGGTCGCGACGGCACCGCCGGTGACGAAGGCCCGGCGGCCGAGGTGGTCGCCGAGATCGAGGCCAGTGGCGGCAAAGCGGTGGCGCACACCGGTTCCGTCACCTCCTGGGACGACGTCGCCGACATGGTTCGCACCGCGGTGGACACCTTCGGCACGCTGACGGGTGTGGTGAACAACGCGGGCATCGTGCGCGACGCGACGGTGGCCAACGCGACGGAGGCCGACTGGGACGCGGTGATCGCGGTGCACCTCAAGGGTACGTTCGCCGTCACCAAGCATGCGTGCGAGTACTGGCGCGCCCAATCCAAGGCAGGCGAACAGATCGACGCACGCGTCGTCAACACCGTGTCGGGTGCCGGGCTGTGGGGCAACGTCGGCCAGAGCGCCTACGGCGCGGCGAAAGCCGCGATTGCGAACCTGACGGTGGTCACGGCGATGGAAGGTCGGCGCTACGGTGTGGTCGCCAACGCGATCTCACCGCTGGCCGTCACCCGCATCAGCGAGGACTTCTTCAAGGGCGACCGGGCGGCCGATCCCGCGCTGGACCCCGCCCGCAGTTCGGAGGTGGTGGCCTGGCTGCAGTCCGCGGAGTCGGCGTGGCTGACCGGTCAGATCCTGCGCATCGATGGCCACAAGCTCAGCCGCATCGAAGGCTTCTCTGAGGCGCCGGGGCGGTATCACGCCAAAGACGGTGCCTCGCTGGAGTTCTCCGAGATCGGCCAAGCAGTCAGCTGGCTCTACGGTGCATCGCCTCGCGGCCTGGCCGGCCCGCTGCCGACGGCGTAGTCGCGGAGCGAACCCCTCAGACCTGTCAGACGGCCTCTCCGCCCGGTTCAGCCAGGTGGGACGCCGCCCGAAAGCCGAAAACCGCTGCGGCTCCAAGGGAAGCGCCGGGGCCCGGATAAGAGCGGCCCATCACACTCGCCGTACAGTTGCCGGCTGCGTACAGGCCGTCGAGCACGTCACCGTCCTTGTTCAGCACCCGCGCATACTCGTCGGTCAACAGCCCACCGCTGGTACCGACATCCCCGGGAAAGACAGGTACGGCGTAGAACGGTGGTCGCTCGAGCGGACCCAGATTGGGGTTCGGCCGCACCGTGGGGTCGGACAGATAGCGGTCGAAATAACTGTCACCGCGACCGAAGTCGAGGTCGCGGCCGGCGATCGCCATCGCATTGAACCGCTTCACAGTGCTTTCTAGGCCTGCCACGTCGATCTTGGCCGCTCGCGCTAGTTCCTCCAACGAGTCCGCCTTGACGATGCCCCGTGCACGCGCGGCGGACGGTGTCAGACCGAACGGGACCACCTCCCCCAACGGGTAGCGGTGGCGATGTCTGCTGTCCACGACCAGCCAGCTCGGAATCGCCGGGGCCGTCTGCTGGCGTCGATACACCGCCTGGCCGAACGGCACGTACGGCGCGGCCTCGTTGACGAATCGGTTACCGGTTTGGTCGACGATGAGGCTGAAGGGCATGTGCCGATCCGGTTCGTGCATCTCCACACGCCCGTCGGTGAGCTTGCTGGCACCGATCCAGATCGTGTTGTCCATGAGATCGAGCGCGCCGCCGACAGCTTCACCCGCAAGTATGCCCTCCCCCGTGTCACCGGGATTGGCCGCAGTCCAATTGGTCGAGGCCGGTTGCGGTTGGTACTGCTTTCGCATCTCCAGATTGTGGCTGAACCCACCACAGGCCAACAGGACAGCCCGGCTTCGAACGTTGATCTGCCGCCCCTCCGCGTCCTGGCACACTGCACCGGCGACACCTGTGTCGGTGGCGATCAGTTCTGTCAGACCCACATTGATCGACATGGGCACACGACGATCGCGCGCGGCGGCCAGCAGCTGTCCCATCAGGCTCGAACCCATCGTTCCCAGCTCCTGCCGGCGCGCCCGGCCCGCGAGGAGCCGCCCGGCGACGCGCGCCGCTCGACCCATTCCCCGCAGCGACCGCGTGGCGGCCATCAGATCGCCGAGATCGTCCACATGCAGGGGCACACCGGGCAACATGGCCCGTTCACGCATCACCGATTCCAGCGACCCCAACTGATGCAGGTCCCATGCCACACCCCCAATGGTGCGGCCCTCCCGAAGCCCACCCGGGTTTTCCGGATGATAATCGGGAAAGCTCCCCCGCCGCAGCCTGATTCCCTGTGCCCGAAGGAAGTTGATGAGATCCGGCACCGAGCGCAAGAACGCGTCACGCCGTTCACCAGAGGACGCCGGGCCGGCATCGCCCACGCATGAATCCAGATAGGCGCGTCCCCATTCGACGGAGTCGGCTACCCCGTCCTCGGTGAGCAGCGGATTGTTCGGCAACCACATGATGCCGCCGCTCATCGCGCTCGAGCCGCCGAGACGATCGGTCTTCTCGATCACCGCGACCCGTAGTCCCTGTGCGTGTGCCGCCAACGCCGCGGTCATTCCGGCGATTCCGGAACCGACCACCAGCAGATCGGATTCGCTCGGAGGGTGAGTTTGCATCGTTTTATGCCTTCCCGGTAGCAGTGAACGCAGAGTTCCGTATCGGAGCCGTCATCGGTGGTGTGCCGTTCCGCGTCTCGGCTCAAGTGGTGCGCGTCGATGGATTGACGACTGCGTGATCGGCGTCATACTATCCATATTGAATCACACGTTCTATTCATTCCACGAGAACGCTGCAAATCGTGCTCTACGGCGCCAAGGAGGCACCACGACGATGACGACCACTGAGGCGGGCATCGACCTCGCCACCAGGCTCTCGATATACCGAACCGCAGTACGAATTCACGCCTTTGACGACAAGTACCGCTCGTCGATGCTCAGCGGGCAGGTCGGCGGCATGTACTACTCGCCGCGGGGCCAGGAATTCGTCTCGGCCACGGTGTCCGCGCACCTGCGGCAGGACGACTACGTGGTGACGACCTATCGAGGCTTGCACGATCAGGTCGCAAAGGGCGTGCCCATGAGGGATCTGTGGGCGGAGTATCTCGGCCGCGCCTCGGGGACGTGTCACGGCAAAGGCGGGCCGATGCACGTCACCTCTCCGGCGCACGGACTCATGGTGACGACCGGAGTCGTCGGCTCGGGTCTGCCGATCGCGAACGGGCTGGCACTGTCCTCGAAGATGCGTGGGACAGACCAGGTCACGGTGGTGAACTTCGGCGACGGAGCCAGCAACATCGGCGCCTTCCACGAAGCGCTCAACCTCGCCTCGCTGTGGAAGTTGCCGGTTGTGTTCGTCTGCCAGAACAACAAGTGGGCCGAGTACACGCCGCTCGCCGGAGGCACCACCGTCGCCAATGTGGCCGATCGCGCCGCGGCCTACTCGATGCCAGGCGTGACCGCCGACGGCAATGATCCCGACGCGCTGTATCCGGTTGCCGGCGAGGCGATCGACAGAGCACGCCGAGGTGACGGCCCCACCTTGCTCGAGGCGATGACCTACCGGTTCTGCGGGCACTACTTCGGCGACCAGGGCGAGTACATCGCCGAAGCCGAGTTCGCCGCGGCACTGGAAGCCGATCCGATTCCGCGGTTCCGTCAGCGTCTGCTCGACGAGTCAGCGGTCAGTGCCGGCGATCTTGACGAGATCGAACAAGAGGCGAAGAACGAGGCCGCCGACGCCGCCGAGTGGGCTGCGGCGCAGCCGCTGCCCGATCCCTCGGAGCTCACCACCGATGTCTACGGAACGGAACCCACGAAATGACCACCGCCACAGCACCAGACGTCCGCAAGATGATGATGGTCGATGCGATTCGTGACGCACTCGACGTGGCTCTCGAGCTCGACGAACGGGTCTTCCAGCTCGGCGAGGACATCCAGGATCCCAAGGGCGGCGGATTCGGCATCCACAAAGGATTGGAAGCCAAGTACGGCTCCGAACGCATCCGGTGCACACCGATCTCCGAGCAGGCGATCATGGGCGCGGCGGTGGGGGCGGCCATCACCGGGATGCGGCCGGTGGCAGAGATCATGCTGATGAACTTCCTTGCCGTAGCGGCCGATCAGCTCGTCAACCACGCCGCCAAGCTCCGCTACATGTCCGGCGGGGTGACGCCCGTGCCGCTGACGGTACGCACGACGACCGGGGCGGGGATGGGATTCGGCGCCCAACACTCCGACATGCTCGAGGCACAACTGGTCCACACCCCCGGGTTGAAGGTCGTGGTGCCGAGCACCGCCGCTGATGCGAAGGGCCTTCTGCTTTCCTGCATTTTCGATGATGACCCGTGCGTATACATCGAGATGAACAACCTGTACTTCGGGGTCAGCGACGACGTTCCGGCCGGGGACTACCGGGTCCCGCTCGGATCCGCCCGCGTCGCGCGCGAGGGGACCGACCTGACACTGATCAGCTACGGCCGGCAGGTCAACGACTGCTGCGCTGTCGCTGACAGACTCGCCGCTGAGGGCATTTCACTCGAAGTCATCGACCTTCGTTCACTTCAGCCCCTCGACACCGCAACCATCTTCAACTCCGTCGCCAAGACCCGGCGGGCCGTCGTGGTCCACGAGGCGGTCAGGCGAGGCGGTTTCGGGGCTGAAGTCGCATCGTTGATTCACAGCGAGTTGTTCGATCAGCTCGCCGGGCCGGTAGGCCGCGTGGGTGGCGCCGATACACCGGTCCCCTACGCCTCCTCGCTGGAACAGGAGTTCCTACCCACCAATCGTATCGAGCCGGCTGTGCGCAGCCTTCTCGGTTAGCAGGAAGGTAAGCAGAGTTCAGTGGCACACGAAGTTCGCATCCCCAAGCTGGGCGTCACCATGGAAGAAGGATCCATCACCGAATGGCTCTGCGCTGACGGTGATTTGGTCGAGGCCGGTGAGGCTATCTACACGCTGGCGACGGACAAGACAGAGACCGATATAGAAAGCCCGGCAACCGGCCGGATCACCATCAAGGGCGAAGTCGAACGCGACTATCCCGTCGGCGAGATCGTCGCTGTCATCGAAGCACCATAGCGATCGAGAGAACTGAAGGATTCACCATGACCACTTCAACGACACCAGACCAGACGAACACCGATACGACGAACCCCGAGTTCGCCCTGGCGCTTCCGCAACACAACGTGGACACCTCGAGAGTCCCCCACCGCATGTACGACGGTGTGCACATTCCCGTCCAGCGCTACATCGACCCCGAATTCGCTGAACTCGAGTATTCCAAGATGTGGCTCCATACGTGGCAGTGGGCCGCGCGCGAGGAAGACATTCCACTGCCCGGGGACTACATCGAATACACGATCGTCGATCGCACGGTCGTCCTCGTGCGGCAGGCCGACAACACCATCAAGGCTCTGCAGAATGTCTGTCCGCACCGGGCCACCCAACTCGTCGAACCGATGTCCTGCGGGACATTCGGCGGCAATCAGATCGTCTGCCCGTTCCACGGTTGGCGCTGGAACACCGACGGCTCCCAAAGTTATGTCTACGGACGCCAGGGTTTCGACCCCGACTCGATAGACGCCACCAAGTTGGGTCTCAAGGAGGTCCGCTCGGCAGTCAGATACGGCTTCGTGTGGATCAATTTCGACGACGATGCACCCGGTATCGAAGAGTTTTTCGGCACCTACGACAACCACCTCGCCCCTACGGCGATGGACCGGATGCGAGTCCGGTGGTGGAAGTACGCAGTGGTGCCGGCCAACTGGAAGGTGGCCATCGAGGCCTTCATGGAGGCTTACCACGTGATGCAGACGCATCCCGAGTTGGCGTTCGGCTACACCGGCGACGCATACAGTGTCGACGGGATGCACTTCTATCACCACGGAATGGGTCACGTCGACACCACACCCCCATTCGATCCCGAGAACCCCAGCTACGCGATGACCGAATCTCCGGTGCAGGAAATGAGCTTCGGGCGGTACTTCCTCGAACAGAACCGGGTCCTCTACGAGGGAACCGACGGGCCGGCCACCGCTCGTGACGAATACATCGCCGACCGGGTACGGGATCTGCCCGACGATCAGTTGTTCTTCAAGTTCTTCGAGGAACTTTACAAATACGCCGAGGACGCCAAGATCCCGTTGCCGCTCCCGGATCCCAACATGGCGAACTACGGCTTCATCTTCCCGAACATGGTCATTCTCGGCATGCCCGGCAACATGCTGTTCTACCGAGTCCGGCCCAACGGACACGACCCCAACAGCTCGATCTTCGAGGCGTTGGGTATGCAGATTCCCCGGGAAGCCGATATGGGCAACGCGGCGCCGCGTCCGGAGGGACCGCTCGAAGTCGAGGAATGGCCGTTCATCCTGCGCCAGGACATCGAGAACATCACGAGGCAGCAGAAGGGCTACCGCTCCGGGGCGATCGACGAAGCCACGATGTCACCGCGTTACGAGCCGATGATCCTCACCATGCACAACGAGATCGATCGTTACATTGCCACCTACTGATCCTTCCAAGCTGACCGTCGTTCCGGCGAATATCGAACTCGCCGTCCAACCCGGACAGACCCTCTTGGAAGCGGCCTGGCAGGCCGGATACGAATGGCCGACTCTCTGTTACGGGCGCGGCACGTGCACGGCCTGTCAGTGCGAGGTCCTCGACGGGCTACATCTGCTATCGGCCCGCACCGAAGCCGAGGAGCACATGCTCGGTGACCTGAGCCGGCGTGTGCGCCGCGCCGATCCTCGGCGTATCCGGCTGGCGTGCCAGGTCACCATCACCGGCGACGTGCAGGTCCGTAAACCCGGTGTGCGATTGGCCGACTCATCACACGAGAATCCGGACGGAAGGTCGAAGTAAGCGTGGATGCCAACACCGAGTACGACGTGATCGTCGTCGGGTTCGGACTAGCAGGCGTATGTGCGGCGATCGCTGCCGCCGAGGCCGGGGCTCGGGTGCTGGCCGTAGACCGCGGGCTCGGCGGCGGTGCGTCAAAGCTGTCCGGCGGCGTCGTGTACGCCGGCGGCGGCACGCCGCAACAGAAGTCGGCGGGTTACGACGACGACCCGGACAACATGTTCGACTATCTGCGCCAGGAAGTCGACGGTGTCATCAGCGACGACACACTGCGCCGCTTCTGCGAGGGATCGGTTGCACAACTGGCCTGGATGGAGGACCACGGCGCGTGCTTCGAGGGCTCGTTGTGCGAGTACAAGACGTCATATCCCACTGACCGTCATTACCTGTACTTCTCGGGAAACGAGAAGGCGTTCCCCTACAACCAGATCGCCACGCCGGCCCCCCGCGGCCACCGTCAGGTGGCCCACGGTATGGGGGCCGGAAAGGTGCTCTGGGAGCGGATGCGCGACGCTGCACTGCGGGCCGGTGTGACGTTTCTGCCGTTGACGCGAGTCGACGAACTCCTGATCGACAACGGCAGCGTACGAGGGGTCCGGTGTCGAGCGGTTACCGACGACAACTCCGCCGCGGTGCGCCAGTATCGGGCCCTCGCGGGGTTCGCGGCCAAGATGACCGTGTGGGTGCCACCACTCGGACATCTGCTGAATCGGCGCCTCGAGAGGCTTTGGCGCCGCAGCGCGCAACCACAGGAGTTCTCCGCTTCGCGCGTAATCCTCGCTGCCGGAGGCTTTGTCTTCAACAAGGACATGATCCGGCAACACGCTCCGGAGTTCCACGGCATCAGGCCACTGGGCACCGTCGGCGATGACGGAACCGGGATCAGGCTCGGCATCGAAGCCGGCGGGACGACCGACCATCTCGACCGGGTCACCGCCTGGCGCTTCCTGTCCCCCCCTTCGGCCTTCCTCGAGGGTGTCACCGTCGGTGTCAGCGGGCGTCGGATTGCCAACGAAGACCTCTACGGTGCAACTCATTCCGAGCAGCTGGTCCGTCAGTTCGGTAGCCGCGGATTCCTGATCCTCGATGCCCGGATGTGGAAACAGGCCCGGTCGCAATTGATCACCCAGACACTGCTCTTTCAACGCGCGCAACTCGCGTGGGTGTTCACCGTAGGGCACCGCAGAGCGAAGACGCTGCACGCGTTGGCTGACAAGCTCGGCATCTCGCCGTCCGGCTTGATCGCCACGGTGGACGAGTACAACCGCGCCATCGCATCGGGAGACGAGGATCCAGGGCACAAGGCGGCCAATATGTGCGCTCCCTTAACGGAGGGGCCGTTCTACGGGGTGGACATCTCGATCCGTCCCTCCTTGGCGTACCCGGCCCCGGGGCTGACGCTGGGCGGGCTGCGAGTCGATGAGCAGACCGGACTGGTCCGTCGGAACGACGACAGTACGGTTGAAGGGCTCTACGCGGCCGGACGCACCGCGGTGGGCGTGTGCTCGAACAGCTATGTCAGTGGCCTCGCGCTGGCCGACTGCGTGTTCTCCGGCAGGCGGGCCGGAAGCCACGCCGCGGCCAGTCTCACGCCGGCGGGCGCACCCGCCGAACGAGAACAGCACGGTCTTCCGACCAGCGTGGCAGACGGACGTGCAGCATGACTACAGATCCCGAGGAAGAGGCGCCCCTTCGGTCGCCTGCGCTCGGCCGTCCGGTCGGTTCGAGCGGCGAGCAGACGCGTCGGCGAATACTGGAAGCGACCGTGCGTTGTGTCGGCACCGTCGGCTACGCCCGCGCCACCATCCGCGAGATCGCCCGGGAAGCCGGCATGACGAGCGGACCGCTCTACCACTATTTCCCCAACAAGTCCGAACTGGTCAAAGCCGCCGCCGAGGCAGTGACGCAGATGGCGGCGCAGCGATTCGTCGAGGCGACACACCGCCCGGGGACGATTGTCGACCGCCTGGTCGCCCTTCTCGAAGAGTCCGACCAGATGATCCGCGAGTATCCGCACGTCGCTGCGTTCGACTATGCGATCCGTCTGGAAAGCCCCCGTTGGCTCAACCTTCAAGACGCAACGGCCACCGTCTACCGGACTGTGCTGGATCTGATCATCGAGATCGTGACCGACGCGAAGAAGGACGGAACGCTCGACAGCCAGATCGATACGGACGGCGCCTCCCGGGCGATCTTCGCCCTGATACGCGGACTGACCGAGATGGCAGCGACGACACCCGAAGAGGAACATCACGTCACCCTGGATGTCGCCAAGTCGCTGATTCGCGGAACTCTTTTCGGCACCGAAAAGGCCGAGCGCAAGCGCTGATCCCGGCACCTTGGTCCTCGTCGCGCGCCGCGACGTGGGGCTCGAGGCTGTCGCTGTGTTTTCTTCGCCCGGATTTCACGCAGACAACAGATCGAAAGGTGGTTCAGCATGGGTGAGCTTGACGGCAAGGTCGCTCTCGTCACCGGTGCCGCACGCGGCCAAGGACGTAGTCACGCAGTCGCTTTGGCCCGGGCCGGTGCCGATGTCGCCCTGATCGACCGATGTGCCGATGTCGAGTCGATCCCTTATTCGTTGGCGACCAAGGAAGAACTCGAGGAGACCGCCCGCCTCGTCACCGAGACCGGCCGGAAGGCCTACTCGTGTCAGGTCGACGTGCGCGACGTCGACGACATGCGACAGTCCGTGAAGCAGGTGGTGGGTGAACTCGGGGATCTCGACATCGTGATCGCGAACGCCGGCGTGGTGGCGGCCGGAAAGCTCGATCCGCTCGACGACACGCTCTATCGAGACATCGTCGAGACGAACCTGTTCGGTGTATGGAACACCATTTCCGCGACGGTGGGTTCGATACAGGCCAAGGGTTCCGGCGGCTCCATCATTCTGATCAGCTCGACGCAGGGTCTGACGGGTCGCGGCGGCGACGGATCGGCAGCCGCATTCGGTTACGCGTCGGCCAAACACGGCGTCGTCGGCCTGATGCGATCGGCAGCTTTTGCCTACGCGCAGGACAACATTCGAGTGAACTCGATACATCCCACCGGGGTGGCAACCCCGATGGTGCTCAATGAGCACATGGGGCGTTTCTTCACCGAGACGCCCAACGCAGCCGCCATGGCCGCCAACCTTCTTCCGGTGCCGTTCATCGACGCCGAGGATGTCACACATGCGGTGATGTATCTGGTGAGCAACCGGGCGCGGTACCTGACGGGGGTCACCTTGCCCGTCGATG
>Ga0164243_10013652_pt1 | contig 11402 bp, 8 predicted proteins | sample OricompcompostOP_FD_108781 | JGI IMG/M metagenome (GOLD analysis project Ga0164243, IMG submission 108781) | Organic Plus compost microbial communities from Emeryville, California, USA - Original compost - Organic plus compost (OP) | ecosystem: Engineered > Solid waste > Mixed feedstock >... | reverse complement strand
CTATCACAGTGAAGCTATTCAGAATAACAATGTCGTGAACACGCTGCGGGAGGAACTGCGGGAGCTGCACCTGCTTACGAACCGGGAAGCCGGCTCCGTGCGGGATAGAGAGCAGTACCTGACGATTTCGCTGGAGTTGATAGAACATCAGCGGGAAGTGCTGAAGGAGTTAAATAAGGACCTGGCGATGGACAGTGAGGTGATCAGGAAGTTTCATGAATTGCTGGATGTAGAGGAGGAGAAGCTGAGGTTGCAGTTTGAAATAGGATAAGATTTTAGCGCAGGGAGCGGGGGACTCCCTGCGGATTTTGTGGAGGTGGGCGTTTGCAGGACTTTCTTTTTTGCCTCCGGTGCGTAGGTTTTTTGGAAAATGCTTGAGTACTTTTTTCATCTGGGATATTACAGTTTTTCCACGTTGCCTTCTTCTGCTATCTCAGCAGTTCCGCGTTGCCGGCTTTAATGACGATTGTATGTTTCCCCGCCTGCCTCAATTCAATTTCCTTGTTAAGTGTAACCCTGGCCGTTGTATTTACCGGCAGCCCTACCGTCAGTAAAATATCCTTCCCTTTTCTTTTCCAGTCTATAGTTACAGGGCCATAAAGGCTCTGGTAGGTGCAGCTTACGCTGTTTAATCCATTAGGAAATTTTGGGGAGAAAAGAATATGGCTAAAGCCGGGCGCCGTCTCGTCCGGTTTGATACCTGCAAGTGTGCGGTATGCCCAGGCCCCAATTTCGCCGAACATGATATGGTTGCGCGAGAGGTCCGATTTGGCATTAATCGGCCAGTTTTCATACAGGGTCGTTGCGCCATTTTTAATCCACCAACCCCAGGAAGGTTCTTTATCGGATGTTGCCAGCTGGTAGGCAAGGTCGACATAGCCGTTATCGCTGAGTGCATTGAGGATGGTTTTAGTGCCCAGGAGTCCAACATCCAGCTTCAGGCCGTCGGCCTTTACGCGCGCTGCCAGCGCAGCGGCCACCTTGCTGCGGAGGGAGTCCGGCACGAGGTTCCAGTGCAGGGCAACAGACTGCTCGGTCTGGAAGCCTTTATCGTATATGCCTGACTGTGGATCCAGGAATTTCCTGTTGAAAGCATCTTTAATGAACGCCGCCAGTTGGCTGTAGTGGCGGTAATCTTCTCCATACCCCAACAACTTAGCCGTTTTGGCAAGGATGGTTACATCCGTAAAGTAGTAAGCCGTTGATGTAAAGAGCACCGGTGTAACGGATTTAACCGGCACCCAGTCGCCGAGTCCCCAGGGGCAGAGGCCATCCGGGCTCCTGGCTGTAAGCTGGTCTACATACCGTTTCATGGCAGGGTAGCAGCGGGCCAATGCCGTGGTATCGCCGTAGAAGAGGTAGAGGTTCCATGGGATGATGGCAATGGTGCTGGTCCAGTCGGGTCCGTTGCCCCATTCATAGCCCCAGCCGCCGGTAGGAATGATGGAGGGGAGTACGCCGTTGGGCTGTTGTTCGTCCAGGTGGTCGTTCAACCATTTTTCGTACACGGTGATGCCGTCGAAGTTATAGAGCCCTGTTTCGGATGCGATATGTGCGTCGCCGGTCCACCCGTTCTTTTCCCGCTGCGGGCAATCCGTCGGATAGCCGTAGAGGTTAGAGAGGTAGGAGTTGTTGGTGGCGGCCAGGATTTTATTCAGCAGGGTATCGGACGATTCAAAGCTACCGGTAGGCGTAACGTTACTGTGCATGAACACGCCCTGCAAACTTTCCTTCGTGAGTGCGATGGGCCGGGAGCTGGTTACTTCCACATATTGAAACCCCTTGTAGTTAAAGGCGGGTGAAAAAGTGTGCGGGCCCTTGCCGTCAAGGATATAGATGTCCGTCTGGAATGGGTCAGTATCGTCCGTAGGGCGGTAGTGTACATCGATGTTGGAGATGTCCGCATGGCCGTTGGGATACAGCTGCTCGGCATGCTTAAGTTTTACGACTGTGCCGGCGGGGCCGTTGAGCGTGATACGGCTCACCCCTGCGATGTTTCGGCCGAGGTCAAACACGTAGTTGGTATCGCTGAACCGATGCATGCTGATTGGCTGTATTACAGTATCCGCGGTGATGGGCGCCATGGCCTGCGCTACGATGTTGCCGGAAGGCGCGGAACGGAGGGTTACGTTGTGCCAGGCGCTGTCGTTGAAGGCCGGCAGATCCCATCCGGGTTGTTGCAGGCGGAGGTCGTGATGTTCGCCGGTGTAAATGCTGTTGAATACAATTTCGCCGGTGGAGGTCTTCCAGTCCTTGCCTGTGCTGATAACGGTGGAGCTGCCATCGGTAAAGGTTATACGAAGATCCAGGCAAAAGGTGGGGCGGTTGCGCCAGGGCGCTTTGTCGAAGAACCACACTGCGGTGGACTGGTGGTTATACCAGCCGTTGCCGAGGATAACGCCGATGGTGTTAGGGCCGGCTTGGAGATCGCGCGTAACGTCGTAGGTCACGTAGAGCGTGCGGCGGTCGAACCGGGTGTACATGGGATCGAGCAAATGGTTGCCGATCTTATGGCCGTTGATATGCAGTTCATAAAGTCCGCCGGCAGCGATGTAGGCGCGTGCGGAGGCGATGGTTTTGGTATTGTTGAATGTCTTTCTGAACAGCGGGGCTGGTTTATAGGAAATGGGATGATGGTCGGAGATCCAGTCGCCTTGCCAGTTGTGGCGGTCCATCATACCGGTTTCAAAAGCGGCGGTGGTACCGTTTACTTTCCATTGGTATTCGGTAAATGGTTGCAGGGCGGGGCCGTTGTAGGTGATGGTATTGTTAGTGGTGGTGGTATCCCACAGCAGCTGACCGCTGCGGTAGACCTGGATATGCGCGTTTGCGGGCATGCTGGTATATTGCCAGGAGAGGCGCGGGTGCGGGTTATCGATGCCCAGTGGATGAACGAGATAGTCGCACCGCAGGCGGGTGGCCGGTTGCCCGGCTGCCGTGAGGCAGCAGCAGAGGAGTGCGAGGAAGGTAAAATTTTTCATGCCGGAATAACAGAATGTTTTCCGGGAAGATAAAAAAGGCCGTTGGTAAGGTGTAAAAAAAAATGATGTGCGGCTTAGATTTTAGCGGGCCCCTGGGTGCCGAGCCATTCAAAGGTATTGACCGGGTTGTTGGCGTCGAACCCGCGGTAGCGGAGTATCCACAGGCCGCCGTCTTTCGCTTTTCGGACTACGCTGTCGTCCACCGTTTCGCAGATGAAGATGGGCTGGAAGTGGTGGTGCGGATATTCCGGCATTCTCTCTTTGAGGCGGTCCCTGTTATAAAGCGTTTTATAGTAGTTCTCGTCTTTCAGTTCTTTTTTGGCTTCGGCGATGAACAGGTGGGTATCGTTAATGGCGATCATATCCCCTTCTACGAAGGAGTTGGAGCCGGGGCTCATGGAGCGTTTGAATTTAAAGAAGGAGGTATGTACCTCGTAGACTTTTTTGAGGTAATTGGCAACGTAGGAGATGGCGAGCCGTTCCAGGTGGCCATTCCAAAGGGTGCTGAAGCAGGCGAGTTGTTCATTGGTTTCCTCCACGAACATATGGAAGGCTTCTCTGAAGCCGTTGATGGCGTCGTAGAATTCCATGGTGTGGGAAAGGTTTTCGAGCATTGCCTGGTAGTATTGGCTGTTTTCGGGTGTGGCATCGATGCCTGCCTGCATTTGGGACATGAGGTTCTCGCATTCCCTGCGTATTTCCATATGCCACTTATTGCAAAGTTCCAGGTGTTTCAGATGTGTTTGCCGGATCTGTTCGAATAGCTGGTTGAAGTCGTTCAGACTTGGTAAGAAATATAATGTCATGTGCTTCATGGCATTTTAGTGTTGGGGGGAAAGAAAGCAATAATGGGAGTTTGAAAAAAGCCCTGCATTCGCAGGGCCGATGGAAAAAGAAACAAGTGACTATTCGTCATCGTCCATTGGCACAATGTTTACAATAGCTTGAAACTTTGTGTTATTGTCCGGTTGTTCCATCAGGGAGATGAAAGCCAGCATCTTCACGTACCCACCTGTTTTGGTCCTGATGGTGATGTACGGTCGGGTGATGGGCATGATATCATCCATCCATTTGGTAACTATGTTATTGAGCCAGGTGGCCAGTGCGCGGGAGCACATGAACGTCCATTTCCGGCCTTCAATTTCGCTGTATTTATAACCGCAGATGCGCCGCATTTCGCGGTTCATGTAGCAGAAGTTGAGGTCTTTGTCTACACAGAACACGCCAACTTCGGGAGGGCCATCGTCCAGTTCGGATTCGAAAGTATTTTTGAATGCGGCGATAGTATCGTTCGCCATTTTTTCGTATTCCCTTTCCTTGCGGCTGGTGTAGCTGGCAAATACGGAGGCGATTGCCCAGATGGCCATCAGGGATACTGCTGCGGCAATGGCGACGGCGGACCAGAAGGGGAGCAGCTGGAATGCGCCGGCTGCGGTGCTAATAGATAGCAGTAGTGCCAGTACAACTGTGATTACTTCTTTGAATTTAACTTCGTTAAAAGTTTTCATGGGGGTTAAATGATTTTGTTTTTAAGCGTTTGGTTTTGGTTTGAGGCTGTCAATGAGGGATTGGCAGTTACATCTGAACACTTACATGAATGCAAAGCTGCATTTTGTAATTCCATCCGCAACCAGTTATTTTTTGTTTTGGATGGATCAAATGTCGGGAAACGCTTTGATATAATTTGTAAATCATTAGTTATTCACTTGTTAATCCGCGAGCCAGTCCGGAGGCGTTTCATTTTTCAGGTAGTAGTCGAAAAACGCTTGCATACGTTCACTGAAATCCATTGCAGACGCGCCGGTGAGGCCGTGGTTACCGTCGTTGTATTGCAGCAGCCATGCGGGTTTCTGTAGCCTGCGCAGCGCGAGGAAGAAGGAGAGGATGTTGGAGAAGGGGCAGGCGCCATCGTTGGTGGTATGCATGAGGAGCAGGGGCGTATTCATTTTATTGGCGGCGTAGATAGCGGAATTTTTCAGGTACTGGTCGGGGATATCCCAGGGAGTGGCTTTCATGCGGAATTGCCCGTTTTCGAAGTTCTCGGCGTTGGGGCGGCCGTTATTGACCAGGGAGTTGTAAGCCGTCATCCAGTCGCCGATGCCGGAGGCGGATACCGCTGCGGCGAATTTATCGCTGTGCGTTACCAGGTAATTGATTTGGATGGCGCCCCAGCTGCATCCCTGCAGTCCTATCCGTTTCGCATCTGCGTAAGTGAGTTTTTCCAGGTATTCCGCCGCGCCCAGGACGGCGTTGTAGGCGCCTTGCATAGGATCGCCGGGAGTATAAAATATATCCGGGGTAAATACGAGGTAGCCGTTGGCGGTATAGGTGGGGATGTTGATGTTACAGCCGCTGGTAAGCGGTTCCGTTTTGAGGTAGCTGTTAAGTCCGTCGGATCTGCGTTCGTAGAAGTGCAGGATCACCGGGTACTTTTTGGTGGAGTCGAAATTGGCCGGCTTGTAGAGGATGGCCTGGCGTTGTTGCCCATCGAGGGTGGTATAGGTGGTGAGCTGCGCGGTGTATTTGTGCTCCGGCTGATTGAACGTGAGCTGGGTGAAATGTTTGAAATCTTTGGTGTAAAAGAGGTTGGGGGCTTCGGTGGCGCTTTGCCGGCGTACTATAATGGAATCATTCCGTTTAATGGGCGGGTAATTGCTTTGGTCCGGCACATAGGGGTTGTTCATAATATCGTACTGGTAATCCCCCATGGTAAGCAGTTCGGGCTCCTTTCCTTTGCTGAGTTTGAACCAGCCGTTTTGCTTATTGTCGATATTAAATGCGTTGAGGATTAACGGGAATTCCAGCGGTTTACCTTTAGGCTGGTTGTGGAATGCCTGGACGGTAAGGATGATGCGGTGTTTGGCGCCGTAGCCTTTGGTGAGGTTAATTGGTGGTACTTTATTCGCCGGATCGACCTCCCAGAGGTCGAACGCGTCATAGATATACACCCGGGAGCTTTGGGTATTCCAGCCGGCGATGCCGCGGGGGGAGGTGAACAAGTCGTTTCTGTATAGGAAGTGGAGGTCTGTTGTAATATCTTTTGTAATAGGGTTGGTTTGTTGTTGGGAGATGTTATAGCAGTGGTAGGCGTTATGGTCGTAGTACACGATGAGTTGTCCGTTAGGAGATAAGCCGTTGGACATGGCGCCGTTTACAATAGCCTCGTTGGTTAGCTGGTATTTTTGGCCGGTGGAAAGGGTCGTGAATTCCAGCATGGGTTGGGGGGCGTAGCGTAGCATCAGGACGGTGTCTTCGTAGGTCCGGATCAGGAGTGAGCGGGTGTCGCCCATGGGGATGGTACGGCCGGTTTTGAGGTCTATTAATGCGGTGGCTGGTCTAGGGCTGGCGGCCGGCTGTCTGGACCAGATGACCGGGTTGGAAGGCGTTTGTTTTTGGGCCGGCGGGTTTTCCATGTAATAAGCATAGTGCTTCAGTGTGGAAATGATGCGTTTGTTGGCCCAGGCGGTGGCGATGATGTGGGGGGAGTCCTGCGGGGTGGCGCGGGCGAATAGGGTGTCGTGCCGGAGGGAGGGGAGCCAGGTGGTGTCGGCCGCTGCGCAGGGGATAGATAGTAATAGTATTACCAGGCTAATGAGGGCTGATTTCATGTTGGCAGAGGATTTATGTTGGATGTTGTCAGTGCTGGCAGGCATAGACCGTTTGGAGGGTGCACTCCGTGGTGTAGGTATCCGTTGCTTTGGTAATGGTTACTACCGTGCCACCATTGTTGAGGAGGGAGCCGGCGGTTTCGAGGGTGCAAAGTCCGTCTTTAGGGTCGGCTATGTACACTTTGCAGCTGGGGGTTACCCGGGCGGCCAGGGCTGCGGAGATGGCGGTGATCAGGCCTAAGAGCGAGAGGAGGATTTTAGCTTTTTTCATGGGGTGAATGTAGGGGATAGGGGTGCATTGGGGTGGCAGTGGGTATGGGAGAGGGGGGCGGTGGCTGATTTTAATGCATGCATTTATTGGGGACTTGCGGTTCCTGCATGCATTGGGTGCTTTCAATGCCTGCCTCCGACGGCTGCTTTCAATTCTGCATTCAATGGTTGTTTTCAATGTCTACATCCGGTGGGCTTTCAAACCCCGCATTCAGTGACTGCTTTCAATGCCTACCTCCGGTGGCTGCTTTCAAATCCCGCATTCAGTGGTGGCTTTTAATCCCTACATCAGGTAGCCACTTTCAAATCCTACTTAATGTAGTAAATAATGGAGCCCATGAAGAAACGCTGCAGGACGGTGCTTTGGGTGTCTTCAAAGTATGTTGGGGTAAAAGTTCTGGTAAAACTGTTGTTTTTATTCAGCAGGTCAAAGCCCTGGGCTTTGATTTCCATTTTGTTTTTGAGCAGGCGTTTGCTCACAAAAACGTTCAGGAGGTCAACGGAACGGTTGAATCCGGCGGCCAGGCCAGAGTTGATGACTTTGTTATATTTGACGCCGGCGATGAAGCCGAGGGGGAGGTAGCCGGTGACGTCGAGGTTCATGGTAAGGGAGGTGACTTCGTTTTTGGTAACGGCACCGAGGTTGTAGGTGCTGTAGGTGCGGTTGGCGGCGAAGGAGGATTGGATGTCGATGAGGTCTTTTTTAGTGTAGTTGATGGCAATGCTTGGGGCAATGCTTAATGACTCGCTGGTGCCCAGGATTCCACTGACCGCCACGGGGTCGTTGGCGTAGAGGATGTTGTTTCGGAGGTTGATGGCCAGGCGGCGTTTGAAAAAGGGTTTGGACCAGGTGGTGCCCCAGGAGAGCATTTTGGAGTGGTCGAGGTTGATGGGGGTCAGGACCTGGCGGCCGAGGGAGTCGAAGTAGATGTTGTTGACGATTTTTTGGTTGGTGGCAGAGTAGGTGAGGATGGTGGTAGAATTCGATAAAGACTTTGGATTGAAGCTCGAAAACCGCAGTGTCATATTCTGTTTTGTCGGGTTTTTTAAATTCGGATTACCTGATTGGACTATTAATGGATTCTGGAAGTTTTTTGTTGTAATTAGTTGGCTCGGAGAAATGTTTGAAGGTTCATAATTAAGAGTGTAGTTTAGTATCGTAGTTTTGTTAAAATAGTATGTGAGATCAATACGAGGATACATGAAATTCCAGTTAATTTCTGCTGCTTTACTATTTGAAGGGAAGATCTCCTGCTTTCTTATTAACCAATTAAAATTGAATGATCCTTCGAATTTTGTAGTATTTACATTAAGACCTAATAATATGAAATTTTGTCTTTGTTTAAAGTCCCAAGAATTATTCAAAGAGTCGATTGGAGTTAATTTTGACAAAATGATACTGTCTTTATCAAAAGCCTGATTGTTGGCGGTAGAATTAATGTAAGTAGCACTATAGAATCCTAAAAAGCTGGTTGCCGGGCTAATTTTAAATGTTAGGGAACTAATTCCTGTAATAGATGTAGATTTTTGTTTTAGTGGATTATAATTGTTTATATGAGTTGATTGAGTAGAATCATCGGACTTTTGAAAATATTGTGATAAATAATCAGTTTTATCCCTGGAATCGTTGTATGCAACATAAAGTCTTTGTGAGAAAGAACCATCTAAATAATTTAACTTTCGAATGAAGTCATTTGTATAAGAGTAGCTTTGGGTAATTGCACTAGTCTTATTTTTCGAATTGCCGGTAATGTCCAAATTGCTATTGGCAAAATAAATTGAATAGTTACTTGTGTTTTCCATATTTCGCCAAATATTCCTGAGTAAGAGCCTTTGTGTTATCCGCCGCTGGGAATCTGGCTTAATTACATTCTTTACATCAATGCTTAATGTGTTTGTTTGAGCAGTGCTCTCCATATCTTCTGAGTTATGTCCAGTAGGGTTCATATTTATATATTCCCTTCTATTATGGTTCTGGTTGTAACCAGATAAGGATGAAAAAAGAATATTTGTAGATATGCTGTTGCGTGGATCTATTGTGTAATTATTATTTATTCCTATTTCATGAGTTTTATTAATGCCATTAGATAATTTAGGTTTTCCTTCTTGTATTCCATTTATATTATCCATATTGGCAATGATAGATAGGTGTTGTTTGGAGCCGAAGCGATTTAAGGCTAGCGTACCGAGATAGCTTTTGTTAGTTCCAGAGCCCAATTGCGCATTTCCTAGTAACTTGTCTTTTTGTGCATCTTTAATTGTAAGATTTAATACTTTTATTTTTTCAATGCCAATTGTGGCACCTGTACCTATTGTTAAATTGTTAGTTGTGATAATTTGCATTTTGTTAATCATCTCGGCGCTAATGTTTTTTAAAGCCATTAAAATATTAGAGCCGAAATATTCTTGGCCATCAATCAATATTCTTTCTATTTTTTCTCCATTGAAGGATATACTTCCATCCGATAATATCTCTAAGCCTGGAAGCTTCTTTAATAGTTCAGATAGTTGAGCGTTAGGATTTAATTCAAAGGATGAGCTACTAAATTCGGTTGTATCCTTATTTATTCTAGCGATTTGATTTTGTCCCTTAATAGTTATTTCTCTGAGGTTGATCGATAGGCTTTGGATTTTTATAATTCCCAGATTTGTGAGACTGTCTTTGGGTAATAATTGTATATTCTTGTTATGATATCCATATTGTGATATGGTAATGGTAGTAGGGGTACCTTCTGCTCTGATAGTAAAAGAACCATCTTTTGTTGTATAATAGGATTTGCTATTGCCGGAATTGGCGACAATAATCAATGCATTGTTTATCGGTTTAAGTGTAGCTGTGTCTTGTACCACCCCTATTATTTTATATGGCCCATTCACTTGAGATAGGGCGTTTTTACAAAGTGCGGCTGTAAGTAAAGTAATTACTATGAAAATTCCTTTCATTCGGCATCGCTTCTATTTTACCAAAGTACTTAACTCTGGTGCGATGAACTTTCAGTTCTTAAATTCTAAAACATTTACCTAGCAACTCCATTAGAATGTGTAAAATGAGGACTTCGGAGATTTTTAACTGTTAATAATAAAAGAAGATACACATTCATTAAGTGGGTGAATGGGTGAAAAGTATAGGAAACATGGTGCCGTTACTTATGGAATAATTTTGGAAGGGTGTTTGATTTTAAATATCATATATTTATAGAATTTACTTTATGAAAAAACACGGGAACTAGCCCCGTGTTTTCTTGTATAGAAATCTATTTATGATTTGGCTCGTAATAGTCAGTTTACAAGATGAACAGTCAATTTGTTCTTAATTTCGTTCCAAGGATCGTCTGTTTTTTCAGTCATCCATAACGGGGCGGGCTTTTGTTTTAAATAATGATCAAAAAATTCTCGCATTCTTCTGCTAAAGTCTGGAATATCGTTTCCACTGACACCATGTGAACCTTTTTGATATTCAAGTAGCCATACTTTTTTATTTAAGTTTCTTAATGCAGTAAAAAATTCAAGTGCATCATAAAATGGACAAGTAGCATCATTAGTTGTGTGCATTAGAAGGAGTGGAGTTTGGATTTTATCCGCTTTTAATAGCGCATTGTTATTTATGTAACGTTGAGGATCATCATATAAACCTACACCGAACCTTGATTGTCCGGAAACATAGGCAGAGTTTTTGGGGCCATTTCTAACAAGCATGTTATAACCGCTGATTGGATTGGATATAGCAGACGAAACAACAGCAGCTTTAAAAGCTTTTATCTGAGTGAGAATGAAATCGGTCGTATGTCCACTGTAGCTACAGCCAGCTATTCCTATTCGTTCCATATCTATTTCTTTCATTTTTGATAAGGTCTCAAGAGCGCTTGCAATAGTTTGGGTTGGTCCCATGTATGCATCGCCCATGGGGCGATATACGTCTGGCGCAAAAACTAAGTATCCATTGCTGACATATGATGGAATATTTGGCATGCAGTCATTACAGAGGTATTGTGGCGCAATATAGCCGTTTATTGTCTGAGACACATCTTCATAAGATAATATAATTAGAGGGTATTTCTTTGTTGAATCAAAATTTTCAGGTCTATATAATACTCCATTGACTTTTATTCCATTTGGTAATTGATATTGAATAAGCTTATTTTGCATCCAGTTAAATTTTGACTCAGGGTTTACATTGGTAAGTTGGATTAATTTTTTGAAGTCCTTTGTTAGAAAGATGTTTGGTGATTCAGATATCGAGGAGCGAGTGATTAAATATGTTTCAGATCCTCTGGCTTTTATTGGGATATGGATTGATTGTACTCCTAAGATGCTTATTTGATAGGTGTCAACATAATATCGTGGTCCGAATTCCAGTTTCTGAGGCATGCTTTGTTTACCCGGAGTGATGAAATAGAATCCTTGTTCCATGTTTTTTTTGTCAATTGCCAGCAGATATTTAAGGTCGGTAAAATTGATTTCTTTTTCGAAGAAACCAGTTCGTAAAAAGAATTGAATTTTGTTTTTCGCACCATATCCTGATGTTAAATTTATGGTCTGGAAT
>Ga0164243_10013651_pt1 | contig 11403 bp, 10 predicted proteins | sample OricompcompostOP_FD_108781 | JGI IMG/M metagenome (GOLD analysis project Ga0164243, IMG submission 108781) | Organic Plus compost microbial communities from Emeryville, California, USA - Original compost - Organic plus compost (OP) | ecosystem: Engineered > Solid waste > Mixed feedstock >... | reverse complement strand
GGGTGATGATAATCCCGAGCAGATTGCTGCGCTCCCCTGCGAGGAAACGGATGTCGGGAAGCACCAGGTCGACGCCGGGAAGATCCTCGCCGGCGAACGACACGCCTAGATCGACGGCCAGCCACTTGCGCCGCCGCTCCGTGCCGAAGCCATAGAGCGACAGGTTCATGCCGATTTCGCCGACCCCGCCGAGCGGCGCGAAAACCAGTTCCTCCCGACGCCCGTTCATGCGGACCTCGGCGCGACCGTGGGCACGGTGGCCACGCCGCCGAAATGAACGTCGCCGGCGCTGATCGCGATCATCTCATTATCCGGGCCACGCACGACCAGCCGCCCCTCCTCGTCCAAGGTCTCGAAAACACCGCGTATCACCCGCTCGCCCGATTTGACTGCCACGGCGGCGCCGAGACCGGCCGCATGTTCAAGCCAGCGCTTGCGAATTTCGGGCAGCCCGCGGCCCCCGTCCCAGACTTGATAGAGCTCCAGCCAGGCATCGGTCAGTGCTGTGAACAGCGTCGCCGCGTCGGTCGCGGCGCCGAGATCGTTCAACGCCGCCGCGGGGTAAGGCAAGTCCGCCGGCGCCGACGTCACATTGACGCCGATCCCTGTCACCACAGCCAGCGCACCGGAGCCAACCGGTTCTGATTCCAAGAGAATGCCCGCGACCTTGCCGCCGTCGGAAACCACGTCGTTGGGCCATTTCAGCTGCATTCTGGCGGCCTTTCCGGCCGCCGTGCCGCTGGCACCGTCGGCTGCGAGACGCAGCCCGGTCGCCGCCGTCCGCTCGATCGCGGCGGCCAGGGCGAGTCCCGCCACGAACCCTAGCGTGCCCGCGGTTCCGATCGGAACATCGAGAGCAATCAACAGGCTGGCAGCAAGGTTTCCGACGCCGTCTCGCCACGGCCGGCCGCGCCGGCCGCGACCCGCCGTCTGCGCCGCCGTGACGACCCAGAGCGGCCCGCGCTCGCCGGCTCGGGCGCGCTCCAGCGCCTCGGCATTGGTCGAGCCGATGGTCTCGAAGGCGAGGAGCCGGTGTCCCGCAGCCGCGGCACGCGCGCTGAGCGCGAAGTCCATGCCTAGTACAGCGACTTCGCCGCCGCAGCGGCGGCGTCGATCAGCGGCGACGGATAGACGAAGAACAGCAGCACGAACAGGCCGGTGATGCCCAGGATCGTGCGCAGTTCATGCGACATCGGCTCGAACGGCTGCACCGGCTCGTCGAAATACATGACCTTGACGACGCGCAGATAGTAGAACGCCCCGACCACGCTGGTCAGCATGCCGATCACGGCCAGCACGTACATGCCTGCCTTGATCGCGGCGAGGAACACGTAGAATTTGGCGAAGAACCCGGCAAGAGGTGGAATTCCGGCCAAGGAAAAGAACATCATGGCCAGGAAGAACGCCATTCCGGGACTTGTCCGCGCCAGTCCCGCGAGATCGTCGATCTGCTCCACCATGCCCTCGGGCCGGCGCATCGACAGGATGCAGGCGAAGGTGCCGAGCGTCATCGCGAGATAGATCGTCATGTAGATCAGGACGCCGCGGACACCCTCCTCGGTCCCGGCGGCCAGCCCGACCAGCGCGAAGCCCATATGGCCGATCGACGAGTAGGCCATCAGCCGCTTGATGTTGCGCTGGCCGATCGCGGCAAAGGAGCCGAGCGCCATCGAGGCGATCGCCACGAAGACCAGGATCTGCTGCCATTGCGGCGCAATGGTCGGGAACGCTACGATCGCCACGCGGACGAACATGGCCGCCGCGGCAACCTTCGGGGCCGAGGCGAAAAAGGCCGTCACCGGCGTCGGCGCGCCCTCATAAACGTCCGGCGTCCACATGTGGAACGGCACGGCCGAAATTTTGAAGCACAGGCCGGCGAACAGGAACACCAGGCCGAAGACGAGTCCTACCCCGCCCTCGCCGGCCGCCGCGGCGATGCCGGCGTAGGAGACGGTGCCGGTGAAGCCGTAAACCAGCGACGCGCCGTAGAGCAGCATCCCGGAGGACAGCGCCCCGAGCACGAAATACTTCAAGCCCGCCTCGGTCGAACGCACCGAATCCCGGTGGATCGCCGCCACGACGTAAAGCGACAAGCTCATCAGCTCGAGGCCGAGATAGAGCGCGATCAGATCCGCAGCCGAGATGATCAGCATCATCCCGACCGTGGAGAGCAGGATCAGGATCGCATACTCGAACCGCTGCTGCTTCTCGGCAGCGAGATATTCGAGCGACATGATGATCGCCGCGCCCGAGCCGACCAGCGTCAGCACTTTCAGGAAGCGGGCGAAATTGTCGATCACGAGGCTGCCGCCGAATGCCTCGACCCGTTCGCCGGGCAGCCACAGCACGACCAGCGCCGTGATGACCAGCAGCGAGATGGCGATGCCATTGACCACATGCACCGACCGCTCGCCGCGGAACGCGCCCAGCATCAGCAGCGCCATGGCACCGGCGGCCAGAATGCATTCCGGCAGGATCGGCAGGATCGAGAAAGCGTCAGCGCCCGGGTTCATCGCGGTTTCCGCACATTAATTCGCGAGCGCGGCGGCCTTGGCCGCGCCGATTGCCTGATTGTAATTGTCGAGCAGCGCGTTCACCGAAACGGACGACATGTCGAGGATCGGGTTCGGGAACACGCCGAACAGCACGGTCAGCACGACCAGCGGCACCAGGATCAGCAGCTCACGCCGCGACAGATCCTGGATCCCCGCGAGGCTCGGCTTTTCGAGCGGACCGAAGATCACCTTGCGGTAAAGCCACAGCGCGTAGCCCGCCGACAGGATCACGCCGAACGCGGCGAAGAACGCCACCCACGTATTGACCCGGAACGTGCCGATCAGGGTGAGAAACTCGCCGACGAAGCCGGACGTACCCGGCAGACCGACATTGGCCATCGTGAAGACCATGAAGACGACGGCGTACAACGGCATCCGGTGAACAAGCCCGCCATAGGCGGCGATCTCACGCGTATGCATCCGATCGTAGATCACGCCGACGCAGAGGAACAGGGCACCCGACACGATGCCGTGCGAGATCATCTGGAAGATGCCGCCCGCAACGCCCTGGGCCGTCCCCGCGAAGATGCCCATCGTCACGAAGCCCATATGGGCGACCGACGAATAGGCGATCAGCTTCTTGATATCCTCCTGCACCAGCGCCACCAGCGACGTGTAGATGATCGCGATCACCGACATCGCGAATACCAGCGGCGCAAAGGCGAGCGAGGCTTCAGGGAACATCGGCAGCGAGAACCGCAGGAAACCGTAGCCGCCCATCTTCAGCAGGATCGCAGCCAGGATCACCGACCCGGCCGTTGGCGCCTCGACATGCGCGTCCGGCAGCCAGGTATGAACCGGCCACATCGGCATTTTCACCGCGAACGAGGCGAAGAAAGCGAGCCAGAGCCACATCTGCGCGTCGCGCGCAAAGCCGTGCTGCATCAGCGTGGGAATGTCGGTGGTTCCCGCATCCCAATACATCGCCATGATGGCGAGCAGCATCAGCAGCGAGCCGAGCAGCGTGTAGAGGAAGAACTTGAAGCTGGCATAGACGCGCCGCGGCCCGCCCCACACGCCGATGATCAGGAACATCGGGATGAGGCCGCCCTCGAAGAACAGATAGAACAGGACCAGATCGAGCGCGGAGAACGTGCCGACCATCAGCGTCTCGAGCGCGAGGAAGGCGATCATGTACTCCTTCACGCGCTTCGTGACTGACTCCCAGCTCGCGATGATGCAGACCGGCATCAGAGCGGTGGTCAGGATCACGAACGGCAGCGAAATGCCGTCGACGCCGAGATGGAAATTGATCGCGCCGCCGAGCCACGGACGTTGCTCGACGAACTGGAAATCGGCCGTGCTCGGATCGAACCGCGCGACCAGGATCAGCGAAATCAGGAACGTGACAACCGTCGTCCACAGCGCCACCCACCGGGCGTTGCGGACCGCCATCTGATCCTCGCCCCGGATCAGCAGGATGAACAGCGCGCCGAGGAGCGGAAGGAACGTGACGACGGAGAGGATCGGCCAGTTGACCATCAGTGCGCTCCCGCGAACATGAACCACGTGATGAGGAGCGCGACTCCGATCAGCATGGCGAATGCGTAGTGATAGAGGTAGCCGGTCTGCAGCCTTACGACGCTGCGTGTCACGTCGAGCACCCGCGCCGACACGCCGTCAGGCCCGAACCCGTCGATCAGCCAGCCGTCGCCGCCCTTCCAGAAGACCCGCCCGATCCACTTCGCCGGACGGACGAAGACCGCGTCGTAAAGTTCGTCGAAGTACCACTTGTTGAGCAGGAACCGGTACAGCACGTCGTGCTCGCGCGCGAGGCTGACCGGGATGTCGGGACGGCGGATGTAGAACAGGTACGCGACCAGGAAGCCGAGAACCATCATGACTGTCGGCGTGTAGACCACGGCGGCCGGCACGTGATGCATGTCGTCCAGGATCGTGTTGGCCTCACCGATACCGAGCGAGCCGCGGAAGAAGTGCTCGACCCCGTGCCCGGCGAACAGATCCTTGAACGGATAGCCTGCGGCGAACGAGCCGATCGCCAGCACCGCGAGCGGAATCAGCATCACGATCGGGCTCTCGTGCGCGTGCTCGTGGTGGTGATGATCGTGCGGATGACCGTGGAAGGTCTTGAAGATGAGACGCCACGAATAGAACGACGTCAGCGCCGCCGCGACGACGGTCATCACGAAGGCATAGAGCGCCATCGGATTCTTGCCCGCGAACGCCGCTTCGATGATCGCGTCCTTCGAGAAGTATCCGGCGGTCAGCGGGAAACCGGTCAGTGCCAGCGTGCCGACCACCATCATCCAATAGGTGAACGGGATCTTGTTCCGCAGACCGCCCATATGGCGGATATCCTGCTCGTGGTGCATCGCATGGATGACCGAGCCCGAGCCGAGGAACAACAACGCCTTGAAGAAGGCGTGCGTGAACAGGTGGTACATGCCGACGGAATACGCGCCCACACCCATCGCCACGAACATGTAGCCGAGCTGCGAGCAGGTCGAATACGCGACGATCCGCTTGATGTCGTTCTGCACCAAGCCCACGGTCGCCGCGAAGAACGCGGTCGTCGCCCCGACAAGCGTCACCACGGTCAGGGCCACCGGAGCGAGATCGAACAGCGGCGACAGCCGCGCCACCATGAAGACCCCGGCGGTGACCATGGTCGCAGCGTGGATCAGCGCCGAGACCGGGGTCGGGCCCTCCATCGCGTCCGGCAGCCAGGTGTGCAGCAGGAACTGGGCCGATTTGCCCATCGCGCCCATGAACAGCAGCAGACAGGCCACCGTCAGGGCGTCGAAATCCCAGCTGAGGAAATGGATCGTCTTGCCGACGAGGCCGGGGGCCTGCGCGAAGACAGTCTCGAAGTCGACCGCGCCGGTCAGCAGGAACACCGCGCAGATACCGAGCGCGAAGCCGAAGTCGCCGACCCGGTTGACGATGAAGGCCTTGATCGCAGCCGCATTGGCCGAGGGTTTCTCGTACCAGAAGCCGATCAGCAGGTAGCTGGCGAGACCGACGCCTTCCCAGCCGAAGAACAGCTGCACCAGGTTGTCGGCAGTCACCAGCATCAGCATCGCGAAGGTGAACAGCGACAGGTAGGCAAAGAACCGCGGCCGGCTCGGGTCCTCGTGCATGTAGCCGATCGAGTAGAGATGCACGAGTGCCGAAAAGCTCGTCACCACCACCAGCATGACCGCCGTCAGCGTGTCGATCTTCAGCGCCCAGTCGAAGGCGAGGTCGCCCGAACGCATGAAGCTCGCCAGCACGACGCGGGTCTCCTGGCCGCCGAAGCCGACCGAAAAGAACGCGATCCAGGACAGCGCCATCGAGGCGAACAACAGCCCCGTGGTGATGACCTCGGACGGCCGCGCGCCCATGCGCCGGCCGAACAGGCCGGCAATCAGGAAGCCGAGCAGCGGAAGGAAGACGATCGCCTGGTACATGAACCCGCTCTCAGCCCTTCATCAGGTTGATGTCTTCGACGGCGATGGAGCCGCGATTGCGGAAATAGACGACGAGAATGGCAAGCCCGATCGCCGCCTCGGCCGCCGCCACGGTTAGCACCAGAAGCGCGAAGACCTGGCCGACGAGGTCGCCGAGATGGGTCGAGAACGCCACCAAGTTGATGTTCACGGCGAGCAGGATCAGCTCGACCGACATCAGAATGACGATGACGTTCTTCCGGTTGAGGAAGATGCCGAGAATGCCCAGCGTGAACAGGATCGCCGCGACGGAGAGATAGTGGCCCAGCCCGATCGTCATCGTCAGATCCCCTGCCCCGGCCGCACTTGCCGCACTTCCATCGCCGTGGCCTTCGTCCGCGCCACTTGCGCCGCGATGCTCTGCCGCTTCACGTTCGGCTTGTGCCGCAGCGTCAGCACGATCGCTCCGATCATCGCCACCAGCAGGACGAGACCGGCGGTCTGGAAGAAGAAGATGTAGCGGGTATAGAGCACCAGCCCGAGCGCCTCGGTGTTGCTCACGTCGGTCGGCGGCGGGATCGGCGCCGTCACGGTCTTGGCGACGTCAGGGCCGATCGCCCAAGCGCCAACGACCAGCAGCAATTCGACCAGAAACACGACGCCCACCAGCGCCCCGACCGGAAGGTAGTTGAGGAAGCCCTGGCGCAGTTCCGCGAAATCGACGTCGAGCATCATCACGACGAACAGGAACAGCACCGCGACCGCGCCGACATAGACCACGACCAGGATCATGGCCAGGAACTCGGCGCCCATCAGCACGAACAGGCCCGCCGCGTTCACGAAGGCGAGGATCAAGAACAGCACCGAATGGACGGGGTTCTTGGCCGCGATGACCATGAAGGCCGAGGCCACGCAGATGCCCGCGAAAAGATAGAAGAACAGGGCTGGAATCATCCTGCGAACCGTCCGCTGTTGCTCGTGAAGCTCTTCGTCATCGCCTCACCGGTACGGCGCGTCCATCGCGATGTTCTTCGCGATCTCGCGCTCCCAGCGGTCGCCGTTGGCCAGCAGCCGCTCCTTGTCGTAGTAGAGTTCCTCGCGTGTCTCGGTGGCGAACTCGAAGTTCGGTCCCTCGACGATGGCATCGACCGGGCAAGCCTCCTGGCAGAAGCCGCAATAGATGCACTTCACCATGTCGATGTCGTAGCGGGTGGTGCGCCGCGTGCCGTCGTTGCGGCGCGGCCCGGCCTCGATCGTGATCGCCTGCGCCGGGCAAACCGCCTCGCACAGCTTGCAGGCGATGCAACGCTCTTCGCCGTTCGGATAGCGCCGTAGCGCATGCTCGCCGCGGAACCGTGGCGAGATCGGCCCCTTCTCGAAGGGATAGTTCAAGGTCGCCTTCGGCTTGAAGAAGTAGCGCATCGACAGGAAGAACGCCTGCACGAACTCCTTCAGAAACAGGGACCGGGCCGCCTGATCGAGTTTCATGACCATCACCTCACTTCGGCGCCCAGCCCATGACCTGCAGCACGCCGGCCACGATCACCACCATCGCCAGCGAAATCGGCAGGAACACCTTCCAGCCGAGCCGCATCAGCTGGTCGTAGCGATAGCGGGGCACGAACGCCTTGACCATGGCGAACATGAAGAACACCAGCAGCGCCTTCAGCACGAACCAGACGATGCCCGGCACCCAGGTGAACGGCGCGATCGGGAACGGCGGCAGCCACCCGCCCATGAACAGGATCGTGCACATGGCGCACATGGTCGCGATCGCCACGTACTCACCCAGCATGAACATCATGTACGGGGTCGAGCCGTATTCGACCATGAAGCCGGCGACGAGTTCCGACTCCGCCTCGACCAGATCGAAGGGCGGCCGGTTCGTCTCGGCGAGCGCCGAGATGAAGAAGATCACGAACATCGGGAACAGCGGCAGCCAGAACCAGTTGAACAGGCCCCAGGCGCCGTTCTGCGCCTCGACGATCGCGGTCAAGTTCAGCGAGCCGACGCACAGCAGCACGGTGATGATCACGAAGCCGATCGAGACCTCGTAGGACACCATCTGCGCCGCCGAGCGCAGCGCCGACAGGAAGGGATACTTCGAGTTCGACGCCCAGCCGCCCATGATGATCCCGTACACACCGAGCGACGAGATCGCGAAAATGTAGAGAATGCCGACATTGATGTCGGCGATCACCCAGCCGAGATCGACCGGAATCACCGCCCAGGCCGCCAGCGCCAGCACGCAGGTGACGAGCGGCGCCAGCAGGAACACGCCCTTGTTCGCGCCGGCCGGGATGATCGGCTCCTTCAGCACGAACTTGAGCAGGTCGGCGAAGGATTGCAGCAGGCCCCAGGGCCCGACCACGTTGGGACCGCGCCGGATCTGCACCGCGGCCCACACCTTGCGGTCGGCCAGCAGGATGTAGGCGATCGCCACCAACAGGACGACGAGCAACAGCACGCTCTGGGCGACGATCACCAGGAGCGGCCACAGGTAGCTCGACCACAACTCCGCCATCTCGGTCCTCTCACTCCGCCGCGGTCAGGGCGGTTGCCCCTTGTGCCAGCGCCGAACATTCCGCCATCACGGCCGAGGCACGCGCGATCGGGTTCGTCAGGTAGAAATCGGTGATCGGCGAGCGGAACGGCGCCTTGTCGGTCGCCCCGCCCCGTTCAGCGAGCGCGGTGAGCGCCGCCGGATCCGCCGGTGTCACCTGGTCGATCTGCTGCAGATGCGGCACCGCCTGATAGACCGCGGCGCGCAGCTGTGCCAGCGAATCGTAGGGCAGCCGCTGGCCGAGCACGTCCGACAGCGCCCGCATGATGGCCCAGTCTTCGCGGGCGTCGCCAGGCGGGAACGCCGCCCGGTTCGCCATCTGTACGCGGCCCTCGGTGTTGACGTAGGTGCCGGACTTTTCGGGATAGGCGGCGCCGGGCAGGATCACGTCGGCGCGATGGGCGCCGCGGTCGCCATGGGTGCCGATATAAACGACGAACGCCCCCGGCGCGATGTCGATCTCGTCGGCGCCCAGCAGGAACAGCACGTCGAGCGCGTCGCGCTCCGCCATCTTGAGCGCCGTCAGGCCGCCCGCCTCCGGCACGAAGCCGATGTCGAGGCCGCCGACGCGCGCCGCCGCCGTGTGCAGGATCGAAACGCCGTTCCAGCCGTCCTTGACCGCGCCGGTCGACAGCGCCGCCTTCACAGCCATCGACAGCACCGCCGCGCCATCCGGCCGCGCCAGCGCGCCCTGCCCGATCAGCCAGATCTGCCGTTCGAGCTTGGCGGGCGCATGGTCGACGAAGCTCGCGAGCGTCTCCGGACCGGCGCCGAGATAGGTGTAGTCGTAGGTGAGATCGGCCTTCTCGCCGATCACGCCGACCTTCAGGTTGCCCGTACGCCAGCGCTTGCGGATGCGGGCGTTCAGCACCGGCGCTTCCCGGCGCGGATTGGCGCCGATGATCATCAGCCCGTCGGCCTGATCGATCCCCGGGATCGTCGCGTTGAACAGATAGCTCGCCCGCCCGAACGCCGGGTCGAGCGCCGTCCCGTCCTGGCGGCAGTCGATATTGCCGCTGCCGAGCCGCTGCATCAGCTGCTTCAGCGCGAACATCTCCTCGACCGCCGCAAGATCGCCGGCGATGGCGCCGATCCGTTCAGGCTTGGTCGCCTTGACGCGCGCGGCGATCGCCTGGAACGCCTCGGCCCAGGTCGCCGGCCGCAGCCGGCCGCCGACCCGCACATAGGGCTGGTCGAGCCGCTGCACCTTCAGGCCGTCGACCACGTGCCGGGTCTTGTCGGAGATCCACTCCTCGTTCACGTCCTCGTTGACACGGGGCAGGATCCGCATCACCTCGCGCCCGCGCGTGTCGATGCGGATCGCCGAGCCGACCGCGTCCATCACGTCGACCGACTGCGTCTTGCCGAGTTCCCAGGGCCGCGCCGCGAACGTGTAGGGCTTCGAGGTCAGCGCCCCGACCGGGCAGAGATCGACCACGTTGCTCTGCAGCTCCGAGGTCATCGCCCGCTCGAGATAGGTGGTGATCTCCATGTCCTCGCCGCGGCCGATGGCGCCGAGTTCCGGCACGCCCGCGACTTCGGTGGTGAAGCGGATGCAGCGCGTGCAGTGAATGCAGCGGTTCATCACGGTCTTCACCAGCGGACCGATATACTTGTCCTCGACCGCGCGCTTGTTCTCGGCGAAGCGCGAGGAATCGACGCCGTAGGCCATCGCCTGGTCCTGCAGGTCGCACTCGCCGCCCTGGTCGCAAATCGGGCAATCGAGCGGGTGATTGATGAGCAGGAACTCCATCACCCCTTCGCGCGCCTTCTTCACCATCGGCGACTTGGTCAGCACCGTCGGCGGCTCGCCGTTCGGCCCCGGACGGCAGTCACGAACGCCCCACGCGCAGGACGCCACCGGCTTCGGCGCGCCCTTCAGCTCGACCAGGCACATACGGCAATTGCCGGCGATCGACAGCCGTTCGTGGAAGCAGAAGCGCGGAATTTCCGCTCCTGCCGCTTCGCACGCCTGCAGCAGCGTGTATTCCGGCGGCACGTCCACTTCGATGTTGTCGACGATGATCTTGGTCATCTCGTTCTCCGCGCCTCAGGCCGCCCTGTGCTCTGTCGATGATTGCCCGAAGCGAAGCAAATTGCCGTCCGGATCCCAGACGTAGAATTCCCGCATTCCCCAGTCGCGATCGGTCACGGGCGAAATCCGTCCGCCGTCGGCCGCGCCACTCATGCCGCCCTGCACCGCATCGACGTCGTCGACGCGGATATAGGCCGAGGTGTTCTCAGCGATGTTCCGGTCCTTGCAGGGCCAGAAATGCAGTTCGACCTCGTCGCGGCGGACGATGCCGTAGCTGCCGTCATCCTCCAGCCGGACCACCCCGAAGCCCAGCTTGTCGCGATACCACGCCACCGATGCCGCGATATCGGCCGAGGCAAGCAGCGGGCATCCTTTTGCCAGACGCGCCATTGCTCACTCCGCCGCCACGGCCAGAGGCTCGGAATGCGGGTTCGCCGCATAGGCGTCGATCCGCTTCTCGATCTCGTGCCGGAAATGCCGGATCAAACCCTGAATCGGCCACGCGGCGGCATCGCCGAGCGCGCAGATCGTGTGGCCTTCGACCTGGGTCGTGACTTCGAGCAACTGGTCGATTTCACGCTTGTGCGCGCGGCCCTCGGCCATGCGCGTCAGCACCCGCCACATCCAGCCGGTGCCTTCCCGGCACGGCGTGCACTGGCCGCAGCTCTCGTGCTTGTAGAAATACGAAATCCGCGCGATCGCCCGGACGATGTCGGTCGACTTGTCCATCACGATCACGGCCGCGGTGCCGAGACCCGATTTCAGATTCCGCAGCGTGTCGAAATCCATGTAGAGGTCGTCGCATTGCGACGCCGGAATGCACGGCACCGACGATCCGCCCGGAATGATCGCGAGCAGATT
>Ga0164243_10013649_pt1 | contig 11403 bp, 9 predicted proteins | sample OricompcompostOP_FD_108781 | JGI IMG/M metagenome (GOLD analysis project Ga0164243, IMG submission 108781) | Organic Plus compost microbial communities from Emeryville, California, USA - Original compost - Organic plus compost (OP) | ecosystem: Engineered > Solid waste > Mixed feedstock >... | reverse complement strand
GCCGCCGAGCGCCGGGGCCGGCTGCTCGTGGTGGACGACGAGCCCCTGGTCTGCACCGCGCTGGGCCGCACCCTGCGCCCCCACCACGACGTCACCCTCGCCACCCGCGCCCAGGACGCCCTGGAGCGCATCGAGGCCGGCGAGCACTACGACGTCGTCTTCTGCGACCTGATGATGCCCGGCATGAGCGGCATGGACTTCTACGCCACCCTGCTCCAACGCCACCCCGACCACGCCCGTCGCGTCGTCTTCCTCACCGGCGGTGCGGTGACCCCCGCCGCCCGCGCCTTCCTGGAATCCGTGCCCAGTCCCCACATCGAGAAGCCCTTCGCCGGTCGCGAATTGCTGACCCTCGTCCAGGAGCGCCTGGCCCGCGTCTGATCCGAGTCATTGTCCACCTGTGGAAGAATCGGACAGGCCCCGCCCCCGGCTGTCCTTCATTTCCCCAGTGCGTCCCCAGCCGTTCCCAGCCAGCGCCTCGCGGCGTCCGCGCAAGCCCGCAATTTGATTGAGCTCCAACAAACGGCCTTCCCCAAGCTGCTGGAGTTCCATGGGATTTTCCCGCCGCCTGCCCGCCTGGGCGTGGCTGGTACGCGGGTTGCTCTGGGACTGACGCGCCGCACCGTGGTGGACGCGGGCGACGGCGTGGATCAGCGCGGAGGGGAGGGCCCGACAGCCCCCCGGACCGTGGCACTCAGGGAGGCAGCGGGGCGTGAAGTCGCACGGCAACGGGTTCGAGCAGGCACGCGCGCGGTGCGTGCGGTGGGTGGGAGTGGCGTTGGCGACCCTGTCGGGGACGGCCTGCGCGGCGGCGCCCACCGCCTCGTCGGCGACGACGGCCTTCAGCGGTGACAGCGTGGTGCGCAAGGCGCGCGCGCTGGCGGCCCGGCCGTACCAGGAGCCGCGCTCGACGCTGCCGGAGAGCTACAAGACGCTCAACTACGACGCGTACCGCGACATCCGCTTCCGCCCGGAGAAGTCCTGGTGGCGCCAGGAGGGGCTGCCCTTCCAGGCGCAGTTCTTCCACCCCGGCTTCTTCTTCCTGCACCCGGTGGCCACGCACGAGGTGGTGGACGGCCGCGAGCACACGGTGCGCTTCTCGCCGGACTACTTCACCTACGGCCCGCTGGTGAAGCCCGGCCCGCTGAAGCAGGCGGACGGCTTCGCGGGCATGCGCCTCACCCACCCCATCAACCGTCCGGACCACTTCGACGAGGTGGGGGTGTTCCAGGGCGCCAGCTACTTCCGCTCGCTGGGCGCGGGCAACGTGTACGGCCTGTCGGCGCGCGGGCTCGCCATCGACACCGCGGGCCCCCGGCCGGAGGAGTTCCCCTCCTTCCGCGAGCTGTGGCTGGAGCGGCCGAAGGCGGGCGACTCGCACGTCGTCGTCCACGCGCTGCTGGACAGCCAGAGCGTCACCGGCGCCTACCGCTTCACCATCACCCCGGGCGCCAACACGGTGATGGACGTGGAGGCCACGCTGTTCGCGCGCAAGCCGGTGGAGCAGCTGGGCGTGGCGCCGCTGACGAGCATGTACCTCTTCGGCGAGAACGACCGCGGCGACTACGACGACTTCCGCCCGGAGGTCCACGACTCGGACGGCCTGTTCGTGTGGACGAAGGGCGGCGAGCAGCTGTGGCGGCCCCTGCAGAACCCCGCGCACGTCAACGTCTCCAGCTTCCACGTGGACGGCCTGCGCGCCTTCGGCCTGCTCCAGCGCGACACGGCCTTCACCAGCTACGAGGACCTCGAGGCCCGCTACGAGCGCCGTCCCAGCGCGTGGGTGGAGCCGGTGGGCGACTGGGGCGCGGGCGTGGTGCGGCTGGCGGAGCTGCCGACGCCGGACGAGACGAACGACAACATCGTCGCCTTCTGGGTGCCGGAGCGCCCCTTCGGCCCTGGCGAGCCGCTGCGCTTCGCGTACCGGCTGCACTGGGGGTCGCGCTCGCCGTTCGCGACGCGCACCGCCTTCGTCACCGCCACGCGCGTCGCCGCCGGGGACACGAAGGGCGCCCGCCGCTTCATCCTCGACTTCTCGCCCTCCGCGCAGGAGGGCGAAGGCCCCGTGGAGGCCGTCATCACCGCCGCCTCCGGCCAGGTGCTGCGCCCCACCGTCACGCGGCACGAGCCGTCCGGCGGCTGGCGCGCCACCTTCGAGCTGCTTCCCACCACCCCCGCCGCCCCCACCGAGCTGCGCGCCTTCCCCAAGCGCGGCTCGGAGACCCTCACCGAGACCTGGAGCTACCTGTGGATTCCGTGACGACGATGACCTCCTGCCCTTGCGTCCCGTCCACCGTCTGGGCCCGCCCGCAGTCGCGCGCGGCGCTGGACGCCTTCTTCCGGGGCTTCGGCTTCACCGCCGAAGCGGACCTGTCCGCGCTGGCCGCGTGGGCCATGGACGGCTACGCCGCGCACGGCGCGCAGCCCCAGTCCGCCCTGGCCGTGGCCCGGGCGCGCGTGGAGACGTGGCTCGCGGGCGTGCTGGGCACCGAGCACGCGGGCGGCTCCCTGCTGGCCCGCGGCCGCGCGGCCTTCGTGCTCTGCGACGGCGCCAGCCGGGGCGCGCGCGTGCTGATGCAGCCCTCCGCGCCGGAGGAGTTCACCCGCCAGCTGCGCGCCGCGGTGCCGGTGCCCGCGCCCTCGCAGGTGACGGCGGTGATGCCCGAGCAGCACCTGACGCTGTGGCCCTTCGGTGAGATGTTCCGCCGCTGGTTCCGCGGCGCGGCGCCGGACGTCTCCATCTCCCGCTGACGCGCGGGCCCGCGGAGTCCTCGCCATGGACGCACACTCCTTCTCGCCCGAAAGCGCGGGCCTCCGGCGCGCCGGAGTCCTGGGGCTGGCGGCCGTGGTCACCGTGGCGGGGACGCTGGAGATGCACCGCCTGCTGAGCGCGCAGGGCACGTCGGCGCCGGAGGTGCTGCTGCTGGTGCTCTTCGCGCTGTGCTTCGGGTGGATCGCCCTCTCCTTCTGGACCGCCGTGGCGGGCTTCCTCCAGAGCGTGGTCGGCGAGCGGCTGCCCGGGCCGCGCTACCCCACCGTGGACGAGGAGGCGGTGCCCCTGCGCAGCCGCACCTCCGTGGTGATGCCCATCCACAACGAGGACCCGGCGGCCGTCTTCGCCAACGTGCAGGCCACGTACGAGTCCGTGCCCGCCACCGGGCACCTGGACGCCTTCGACTTCTACGTGCTGAGCGACTCCACGCGCGCCGAGGCCTGGGTGGCCGAGGAGCTGGCGTGGTCGGACCTGTGCCGCCGCGTGGGCGGCCAGGGGCGCATCTTCTACCGGCGGCGCACGGACAACACCGGCAAGAAGGCGGGCAACCTCGGGGACTTCTGCGAGCGGTGGGGCCGGCGCTACGACTTCACGGTGGTGCTGGACGCAGACAGCCTGATGGACGGCCGCACGCTGGTGAAGATGGCGCGGCTGATGGAGCTCAACCCCCGCACCGGCATCATCCAGGCCCCGCCCCTGTGCGTGGGGCGCGCCACGCTCTTCGCCCGCCTCCAGCAGTTCGCCGGCCGCGTCTACGGGCCGGTGGTCGCCGCGGGCGCGGCGGCGTGGCAGCTGGGCGAGTCGAACTACTGGGGCCACAACGCCATCCTCCGCACGGAGGCGTTCATCAACCACTGCGGGCTGCCGGTGCTGCCGGGCAAGCAGCCCTTCGGTGGCCACATCCTGAGCCACGACTTCGTCGAGGCGGCGCTGATGCGGCGCGCGGGCTACACGGTGTGGCTGATGCCGGAGCTGGGCGGCAGCTACGAGCAGCCTCCGCCCAACCTGCTCGCCTACGCGCAGCGCGACCGGCGCTGGTGCCAGGGCAACCTCCAGCATCTGAGCCTGGTGCTCGCCAGCGGCCTGCACCCGCTCAGCCGCGCCCACTTCCTGATGGGCGTGATGTCCTACGTCGCGTCGCCGCTGTGGCTCCTGTTCCTGCTGTCCGGGCTGGCGGCGGCGCTGCATGACCGCTTCTTCCTGGACCCGCACCTGCTGGAGCAGCCCGGGCTGGCCTACGACGCGCCGGGGGCGCTGCGGCTGTTCGCCGTGTCCATGGGGATGCTGTTCACGCCGAAGGTGCTCGGGCTCGCGCTGGCGCTGGCGCGCGGGGACGAGGCGCGGCGGATGGGCGGCCGGGCGAAGCTGGTGCTCAGCGTGCTCGCGGAGAGCGTGCTGGCGTCGCTGCTGGCGCCGGTGATGATGCTGTTCCAGTCGCACTTCGTCTTCGGCACGCTGCTGGGCTACCGGGTGAACTGGTCCAGCCAGCAGCGCGAGGACGCGGACCTGCCGTGGAGCGAGGGCCTGCGGCGCCACGCCGCGCACATGGCGGTGGGCGTGGGGCTCGCCGCCGCGGCGCTGCTGGTGTCGCCGGGGCTGGCCGCGTGGCTCGCTCCGGTGGTGGCCGGCCTGCTCCTGGCGGTGCCGCTCACGGTGCTGACGGCGCGCGCCTCGCTGGGCGCCTGGGCCGCGCGCAAGGGCCTCTTCCTCATCCCCGAGGAGACGGAGCCTCCGGAGGTGCTGGAGCGGGCCCAGGGCATCACCGAGGAGCACGCGGTGGAGCCGGTGCCGGACGCGGTGGAGCGGGTGCTCACCGACGCGAAGGCGCACGCGCTGCACCTGGCGCTGCTGGAGTCCCAGCCCGGGCTGTCGCTGGACACCCCGCCGGCGGCGCTCGAGTCCGCGCGCCGCAAGCTCCTGGGGGGCGAGCCCGAGCCCCTCTCCGCCCAGGAGAAGGTCGCGGCCCTGCTGGACGCCGGCACGCTGGCCGAGGCGCGCGAGCAGCGCCTCACCCGCGCCGTGTCGTGAGCGCCAGGGCCTCCGCGGCCCGGCGGACGGAGCGGTCCTCGAAGCGGCGGGACATCAGCCCGCGCACGTCGAAGCGGGCCACGCGCCCCAGCCGCGCCGCGCGCGACTTCAGCTCCGCGCGGGAGACCCTGCGCGCGTACGGCAGCCCCACGAACACCCGGTTGGCCGTCGTGCGCGCGTCCAGGCCATGCAGCTGCGCGAAGCTCGCGCGCCAGGTCTCCCGCATCGCCGGGTACAATGGATTGGGCGTGCGGTGGACGTTCGCCACCACCGCGCCCAGCGGCGTCAGCCGCGCCCGGGCCGCCAGCAGGAACTCCCGCGTGGCCAGGGCGCTGGGCGTGCCCTTCGGGCCGAAGGCATCCAGGAACACGACGTCGTAGGAGGGCCCGGGCGCCTCGATGAACGCGCGTCCGTCCGCGACGTGGGCGCGCAGGCGCGCGTCCTCGCGGAACCCGAAGTAGTCGCGGGCGACCTCGAGGACCTCCTCGTCGTTGTCCACCGCGTCGACGTGCGCCTCCGGCAGCACCGCGCGCAGGAACATGGGCAGCGCCCCGCCGCCCACGCCCACCACGAGGAGGCGCCGGGGCTCTGGCACGAAGGCCAGGCCCGCCACCATGAGCCGCAGGTACTCCAGCTCCAGCCGCAGCGGAGCGCCCGGCCCCACCACGCTCTGGTACGCGCTGTCCCAGCCGAACTGGAGGTAGCGCCGGCCCTCGCCGTCCTCGCTGACGACGCGGCGGTCGTGTCCAGGCCGGCCCACGTACAGCACCCGCCGGGGGTGGCGCAGCCAGCGCGCGGCCCGGGCGAGCAGCGTCCTCGTGCGCCAGGCCCGCGCTTGCCGGGGGAGCACGCGCCGCGACGCCTGGGGGCCCAGGGCCCCGCGCCACGGTGGCTCCCCCCACCAGGGACCGCCTGCGCGAATCCACGTCACGAAGGACAGGTCTACCACCGGCCCGCGTGTCGCGTCGCGCGCTACGCGAACAGCCGCCGCAGCACCGCGACCATGGACGCGATGTCCGTCACGCACGCCATCTCCCGGATGGAGTGCATGGACAGCATGGGGTTGCCCACGTCCACGGTGCGGATGCCCAGCTGCCCCGCGGAGATGGGGCCGATGGTGCTGCCGCAGCCCAGGTCCGTGCGGGTGACGAAGTGCTGGGGCGTGACGCCGGCCTCGCGGCACAGCGCGGTGAAGAAGGCCCACGACTCGCCATCCGTCGCGTAGGACTGGTTCACGTTCGACTTGATGACCGGCCCCAGGCCCATCTGCGGCTGGTGCTTCGGCTCGTGCAGCGACGCGTAGTTGGGGTGGACGGCGTGCGCCATGTCCGCGCTCACCAGGAACGAGTGGGCGATGGCGCGGTGGAAGGCGTCCGGCTTCCCGTCCGAGCGCGACAAGGTGATGCGCTCCAGCAGGGCGCGCAGGAACGGCGACGCGGCGCCCTGGGCGCTGCGGCTGCCCACCTCCTCGTGGTCGAACAGCACCACGCCGCTGGTCGCCTCGCGCGGCGCGGACGAGGCCAGCAGCGCCGTCAGGCTCGAGTGGCAGCTGGCCAGGTTGTCCAGGCGCGGCGCGTGGAGGAACTCCGCGTGCACGCCCGAGCGGGTGGACGGCTGGAGGTCGTACAGGCACAGGTCGTAGCCGAGCAGGTCGCCGGCCTCCGCCTTCACGCCGCCCCTGGCCAGCTCCTGCGCCAGCAGGGCGCGCAGGTCCACCGCGCCCGCGCTCTCCAGGCCGAGCACCGGGACCATGTGGTCCTGCGGGTTGAGCTTGAGCCCGTCGGTGTTGACGCCCCGGTTGAGGTGGATGGCCAGGTTGGGCACGCGCAACAGCGGCCGGCGGAAGTCCACCAGGTGGCCCACCGGGCGCCCATCCTTCAGCGTCACCACGCGGCCCGCCAGCGACAGGTCGCGGTCGGTCCACGTGTGCAGCAGGACGCCGCCGTAGATTTCGACGCCCAGCTGCTGGTAGCCGTTCTTCGTCGCCTGCGCGTTCGGCTTGAGGCGCAGGTTGGGCGAGTCCGTGTGCGAGCCGACGAGCCGGAAGCCCGCGCGGTCGACGGGCGCGGTGCCCAGGTGGAAGGCGGCGATGCTGGTGTCGCCCCGGGTGACGTAGACGCGGTCGCCGGCCTTCAGCGACCAGGGCTCGCGCTCGTCGAGGGCGCGGTAGCCCGCCTGCTCCAGACGACGGGCCGTCTCGCGCACCGCGTGGTACGGCGTGGGCGAGGCGTCGATGAAGGCGAGCAGGTCCTGGGCCAGGGAATCGGTATCGGTGGGGCTCATGTGCGCCCCGAAGCTAACTCCGACCGGCCCCGCCGCCACGCCTGAATCACGCGCGCGGCGCCACCACGCGACGCTCCGGCGCCCCGGGAGGGGCGACCGTGGTGCCCCGGCGGGCGTTGGGCGCCGCGTCCAGGAACGTGCCCAGCAGCACCCACCGGCGGGACGAGGCCTCGGCGCCCCGGCGGGCGAGCAGCGGCGTCGTGTAGTGCCAGAAGGGCAGCCGGTACACCGTGATTCCGCCCACCGTGCTCACCTTCGTCATCTCCGTCAGGTGCCCGTCCTTCTCGTAGACGAGGTACTGGTGGTCCACGCCCGGCATCGTGAGGCTCAGGTGCATGTCCACGTAGCCGTCCCGGGCCTCCTCCTCCTCCGGGTGGTGGTCGTTGTGCGGTCCCGAATAGTCGCCCGGGCCGTAGCACAGCGCCTGGATGCCCCAGCCGCGCCGCAGCGTCCGGCCGCTCACCACCGCCGCGAAGGTGGCGAAGGTCTCCGAGTGCATCATCGAGACGAGCCCCACCTGCTCCGCCGCCTTCCACGAGCGCGTGCGGCGGCTCTCCAGCAGCGCCGTGCGCACGCGCACCGTCTTGGGCAGCAGCTCCATGTAGTTCATCGTCATCCCGGAGATGGAGTCGTGCGGGATGGGGTCCTCCATCGGCACCAGCGTTTCACGCAGTGCGCCATCGAGCAGGTCGCGACAGGCCGCGGCCTTCGCGGCGTCCACGACACCCGTCAATGACACGAAGCGTCGAGCGGGGTCGAGGAGCACCCCCGTCACGGATGCGTCCTTGCCGTCGAGGATGCGGCGGCCCTTGGGGGTGAGCAGATCGGCGAACTCTTTGGGGAAACGCTTCATGGGGGCGCACCATAGCGGCCCTCGGGAGGAGTGCACGGCCGTTGCGTCCACCGGGGCACAACCTTTACCGGCTTCCTGCGATAATTCCGCGATTCGTCGACCTTGGAGACGCCCCCATGAGCATGGACCCCATCCGCAGCCGCCCCCGCATCGTCTCCTCGAGCCTCCCCCAGACGGCCGAGCTTCCGTCCCGGAATGCCGCGCAGCAGGCGACCGCGACGACGAAGGCGGCGGCGGTGGGGCACGCGCAGCTGAGCACCTTCGAGGCGAAGCTGGCGCCGGCGCAGGCGGCCGTGGCGCAGCCCACGCCGGGCGCGTGGCGTGGCGGGCCGGACACCGAGGTGGGCAAGGCGGTGCAGGCCATCTGGGAGCGGATGCAGAAGGCGCCGGGCAACGACATCAGCATCAAGGGTGACACGCCCGCGTCGCTGCTGGGCCGCGCCATCCTGGACGGCAAGAAGGTGACGAACGAGCAGCTCATCGCGATGTCGAAGGTGACGCTGGACCAGCTGGCCACGGATCCGGAGACGCGGGCGAAGGTGCTGAAGAAGGTGCCGAACGCGCGCGAGCTGCCGGTGCACAAGTTCACGGTGGCGATGCTGTCCGCGGCGACGGGCATCGACCCGGCGAAGCTGTCCGAGGCCTGTCCGGACCTGGGCCTGACGGGCGCGCCGAACACGCCGCTGCTCTTCGCGGCCGGGGGCGAGGGCCTCCAGCGCTCCACCGCGCTGCACGACTTCACGGACTACCTGCGCGGCGCCGGCATCAAGGGCCTGAACAAGGCCGTGTGGGGCGTGGAGAACCGCATCCTCTCCGCCATCGTCTCGGCGGTGGGCGGCGGCCGGTACTGAAGGCCGCGGCGCCTCGCGGTGACACGGGGTCGTGGTCCGCTCGGGACCACGGCCCTTTTCATTTCGACACGGGGGTGAACTTCACGCCGGTGACCTTCGCGCGCTCGAGCGCCTCCTTGATGTCCAGGGAGACGATGAGGGCGATGTCCCAACCTTCCGTGCGGAAGACCCTGGCGTCGCCCACCTTCGAGGGGTCGATGCGCATGTCATCGACGGCGTAATACTGACCTACCTTTTCGGGCAGACCATCCTCCAGGCCCCAGCGCTGCACCTTGGACGCTCCGTCATCAATGCAGCGGATGAGCTTCGTGGCCACGAGGATGAGGAACTGTTCCGGGTGGCCCTCGACCTGTACGGGGATGAACTGCACATCATGCGGGGCCAGCTCCTTGAAGATCTCGGCCACCCTGACATGGACCACCGGCGTCACGCCCACGCCCGCCGTCGAGAAGTCCAGCGCCTTGCCGGGTTCGTCCACGCGCACCTTGAGGGTACCTTGGCTCTGGACGGGCCGCCCCGCACGGAAGCTCCAAGGATCTTCCACTTCCTCACCGCGTTCGTTCTCGGGGTCTCCCAGGGACCAGCTCCCAGGCTGAACGTCCTCCGCGAGGTCGAAGAATCGGGTCGACATGGCTCGGTTCTACCGCTGCGACCGTTCGGTGAGGAACCTGTTGATATCCGTCCCCTTCGTTACAGCTTCCTTGGCCAGCCGCTCGAGAGCCTTCGTCAGGACCTTGCGACACTCATCCATCGAGCGACAACGTGCGGTCGCGCTGTCCAGTCGTCGGAAGACCAGCTCATGGTACTCCTGCGGATGGGGGCCCTTGTGGCCCTGGACGGACACGATGTTCTCGGGGTCCTTCAGCTCCATCCCGGCCTTCTTGAAGATTCTCTTGAACCGCGGAGTCCAGGGTCCGCCTCGCGCGGTGGAGATGCCGTTCTTGTCGGTCGCGATGTGGTGCTCTCGCGTGCCGCCACTCTGCGTTCCACGGCTCGCCATGGCGAGCGCATTGGGCGCCAACGAGATGGTGAAGCCCTCGGCCGTCATCGCCACGGACCGCACTCCCCCCATGGCCGCATACGAGTAGCCCGCCTGGGCTTCCACCGCGACCGCCGCCTGCGCCGAGCCCGGCAACCTCGGTGCCTTCGCCGCGAGCCCCGCCGTATTGCCGATGGCCGCCGTCGCCAGCATCACGAAGATGCGCGCCGCGTTCTCTCCCAGGACTTCCCCGTATGCCTCCCCCGCCTCGCTCAGCTGCTCGAATGAAGTCGCCTGGTCCACCTTCCGCACCAGCGCCACCCACCCGTCCAGCAGCCTCCACACCGTGTCCACCCCCAGGTAGGCGATGGCCGTTGCCGTCATCAGCGCCGCCAGCCCCTTGCTCACCGGCTCTGGCAGCGACCAGAGGAGCAGGTACACGGTGATGGACGCACTCACCGTCGCCAGCAAGGCCCGTGGGTCGGCCATGTCCTCCAACGCCTCCGCCGTCTCCTCCCAGACCGACTCCATGGCGATGGCCATCGCCAGCGAGTACTTCCCATCGCTCGCCAGCAGAGGGCCCTCCGCCAGCAGTCGCAGGCAATCTCCGGGCTGACGCTTGCGCTCGCACCAACGGCCATACGCCCGCGTGAGCGCGTCGTCCGCGTAGGTCTCCAGCAAGCGGGGCCCATCCGGGTCGGCGTCCTCGCCCTGGGGCAGGAGCCGTGGCCCCCGAGGCTGATACACATACACTCCGCCCCGCTCGGGGACTCCGAAGCGCTGACGGGCCTCCCGCAAGGGATTGGCGAATGGCCTCACGTCCCGCGCGAGGTCCACCACCGCCTCCTCGAACTCGTCGTCATCCAATTCGACGCGTGCGGTGCCCTCCTCGCTGGAGGGCGCATGCACGAGCGCACGACCGAGCCCCGTGTCCAGACGCACCAGCCGCGGGGCCGAGCACCCCGTCATGACCAGCGCCAGCATCAGCCAGCCGACCACTCGCGCGCGCATCCCGGTCCCCCGGTTTCGGACTCGCCACCCGAGCCCGGGCCAGGACTACCAGAGGAGCCCGACACGGCAATGGAGCCCGCATGTCCCTGGACACGCCTCACGAAGAGGAGTCGAAGGCGACCCGAGGAGAATCCACGAGCCTCGGGGCGGCGCGCTCTCGACGGCGGCCAGCATCAATCCAAGGACGAGCCCTCCGGCGAGCCACCGGAGAGGCGCGCCCTCGCGGCCTCCAATCGCTTCGCGCGCACCTTCCCCGCGACGCCCAACAGGCGACGGTCCCGCTCCCATCGCTCGCGAGTGGTCGCATCGACCGACGCCCACAATGGCTCGCATCGCTCCAGCACCCCGCGAGTCATCTCCAACGCCCCTGCGAGCGCGAGGTGGGTCGCCACCGCCGCCGGGTCCGCGAGCGAGACGCCCCGCATCATGACGGCGAGCGCGAGCAACGCCTCACGCATGGCGTCCGGCCAGCCATTGCGCCGCCCGACCTGGAGAAGCCATCCGAGCACCGCGAGGTGGACATGGCTGTCCTCCACGGTGCGGAACGGCTTCAAGTACCGGGCATATCCGTCGCCAGGGAGCACCTCCTCCGGCGCGACTCGAACATCCTCGAACCGCACCTCCG
>Ga0164243_10013648_pt1 | contig 11404 bp, 10 predicted proteins | sample OricompcompostOP_FD_108781 | JGI IMG/M metagenome (GOLD analysis project Ga0164243, IMG submission 108781) | Organic Plus compost microbial communities from Emeryville, California, USA - Original compost - Organic plus compost (OP) | ecosystem: Engineered > Solid waste > Mixed feedstock >... | reverse complement strand
GCGCCATGGCGCGCGGCGGGGCCTTCCGCATTTTTTCTTCTTCCGGCCCACTGCTGATCCGCCCCCAGGGGCGTGGCCGGGCCGCGCGCTTCATGCCGTGCCGGCGGTGGCGGCATCGTCGGCATTGGCCGCTGCCGACTCGGCGCAGAAACCGGTCCGCCCGGCCTCCCCGTGGCAGAACTCCAGCATCTGGCGGGCCAGCACGCGCGCGGCGCCCGAGGCCGTGGGACTGAGGCACAGGGCCAGCTCGCTGGGCGCCGGGCGCGGCAGCAGCGCGTCGCAAGTGCGCATGCGGGGCGTGGCGCAGCGCCGTTCCAGCAGCGCCAGGCCCAGGCCGCCTTCCAGCGCGGCCTGCAGGCCCGTCAGGTTGGGGCTTTCGTAGGCTACGCGCCAGCGCCGTCCGGCGCTTTCCAGGGCATGGACGGCGCGGTTGCGATACATGCAGCCTTGCGGGAACAGCACCAGCGGCACCGGATCCGGCAAGGTCTCGGGATAGCCTTCCGCGCACAGCCAGTGCAGGCGCTCGGTCCAGGCGCCCAGGCTGTCGCCGCTGCCCGGCTCGCGCTTGTACAGGGCCACGTCCAGCTCGCCACGCTCCAGGTTGCGTGCCAGCACGGCGCTCAGCTCGCAGCGCATGGACACGCGCACCGCCGGGTTGGCCGCCGCGAAGGCGGCCACCAGCGCGGTCAGCCGGTGCACGGCGAAGTCGTCGGGCACGCCCACGCGCACCATCTCCACCCCCGGATTGCCGCTGACGACTTCGCGGATCTCGGTCGACAGCGCCAGCATGCGGCGCGCGTAGCCCAGCAGCCGCTCGCCGTCTTCGGTCAGGCGCACCTGGCGCCCGTCGCGCACGAACAATTCGCAGCCCAGCGCCGTTTCCAGCTTGCGGATCTGCTGGCTGACGGTGGATTGGGTGCGGTGCACCCGCTCGCCGGCGCGGGTGAAGCCGCCGGCGTCGACGACGGAGACGAAGCTGTGGAGAAGGTCGAGGTCCATGGGGCGTCCTCAGCAGAAACGGAAGCATCGAAATTTCGAATACTTTTGATCCGAATAAAGAATTTGTCAATGGATGGGGCGGCGAGCAGAATGCCTGCAAACCCAAACTGAGCCCCTGACCGCCATGAAACCCGCCCTCGCCTTGCCCGCCTCCCCCCCGCCCACGCCTCAGGCCGCCGGCGGGGCCGCCTGGGGCGCGATCGCGCTTTTCTGCCTGTTGTGGAGCTCGGCGTTCGCCGCGGCCAAGATCGCGCTGCGCGACTGTCCGCCGCTGACGCTGCTGACGGCGCGCTTCCTGATCGCCGGGCTGCTGATGCTGGGCGTGGCGGCGCTGACGGGCGGCCTGCGCCGCGTGCCGGCGCGCGAGCTGCTGTGCCTGGTGCTGCTGGGCGTGTTGAACAACGGGCTGTACCTGGGCCTGAGCTGGAGCGGCATGGCGCGCGTGTCCTCGGCGTTTGCCGCGGTGCTGGTCAGCACCAATCCCCTGTTGATCGGCCTGCTGGCCGGGCCGGTGCTGGGCGAGCGGCTGGGATGGCGCCAGGCCGTGGGCCTGGGCCTGGGGCTGGCCGGGGTGGTGCTGGTGCTGCGCTCGCGGCTGGACGGCATGCATGAAGACCTGTACGGCACGCTGCTGGTGGCCGGCGGCCTGCTCGGCCTGGTGGCCGGCACGCTGGCCTACAAGCGCCTCAAGCCGGTGGCCAACCTGTGGACCGCGACCGGAGTGCAGTCGCTGGCGGGGTTCGCCGCGCTGCTGCCCTTCACGTGGTATCTCGAGGCGGGCGCGCCCGTGCACCTGACGGCCAGCCTGTTCTGGAGCATGGCCTACACCATCGTGGCGGTGTCGATGGGCAGCTATGCGCTGTGGTTCTCCATCCTCGACCGCAGCAGCGCCACCTCGGCCAGCGCGCTGCACTTCCTGATGCCGCCGCTGGGCCTGCTGTTCGGCTGGGCCGTGCTGGGCGAGGCCGTGTCGTGGCTGGACATGGCCGGCATCGCGCCCATTGCGTTCGGCATCTGGCTGGCCACGCGCGGCGCGCGGGGCTGACGGCGGGCGGGCCGGGCGCGCCCGCAGGCCCTGCCCGCGCGGCATCCGTTGCAACAGGCCAACGGGTGCCGCGGCGCCGGATGCGGCCCGCCGTGCGCGCAGCGACGCCCGCCTTGCGGGCCGCGCCGCGCCGATCCGTGGGCCATTGCGGCCGCCTTGCGCCGCCGCAGCCCGCATGATTGCGTGCCCGGGCCCGCAGCCTGTCGGACACGCATACTCATTCTCATTCGGTTGTCGCTTCCGTATTGCGCTTGCAAAGCCGTTTACCAAATGCAGGCGCAGGCTAGTCGCGGCCTTGGCGGCGATGGTAGTCTGCCGGAATCGCACCGCAGCATCGCGTGTGGAATGTCCGCGGACGCGCGCCGGATAACAAGGAGTTCATCATGAAAGGCGACAAGACAGTCATCCAGTTCCTGAACAAGCAGCTCACCAACGAACTGACTGCCATCAACCAGTATTTCCTGCATGCGCGCATGCTGCGCCACTGGGGGCTGAACAAGCTCGGCAAGCACGAATACGAAGAATCCATCGGCGAGATGAAGCATGCCGACCGCCTGATCGAACGCATCTTCATGCTCGACGGCCTGCCCAACCTGCAGGACCTGCACAAGCTGCTGATCGGCGAGGACGTGCCCGAGATCCTGGCCTGTGACCTGAAGCTGGAGCAAGGCGCCCAGGCCACCGTGAAGGACGCCATGGCCTACTGCGAATCGGTGCGCGACTACGTGTCGCGCGACCTGTTCCAGGACATCCTGGACGACACCGAGGAACACATCGACTACCTGGAAACCCAGATCGGGCTGGTGGACCAGGTGGGGCTGCAGAACTACCTGCAGAGCCAGATGGAAGTCGACAGCTGATTGCTGCCGCAGCAATGCCGAAGGGCGCCCGCGTGGCGCCCTTTTTTTACCGCCGGCCCGCCGCCGCCGGCCTGACGCAGGCCACCGCCGCGCCGGCCAGCAGCAGCGCCGGCAGGCCGTACAGCCACAGCGGCGGCAGCAGCGGCAGCAGCACGCCGGCCAGCAGCGGCCCGGCGCCGGCGCCGATGTCGCGCCATACCGAGCGCGAGGCAAGCGCGTGGACCCGCTCGGGGCCGGGCGTGCGGTGCGCCACGATGGGTGCCAGCAAGGGCAGCTGCAACGACCGCAGCACCACGATGGCCGCCGCGCAGCTCCACAGCCAGCCGCCGCCGAAGCCGGCCAGCGCCGCCGAGGTGGCCAGCGACAGCACGACCAGCAGCCTTTCTGCGCCGAAGCGCTCGGCCAGCCTGCCGCCGGCCGGGCTGAGCAGGATCTCGCCGAGATAGCGCACGGCCAGCAGCACGCCGGCGATCATCACCGCGTGGTCCGGCAGCAGGTCGCGGCCCAGGTACGACAGGCCGATGACGAACAGACCGTCCAGCGTCAGGCCCTCCAGGAAGGACCACACGTCGAGGCTGTTGGGCAGCTTCAGGCCGCGCCGCCGCGCGGGCGCCGGCTGGGCCTGCGCCGGCAGTCGGCGCGTGACCGCCAGCCCCGGCAGGGCGGTGGCGGCGAGCAGCCAGAAGACGGGACGCGGCCCCCACGCATAGGCCAGCAGCGCGGCCAGCGGCAGGGCGATCACGGGCCCCAGGGCGGTGTAGGCACGGGACCGGCCGGAGCGCCGCGCGGCGCCGACCGGCTCGGCCGTCGCCAGCGCCTGGGTGGAGAGGTTCAATGCCGCGAACGCCAGCCCCCACAGCAGCCGCAGCGGCAGCAGCGCCCACAGGCCGGAAAGCGTGCCGTAGCCCAGCGCGCAGACCGCGGCCGCGGCCACGGCCAGCATGCACGTGGGCCGGTCGCCATGGCGGGCGTAGAAGCGCGCCACGAAGCCATAGCCGGCGATGCGGATCAGGCGGTTGGCCGCCAGCAGCAGGCCGGCCTCGGCCAGCGTCACGCCGAACTGGTCGGCGTACATCGGCAGCAGCAGATAGAGGACCGTGTCTCCCGGCAGGGCCAGCGCCAGCGCCAGGGCGGCAAGGCGCGAATCGCGGTCGACGGTTCGCGGGGACTTCGGTGCGGACATGGCCGGCATAGTGCGCCCTGGGGCCGGATGCGACAAACGAGATTAACGCGGCGTATGTGTGAGAAAATCGCACGCATGGCCTCTGCCTTGCCGCCCCTCAACGCCGTGCGCGCGTTCGTCGCCGCCGCCCGCCATCAAAGCTTCACGCTCGCCGCCGGCGAGCTGCACGTCACCCACAGCGCGGTCAGCCGCCAGATCCAGGCGCTGGAGGCGCACCTGGGCGTGCCGCTGTTCGAGCGGCGCGTCCGGCAGGTCAGCCTCACGGTCGAGGGGCTGAGGTTCTATGCGCAGGCCGACGCGGCGCTGAAGCAGATCGCGGCGGCGGCGCAGTCGGTCATGGGGCAGGCGCCGGCGCGCGTGGTCCGGATCAACGTCCGGCCCTCGTTCGCGGTGCGATGGCTGATTCCGCGGCTGCCCGATTTCGTCGCGCGCCATCCCGGTATCGAGCCGCACGTGCTGACCACCACGCTGCCGCCGGACCGGGCCACCGAGCGCTTCGACATCGCCATCCGCCGGGGCCACGAAGGCTGGCCGCCGTCGGTCCCGCTGCGGCCGTTCCTCGAGGACGCGATCTGCGTCGTGGCCGCGCCGGCCCTGCTCGATGCCCGCCCCGTAAGCGGGCCGCGGGCATTGGCTTCGCTGGTGATGCTGTCGTGCAAGACGCGCAAGGGGGATTGGGAGGCCTGGCTGTCGCATGCGCAGGCCGGCGAGATCGAGCCCGCGGGCCGCATGCAGTTCGACCACACGCACTTCGTGCTGCAGGCAGCGACGGACGGGCTGGGGTTCGCCGTGGTGCCGATGTCGCTGGCCGAACGGGGCGTGGCCGCGGGCCAGCTGCGCTATCTGTTTCCCGAGCTGCGCGTGCCGGTGCCGCGGCACTATTACGGCGAGGCGCCCGACGCGGCGCCGCAGGTCGGCGCTTTCATCGGCTGGCTGGAAGACGAGATGGCCGCGTGGCACGCACGGCTTGCCTAGCGTGGGCGCCAGGCGTGCGGGCAGTGGGTGAAACCAGGTGTTGTGGGCTGTCGGCGGTCCGCCGGCCGTGACGGCCGCGGTTGTTCAGGGCCGCGGCGGGCACTCGGCGATGGTGCCCCACGCGCGGTTGGGCGCGCAATAGCGGTTGCGGGCGTTCCACGAGCAACTGGGGCGTTCGAAGAAGCCCTTGTCGGCGCATACGGCCAGCTCGTGGCGCAGGGCTGCCTGCCAGTCCTGCGGCGCGGCGCCCTGCACGGGCTGCTGCGGCATGGCGGCCTGGCCCGGCGACTGCGCCACCAGCGGCTGCTGGTTCAGGCCCACGCCCGGCGCGGCCTGGATGGGGCCCTGCTGCGGGGCGGGCGGCCCGCCGGCGGCCTGGCCGTCCATGGCGAGGTCCAGCGTGGTGACGTCCGACGATCCGTTGGGCAGCGGCACGTCGGAGTTCTCGGCGATCTGGCGGGCCTGGTCCATCGTGACGTTCTCGCGCGAGATCTGGACGGCGGGATCGGTGACGGTGTCGAACAGCGACACCGTGGGGATGGTCCATTGGGGCGTGGCGGGGCGCTCGGGCACGCCCAGCGTGCCGTCAACGCGCGGCTGCGGCGGCTGCGCCACGTAGGGGCGGCCGTTGGCATCGAGGACCGGCTGCTGCGACCACTCGTTTTCTTCCTGGCCGGGCGCCGGGGCGGCCTGCGGCGCGTGCGCCACCAGCCAATCGCCCAATTGGAGCCCCCCCCAGGCGGCCGCGCCGACCGCGACCAGGAGTGTTGCGAACAGTAAACGCCACGACATTGCTACCCTCTTGTGCCTGTTGCGCGAACAGGCCCTAGACCTTGTCTGCGAAGACCTTGCCGCCGTGCTCGCGCATGGCGTGGAACCTTACGTCCGGATACAGCTCTTCGGCCACCCGCAACTGCGCGGGCGAACCGATGAGAAAGGCCGCCGCATCGACCACATCATAGGCGATATGGGCGGCATTGGCATCCATGAACTTGCGCAGCGCCCTGGGATCGTCGGACGTGATCCAGCGCGCCATCGTGTAGCGCGACGGCATCATGCGCGCATCCACGCCATACTCGGTCTTCAGGCGGTGCGCCACCACCTCGAACTGCAGCTGGCCCACCGCGCCCAGCAGCAGCGCGCCGCCGGCGGCCTCGGGGCGGAACACCTGGATGGCGCCCTCCTCGCCCAGCTGCGTCAGGCCCGTGCGCAGCTGCTTGGTGCGCAGCGGGTCTTTCACCTCGACGGCCTGGAACAGCTCGGGCGCGAAGAACGGCAGGCCGGTGAAGCGCAGCGCCTCGCCCTCGGTCAGCACGTCGCCCAGCTGCAGCACGCCGTGGTTGGGAATGCCGATGATGTCGCCCGCATAGGCGTCGTCCAGCAGCTCGCGCCGCTGCGACATGAAGGTGACCACGTTGTTCGGCTTGATCTCCTTGCCGGTGCGGGCCACCTTCATGCGCATGCCGCGCTCGAAGCGGCCCGAGCACACGCGCAGGAAGGCCACGCGGTCGCGGTGGGCCGGGTCCATGTTGGCCTGCACCTTGAACACCACGCCGGTGAACCTGGGTTCGTCGGGCTGCACCACGCGCTCCATCGCCTGGCGCGGGCCGGCCGGGGGCGCCTGCTCGACCAGCGTGTCCAGCACTTCCTGCACGCCGAAATTGTTGATGGCCGAGCCGAACAGGATGGGCGACTGCTTGCCGGCCAGGAACGCGTCGCGCTCGAAGGCGGGCGAGGCGTCGGTCAGCAGGCCGATCTCCTCGCGGGCCTTGGCGAACGCGTCGCCGTACTTCGCGGCGATCTCGGGGTTGTCCAGCCCGTCGATGATGTCGTCGTCCTCGCCCAGGCGCTGCTGGCCGGGGCGGAACACGCGCATGCGGTCGCGGCGCATGTCGAACACGCCGCCGAAGCGCTTGCCCATGCCGATGGGCCACGAGAACGGCACCGCGTCCATGCCCAGGTGCGACTCGATCTCGGCCAGCAGGTCGAGCGGTTCGCGCACCTCGCGGTCCATCTTGTTGATGAAGGTGATGATGGGCGTGTTGCGCGCGCGGCAGACCTGCAGCAGGCGGATGGTCTGCGGCTCGACGCCGTTGGCCGCGTCGATCACCATCAGCGCGGCGTCCACCGCCGTCAGCACGCGGTAGGTGTCTTCGGAGAAGTCCTGGTGGCCCGGCGTGTCGAGCAGGTTGATGACGCAGTCGCGGTACTCCATCTGCATCACCGACGAGGCCACCGAGATGCCGCGCTGCTTCTCGATCTCCATCCAGTCGGACGACGCGTGGCGCGAGGCCTTGCGCGCCTTGACGCTGCCGGCGATCTGGATCGCGCCCGCGAACAGCAGCAGCTTCTCGGTCAGCGTGGTCTTGCCCGCGTCGGGGTGGGAGATGATGGCGAAGGTGCGTCGCCGCGCGACTTCTTGCGCAAGGGTCATGGTGCGGAACTCAGGCGTGGCGGCGGAAGGTCGCCAGGAACACGCCTGCCAGGATGAAGAGCGAACCGAACAGGCGGTTCATCAAGCGGATGTGGCGCGCCTCGCGCAGCAGGCGCAGCACCTTGGCGGCCAGCAGCGTGTAGACGCCCATGGCCACGGTGTCGGTCAGGGCCATCGTACCGGCCAGCGCCGCGTACTGCGGCACCAGCGGCTGCGAGGGATCGACGAACTGCGGCACCACGGCCAGCAGGAACACCGTGCCCTTGGGGTTCGTCAGGTTGATCAGGATGCCGCGCATGACCAGCTCGCGGATCGAGGCGAGCTGCGGGTTGCCGCCGTCGACCGCCACCGGGGCGGCGTCGGTGCGGATCTGGCGCACGCCCAGGTAGATCAGGTAGGCCACGCCCAGGTATTTCACCACCGCGAAGGCCAGCTCGGAGGCGGCCAGCACGGCGCCCAGGCCCACGGCCACGATGAGGAACTGCCCCATCAGGCCGGTGATCAGGCCCGCCGTGTTCCAGTAGCCGCGCGCGAAGCCGTACTTCAGCCCCGACGACATGGCCGACACGGCGCCCGCGCCGGGCGAGAAGGAAATGGCCCAGGAGGCCAGGAAGAACGTCAGCCAGGTCGAAAGCGTCATGTCGGAAGGCGGAGAAAAGGTTGCGGGCATGCGCGCGCGGCGCAGCCCGCAAGTTTACTTGCCCAGCAGCGCCGCGGGGCGCGGGGGGCGTCCGTCCTGGCGGCGCGGCGCGCCGGCCGGGCGCGCGGCGTCGGGGCGCTGGCCCTGCGGCCGGCCGCCGTCGCGCCGCTCGCCGGCGGGGCGGTCTCCCGCGGCACGTGCCGGCTGGCCCGGGCGGGCGTTGCCGCCGCCCTGGCCGGCCGGTGCGCGGCCCGCACCGCTGCCGCGCTCGGCATGGCCGCCGGCGCGGGCAGCGCCGCCGTTGCGGCCGGGCGCGCCCGGCCCCGGACGGCCCTGGCCCTGGCCGCGGCCGTTGCCGTTGCCGGCGGGCCGGCGGCCGCCGCGCGGGCGGTCGTCATCGTCGTCGTCGCGTTCGTCGCGCTCGTCGGCGGCGCTGCGCGCGGGCGGCGTCCAGCCGACCACGGGCTTGCGCTCGACCGTCTTGCCAATCAGGCGCTCGATGGCCTTGAGCAGCTTGACCTCGCTGTCGTCGACCAGCGAGATCGCCGCGCCCGTGGCGCCGGCGCGGCCCGTGCGGCCGATGCGGTGCACGTAGTCCTCGGGCACGTTGGGCAGCTCGAAGTTGATGACCAGCGGCAGCTGGTCGATGTCCAGGCCGCGCGCGGCGATGTCAGTGGCCACCAGCACGGCCACGCTGCCGTCCTTGAAGCCGGACAGTGCGCGGGTGCGCGCCGACTGGCTCTTGTTGCCGTGGATCGCGGCGGCCGACAGGCCGTCCTTGACCAGCTTCTCGGCCAGCCGGTTGGCGCCGTGCTTGGTGCGCGTGAAGACCAGCACCTGGTGCCAGCCGTTCTCGCTGACCATGTGGCTGACCAGGTCGCGCTTGTGCGACTGCGCCACCATGTGCACGGTCTGCGTGACCAGCTCCGTGGCCGTGTTGCGCGGGGTGACCGAGACTTCGCCCGGATCGTTCAGCACGCCGCGCGCCAGCGTGCGGATCTCGTCGGAGAAGGTGGCCGAGAACAGCAGGTTCTGGCGCTGCTTGGGCAGCAGGGCCAGCACCTTGCGGATGTCGCGGATGAAGCCCATGTCGAGCATGCGGTCGGCCTCGTCCAGCACCAGGATCTCGACGCCGGACAGGTCGACGGTCTTCTGGCCGGCGTGGTCCAGCAGGCGGCCGGGCGTGGCCACCAGGATGTCCAGCGGCTTTCTCAGCGCGCTGATCTGCGGGTTGATGTTGACGCCGCCGAACATGACCATCGAGGTCAGGCCGGTGTACTTGCCGTAGGTCTGCACCGATTCGGCGACCTGGGCGGTGAGTTCGCGGGTGGGCGTGAGGATCAGGCAGCGGGGCCGGCCGGGCTTGCGCAGCGCGGGTTTGGTCTCGGACAGGCGCTGCAGGATGGGCAGCGTGAAGCCGGCGGTCTTGCCGGTGCCGGTCTGGGCGGCGGCCAGCAGGTCGCCTCCCTTGAGCACTTGCGGGATGGCCTTGGCCTGGATGGGCGTGGGGGCGGTGTAACCGGTTTCGGCGATCGCGCGCAGCAGCGAGTCGACCAGGCCGAGGTCGGCGAAACGAACAGCAGAGGTAGTCAAAGACAACTCCAGCAGCAAGCCTGTCTCTCGGATCGAGAGACACCAATCCAGGCGTGCAAGTGAGGAGAAATGGGCCACCGTACACGGCATGTCGGGTGGACGGGCCCGGCGCAAGGCGGCGAATGGCGCCTGCGAAGGCGTGCTGATTGGGGGAGCACGCAGCGCATTGTAGCTTACGCCGGCGCCTGGGCCGGCCGGGACCGCGCGGCTGGCACAAGCGGTAACAGTTGCGGGCGGCGGACGGGGCGGCGACCTGCTGTAATGCGTGCCTGTCCGATCATGAGGAGATGAGGCGATGAAGCTTACCCGCTGGCTCCCGGCCGTCGGGGCGGTCCTGCTGGCCTGCCTGCTGTCCGGCTGCGGCTACAACAGCATCCAGGGCGCCGACGAACAGGTCAAGGCGGCCTGGTCCGAAGTGCTGAACCAGTACCAGCGGCGCGCCGACCTGGTGCCGCAGCTGGTGAAGACCGTGGACGCGTACATGACGCACGAGCGCGACGTGTTGCGCGAGGTCACCGAGGCGCGCAGCCGTGTGGGCAGCCTGCAGTTGGGCGCCGACGCGCTGGACGACCCGCAGGCGCTGCAGCGCTTCCAGCAGGCCCAGGCCGGGCTGGGCTCGGCCCTGTCGCGCCTGATCGCCGTGTCGGAGAACTATCCCCAGCTCAAGGCCGACGGCCTGTTCCGCGATCTGCAGGCGCAGCTGGAGGGCACCGAGAACCGCATCGCCGTGGCGCGGGGCCGCTATGTCGAGGCGGTGCGCGCCTACAACCTGCAGGTGCGCCAGTTCCCCGGCCTGATCACCGCCAAGCTCTTCGGCTATGCGCCCCGGCCCAATTTCAGCGTCGAGAATGAGGCCGCCATTTCGCGTCCGCCGGAAATCCGGTTCGGCAATGATCGCTCTCCGGCTCCCGCGCCCGGCACGGCACAGTAGCAACGGCCGCCGCCTGGGTGCGGCCGCCTGGGCGGCGCTGGTGCTGGCCGCGGCGGCATTGCCTTGCGCGGCCGCCTCCGGCCCGGCGTCGGCCACCGCGACGCCGGCGGCCCCTGCTGTGGCGGCCCCGCCTTCCGCCGCGCCGTCTCCCGGCCCGGCCCAGCCCGTGCCGCAGCGGCCGGCCGGGCCGTCCGCCGATGCCGCGCCGCCCGCCGCCGTGCCGGCGCTGCACACGCGCGTGACCGACCTGACCGGCACGCTGGATGCGTCCCGCCGCGCACAGCTGGAGCAGCGCCTGGCGGCGCTTGAACAGCGCTCGGGCGCACAGGTGGCGGTGCTGATGGTGCCCAGCACCGCCCCGGATACCATCGAGCAGTACGCCACGCGCGTGTTCGACCAGTGGCGCCTGGGCCGCGGCCAGGTCGACGACGGCGTGCTGCTGGTGTTGGCCAAGGAAGACCGGACGCTGCGCATCGAGGTCGGCTACGGCCTGGAGGGCGCGATTCCCGACGCCGTGGCCAGCCGCATCATCCGCGAGCAGATCGTGCCGCGCCTGCAGGCCGGCGACTACGGCGCAGGCATCGAGGCCGGCGTGCTGGCCATCGAGGGCCTGATCGACGGCGAGCCGCTGCCCGCGCCGGCGCCGGGCGCCGGACGGCAGGACGATGCCGGCGGATGGGAGACATACGCCGGCCTGGCCGCGGTCGCGCTGATGGCGCTGCCGGCGGTGTTTGCCGGTGTCCT
>Ga0164243_10013647_pt1 | contig 11404 bp, 10 predicted proteins | sample OricompcompostOP_FD_108781 | JGI IMG/M metagenome (GOLD analysis project Ga0164243, IMG submission 108781) | Organic Plus compost microbial communities from Emeryville, California, USA - Original compost - Organic plus compost (OP) | ecosystem: Engineered > Solid waste > Mixed feedstock >... | reverse complement strand
GGGGGCGTCCGCGAACACCGCGGGCGCCCCCTTCTCGTCAGCTCTCGCTGGGCGGTGCGCAGCACCCCGGCGGGCACGCCTCACCGTTGCGCCCGCACCCGGCCGCCGGCAGCAGCGACAGCTTCCGCGGCCGCACCTCGGCGGTGTGCTCGCCGATCAGCTCCACGATCATCTTCGCGAACCGCGGATCGTCCCCGGCCGTGCCGGCCCGGCGGAAACCCATGCCGAGCTCGGCGGCCTTCTCCGCGGCCTCGTTGTCCAGGTCCCAGACGACCTCCAGGTGGTCCGAGACGAACCCGATCGGGCTGACCACCACCGAGCCGACGCCCTTGGCGTGCAGCTCCTCGATGTGGTCGACCACGTCCGGCTCCAGCCACGGCACGTGCGCCGGACCGGAGCGGGACTGCCAGACCACGTCGTAGCCGTCCACCCCGAGCTCGGCGGCCACCAGCCGCGCCGCCTCGTGCACCTGGCGCGAGTACCAGGCCGGCCGCCCGTCCGGGCCGGGCCGGTCGTCGGCGCGCTGCGGGATCGAGTGCGCGGTGAACACCAGCCGCGCCTCCGGGTCGCCGAGGTCGGCCTGCGCGCGGCGCACCGCGTCGGCGTTGGCCTCCACGAACAGCGGGTGGTCGAAGAACTGGCGCAGCTTGACCAGGTTCGGCGCCCGCTCCCCCACCGCCTGCCGGGCCCGGGCGATGTCCTCGTGGTACTGGGTGCAACCCGAGTAGCCGCCCCAGGCCGAGGTGGCGAACACCAGCGCCTCGCCCACGCCGTCGTCGGCCATGCGCGCGACGGTGTCCTCGACCATCGGGTGCCAGTTGCGGTTGCCCCAGTAGATCGGCAACTCGCGGCCCTGCTCGCGGAGCTCGGCCTCCAGCGCGGCGATGATCTCCCGGTTCAGCCGGTTGATCGGCGAGACCCCGCCGAAGTGGTGGTAGTGCTCGGCGACCTCGTCGAGCCGTTCCGGGGGCACGTCGCGGCCTCGGGTCACGTTCTCCAGGAACGGGCGGACCTCTTCGGGCCCCTCCGGCCCGCCGAACGACAGGAACAGCAGCGCATCAAAGCTCACCCGTCCATGATGGCGCGGGCCGGTGCGCTGCGCTCAAGCGGGTGGGGCGTGCGTGGATCTTGTCACGCACGCCCCCGTCGCAGCTCACGCGCCCAGCGCGTGGAACCCGCCGTCGGCCATGATCATGGAGCCGGTGGTGGTCGGCAGCCAGTCCGACAGGGCCGCGCAGATGGTGCGCGCGACCGGCTCCGGGTCGGTCATGTCCCAGCCCAGCGGCGCCCGCTCGCCCCAGGTCTCCTCCAGCTGCGAGAAGCCCGGGATGGACTTGGCGGCCATGGTGCGCACCGGGCCCGCCGAGACCAGGTTGACCCGCACGCCCTTCGGGCCGAGCTCGCGGGCCAGGTAGCGGTTGGTCGACTCCAGCGCCGCCTTGGCCACGCCCATCCAGTCGTAGGCCGGCCACGCCACGCGCGCGTCGAAGTCCATGCCGACGATCGACGAGCCCGCCGACAGCAGCGGCAGCGCCGACTTCGCCAGCGACTTCAGCGAGTACGCCGAGATCTCCACGGCGGTGGAGACGTCCTCCCACGGCGCCTCCAGGAACTCCGCGCCCAGGCAGGAGGCCGGGGCGTAGGCGATCGAGTGCAGCACCCCGTCCAGGCCCGGCACGTGCTCGCGCACCCGGTCGGCCAGCGTGTCCAGGTGCTCGGCGTTGGTGACGTCCAGCTCCAGCACCGGCGCCGGCTTCGGCAGCCGCCCGGCGATGCGCTCGACCAGGCTCAACCGGCCGAACCCGGTGAGCACCACCTCGGCGCCCTGCTCCTGGGCGGCGCGGGCCGCGTGGAACGCGATCGAGGCGTCGGTGATCACGCCGGTGATCAGGATGCGCTTGCCTTCGAGCAGTCCGCTCACGTGCTTCCTCCGCAGAATTCGAGTGGGTGGCCGGCGAGCCCGGCCGGATGACGAAGAGCCGGGATCGCGGTCAGTGGCCCATGCCGAGGCCGCCGTCGACCGGGATGACCGCGCCGGTGATGTAGGCCGCCGCGTCCGAGGACAGCCACTGCACCGCCCCGGCGACCTCCTCGGCGGCGGCGAACCGGCCCAGCGGGACCTGCGCGAGGATCTCCTCCTTGCGCTCCTCGGGCAGCTCCTCGGTCATGTCCGTGGTCACGAAGCCCGGCGCCACCACGTTCGCGGTGATCGACCGGGAGCCGAGCTCGCGGGCGATGGACCGGGCGAAGCCGACCAGGCCCGCCTTGCTGGCCGCGTAGTTGGCCTGCCCGGCACCGCCGCTGAGCCCCACGACCGAGGACACGAAGACCATCCGCCCGCGCCGCAGCCGCAGCATGCTGCTCGCGGCCCGCTTGGCCACCCGGTAGGAGCCGGCGAGGTTGGCGTCCACGACCCGGCTGAACTGCTCCTCGCCCATCCGCAGCAGCAGCCCGTCGTCGGTGATCCCGGCGTTGGCGACCAGCACCTCGACCTTGCCCTGCGCGGCCTCGACCTCGTCGAAGGCGGCCGCGACCTGGTCGGCGTCGGTCACGTCGCACTGCACGCCGCGCAGACCCTCCGGCGCGCCCGATCCGCGGTGGGTGACCGCCACCTCGTCGCCCGCGGCCTGGAACGCCCGGGCGATCGCCAGCCCGATGCCGCGGTTTCCTCCGGTCACCAGAACGGACCGTCCCACTGTGGATCTCCTCCCGACACACCTCGGATGGCGGCACCGAACGCCGCGGGTGCTCGCCTCAACAGCCGCGACATTATCGGTTCACCTCGCAGGCCCCTCCATCCACTCCGCACAGAAATCGACCTCGCGCGTAGTGCCGCGCCGACAGATCAGGGCCGCGGAATGATCTCGGAGGCCCTACCGTGCAGAGGGATCCCGAACGCACCGAACCTGCCAGGAGCCGCCGCGATGACCGCGATCTCGACCAGGTCGACCACCACCCCGCACCGCGAACCGGACTTCGCCGCGCAGCTGCGCGCCGCGATCGACGGCCGGGCGCGGTTCGACCCCGGCACCCGCGCGCTGTACTCCACCGACGCGTCGAACTACCGGCGCGTGCCGGTGGGCGTGGTGTTCCCGCGGCACGCCGCGGACGTGGCCGCGACGCTGGCGATCGCCCGCGAGCACCGGGTGCCGATCACCACCCGCGGGGCGGGCACCAGCATCGCCGGCAACGCCTGCGGCGACGGGCTGGTGCTGGACTTCGCCAAGCACATGAACCGGATCCTCGAGATCGACCCGGAGTCGCGGACCGCGCGGGTGGAGCCGGGCGTGGTGCTCGACCAGCTGCAGGCCGCGGTGAAACCGCACGGGCTGGCGTTCGGGCCGGACCCGTCGACGCACAGCCGCTGCACGCTCGGCGGGATGATCGGCAACAACTCCTGCGGCACGCACTCGGTGGCCTGGGGCAAGACGGTCGACAACGTGCGGTCGCTGGACGTGCTGCTGTCCGACGGCACGCGGGTCGAGCTCGGCGCCACCTCGGAGTCCGAACTCGACGCGCTGTGCGAGCGGGGCGACCGGGTCGGGCAGCTGCACCAGCGGCTGCGGCAGCTGCGCGACGACACCGCCGAGCTGGTGCGCGGCTCGTTCCCGAACCTGACCCGGCGGGTGTCCGGCTACAACCTCGACCAGCTGCTGCCGGAGAACGGGTTCCACCTGGCCCGCGCACTGGTCGGCACCGAGGGCGGCTGCGGGATCGTGCTCGGCGCGACCGTGGAGCTGGCCGAGGTGCCGGCGGCGCGGGCGATGATCGTGCTCGGGTTCGCCGACAGCTACGCCGCCGCCGACGAGGTCACCCGGCTGCGGGGGCTCGACGCGCTGGCCATCGAAGGCCTCAGCTCCGAGCTCGTCGACGTCGTGCGCGCCCGCAACCCCGAATCGCCCGCGCTGCGGCTGCTGCCCGGCGGGCGCAGCTGGCTGCTGGTCGAAGTCGGCGGCTCGGACGCCGACCAGGCCGCGGCCGCCGCCGAGAAGGTCCGCGCGGCCATGGGCGGCAAGGCCGAATCCGTCGTGCACACCGACCCGGCCCGGATGGGCGCGCTGTGGAAGATCCGCGAGGAGGGCTCGGGCTACTCCACCCGCATGTCCGACGGCTCCGAGCGCTGGTCCGGGTGGGAGGACGCCGCCGTCCCGCCCGAGCAGCTCGGCGCCTACCTGCGGGAGTTCGACCGGATGCTGGAGCGGCACGGCCGCAAGGGCGTCACCTACGGCCACTACGGCGACGGCTGCATCCACGTGCGCGTCGACTTCGACCTGCGCAGCGGCGGCGGCGCGGCGAACTACCGGCGGTTCATGGAAGACGCCGCCGACCTCGTCGTCGCCCACGGCGGGTCGGTCTCCGGCGAGCACGGCGACGGGCAGGCCCGCTCCGAGCTGCTGGCGCGGATGTACCCGCCCGAGGTGATCACCGCGTTCGAGCGGTTCAAGTTCGCCTTCGACCCCGACGACCTGCTCAACCCCGGCCAGATCGTGCGGCCCCGCCCGCTGGACTCGGACCTGCGGCTGCTGGTGGCCCCGCCGACCATCCCCACCCGCACCGAGATGGCGCTGCACGCCGACGACGGCGACCTCGCCCCGGCCTCGCGGCGGTGCGTCGGGATGGGCAAGTGCCTCAACAGCTCCGGCGGGGTGATGTGCCCGAGCTACCGGGCCACCAAGGACGAGCAGCACTCCACCCGCGGACGCGCGCACCTGCTGTTCGAGATGCTCAACGGCTCGCTGCTCAAGGGCGGGTGGCGCAACCCCGAGGTCCGCGAGGCGCTGGACCTGTGCCTGTCCTGCAAGGGCTGCAAGACCGACTGCCCGGTGGGCGTGGACATGGCCACCTACAAGGCCGAGTTCCTGCACCACCACTACCGCGGGCGGCCGCGCCCGGCGGCGCACTACTCGATGGGTTTCCTGCCGCTGTGGCTGTCGCTGGCCCGGCACACCCCGCAGCTGGCCAACAAGGTGCTCACCGGCCCGCTGGCGCCGCTGGTCAAGCGCCTCGGCGGGATCGCCCCGGAGCGCGAGATGCCCGCGCTGGCCGGGCGGACGTTGAGCGCGTGGTGGCGCGGCCGCGACAACGCCACCGGCGGCGAGCGGGTGCTGCTGTTCCCGGACACCTTCACCAACCACTTCGACCCGCACATCGGGCGCGACGCGGTGCTGGCCCTGGAGCGGCTCGGGCACGCGGTGCGGCTACCGCACCGGCCGGTGTGCTGCGGGCTGACCTGGGCCTCCACCGGGCAGCTCGACATCGCGCGGCGGGTGGTGCGCCGGACCGCGCGCGTGCTGCGCCCGGCGGTGCAGGCCGGGGCGCCGGTGATCGGGCTGGAGCCGAGCTGCACCGCGTTCCTGCGCAACGACGCGCTCGAACTCGCCCCCGACGACCCGGACGTGCAGGCCCTGGCCACTGCCACCCGCACCTTCGCCGAACACGTCGAACCCACCCGGGATCACTGGCAGCGCAGCGGGCACGGCAAGGCGCTGGTGCAGCGGCACTGCCACCAGTACGCCGAGCTCGGCTTCGACGCCGACCGCTCGGCGCTGGCGGCCACCGGCACCGATGCGCAGGTGCTCGACGCCGGGTGCTGCGGCCTGGCCGGCAACTTCGGGTTCGAGCGCGGGCACTACGAGGTGTCGATGGACTGCGCCGAGCAGGCCCTGCTGCCCGCGGTGCGCGAGGCCGCGCCGGGCACCGAGGTCGTCGCCGACGGGTTCAGCTGCCGCCTGCAGATCCGGCAGGCCACCGACACCGAGCCGGTGCACCTGGCCACCCTGGTCCGCCGCGCCCTGGAAGCCGGCTGACAACCCGCGGCGGGCCGGGGAACTCTCCCCGGCCCGCCGCGCATCCACGGAGTCCTTCAGATCCCGCCCTCGGTGGGTTCCGCGACCGCGGCGTGCACCACCCCGCTGATCTCGGTGATCTCGTCGACCAGCGGCTGCACCGGCTGCTTGCCCTGCAGCCGCAGCGCCACGACCGCGGTCCGCTGGTCCCCCGCGTCGCGGTCCTCGCTCTCGACCTGCATGTCGGCGACCTTCCAGCCGCGGCTGGTGCACAGCGCCAACACCCCGCGCAGCACCCCGTGCCCGTCGAGGTAGCCGACCCGCACCACCTGCGGCTCCCGCAGCGAACTGCGCAGCAGCCGCAGCAGCGGCGGATACCCGACCGCGACGAGGAAGTGGATCGCGGTCGTGGCCGCGGCCAGCACCACCAGCCCACCGCCGCAGGCCATCCCGATCGCCGCGACCAGCCACACCGTCGCCGCCGTGGTCAGCCCGCGCACCACGTCCCGCCGCACGAAGATCAACCCGCCGCCGATGAACCCGATGCCGGAGACGATCTGCGCGGCCACCCGCGACGGGTCCAGCGACACGCGGTCCAGCGCCAGCATGTCCCCGAAGCCGTACTTCGACACGAGCATGAACAGCGCCGCGCCCACCCCGACCAGGGTGTGCGTGCGCAGCCCGGCGCTCTTGGCGCGCAGCTCCCGCTCGAACCCGACCAGGCTGGACAGCAGCAACGCCGCGGCGAGCTCGACCAGCAGCGGCACTTCCCGGAACCCGGTGATCACTGCATCGGCCATTCGACGAACGTAGCTCAGCCGCGACGGTCCCGGCAGCAGTGAGATCGGCTACCTGCGGTTTCCGCCCAGATCCCGCTGCCACCACGCCACATCGCGCCACTCGCCGTGCTTGAACCCGACCCGCCGCAGCGTGCCGACGTGCTCGAACCCCAGCGCCGCGTGCAACCCCTCGCTGGCCTCGTTCGGCAGCGCCAGGGCCGCCACCGCGGTGCGGAACCCCTGCCGCGCCAACCGCGCGAACAGCTCCTCGTACAGCGCCCGGCCCGCACCGGTGCGCCGCCGCCCCTGCTCCAGGTACACGCTGACCTCGCAGGTCCACTGGTAGGCGGGGCGCTGCTTGAACGGCCCGGCGGAGGCGTAGCCGACCACCCGCCCGGCGAGCTCGGCGACCAGCCACACGTGCGCTCCCGCGATCCGCGCGGCCATCTCCTCCGGCGTCGGCGGCTCCAGCTCGAAGCTGATCGCCGTCGAGGTCACGTACGGCGCGTAGATCTCCGCGCACCGTCCGGCATCCGCCGCCGAGGCGGTGCGGACGGCCGGCTCACCGCTCACCGCGGCCGGCGCGCCAGGTACACCAGAGCCGGCGGCACGTTCCGCCACACCGTCCGGCTCACCACGGTCTCGTCGAAGTGCGCCCGCAGGTCGGCGTGCTGCCGCCGCGCCGGGGCCGCCCACCTGGTCCAGGTGTAGGCGAACTGCGTGAACGCGCCCTCCGGCGTGAGCGACTCGGCCACCAGCCGGATCAGCGGCACCCCGTCCTGCGGCGCGTGCGCGGCCCACGGCAGCCCGCTGACCACCACGTCGGCCCGCACTCCCCGATCGGCCAGCAGCTTCGGCAGCTCGCGGGCGTCGGCGCGCACGACCTCCACCGCCGGGAACCGCCGCCCCAGCGACTCGGCCCACCGCTCGTTGAGCTCCACCGCCAGGTGCGTGCCGCGGCCGCCCAGCCGCCGCTGGATCGCCTCGGTGAACGCGCCCGTGCCCGGCCCCAGCTCGACCACCACCGGATCACCGGTGCTCGGCACCGGCGCGACCATGTCCCGGGCCAGGTGCTGCGAGCTCGGGCCCACCGCGGCCGTCGTCGTCGGGGACTTCACGAACTCGCGCAGGAACTCCACCGCGCCGGCGGCACCGCTCACGTCCACTCCCGTGCTCGGACCGGGGTCGGCCCCGATCTGGCGTCCACACCCGACCGCCGCGGTGTCCACATCGGAGGGTCAGGGCAGCCGGCGCCCGAACAGCAGCGCCAGCACCGCCGCGACGATCGCGGTGAGCGTACCCAGCACCAACCACGGCTTGCTGGCGTCTGTGTGCTTGATCTCGTAGCCGATCTGCTCGCCCAGCGTCGCGTACACCCGGCGCAGCTGCTCGGCGCTGGCGGCCTTGTGGAACTCCCCGCCGGACAGCGACGCGATCTCCTGCATCGCCTCGTCGTCGACGTCCACCGGCTGCGGCTGGCCCTCGATGTCGATCGTGCCGTGCTCGGTGCCGAACGAGATCGTGGTGATCGGGATGCGCGCCTTCTTCGCCTCCCCGGCCTTCGTGTAGGCCCCGCGCGGCGCGTCCAGGTCCCGCGGGATCGTCTGCCCGCCGTCGGCCATGAGCACGATCCGCGCCGGCGGCGCCCCGCCCGGGCCGCCGACCATCTTGCCGAACGAGTCGATCGCCGACATCGAGGCGTTGATCCCGTCGCCGGTCGCGGTCGCCTCCGACAGCGTCAGGTTGTCGATCGCCTGCTTGACCGCGGTGCGATCAGTCGTGGGCATCACCATCACCGTCGCGGTCCCGGCGAACGAGACCAGGCCGAGGTTGATGCCCGGGGTGAGCTTGTCCGCGAACTCCTTGGCCGCGACCTTGGCCGCCTCCAGCCGCGTCGGCTCGACGTCCTTGGCCATCATCGACAGCGACACGTCCACGGTGAGCATCACCGTCGCCCGGTTGCGCGGGATGCGCTGCTCGGCGGTCGGCCCGGCCAGCGCGATCGTCAGCACCAGCAGCGCCACCGCCAGCAGCGCCGGCGGGGCGTGCTTGAACCAGCCCTGCCGCTTCGGCGCCACCCGGTCCAGCAGCTCCAGGTTGGCGAACCGCAGCGACTCCGACCGCGCCCTGCGCTGCGCCCACACGTACCCGGCCACCAGCGCGGCCAGCACCACCAGCAGCAGGAACCACCACGGCGAGGCGAAACCCGACAAGCTCAACATCACGCCGCTCCCCCGCCGGACCATCCGCGCTTGCGCGCCATCACGAACCGCACCACGTCGGCGATCCAGTCCGAATCCGTCCGCAGCACCAGGTGCGCGCAGCCGGCCCGGCGCAGCGCCGCGGCCACCTCCTCGCGGTGCGCGGCCGCGGCGGCGGCGAACTCCTTGCGCAGCACCGGAGTCGTGCGCACCTCCCGCCGCTTGCCCGTCTCCGGGTCCGACAGCAGCACCGTGCCCACGTCCGGCAGCTCCACATCGCGCGGGTCCAGCACTTCCACCGCCAGCAGCGCGTGCCGCGCGCCCAGCCCGCGCAGCGCCCGCTGCCAGCTCAGATCACCCACGAAGTCCGAGATCACCACGGCCAGCCCGCGCCGCCGCGGCGGGCGCCGCAGCGACTCCAGCAGCCGGGGCAGATCACCGCGGGTGCCGTGCTCGGCCCGCGGGGTCTCGGCGACCTTCTTCAGCAGCGCCCGCGAGTGCGCCAGCCCGCCGCGCGCCGGCAGCCGCACCAGGCCCTCGCCGTTGTCCAGCACCGCCCCGATCCGGTTCCCGCCACCACGGGTGAGGTGGGTGATCGCGGCCAGCGCGGCCACCGCCAGCTCCCGCTTGTCGCAGGCGGCGGTGCCGAAGTCCAGGCTCGGCGACAGGTCCAGCGCCGCCCAGGTCTCCAACTCCCGGTCGGCCACGGTCTGCCGGATGTGCGGCTCGGCCATGCGCGCGGTGACCGCCCAGTCCATCCGGCGCACGTCGTCGCCGGGCTGGTAGACCCGCGCCTCCCCCGGCTCCGTGCCCGGTCCCGGCACCAGGCCGAGGTGGTTGCCCTGCAGCAGCCCGTCGAGCCGGCTGCGCACGGTCAGCTCCAGCGAGCGCAGCGCGGACTCCATCCGCGGACCGTCCAGCGCCGGCGGCGCCCACGACGGGCGGGCCGCGCCGTCCTGCTCGGTCATCGCGTCCTGCTCCGGCGAGATCACGGGTGCTGCGGCGAGGCGGCCGGCGCCTGGCCGTAGCCGGCCTGCGGCGGCGGGACCTGCCCCTGCTGCGGGGGCTGGCCGCCGGAGCGGGCCGCGACCTGCGGCAGCGGCACCGTCTGCAGCACGCGGTTGATGATGTGGTCGACCGGCACCCCGTCGGCCAGGGCGTCGTAGGACAGCACCAGCCGGTGCCGGAACACGTCCGGCACCACGTCGACTACGTCCTGCGGCAGCACGTAGTCGCGCCCGCGCACCAGCGCCAGCGCCCGCGCGGCCGAGACCACGCCGAGGCTGGCCCGCGGCGAGGCGCCGTAGGAGACCCAGCCGGCGATGTCGGTGAGCCCGTGCTCGTTCGGCTGCCGCGTCGCGACCACCAGCCGCACCACGTAGTCCACCAGCGCGTGGTGCACGAACACCTGCGCGGCGACCTCCTGCAGCCGGGTCAGCTCGGCGGGGTCCAGCACCGGGTTCGGCTCCGGCGAGGCCACGCCCATCCGGTAGACGATCTCCCGCTCCTCCTCGGCGGAGGGGTATTCGACCTGCAGCTTGAACAGGAAGCGGTCGCGCTGGGCCTCGGGCAGTGGGTAGACGCCCTCGTTCTCGATGGGGTTCTGGGTGGCCAGCACCAGGAACGGCGCGGGCATCGGGAAGCTCTGCCCGCCGATGGACACGTGCCGCTCGGCCATGACCTCCAGCAGCGCCGACTGCACCTTGGCGGGCGCGCGGTTGATCTCGTCGGCGAGCACGAAGTTCGCCAGCACCGGGCCGAGCTCGACGTCGAACTGCTCGCTGCCCTGCCGGTAGATCCGGGTGCCGAGGATGTCGGCGGGCACCAGGTCGGGGGTGAACTGCAGCCGGGCGAAGGAGCCGCCGACGACGTTCGCGAAGGTCTCCACGGCGAGTGTCTTGGCCACGCCGGGCACGCCCTCGAGCAGGATGTGGCCCTTGGCCAGCAGCCCGACCAGCACCCGCTCGACGAGCCGGTCCTGGCCGACGATGATCCGCTTGACCTCGAAGACGGTGCGCTCCAGCAGCTGCGCGTCCCGGGCCGGGGTGTTCGCCTGCTCCGCGGGCGCTGCGCCGCCGTTCGCGCCGCCCTGGCTCCCGCCGCCCTCGCCGGCCTCGGTCACTTCGACACCTTCCGTTCGCCTTCGCCTGGCCCGGGTCGCCGCCGCGCCACCGGTCGCCTCCGCTGCGCTGCCCGCGCCGAGGCCGGTTCCACGGGGGCCGATCTTGGCACGCTCCCGCGGTGTTCGCGCGAGGGGGCACCGGGCCCGGGCCTGCTAGTCAACCCGCTCGGCGGTATGAGCTTTGTGAAGCTCGCCGCCGCTCCTTGCTTCGTTCTACCGCAGCGCGGGGGCGCAGGTCTGCGGATCAGGGTTAATTTCACTCAACTCTGAAACCATCGTGACAAGGAAATTGCTCGTGCGAGCTTGTCCGCAGGACATTTCCGATCACGGGTTCAGCGCAGTCCGCGCAGGTCCTCCGGGGTGTCCACATCGGCGGTCTCATCACCGACCGCAGGCACCAGCACCGGATCGAGATGGCCGAACAACGCGCGCATCGGCCGGTTCTCCGTCTGCTCGGGCATGTGCGCGCGCAGCACCTCGGTGCGCCACACGCCCTGCAGCCACTGCGCGCGGCCG
>Ga0164243_10013646_pt1 | contig 11405 bp, 6 predicted proteins | sample OricompcompostOP_FD_108781 | JGI IMG/M metagenome (GOLD analysis project Ga0164243, IMG submission 108781) | Organic Plus compost microbial communities from Emeryville, California, USA - Original compost - Organic plus compost (OP) | ecosystem: Engineered > Solid waste > Mixed feedstock >... | reverse complement strand
TTTATAAAACAAATCTGTTTTGCTTATCACGTAAGATTTTTTAATGTTATCTAGTGGAAAAGTAATAAAAAATCTATTATCTCCGTTATCACCTGCCCAGATAACAACTTCATGAACAATGAACTCAATGTCCTCTATTTCTTCTTCATCAATTTTCTTATCTGCATAAGATAAAGTGATATGAGGTTTAAATTCCTTGTGAATTTTAGAAAATTCGATACCTTCTTTGTCATAAGCTTTCTTTAGCTTATCGTTGATTTCATGGAGTTCATCTGATTCAACCTTCGCAAAAACAGGAACGCCGTTGTCTCCGCCAGGAAAGCAACTTATTTTCTTAGTTTTAACTTTGAATGGCTTAAAATTCTTCAATGTTTCGAATGTGACTTCCAAAGTCTTTGCAGCTTCAGAAACTGGCCATTCGTCACCAAACATAGCAATGGTGATATGATACTCGCTGTCAGGCACTTTTTCGCCATCAACTTCAATCTTTTTCAAAAGTCTACCGACTTCGTGAGGTACTTTAATTCCGATAAACGCCATTATAAACCGCCTATTATATAAATGTTCAAATATTAAGATATGATTATTTTATTATCATTGTATGGCTGAAAAATGGTCCCTTGAAGAAGTAAAGAAGCTCCCGTTTCCTTTTTTGAACCGTATTCTTAACAAGTTAAGAGAATATCTTAAAAAAGATGAAATTGTTCAGAATATGTTCAAAGAATATGGGGCAGATATTAATGAAATTGATTTCATTCCAATGAAATTTGGTGAAATTGACGTTTCAGCTAAGACAGATCATGGAATTATCATTTACAATTATCAACTTTTGACCGATGGAGACTTTTTTAAAGATTTTTCCTACGGTGTTCATGAGATTACGCACTATCTTCAACAGACTTGCGGCAAAAAAGCTACGCAAAGTTCCGATGATGGCAGCTATTTGGATAATCCATACGAACAAGAAGGCTTCAAAAACCAAATTGAGTATATTTCTAAAGAGTTTGGTGAAGGTGAAGCAGACAAATATGTAGAAAATCTTCTTGATCATCATGATGTAGACTCTAAATCTGAAAGAAAAGAGAAAAAGGAAGAGTTGATGTCTCAGGTATAATATATTTCTACTTCCCCTATAGTATACCCCATCAATTTGTCGAGATCTAGTTCCGGAAAAAGCTAATAAATTAGAATATTACTATGGTTTACTATATCTCAAGGATTAACGAAGGACTAATCTTAGCCTCTTCCACAGGGGATGGTTATACGATTAACCTCAAATGGTCGACAGCTTACCCTTCCGCTAATTCTAACAAAATTGCCTACCATATCTACATGTCTACAGAGGAAGATAATGTATTCAAAGAGGGTGTCAAATTTGTTTCAATTGACGGCTCCACGAGCGTCGATATTTTTGATCTAACTCCTGGGCAATTGTACCATTTTGCTGTTCGTGCGGTCGAATACAACCCAAATATCGTAGACCCAACTATTTTACCAGAAACTTTTAATGGATTAAGAGTTTATCCTCAATCTTTATTGTTTAGTGATATTACTGCAACTGATGAAGTCATTCCGTTAATCGATGTTGAAACTTTTCCACCTTATGGTATCGTTAAAATTGGTGGAGAACTAATCAATTACTTATCAGTTGATTCTTTTAACAGCAGTTTAGTTTTAACCAATTTTGCGTTACAAAGAGGTTTCTTAAATTCAATTGCTGAACTTCATACAACAGAAGGGTGGGATGGCTATCATATGTATAGTCCATTTGTTACATTCATTCTTGGTAGAGAAGAGCAAAACACCAAAATTTTCCCTTGTCAAAGTAGATTTGAGCAAGGAACTTATGCATTTACCATTCCAGATGGTTATCACCAAGTAATGAAAGACCTATTTACTAGTGATATGACTTCTACAGAAGCAGCTAATGCAGATTTTCCTTCATATGATTATTCTGGATATCATAGAACCGATCCAGTTTTATTGTTAACTGGAGATTGTGTTGGTAGCTACATCGGTGGCGAGCAAGGCTGCATCGACGGTTACGGAAATGTCAATATGATCAGGGGCATGTCGCTACAAGATCAAAATACCCAAAGACAAGAACAATTACTTACATTAACTGGAAGAAAGGCTGTTCTTATCAAGAGGATGCGTACTGGAATTACTTGTGATTGCTATTTACCATCTAGTGAATTCGCTGATGATAGATGTCCAAAGTGCCATGGAACCAAATTTGTCATTGGTTATGAACAATACTTTAATCCAAAGAGTTCTGATGGAAGAATTCTTCTTAGAGTTGGTCCAGCAGATGAAGATGTTAAAGTTTATGAAGGTGGTTGGGAATCCGAGATGATGTTGGATGCCTGGACTCTAGTAATTCCAATTATTAAGGATAGAGATGTTATTGTTTTATTTGATCAAGATGATAATGAGGAGTATCGTTACGAAGTATTATCTGCCGGAAGAAACAATACAATAGTTGGAGAGTTTGGTGGTCAAAAACTAAGACTTCAAAGAATTAGAAAGACTGATCCAATCTATCAAGTCAGAATCTTTAGAAATACCGCGATGTTCCCAGTTCAACTTCAAACTACACTTGGAAGTACGACAAATATCCCACCACACTCACATTCAATTGTAGTTAGTGAAAAGATTAGTGCACTTTATCAGATTAATCAAACAACGGGAATTGCTTTCGGTCATACGCACCAAATAGTCAACGGTGTAGTAATGCCGGTTCTTGGACATACACATGATATCATTTTGTAAGTTAATAAATAGGCATAGAGGAGAGGAAAATAATGCCACAACAGCCTAATTATAATCGTGGAACCGGCAGATTAACTACCGATAGATTCGATTTCGAAAAACATATTAATGGAACAGATGAACGCCATGACGGTTATGATATCGACATGGTTCCGCCTATTTCCATTGGTGGAAATCCTTATTCTAACGTTAGAAGTGCTATTGATGCATTAAATGCTATCATTGCTCCAGCTACTATTCAAGATGCAACAAATACTGTTAAAGGTATCCTAAGATTAGCTGGAGATTTTGGCGGTACAGCAACTACTCCAAGAGTAACTGGTCTTCAAGCAAGACCTGTTAGCGCTTTAGCGCCAACCGATGGTCAAGTTTTAACTTGGAATAATACTTTATCGATTTGGGAACCTCAAACCTCAGCAAATGCATTCGTAGCTGCTGGAGATTTATCAGGAACTACTGTTAGCCAAAACGTAGTTGCTATTAGTGGTAATGCTGGAACTGGTGTTATTCGTTGCGCTACATTATCTTATTCTAGCACAGTTGCAAGCCCCATACTTACACAAGCTAATACGGCACTTAACCCTGGAAATAGTTTAACCATTAGAGCACAAGGTACAACTGGTACAAACATGGCTGGAGGTACTTTAATTCTTAGTGGTGGTGCTAAGAATGGTTCAGGTCTTAAAGGCGGAGTTCAATTAAGAATGGATGGTTCAAATGATACCGTTCTTCAATTAGTTGAACCAATTTCAGGACAAAGAGTTTTTGGTCTATTTAAAAATGGCGCTATAACATCCACTGACATGCCAGCAAATACTGGAGATATGGTTGCTTATATTGCAAATACATCAACTCCACCAACTTCAGGCAATCCATCTAATGGTGTTATCATGTTTGCTGAAGGTGGTGTACTAAAAGTTAAGCAACCTGATGGTGTCTTAATTCAAGTTGGGTCTATTCCTAACCCAAGCATTTGGGGACCAACTGGCGCTCAAACTTATTCACGACAATTTACTTTAACAACAAATAACGCATCTCCAACTAATCAAATTGTATTTAACTTACCAGATAATGCAAGTACTAAATTAGATGTTCTTGTTGTGGCAAGAAATACCGGTGCAGCACAATCTGCTCAATTCAATTTGACAATGGGTTATGTAAGATCCGGTGGATCTCCACAACCAATTGGTGGTGTAACTAGTTCAGATCCAAGATCAACTTCTGGTGCAGGTAGCTGGCAAGCAACAATTACTTCAGTTAGCAATGATGCGGTTGTTACAGTTACTGGGGAAGCAGGTAAAACAATTAACTGGTTTATCATTATACAAGCAATGGTAATTTCCTAATGGATGAAGGAGTAAGATATGCCAATAGGTAGAGGAATAATGATTAAACAGAGGTTTACGGTTTTCCAAACCACAACCACTATTACTTCTAAAGTCCCCTCAACCTTCTCCGTCTGTAACCAGACAGTAACTTATAACGTTTCGGTTACACCAAGCTTCGTACCGAACGGCGGCACCGTACAACTAATTGATACGTTTGATAACACAGTCCTAGCAACTGGTACGTTGGCTAGCGGAACTACCTCCATCCAATATGCCTTTCCCGTCGATATTGAGCCGTATCAAATTGCAGCTAGATATGTAGGGGTAAATGGTAATCCAGATGGATATTCATCTAGTCAATCAGCAACAGATGTTCAAATAGTTAATCCAGATGGTTATTTAACTGTAACAATTGGAAGTATTCCATCAACAGTTTGTTTTGGAAATGATTATTCAATTACAGCAACAGTAACTTCTGCGATTAGTGCGAACAATCCAATCAATGATGGTTATGTAAGATTCGTTGGTGAGGATACTGATGGCTACCAATTCATAATTGATGGATATTGCTTAGTTTCTGGTGGAGTAGCAACTGGAGTAGTTGATGGATATGATGGGTATACAATGGTTTGGCCAGATGTACCAAGACCAGTAGTATTCCCAGTAACTGCCGAATATTATCCAACTACACTATGTTTTGCTCCAGCCGTTTCAGATCCTTTCGATGTTACAGTTCAGGGATACCCGACAACAACGGTAATAAATTATGTGGACCCAGAACCGTTCTCGCAAACGGAAGGGGGAAATGTAACAATTACGGCAACGGTCACATCTGGACAGGCTGGAACTATCGATGGTTATGTCTTATTCGAAGCTTCAGAGGGACCTGTTACACTAGGAACAGGATTGCTAACAGCCGGAGTAGCGACAATAACTCCTCTAAAATCAGCATTTGCAGTTGGGGCACAACTTGTCACAGCTAAATTCTTCGGTGATTTTGCATCTGGTGATTGCTTTGAACCAAGTTCAGACGGTTATGCAATTCTAGTAAACGCTTAATTTAACAAAGATTTTGTTAAAGGCGTATAAAATACTAATATATTAATTTTCCAGTATACTGTAAGGAGAAATACTATGGATGCAGTCTTTTACGCAATTTTCAGTTGGCAATTTTTACTTCTATGTATCGGTATCGCAGCAATGACTTTCGTTGTTAGAAAGATTGTTGAATATTTCGTTCTAGACAATCCAAAGCTACCAGGAAGCAGAGTTTCTAAGCTTTGGAGAGAATTACTTTTACCAATTGGACCTGTTGTTGGTGGAGCATTAGTTGGATTAGTTTCATCTAATTATCCATATCCAGAAGGAATTTCTGCTGCTAGCGGAAGAGTTATTTTCGGATTAGTAGCTGGATTTTTATCAGGTTTGGTATATAGAGTAATAGCCGGAATGTTAAAGAAGTCCATTCAATCAGCCACTGGAGCAATTGGTGGTGATTCAAGCGGTAACCTTGGTCAATAATATTTAAATTTTGGTGAGATATGAGTAAATTTCCTTCTCAGCTAGATGACGACGTAACTTTACCTCCAGTCAATGATAATATTGATGATGTTGGAGCTGAAGCAATCAACGCTTGTCGCGATGCCTTATTCGCGATTGAAAGCGAAATCGGTATTGGAGCATCTGGCTCAGCAGGCTCTATTGCTGCAAGATTAGGAGTAAGTTTAGACCCAGCAGGTAACATCAAACCATCCGCAATTGCGTCAATGGGTCTTGTTACTTTGCCAATCTATAATTATCACATTGCAGATAATGCTCAAATCACCGAATCTAAATTAAAACTAGATTTTAGAACACAAGATCTTTATAATTACATCAGAGATTTTGGCAGAGATGTTAATCAAGCAATTGGTTGGATTGATACTACTGGTGTTAAACTAGATCCGCATCTTTATGGCGCTCTTTATAGACATGAACTTTCCAATATTGACGTTAGTAGCAATACTAGTCTTTATTTAAGAAATAAGTTTAATACTTTAAGAGATAATACAAACGCTTATACTTTAATTAAAGATATTAATGATGATTTAGTTCAACATCAAAAGGCTGATGGTTCATTAGTAACTAACCAAAATGTAACTACATTTAATGGTAGCGTTTATCCATCTAACTACGCTCACTTGGCAGATGGTATCTTCTTAAATACAAGTAGATTCTCCACTATTCCTCAAACTGCTCAATCTATTCAAGATTTTGCTGAATATATTGATAGCGCATCCATTTTCTTGTATGGAACCAGAATTCAGAACCTTTATGCAAATGGTATCTCAAGAATTTCTCGTTCTTCTGCGTTGAGTGCCGATGGATATGGACAACCAATTATCCCACCAACCACTGCAATTACCTATCTTCTAAATAACGGTTCAAGCAGCACTCCAGTTGATAACGTTGATACTGGAGATGACATCATTGAGTTTAAACCATCTGATGATGTTGTTGATAATAACTTGTTCGACTCTCAATTCGCATTAATTAGACCGGGTGATATTGTTAGAGTCAATTATGGTGGAATCGAAGTTCCATTCGTTATTAGAGAAAAGAAATATATTCAAGGCGGTGGAGTTAAGAAGTTTATTGTTAGAATTAATGGAAAGAACCTATTCTACAGAACAAATGCTTCTGTCAGAGTTGATAAGCCATTGTTCAATCCAGATAAGTATGGTGTTTTGTCCGTATCTGGAGCAAATAATGAATTTAGCGGTCAACCAAGTTTGATTGTTGGTTCTCCACGTTCTGCGGTTGCTTTAGGTTTGGGATTTGATCCTCAACTATTTGATAACAAGCACTACATTTTGTATTTAGCTTTATTCCCAACTGGTCATCCATCTGACGGATACACTATTCTTCCAGGTATCGATGTCACTGGTAACCAAGGAACAACTCCAGGTGCTTATACTCTAGAATCCATTATTGAAGAAACTAATAACGCGTTTAGAAAAAGAGGATTTAATTATAGATTCACTGCTTTCCAATATAAAGGTGAGTTTGGAATCATGCTTGCAGATTCAATTGGAAATGCAAGCTTCCAAATCCTTAATGGAGTTATTAGCTCTGCCGGAACATTCGATGAGAATGCAACTAACGTCTTCTTCCCAAATAACGTTGTAGGTATATTCGGAACAAATGGAAAGGTTGCTCCAGATCCATTAGGATTCGGCTCTGGTGGTTCTAATGTCGCAAGCCCACCATATCTTGGAAATTATCCAACCCCAGAATCCGCTTTACTTCCAGCAAAATTGTTTGCCCCATTAAAGAGAAACAACTATTATGTTAACGGTATCGAAAGAGAAAAGCTTAACATCGATGTTGGTCAAGCTCTTGATGGATACGGAGATGGTTACTGGATTGGAGAGATCGTTGATAGAGTTGTCTTCCCAGGCAGCCGTGTCAAGGTCACCTATCGTGTTTTGCAAGACCTATCAATCTCTAAGTTGAAGGTTGGAAAAACTTTAGTTGTACAATCTGGTGGTTCTGGAACCTTAGTTGACTATGGTAGATTCGTTATTGAAGCAATCGCTTTCAATACATGTCCTGGTGTAGCTAATACCGACATTACTGTTTACGATGCAATCCATGCAACTGGATTGTCTCCATTTGACTCTCTAGATGTTGGTAATTTAGTTAGAATTTATTTTAGCGCAGATTCAGTTGGATTCAATATTGAAAATTCAACAGATGAAATCTCACTAAATAATCCATCTTTCAAGAGACATTTTGAGGTCTTAGCAGATCAGAATGGTGATGTTTTCACGCACGAACGTGCACGTATGAATATCACTGGTTCTGATTTAACTGTAAATGGTATTACACTTTACAGCTCTTCACAGCTTGTACCATTTAATATCGTTAGAGTTTCTCCAAAGTTGAGAGGTTATAAGTTCTTCAACGGAACTTCAACTATCAATAAGATCAATCTTAATGTAATTAGCTATAGTGCAACCACCGGCATCATCGATGGTTACTTGGCTATGTGGGACGGTACAAACTTCACCAGACTTGGACCAAGAACCAAGAGTAGAATTGGTGAGGTAACTAGATTCTTCGACGAAACTAACTCAGATTATATTGATTTAGTTTTTGAATTCAATAACTCAAGCTCATTCACTGACAAAAATATTGATATTCAATTGTTCCCAACATTGCAATTGGATGAGGAGCTTTTCCCAATCGCAACATGTCAAGTTAATGATGTAACTGCATATGTTAATTATATTAGAGACATCAGAGATTTCGGTAACGTTAGTGAAAAGCAACTTACCACTTCAGCTTTGAATTATCTTTCTGCTCCAGATAGATTACTACACGGTAACGGAGTTGTCAGAGGATTTGAAGTTACCACAGATCCAGGAAATCCAATCAAGGATCAACTAAGAATTTCTGGCGGTGTTGCACTCGTAAATGGTAATTTAATTCAAGTTAATAATACAACTGTTGCGGTTCCAACTGTCAGAGAATTTGATCCGGCTGATTTGAGTGAAAATGATGTAACCTGGGCTCTTTGCGTAAACGATAAGAGTGAATTACAAGTAATTCCATTACTTGACTATCCAAACGGCACATCCTCAAGGGTATTCGTAGTAAGAAATCCAATTACTTCAGGAACTTATAATATCGATGCAATTCTTTTCTCTGATATCATTAATGTCAGAAAAGATTTGTGTGTTTTGTATATTGTTTCCTCTGTAGTAACTGGTTCTGGTCTTGCTACCGACATCTCAATTACATTTAAGGATGTTAGAAAATACGCTTCAGATCAAGATACAAGTATTATCCCAACTGTTACTCCAGGTAATGCGCAAGGTAATTTCAAGAACTTCAAGACTGCAATTGCTTGGTTGAAGAATAATAATACTTTCCAAAGTGATTTGGCAATCAAGGGTGTACACACTATTGCAACAGATCCAGAGCTTGGCGGATTTACATTACTAAATGTCTTCGCCCAAGGCGCTGGTGCTGCTCTTACTTTCCAAACTCCTATTACAACAACTAATATTAATTTCAAAGACTTGAGTTTGAATGTTAACGGAGATTTCTCTACTAACAACAGTATAATTGCAAATAGTTTTATTTCAGTTGTTGGTGGTAATGCAGTTCTTAATAACACAAGTATTACAGAAGGCACCATCACAATCAGTGGAAACGCAGCATTCAATGGTTCTGTCTGCAATAACTGTGTTATTACAATCGGTGGAAACCTAGATCTTTCACAAGGTAATGCAGTATTTAATAACTGTAATATCTTCGTAACTGGTTCCGTAAATGCTCTTCTATGTGATTTCACCAGAGGATCACTTACTGTTAATGGTGTTACATTTAATAACTGTAACTTCAATAACTTCACGATTCAAAATACTGGTACGGCAACAGTTTCTAACTCAAACTTCAAGAACTCTTCATTACCAGCAACTACATCAACAATCACAAACTCTGTATTTGAGTTCTCTACCAACACTTTTTCAGGCGCATCTGCACAAACAAATGTAAAGTTCTTTAATTGTACAGTTGCATACCAAGCAGGTGGAACACTTACAAATGTATTAATTAATAACGGCGATCTAACTGTAGGGGCTACATTAACTACAAATGGAATTTCTATTACCGATACAACTGTAAATGTAAGTGCAGTAAGAGGATTCACTCTAGGAAATAACTTTACTTTTGAAAGAAATACTGTTACCTGGACAGGTGCACCAGTTTCTGGATATACTTCTACTGATATAGTAAATGCTGGCAATGGTTTGATTTATGCATCAGTTGGAGTAACTCCACTAAGAAAAATTGCAGTAAATGATAACAAGTTTAATACGGCTTTGCAAGATAGATTCCCATTCTTTGCACTTCAATTAACCGCATATTCATCAGTTGTCGAGGACGTAAATGTTATCAATAACACATTTACATCCACGGCATCATCTAACGACGTTAGAGCTGTAATTGCAGCGGTATCTACTTTAACAGAATTGGCGCCACAAGGAACATTCCCTAACTTCCCAGTTTTGGTCGACGTTCATTTTGATGAAAACACTTGTAACTATGATCAATGCATTATAGTTTCTTCTGTTAGAACTCAAAAAGTTAATCCAACTATCGTTGGTATGATTGGTGCTCCGCCTGTTGTAACTAACACAACCATTAGCGGAAACGTTTGTGGTGCAATCGGTTACTTCGTTGGTGGTGTTGGTCCTTACGATGGAACTAACGTAGGAGCTCCAAATAATGGTGTCATTAGAGATAAGCCAAACAAGTTGGTTATTGAAAGAAATAACTGTAAGCTAATTGCAACTCTTGATTCAAGAGGAAAGTATATTGCATTTAGAGCAACGAGATTCCCATCTAATAACGTTTATGAAGAAGTAGGTACAACAATTGGTGAAGTTTCTATCATCAATAATACTTGTAGTTGGATTCAAGTAGGAGCAGGTGGTTACACCTCTGTTGCACACTCAGGCGCAAACGTTGTTGATAACTCATTGTCTCCTTCTAACCCAGCTTTCTTAAGTAATTTTACTTCAGATTATCCTCTACAAAGCATTACCCCAAGCAACGTTGCTATCGTACTTCGTCGTGAACACAATGCAATAGGTAAATCATTAAGTATTATTTCTGGAAATAACGTTATTCAGAGGTATACAACAAGTTCTGACGGATATGTTGAACAAACTTATTACTACGATGCTGGTATCGTTTGTTTCAATAACTGTAGAATTGTTAACAATACTATTGCAGGTGTTCTAAACAGTCCTGATGCTCCAATGATTTATACATGGGACATTAATAGTCAAACAATTATTGGCAACGTTTTGGAGAGAAGAAACTTAACTATTAAATCCTTCTTCTGGTTTGATGGTTTAAGCCCTGCGGGAACCGGACAACAAAGGCTTCTTGTCATGGGTAATCAATGCGATACTGCGGATCCAGGCGCTGGATCCACCAATAGATTGTACTACTCATATAGCAGTCCTACAGGTTTAAGTCCAACTACTCAACCTGGATGGAAAGTCATCCACACTCAAGCAGGCAATACGTTCTCATAATGGCTACAAATAATCTTTTCAGATCAGATCTTCCTAAGATACACGGTGTAGTACAAAATGCTATGATCGTGTATCCTAAGGAGATTATAATTGCTGTTTTAAGGGATCATTTCTCTAAGGATAGCTATTATCATTATTCAAAAGACCCTTGGGGATTTGCGAATACAGTTGATCATACAGATTTGCCATTAGGATCCGGATTACACGATGA
>Ga0164243_10013645_pt1 | contig 11405 bp, 8 predicted proteins | sample OricompcompostOP_FD_108781 | JGI IMG/M metagenome (GOLD analysis project Ga0164243, IMG submission 108781) | Organic Plus compost microbial communities from Emeryville, California, USA - Original compost - Organic plus compost (OP) | ecosystem: Engineered > Solid waste > Mixed feedstock >... | reverse complement strand
TGGTTCGACGGCGGCCGCGACGATCCCAAGCTGACCCTGCTGCGCATGGACACCGATCGGGCGGAAATCTGGCTCGGCGGCTCCAGCTTCGACGCGGTGATCCGGCGCAAGCTGGGCCGTGATCCCAAGGCGCATTATGCCGACCGGGTGGCCGAGGTCAGCCTCTGACGATCAGCCCCACAGGCCGCTTTCGGGTGGCGTCATGACGCCGTTCGCGAAAGCGAAGCCGGGCGTCCGATCCTCGGCCAGCAGCAGCGGGCCGTCCAGGTCCACCCAGCGCGCGCCCTGCGCGGCGAGGAAGGCCGGCGCGATGCCGAGCGACGTGGAGAGCATGCAGCCGACCATGATCTCCATCCCCATCGCGCGTGCCTCCCGCGCCAGCGCCAGCGCCTCGGTCAGCCCGCCTGCCTTGTCGAGCTTGATGTTGATCGCCGCATAGCGGCCGGCGCAGCGGGCGAGGTCGGCGCGATCCTGGCAGCTTTCGTCCGCGCAGAGCGGGATCGGCGACGCGAGGCCATCGAGCGCAGTGTCCTCGCCCGCCTTCACCGGCTGCTCGATCAGCTCGACCCCGAACGGCAGCAGCGCCGCCGCCTCGGCTGCGATATCCCGGCCCGTCCACGCCTCGTTGGCGTCCACGATCAGCCGCGCGGCGGGCGCCCCGCGGCGCACCGCCGCCACCCGCTCGACATCCCCCTCGCCCGCCAGCTTCAGCTTCAACAGCGGATGCCGGTCTGCAGCGGCCCGGGCGTCGGCCTCCATCCGCGCCGGATCGCCCAGCGAGATCGTGTAGGCCGTCAGCAGCGGCTCGGGTGCCGGCAGGCCCGCCGATTGCCACACCGGGCGACCGCTCCGCCGCGCCTCCAGGTCCCACAGCGCCGCGTCGACGGCGTTGCGCGCCGCCCCACGCGGCATCAGCGACTGCACCGCCGCCCGGTCCGCCCCCCGGGCCAGGGGCTCGGCCATGTCCAACACCGCCTTGGCGACACTTTCGTCACTTTCGCCATGATAGTAGATCGCCGTCGCCTCCCCGCGACCGACAAAGCCGTCCGCCGCGATCTCGCAGACCACCACGTCCACATGGGTCTTGGCGCCCCGTGCGATGGTGAAGGCGCCCGCCACGGGCCAGCGCTCGATCCGCGCCGTCAGGCGCGGCCTGTCCGACGGCGCCATGGGATCAGGCGATGCTCATCGGCTTGTCGGTGCCCCGGCGCGGGATCGGCCGCGGCTCGCGCGACGGCCAGAGGCTCTCCGGCAGGATGCGGGCCTTCCTGTCGAACGCGGTCCTCACGTCCGGCCGCTTCAGGAAGTCCGTCCACAGCGCCCGCAAGCGCGACGGCGCCGCCGCCCACAGCGCGCTCTCCGGCTGGAACTGGTCCGCGAGCACCGAAGCCCCCTCCTGCGTGGCGAGCGTCGCTACCGCGATCCGCGCGGCGTCGTCGGAGCGCCGGGCGCAGAGCAGCGCCTCCACCGTCGCGGCCTGGTTGTCGGCCGAATGGGCGATGAGGGTATCGGCGATCCTGTCCGCCTCGGCGCCGCGTCCCAATGCCGAAAGCGCGCAGACCTCCGTGCGCTGCAGCCAGGCACGACCCCATTGGCTGATCGCATCGCCGCTGCGCGACTCCGCCGCCCGGGCCACCGTCAGCGCCTCCTCGGACCTGTTGCCCTCGTCGAGCAGTTCGGCAAGGCTCACCAGCCCGGACACCGCCGCCGGCGTCCTGGCGACGTCCAGGGCCGCGAAGGGCCGCATCCGCGCCACGGCCTCATCGCGATGCCCCTGCGCGGCGAGCGCCTGCGCGTGATAGCGCACGCTGGTCACCGCATCCTCGCTCATCCCCTCCTCGATCTTCACCTTCTCGGCCAGCTCGATCGCCTCGGGGAAGCGGCCGAGCAGGATGAAGGAGCGGATGGCGTCACGCAGCGACCGTTCGTCCCGCTCGCTGCGGGTGAAGGCTTCCAGCCGCGACAGGGCGAAACGATCGACGGCATTCCCGCCATGCGGCCCCAGCCTGGCCTCGATTGCAGGCCAGAGCGGCTCGTAAAGACGCTCCATCGCCATGGATACCAGCAGTTCCGGCATGGTCACGCGCGGCAGGATCGCCTCCGCCTCCGACACCTGCTTGTCGGCGAGCAGCGCCTCGATGGCGCCCTGGGCGAAGCTGTCGCGCATCTCCGGCCGGTCGGCAGGCTGCCAATCGGCCCGCGCCAGCGCCACGAACAGCCGCTTGCGCGCCGGAAAATCCTGCTCCTGCGTCAGATATTGCATGATACCGCGCGGCACCGCGCTGCTGATCGTCCGCAATCCGTCCGGACTGCGTTCGGCCAGCACCGTCAGCCGCTGGGCAGCTGACGGGAAATCGCGCTCCTGCATCGCCACGATCACGCCGATCGCACGGACGGCGGCATTCTCCGGATCGATCGCCGCCATCTCGCGATAGATGGCCGGCACCTCGTCATTCCGGCCAAGCGAGCTGAGGCAGGGAACCCTGAGGAGTTGCACCGAATTGCGCTCCTTGCCCTGCACGCGCGGCAGCAGCGGATCGAGGATGGCCAGCGCGCCGGGACAATCCTCCTGCTGCAGCCGCGCGACGGCGGACGCCATCGCCTCCTGCATCTCCGCCGCCGGAACCTGCCCCTCGGGCTGCAGCCTGGCGGGCCGGGCGGCGTGGGATGGCGTGGCCGTCAACAGGGCCAGCGCGGCCGCGGCGATCGTCGGCAGGCGGCGCTCAGGCCTTCTTGTCATGACTCGCGATCCAGCCTTCCACCACCGGCGCGATCAGCTCGCGCCAGCGCCGGCCGTTGAAGATGCCGTAATGGCCGACGCCCTTCGCAAGATAATATTTCTTCTTCGCCTTGGGCAGGCTGGACGAAATGGTCAGCGCCGCCCTGGTCTGGCCGAGGCCCGAAATATCGTCGCGCTCGCCCTCCACCGCGAGAATGGCCACGTCCTTGATCGCCGCCGGGTTCACGCGGCGGCCGCGGTGCATCATCTCCCCTTTGGGCAGGGCATGATCCTGAAAGACGACGTCGATGGTCTGCAGGTAGAAGGCCGCATCCATGTCGCAGACGGAACGATATTCGTCATAGAAGGCCTTGGTGGCATCGGCGCTGTCGCCATCGCCTTCCACCAGATGCTTGAACATCGTCCAGTGGCTGATGAGATGGTTGCCCAGGTTCATCGCCATGAACCCGGTAAGCTGCAGGAAGCCGGGATAAACCCGCCGCCCCGCACCCGGATAATAGAAAGGCACGGTGGCGATGACATTATGTTCGAACCAGCTGTGCGGGCGCTGCGTGGCGACGGTGTTCACCTCGGTCGGCGCCTCGCGCGTGTCGATCGGCCCGCCCATCATGGTCAGGGTGAGGGGCCGGGCCGGATTTTCATCCTCCGACATCAGGCAGGCCGCGGCATAGCAGGGCACCGAAGGCTGGCAGACCGCCAGCATGTGCGCGCCCGGGCCGATATGTTCGAGAAATTCGATCACATAGTCGACATAGTCGTCGAGATCGAAAAGACCGTCCGACAGCGGCACCATCTTCGCGTCGCGCCAGTCGGTGATATAGACGTCGTGGGTGGGCAGCAGCCGTTCCACCGTGCCGCGCAGCAGCGTGGCGAAGTGACCCGACATCGGCGCGACAATCAGCAGTTTCGGCCCGCCCTTCACGCCCTTGCGCACGAAATGCTTGAGCTGGCCGAACGGCTTGCGGAGCACAACCTCCTCGGAAACCGGCACCGCCTTGCCGTCGATCATCGTCGCCTCGAAGCCGAAGGCGGGCTTTCCGCGCGGTGCCGCCGCATGAGCGAAGACGTCCAGCCCCGATGCCATCACCGGCCCGAGCGCGGTGTAGGAAAGCGGATTGGCAGGATTCTGCATCCATTCGGCGCCCATATTCGCGAAAGTGCTGGCGCCGGCCAGCAAGGTGCGCTGCATGTCATAGGCGTTGTAAAGCATCAAATTCCAGATCCAGATCGGTAGTCGGGGAAAGCTTACGCCCAAAGTTTGCGGCGGTGCAATGAAACAAAACCCTAAGAGCGGGACAGGCCGTGATATGCAGGCGGGTTCGGCATGCCGGTTCGACCGCTCCGGCGTTGAGCGGGGGCGCTGCTCCTGCTAGGCGGCGCGCATGGCCGATCCCGCTTCCTCCGAAAAGAAATCCGCCGCCCCCACCAGCAGGAGGCTGGGCAATCTCGGCCTGATCTGGCGATTCGCCGCGCGCTATCCGCAACAGATACTGATCGCGGCGCTGGCGCTCGTGGCGACATCGTCGGCGACGATCGCCATCCCCTATGGCTTCAAGAAGGTGATCGACCGCGGATTCGGCCCCGGTGGGCAGGGCGAGGTCGCCACATCCTTCCATTATCTGCTGATGATCGTGGCGGTGCTTGCGGTCGCAACGGCGGTCCGCTTCTATTTCGTCTCCTGGCTGGGCGAGCGGGTGGTGGCCGACATACGCGGCGCCGTGCATCGCAACCTTTTGAGCCTGGCGCCCCGTTTCTTCGAGGAAAACCGCCCGTCCGAGATCGCATCGCGACTCACGTCGGACACCGCCCTTATCGAGCAGGTGGTGGGCACGACGGTCTCGGTGGCGTTGCGCAACGTCTTCACCGGCATCGGCGGAATGATCTACCTGTTCGCGCTGTCGACCAAGCTGGCCGGGATGCTGCTGCTGGGCATTCCGCTGGTCGTGCTGCCGATCGTGCTGCTCGGCCGGCGCGTGCGCAATTATTCGCGCACGTCGCAGGATCGCGTCGCCGATGTCGGATCGCTGGCCAACGAAACGCTGGGCGCGATGAAGATCGTCCAGGCGTTCGGACAGGAAGAGCGCGAGGCCGGCCGCTTCCAGGCGGCCGTGGACGCGACGTTCGCCGCCGCCAAGAAACGCATCCTGCTGCGCGCGATGATGACGGCGATCGTGATCGGCCTGATCTTCGGCGCGATCACGATGGTGCTTTGGGAAGGCGCCATCGACGTCGCCAGCGGCCGGATGACGGGAGGCGCCATCGCCGCCTTCGTGCTGACGGGCGGCCTGGTGGCGGGCGCCTTCGGCGCGCTGACCGAGGTCTATGGCGATCTGCTGCGCGGCGCGGGTGCGGCCGGCCGGCTGGCGGAATTGCTGGCCGAGGTGCCGGACATATGTCCGCCAGCCCATCCGGTGCCGCTGCCGCTGCCCCCGCGCGGCAGCCTGAGCTTCGAGCATGTCACGTTCCGCTATCCGACACGGCCGGAGGTGAAGGCGCTCGACGATTTCAGCCTCTCGATCGAGCCGGGCGAGATGGTCGCGGTCGTCGGCCCGTCCGGCGCCGGCAAATCGACCCTGTTCCAGCTCGCCCAGCGCTTCTACGACCCCGAAGCGGGCACGGCGCGGCTCGACGGCGTCGCACTGCGGGACGCAGACCCCGCCGAGATCCGCGCGCATATCGCCATGGTGCCGCAGGAAACGGTGATCTTCGCCGCGTCCGCGCGCGACAATCTGCGCTACGGCCGCTGGGACGCGAACGACGCCGCCTTGTGGGCGGCCGCCGAGGCGGCGAATGCGGCGGAGTTCCTGCGCGCGCTGCCGCAGGGCCTGGACACCTTCATGGGCGAAGGCGGCGCGCGGCTTTCCGGCGGCCAGCGCCAGCGCATCGCCATCGCCCGCGCCTTGTTGCGCGATGCGCCGCTGCTGCTGCTGGACGAGGCGACCTCCGCGCTCGACGCCGAATCCGAACGGCTGGTGCAGACCGCGCTCGAACGGCTGATGCAGGATCGCACCACCGTCGTCATCGCCCATCGCCTCGCCACCGTGCGGGCCGCCGACCGCATCGTCGTGATGGAGAACGGCCGCATCGTCGAGCAAGGGCGACATGACGCGCTGGCGACCAATGGCGGCCTCTACGCCCGACTCGCCCGGCTGCAGTTCGAAGGCGTGGACTGAACTTTTTTGGCGCTTCCCTCTTCAGATTCCTTGCGCCTTCTGGGCTCCGCGTGAAATTTTCCGGTTCGCCCGAAGGCGCGAAGGCGCAAGGCCGAAGAGAGAACCGGCTTCCTGATCCTGGGCCTGAGGTTGCGGGACCCAACCCGTCTCACCTTGCCAGCCCCTTCCCTGCCGCTTATCCGACAGGCAGTGACGTTGGCGGCAAGGGAGCGGCGGGTGCGGTTCGAAGGCACTGAGGATTATGTAGCGACGGACGACCTGAAGGTCGCGGTCAACGCCGCCGTCACGCTGCGCCGCCCGCTGCTGGTGAAGGGCGAGCCGGGCACGGGCAAGACGGTGCTGGCGCACGAGATCGCCAAGGCGGTGGGCGCGCCGCTGATCGAGTGGCACGTCAAGTCGACCACCAAGGCGCATCAGGGCCTTTATGAATATGATGCGGTGGCGCGGCTGCGGGACGGCCAGCTCGGCGATCCGCGCGTCCACGACATCCGCAACTATATCCGCCGCGGCAAGCTGTGGGATGCGTTCACCAGCCCCACGCTGCCGGTGCTGCTGATCGACGAGATCGACAAGGCCGATATCGAGTTCCCGAACGACCTCCTCCAGGAGCTCGACCGGATGAGCTTCGACGTCTATGAGACCGGCGAGACGGTGAGCGCCAAGGAGCGCCCCATCGTCGTCATCACGTCGAACAACGAGAAGGACCTGCCGGACGCCTTCCTGCGCCGCTGCTTCTTCCACTACATCAAGTTCCCCGATCGGGAGACGATGCAGGCGATCATCGACGTCCACTTTCCGGGCATTCAGAAGACGCTGGTCGCCCGCGCGATGGATATCTTCTACGAGGTGCGCGACGTGCCCGGCCTCAAGAAGAAGCCGTCGACCAGCGAGCTGCTCGACTGGCTGAAACTGCTGCTGGCCGAGGATCTGCCGCTGGACGTGCTCCAGTCCCAGGACCCGCGCAAGGCGATCCCGCCGCTGCACGGCGCGCTGCTGAAGAACGAGCAGGACGTGATGCTGTTCGAGCGGCTGGCCTTCATGACGCGGCGCCAGAACTGAAGAAGAAGGCCGCGCGGTCAAGCGCGCGGCGAGACAGGCCCGATCAGGGCTTGGTGGTCTCGGTTTCCTTGCCCTTCGGCGGCACCACCGTCGTCGCCTGCGCCGTTACCACTTCGGCCGGCGGTCCCTTGGCGATCACCGCGGAGAGCTGGGTCGCGGGCGCGCACTCCGTCTTGCAGATGGAGCGGATGCGGGCGAGGTTCGCCTTCGCGCGGTCCACGGCGCCCTTCTGGACGAGCGCGTCGCCCTGCGCCTCGAGCGCGGCGAGATCGTTGGGCTCAAGCTCCAGCGCCTCGCGATAGAAGCGGATCGCCTTGCCCGGCAGTTCCTGCGCCTGGGCGACGCGGCCGAGCGCGATATAGGCCCCGCGGTTGCGCGGATCGACGGCCAGCGATGTTTCGAGCAGGTCGTTGGCGAGCGTCAGGTTGCCCGCCTTCTGCGCCGCCTGGCCCTGCTGCAGCAGCGCCAGCGAGCGCGGATTGATCTGATCGTCGGGCTTCTGGCTGTGGCCGACGCTGGAAACCGTAGCGAGCGCCAGCGAAAGAGCGAGTGCAATCGGAGACAAACGCATGAACAACTCCGTAAGGGTCTCTTGGCGCGCTTCTATCATGGCCTTTTAAGTCTAGCGACGAAAAAGCCATCCGTCTGGTCCCTGGCGGGCGTAAGCCGGAATCCGGCGCGGTGTTGCCGTCCTGCCATGGGGACCAGGCCATCCACCGTCCATCCGGGATTGTTACCCAGAAACGCGTCGATCTGATCCGCTCCTTCCTCGTCCAGCAGCGAGCAGACGATATAGACGAGATAGGCACCCGGCTTCACCAGATCAGCCGCTATCCGGATCAATCGTGCCTGCAACGCCACCAGCCGATCGAGCCGCGCGGCCGTGAGCCGCCAGCGCGCCTCCGGATTGCGCCGCCAGGTGCCGGTGCCGGAACAGGGCGCATCGACCAGCACGACATCGGCCGCGCCCGCAAGATCGGCAAGCGCCGCCGCCTCGCGGCCGGGATCGAGCAGCCGGACGTCGACCGGCCCGATGCCCGCCCGCTCCGCCCGCGGCATCAACCGGGCAAGCCGTGTGCGATCGGCGTCACAGGCGACCAGCCGCCCCTCGCCGGGCCGCGGCCCCTGCATCGCCGCCGCCAGCCCCAGCGTCTTGCCGCCCGCGCCGGCGCAGAGATCCACGACCGTCATGCCCGGCGCCGCGGCGGCCATGGCGGTGACGATCTGGCTGCCTTCGTCCTGCACCTCGATCCGCCCTTCCGCGAAGGCGGGCAAGGCTTCGACCTGCGTGCCTTCGGGCAGGCGGAGGCCCATCGGCGCATGGGGCGTTGGCGCCGCACCGGGAACGGATGGCAGCACCGCCTCGCGCGTCGCCCGAAGCGCGTTGACGCGGACATCGAGCGGCGCGCGGCCGAGGAGCGCGGCCAGCTCGCTTTCGTCCAGCGAGCGCTTCAGCCGCTCCGCCAGCCAGGCCGGCGCCAGCCCCGCAGGGGCGGCCGCTTCCTCCGCGCCGATCGGTTCCGGCCCGTGCGCCGATCCGTCGAAGGCGGCGGCAAGCTCGCCATCCTCCATGGCCACGGCCATCAGTGCCGCACGCCCGCTTTCCGGGATTTCGCCGGCGCGCCGGATCGCGCGATAGACGAGGTCGCGCACCGCGCGCCTGTCCTTCGATCCGGCATAGCGCCGCGTCTCGAAATAGCGCGCGATCAGGGTGTCCGCCGCCGCCCCGCCCTCGCGCGCGGCAGCGACGATCTGGTCGAGCAGCTCGATCGCCGCCTGGGCCCGGCCGGCGGGGGTCATGCCGGCCTACCGGGTGGGATAATTGGGCGCTTCGCGGGTGATGGCGACATCGTGCACATGGCTTTCCTTGAGGCCCGCATTGGTGATCTGCACGAAGCGCGCCCGTTTTTGCAGTTCGGCTATGGTCGGCGCGCCGGTGTAGCCCATGGCGGCCTTCACACCGCCGACCAGCTGATGGATCACGTCCTTCGCCGGCCCCTTGAAGGGCACCTGCCCCTCGATCCCTTCCGGCACCAGTTTCAGCTGGTCCTTGATGTCCTGCTGGAAATAGCGGTCGGCCGATCCGCGCGCCATGGCGCCCACCGATCCCATGCCGCGATAGCTCTTATAGGCGCGGCCCTGGTAGATGAACGTCTCCCCGGGCGCCTCCTCCGTGCCGGCGAGCAGCGATCCGACCATCACGGTGGATGCACCGGCGGCCAGCGCCTTGGCGAGATCGCCCGAAGTGCGCAGGCCGCCGTCGGCGATCACCGGCACGCCCGCCTTCATCGCTTCCTCCGCCGAATCCATGATCGCCGTCAGCTGCGGGACGCCGACGCCGGCGACGACGCGCGTCGTGCAGATGGAGCCCGGCCCGATGCCGACCTTCACGCCGTCCGCCCCGGCGTCGATCAGCGCTCGGGTCGCTTCCGCCGTGGCGACGTTGCCGGCGACCACCTGGACCGAGTTGGACAGCCGCTTCACCCGCTCGACCGCGCGAGCGACGTCACGGTTATGCCCATGGGCGGTATCGATGACGATCAGGTCGCATTCGGCATCGACCAGCGCCTCCGTGCGCTCGAAACCCTTGTCGCCCACCGTCGTCGCCGCCGCGACGCGCAGCCGGCCGTTCGCGTCCTTGGTGGCATCGGGATAAGTGACGGCCTTTTCGATGTCCTTCACCGTGATGAGGCCGATGCAGCGATAATCGTCGTCCACCACCAGCAGCTTTTCGATGCGACGCTGGTGGAGCTGGCGGCGCGCCTCCTCCTGGGTAACGCCCGGCCGCACGGTGGCGAGGTTCTGGCTGGTCATCAGCTCGGCGACCGGCTGGTCCGGCTTTTCGGCAAAGCGCACATCGCGGTTGGTGAGGATGCCGACCAGCTTGCCCGACGCTTCGACCACGGGAATGCCGGAAATCCTGTGCCGCTCCATCAGCGCCCGCGCGTCACCCAGCGTGGCATCCGGCCGGATGGTGATCGGGTTGACGATCATGCCGCTTTCGAAGCGCTTCACCTGGCGGACGGCCGCCGCCTGCTCCTCCACCGAAAGGTTGCGATGGAGCACGCCCAGGCCGCCCAGCTGCGCCATCACGATCGCCATGTCGGCTTCCGTCACGGTGTCCATGGCCGACGACAGGATCGGTATGTTGAGGCCGATGGCGCGCGTCACCTGCGTGCGCGTATCGGCCTGGCTGGGCAGGACTTCCGATGCGCCGGGAACGAGGAGAACGTCGTCGAAGGTGAGGCCGAGGCTGATTTCCATGGATGAGGTCCGGTAGTGAGTCGATGGCTTTATGGGAAGGCTGCGCAAATCTTTCTAGCGCGGGGGCGGCTGATAGCGCTCGGGATCGGCCAGCATGCGTCCCAAGCGGACATGCAGCCGGACATCCTCCGCCACGCCGTCCAGCGGCAGCGTCTGGCTGAGGTCATCCCCCGGCTTGTGATATTCGTGGCCGAGATAGGCCTCCAGCAGGTCCATGTTGAGCGATCCGCCCACCATTACCGCCGGCACGCCGATCTGGGTGAAGGCCCAGCCGTCCTGCCGGGGCAGGAGCATGTTGGCATCGGTCGACGGATTGACCTTGCGGCCCATCTTGCGGGCGGCCGCATCTATCAGCGGGTCCATTGCCGTCCGGCCGCGTCCCAGCGTGGCGACGGGCGCCCCGCGCGGGGCGATGGCGACCGTGTCGAAATTGACGACCGCCTTGATATGGCCGGCATCGACCGGCGGCGACTTCGCCAGGGTGCGGGCGCCGATCAGGCCCATTTCCTCGGCGGCGGTCGCCACGAAATAGATGTCGCGCGGAAGCGTGCGCTTCTGTTCGGCCAGCCCGCGCGCGACCTCGATCATCATCGCCACGCCGCTGGCATTGTCGACGGCGCCGTTGCAGATGCGGTCCGGCGCGCCTTCCGGCCGGCAGATGCCCAGATGGTCCCAATGGGCCAGATAGAAGATGGAACCGGCGCTGGGATCGTTCCCGGGAAGGCGGCCGATCACGTTCCAGCTCGTATAGCGGCGCAACCGCGTGCGAACCGTCATCGATACGCTGCCCTGCCCGATCCGCACCGCGCGGAAGGACGGCTTGGCGACATCGGCCACGGCGGGCTGGAGCCCGGCGATCTCGGCGAAGCGCGCCCAGGCCGAGGGCGACATGGCGCCCGTCACCGGCTGGGGTGCGGCGTCAGGCATGTCGGTGCGGGCCGCGGCGAGCGCGTCGCGCATGGCCGGCCAGTTCTTCTCGTCGGTCTCGATACGCAGCACGGCAAGCGCGCCGGCCCTGAACAGGGCATCGCGCCGCGCATCGAAAGACGGCACGCCTTGCGCGCCCTCGGGACTGCCCGGCAACAGCAGCACCACCGCGCCGCTCACGTCCACGCCATCAAAGGTCCGGAACCCGGTCTTCCCGCCATGGATGCCATAGCCGCCGAAGA
>Ga0164243_10013644_pt1 | contig 11406 bp, 12 predicted proteins | sample OricompcompostOP_FD_108781 | JGI IMG/M metagenome (GOLD analysis project Ga0164243, IMG submission 108781) | Organic Plus compost microbial communities from Emeryville, California, USA - Original compost - Organic plus compost (OP) | ecosystem: Engineered > Solid waste > Mixed feedstock >... | reverse complement strand
GGCTAGCGTGTGCGACGTCTGTGGCAAGGGGCCGGGCTTCGGCCACAACGTGTCCCACTCGCACCGGCGGACCAACCGCCGCTGGAACCCGAACATCCAGTCGGTGCGTACCCCGGCCGGTGGTGGCACCACCAGGAAGATGAAGGTCTGCACCTCGTGCATCAAGGCCGGCAAGGTCACCCGCGCCTGACCCGGTAGCGGACACTTCCCAGACAGACGACAGCCGGCGGACCGAACGGTCCGCCGGCTCTTGTCGTACCCGCACCCGCCGACCCGCTGTGCCACGGCCGCTGTGCCCGCCTCCCGAACGCGCGCTGACGGGTACGCGACGCCCCATGGACCGGGGCCCTACGTCCGGTTAGGGTCTCCCTGCGCCGAGTGCCGGACCGTCCGCCGGCGCCGACCACGGGAGGGATCGTGCGGGATCTGGGCCGCGAGCAGATGATCATCGTGGGGACCTCCCACGGCATGCTGCGCTGGTTCGTCGACGACCTACCGGCCGACAGCGTGGTGCTCATCGAGGAGCCGGACGTGATCCGGCGCCGCGACGTCGACGGCCTCGCCGAGCGGCTGCCCTTCATCTCCCGCCTCGTGGCCGCCGAGTACCAGACCGGCCTGGACGCGGCCGCGCTGCTCGCCCGCGATCCCGCGCTGGCGTCGGCCCGGCTCGTGATGCCCGGCCTGGAGTACGCGGTGGGCGCCGCCGCCCGGCTGGCCGACGCCCTCGGTCTGCCCGGCGCCGGGGTCGAGGCCGCCGACGTGTTCACCGACAAGCACCGGATGCGGCTCGTGGCGGCCGGGGCCGGCATCGTCAACCCGGCCTTCGAACTGGTCGACGACCCGGAGCGCGCGGCCGCGTTCGCCCGCCGGCACGGCGGCCGGTGCGTGCTGAAGCCGACCCGTCGTTCCGGGAGCCTCGGCGTGCAGATCCTCAACGACCCCGAGCAGGTGGCCGCCGCCTGGGCCGAGACGGCCGCCCCGGAGGACACGCCGGACGCCACCGACCGGGGGCTGCCCACCGACGTCCTCGTCGAGCAGGTGCTTGACGGACGCGAGCACAGCGTCGAGCTGCTGGTCGCCGACGGGGAGGTCATCTTCGGCAACGTGACCGACAAGCGGGTGCAGCCCGGGCGGCGCCCCGTGGAGACGGGGCACACCGTCCCGTCCCTCCTGCCCGGCGACGTCCAGCGGGCGCTGCTCGACGCGGCCACCCGGCTCGCCGGTGCCGCCGGCTTCCGCACCGGCGTCCTGCACAGCGAGTGGATGGTGGCCGACGGCGTGCCGGCTCTCGTCGAGTGCGCGGCCCGCCTCCCCGGCGACATGATCACCGCGCTGATCTCGGTCGCGTACGAGTGCGGGTTCATCGAGGCGTACCTGCGGGTGCTGCGCGGCGAGCGGCCCGAGCCGCCGGTCCTGCCGGTGCGGCCGACGGGCGGGGCGGCGGTGGAGTTCCTGCTCGCCCCGCAGGGAACGGTCACCGGGATCGACGGCGTACGGGCGGCCCGCCGGGTGTCCGGGGTGCTGAACGTGCAGCTCGACGTCGGGGTGGGCGACACGGTCGGCGAGGTGACCCACTCGCTGGCCCGCAGCGGGCACGTGCTGGCCTGGGGCGCCGACGCGACCGAGGCGACCGCGGCGGCGGCCAAGGCCGCCGAGCAGGTCCAGATCGTCACCGGCTGAGCGCGGCCCGCACCTCGCGGGTCAGAGCGTGCGGCCGTACGACAGGCAGCCGGGCGCGTCCTTGTAGAAGCCGAAGTTCGGGATCCGCTCGTAGCCGGCCGAGGTGTACATGGCGACGGCCTCGGGCTGCCGGTCGCCGCACTCCAGGATCATCCGCTTGCGCCCGTGCTCCCGCGCGGACCGTTCCACGGCCGCCAGCACGGCACGCGCCACGCCCCGGCCACGGGCCGCGGGATCCGTGTACATCCGCTTCAGCTCGGCCACCTCGCCCGTGTCGCCGTGGCTGCGCCAGCCGCCGCAGCCCACCGGCTCCCCGTCGAGGTGGGCGACGAGGAAGGCGCCGGCCGGCGGGACGAACTCGGCCGGGTCGACCGGCGTCTCGTCGCCGCTGCCGCCGTACCGCGCGCCGAGGTCGGCCAGCGCGGCCCGGATGAGCCGCTGCGCCACCGGCGAGTCGAACGGCACGAGGCGAATCTCGATCTCACTCACCGGTAAAGGGTACGACCAGCAACGACCCTTACCGGAAGTGGTCCCAGCCGGCCGGTCCCGCGTACGGCTCGCCGTCGACGGTCACGCCCGACCCGTCCACCACCCGGCCGATGGGCCGCCACTGCGGCGGCAGGGCGACCTCCGGCGGGAACGAGGCGACCAGGGCGTGATCCTCCCCACCGCCGAGGATCCAGGTGTACGGGTCGGCGCCGAGCGCCTGCGCCGCGTCGCGCATCTGCCGAGGCACCTCGAAGGCGTCCCGCCGCACGTCGATCCCGACACCGCTGGCCCTCGCCACGTGCCCCAGGTCGGCCACGAGGCCGTCCGACACGTCGATCATCGAGGTGGCGCCCAGCTGGGCGGCCTGCGGCCCCGCCGCGTACGGCACCTCCGGCCGGCGGTACGCCTCGACGAGCAGCCGGGGCGTCCGGAACCCGCGGGAGAGCACGGTGAGCCCGGCCGCCGCGTGGCCGATGCGGCCGGCGAGGGCGACCACGTCCCCGGGACGCGCCCCCGACCGCGTCACGGGCGGACGGCCACCGAGGTCGCCGAGCGCGGTCACGGCGATGGTCAGGGTGGGGCTCGCGGACATGTCGCCGCCGACCACGCCGGCGCCGACCGTGGCCGCCTCGGCCGCCAGCCCGTCGGCCAGCTCCTCCGCCCAGCCCGGGTCCAGCTCCGGCGGCATGCAGAGGGCGACCAGCAGGGCCGTCGGGCTGCCGCCCATGGCCGCGATGTCGGCCAGGTTCGCGGCCGCCGCCCGGTGACCGATGTCCCGGGCACTCCCCCAGTCCCGCCGGAAGTGCCGCCCCTCGACCAGCACGTCGGTCGACGCCGCGACCCGGCCGTCCGGGGCGGCGATCACCGCGGCGTCGTCACCGGGCCCCAGCAGGGTGGCCGGCCCGTGCGCCAGGCGGGCGGTCACCCGGTCGATCAACCCGAACTCGCCGATCTGCGCGACGCTCAACCCGCCACCCTCGTTCCGCTCCCGCCGCCCGGCCCCGCCGTGCTCGCTCACCGCTTCTCCTCGACCACCGATAGGGATCGGACCTGCACCGTACGGTAGTTTCACCCTTCAGGCCGCTTCGCGCGGCGACGGAGGGAGGTCGAGTCGTGGTACAGGCGTACATCCTCATCCAGACCGAGGTCGGCCGCGCGCGAGACGTGGCCGGCCGCATCGCGGACCTCGCCGGCGTGGTGCGCGTGGACGCGGTCACCGGCCCGTACGACGTGGTCGTGCTCACCGAGGCGAACACCGTCGACGAGCTCGGCAAACTCATCGTCAGCAAGGTGCAGATGGTGCCCGGCATCACCCGCACCCTCACGTGTTCGGTGGTGCGCCTGTAAGTGGACAAGATCACTACTACCTCCGTCGACGAGCAGACCGACGAACGGCCGGACGCGACGGGCGACCGACCGGGCCCGGACCGGACCACCCGCCGCGCCGCGCTGATCGCGGCCCTCGTCGCGCTGCCGATCACGCTGCTCGTGGGCGGGCTCACGTTCGCGCAGCTCGCGCCGGACGAGCCCGCGGCCGACCCGACGCCGTCGGCGACGGCTCCGCGCGTCCAGTCGACCGCGCCGGTCGAGATGGCGGCCCCGGCGCTGGCCGAGCGGCCGGCCACACTCTGCCGCGCGCTGCTCTCGCAGTTGCCGTCCAGCGTCCGCGACCTCCCGCAGCGCCCGGTGACCGCCGGCCCGGAGCAGAACGCCGCGTACGGCGACCCGGCGGTCACGGTGGCCTGCGGTGGCGCCGAGCCGACGATCCCGGCCACCTCCGACGTCTGGGTGGTCAACAAGGTCTGCTGGTACGCGGACGAGCAGTCCGAGGCCACCGTGCTCACGACGATGGACCGGGAGACCGCCGTGACGGTCCGCGTCCCGCGCGCCTACGAGCAGCCGTTGCAGTGGGTGGCCCCGTTCTCCGACACGATCGTTGCCTCGGTGCCCTCCGGCGGCGACATCCCGGCCGGCTGCCGGGGCTGACGCCGGCGCCCCGGCGCAGGCCGGTGCCTCAGTGCAGGCCGGCGCCCCGGTTGAGGGCCGTGCGGATCAGGCGGTCCACCAGCTTCGGGTACTCCAGGCCGGAGGCCGCCCACATCCGCGGGAACATCGACGAGGGCGTGAACCCCGGCATGGTGTTGATCTCGTTGAGGTAGACGTCCAGCTCGGGCGTGACGAAGAAGTCCACCCGGGCCAGCCCGGCGCAGTCCAGGGCCGTGAACGCCCGCACGGCGTACTCCTGGACCTGCCGGGCCACCCGCTCGGGCAGGTTGGCGGGGACGTCGTACTCGCAGACCTCGTCCGAGTCGATGTACTTCGCCTCGAAGTCGTAGAACTCGTGGTCGGCCACGACCCGGACCTCGGCGAGCACCGACGCCTCCGGCGTACCGCCGGCCTCACCCTCCAGCACGCCGCACTCGATCTCCCGGCCGACCACGGCGGCCTCGACGAGCACCTTCGGGTCGATCTGCCGGGCGACGGCGACCGCCGCGTCGAGCTGCGCCCAGTCGCTGACCTTCGTGATGCCGAAGGACGAACCGGCCCGGGACGGCTTCACGAAAACCGGCAGCCCGAGCCGTTCCTTCTCCGCCTCGCTGAGGGTCATGCCGTTGCGCAGCACCGCGTACGGACCGATGGGGATGCCCTCGGCGGCGCAGAGCTTCTTGGTGAACTCCTTGTCCATGGCGGCGGCCGACGCGAAGACGTTCGCCCCGACGTACGGGATGCCGGCCATCTCCAGCATGCCCTGGATGGTGCCGTCCTCCCCGTACGCGCCGTGCAGGACGGGGAAGACCACGTCCACGTCGGCGAGCGCCCGGGGCCCATCGACCGGGTCGAGCACCATGAGGCCGTTGCCGGTCGGGTCCGCGCGCAGCACCAGGTCGACACCGGACTGCGCGGTGATCTCGGGCAGCCGCCGGGACTGGATGGCGAGGCTGCCCGGGTCGCCGTCGGTGAGGACCCACTGCCCCGCCCGCGTGATGCCGACCGGCACGACCTCGTACTCGTCGGGGTCGAGCGCGCCGATCACGCTGCCGGCGCTGACGCAGGAGATGCCGTGCTCCGGGCTGCGACCGCCGAAGACGACGGCCACGCGGGTCTTGCCTGGGGTGGTCACTCCGGTCACCTCTCCGGTCGGCTGCGCTGGGTTGCTCACCGGTTGACCTTACTGTGCGTGGCGGCGAGACGAGGGCGATACCCGGCGAGACGCGGCAGACCCTCGAAACCGGTCAACGAGCGCACACGGTGCGTAATCACCCCGGGCGCGCGCTGGTCACAGCGGGCGGTCGGTGCGCCGCTCCGTCCGCCGCCCCCACTACGCTGCCACCCTGTGAGTTCCGACGCGCTCCTCGACAGCCTGCGGGCGGCGGTCGACGCACGCCCGGAGGACGTGCCGCTGCGCCTGCACCTCGCCACGCTGCTGCTCGACGCCGACCGGGGCGGGGAGGCCATCGCCCACATCGGTCAGGCGCTCGCCCGGGATCCGGGCAACGAGGCCGCGCAGGCGCTCATGCAACGGGCACTCGGACCGGTGCCCCCGCCCCGGCCGGCGCCGGACGCGGCGTCGGCGGCCGATCCCGGCCCGGCCACGGCGGCGCCCCGACCGCCCGCGCAGCGTCCGGCCCCGGCCGGGGCCGGCGGTGACCCGCTCTCGGCGTACGAGCAGGAGCTGTCGGACGTGGTCCCGCCGCGCTTCGTCCCGACCGGCGACGAGCCGGAACCGGTCGCCGGCGAGCACGACCGGCTGTACGACGTGGAGACCTCGACCCTGCGGCTGGCCGACGTCGGCGGCATGTCGGCCGTGAAGGAGCGGCTGGAGCTGGCCTTCCTCGGCCCGCTGCGCAACCCGCAGCTGCGGAAGATGTACGGCAAGAGCCTGCGCGGCGGCCTCATGCTCTACGGGCCGCCCGGGTGCGGCAAGACGTTCCTCGCCCGGGCGGTGGCCGGCGAGATGGGCGCGAAGTTCGTCTCGCTCTCCATCGTCGACGTGCTCGACATGTGGCTGGGCAACTCGGAGCGCAACCTGCACGAGCTGTTCCAGGCGGCCCGACGCAACGCGCCGTGCGTGCTGTTCCTCGACGAGATCGACGCGCTGGGGCACAAGCGTTCCCAGGTCAGCTCCAGTTCGATGCGGACGCTGGGCAACCAGCTGCTGGCCGAGCTGGACGGCATGGAGGGCGACAACGAGGGCGTCTTCGTGCTGGCCGCCACCAACACGCCGTGGGACGTGGACCCCGCGCTGCGCCGTCCGGGCCGGCTGGACCGCGTGGTGCTCGTGCTGCCGCCGGACGCCGAGGCCCGCGCCGCCATCCTCGAGTACCACCTGCGGGAGCGGCCGATCGCCGGCATCGACCTGCGGCGGGTGGTGGCGGCCACCGAGGACTACTCGGGGGCCGACCTGGCGCACCTCTGCGAGACCGCCGCCGAGTACGCCATGGCCGACTCCGTCCGCAGCGGCGAGGTGCGCATGATCGAGCAGCGGGACCTCGAACGGGCGCTGAAGGAGGTCCGGCCGTCGACCCGGCCGTGGATGGCCACGGCCCGCAACGTGGCGATGTTCGCCAACGAGGGCGGCGTCTACGACGACCTGGTCGCCTACCTCAAGAAGCGCAAGCTGCTCTGACCGCGTCCGGCCGTGGCGCGCGCCCGGCCGGTGGTCACTCGCGGGCGTGCCGGCGGCCGACCGCGATCACCTTCACCCGCTGCCGGCCGGCCCGCACCATGCCCAGGGCCATGAAGGCGCCCGCGATGCGGTCGGCCGCCTCCCGGCTGCTGGCGCCGACCACCTGGCGGCGCCGCTCCGGGCAGGCCCGCTCGTCGCGGCCGGGCCCGTCGAACGGGCGCACGTCGGTGAGCACCACCAGGAAGCGGGTCATGGCCGGCTCCCGGGGTGGTCGGGGTGGACTTGCGGACCGGTACGCACGCTCACTCCCTCCGCCAGGGGGACGGCGCGGCACGCGGCGACCGGGCACGGGGGAGAAACCCGATCGCCGCGCGCCCCATCCCCTCCGGTCGCTCACCGCCACCGTCGCCACGACAACCGGCGGTGAGGACGCGGTAACAGATTGACAGGTGCGCAGCCATGAATGCAACTCTCACCGGCGTTCTCTCATGTATACATTCCCAAAGATGTATGCGACCATCGATGCATGGCGCCGAAGACCGCTCGCGCCCGCCGACTCGGGCTCGCCCTGCGTACGCACCGGGAGGCCGCCGGCCTCACCCTCGAGGCCGCGGCGGACGAGATCAACAGCACCCGCAGCACGCTCTCGCGCTACGAGAACGCGCAGTCCCCGGTGAAGCCGGCCACCGTACGCGCGCTGCTCACCCTCTACGGAGTCGCCCCCGACGAGGTCAACGCGGCCGTGCAGCTGGCCAAGGACGCGCGCAAGCCCGGCTGGTGGGTCTCCTACTCGTACCTGCTGGACCGGCGCACCATCGACTTCATCGCCCTGGAGGCCGAGGCGACCGGCATCGCCAACTTCGAGCCCTCGGTGGTGCCCGGCCTGCTCCAGACGGCCGACTACATCCGCGGGGTGATGCGCGGCGGCCCCCACACGCTCAGCGACGAGGAGGTCGAGCAGCGCGTCAAGGTGCGGCTCGACCGCCAGGAGCGGCTCACCGGCGATGCCCCGCCCATCCTCGACGCGATCATCGACGAGGGCGCGCTGCTCCGCCCGGTCGGCGACCGGTCGGTCATGGACGGCCAGCTGCGGCACCTTCTGAAGATGTCCGAGCTGCCGAACATCACGGTCCAGGTGATCCCGCTGGCCGCCGGCTACCACCGGGGCACCCGCGGCTCCCTGCACATCCTGGAGTTCGCCGACCCGGAGGACCCGATCATCGCCTCGGTCGAGACGGTCGCCGGTCAGATGATCCTCGACCGCCCGGGCGACCTGCGTACCTGCACCAAGATCATGGAACACCTGCGGACGGTCGCGCTCAGCCCGACGGGCAGCCGCGACCAGCTGCTCCAACTCCTGAAGGGACGGTAGGGACGATGACACCGACGATCAGCGCGGCGCTGGCCGCGGCCGGCTGGCGCAAGAGCAGCCGCAGCGGTGACGAGGGCGCCTGCGTGGAGGTGGCGGTGATCCCCGAGCTGGTGGCCGTACGCGACTCCAAGGACCCGGACGGCCCCACCCTGCTCTTCCCCCCGGCGGCCTGGACCGCCTTCGCGCAGGCGCCTCCGCGCCGCTGACCCCGCGCGACCGGCCGTCGGTGGGCGGCGGCCGGTCGCCGGTGACCCGGCCGGCCACCGGTGGGCGGTGGCCGGCCGTTCGCCGTCGCCCGGGGCCGCGCCGGCGGTGCGCCGCTCCGGTGCCGGGGTGACGAGGAACGCGGCGACGCTCAGGCCGGGCGGCGGGCCGTGACCGCGGTCGCCTCCAGGTCCTCGTCGTGCCGCACGCCCGGCACCAGTCCCGCCGCGGTGAGCGCCGCGCACAGGGCCTCGACCTGGCTCTCGGCGGCCTCCACCACGAGATGCCCACCGGGGGCCAGCCACTCGCCCGCCCCGGCGGCCACCCGGCGCAGCACGGCCAACCCGTCGGCACCACCGTCGAGCGCCACCGGCGCCTCGTGCAGCCGCGCCTCGGGCGGCAGCAGCGCCACCGCCTCCGTCGGCACGTACGGGGCGTTCGCGACGACGAGGTCCAGCCGGCCACGCCAGTGCGGCGGCAGCGGCGCGAACAGGTCGCCCGTGAAGACCGGGACGTCGAGGCCGGCGAGGTTGCGCCGGGCGCAGGCCACCGCCGCCGGGTCGATGTCGGTGGCGGCGAGCCAGCGCGGCGCGAGCCGGCGGGCCAGCGCGAGGGTGGTCGCGCCGGAGCCGCAGCAGAGGTCCACGACGGCCGGCGCGGGACCGGTCACCGCCGCCGCGGCGGCGACCAGCAGGGCCGTACGACCGCGGGGCACGAAGACGCCCGGGTCGACGGCGACCCGCAGCCCGCAGAACTCGGCCCAGCCGAGCACGTGCTCCAACGGTTCGCCGGCGATCCGGCGCGCCACGAGGTCGGCGAGCGCGGCCGGGGAGTCCGCGCTGTCGAGGAGCAGGTCCGCCTCGTCCTCGGCGTAGACGCAACCGGCGGCGCGCAGCCGCCGCACCAGGGCGGGACGGTCGATGGGAATGGTCATGGAAACCTCCGGGGACACTCGTCGGCGCCCCGGGCCGCCGCTATCGGCGCGGCGTGGACTCGGAAGGGAGCGCCGGTCCTGCTGTCGGGCGGATCGGACTCACCTCCTCGGGTCGGGGCCGCGTGTGCGGCCACCGGAACGATACCCGGCCGTGGACGGCGTCAGCTCGCCGGGCCGGCGGCGTCCAGCGCGGCGGCGATGTCGGCCACCAGGTCGGCGGTGTCCTCGATCCCGCAGGAGAGCCGCACGAATCCGGGCGAGGTGTCGTCGCCCCACTGGGCCCGCCGGTCGGCCGTCGTGTGCAGGCCGCCGAAGGACGTGGCGGCCACGACCAGCCGGGCGGCGTCGACGAACCGGGCCACCCGGTCGGCGTCCCCGAGGTCGAAGGACAGCACCCCCGGCATCCGCCGCATCTGCGCCGACGCCACCGCGTACGACGGGTCCTCGGGCCGGCCGGGCCACCGCAGGCCGGTCACGTCCGGGCGGCCGGCGAGCAGCGACGCGACGGCCTCGGCGTTGGCGGCCTGCCGGCCCAGCCGCAGGTCCATGGTGGCCAGTGAGCGGTGGGCGAGCCACGCGTCGAACGCGCCGGGGATCGCGCCGGTGGCGTTGCGCCAGACGGTGACCGCCCCCAGCAGCTCGGGCGACCGGGTGGCGAGGTAACCGAGCAGCAGGTCGGAGTGGCCGGTGAGGGCCTTCGTGCCGGAGGCCACCACCAGGTCCGCGCCGAGGTCCAGCGGCCGCTGCCCCAGCGGCGTGGCGGTGGTGTTGTCCACGGCCACCAGGGCGCCGGCCGCGTGCGCCCGCTCGGCCAGGTCGGCCACGTCCACCACGTCGAGCCCGGGGTTCGCCGGCGTCTCCAGCAGGACGAGCCGCACCCCGTCCAGCGACGGGTACGGCCCGGCGGTGGGCGCGAGGAGCACGCGTACGCCGATGGCCTCCAGCGCGGCGCTCGCGAACGCGCGCACGGTGTAGTACCCGTCGGCGGGGAGCACCACGGTGTCGCCGGGACGCAGCACGGTGAGCAGCAGCCCGGTGATGGCGGCCTGCCCGCTCGCGAAGACCCGGCAGTCCCCACCCTCCAGCTCCCCGATCGCGGCCTCGAGCAGCCGCCGGGTCGGGTTGTCCGGGCGGCCGTAGCCGTTCGGTGCGGCCGCCGGCCCCTGCCACGGGTCCAGGTGGTACGGCGCGGCGAAGACCGGCCCGGGAAGGAACGGCTGGCCCGGCACCGGCTCGGGCAGCCCGGCGTGCACGCAGCGGGTGCCGTCACCTGGTTCGTTCATCGGTCCTCACTCGTACGACTCGGGCTTGGCGGTCCGGCTCATCAGTGTGTCCACGGCGATGCGCGGGTCCATCCCCTCGTGGCAGATCCGCTCGACCTGCTCGGTGATGGGCATCTCCACGCCGTGCGCGCGGGCCAGGTCACGGATCGACAGGCAGCTCTTCACGCCCTCGGCGGTCTGCCGGGTCGCGGCCTGCGCCTGCTCCATCGTCTCCCCCCGGCCCAGGTGCTCCCCGAAGGTGCGGTTGCGGGCCAGCGGCGAGGAACAGGAGGCCACCAGGTCACCCATGCCGGCCAGGCCGGCGAAGGTGATCGGGTCGGCGCCGAGCGCCACGCCGAGCCGGGCGGTCTCGGCCAGTCCCCGCGTCATCAGCATGGCCCGCGTGTTGTCGCCGAAGCCCATGGCGGTCGCGATGCCGTACGCGAGGGCGATCACGTTCTTCACGGCGCCGCCCAGCTCGCAGCCGATCACATCGTCGTTGGTGTACGGGCGGAGGTACGGCGTACGGATCGACGACTGCACGAGCGCCGTCCGCCGGCTGTCCGTGCCGGCGACCACGGTCGCGGCGGGCTGCTCGGCCGCGATCTCCGGCGCCAGGTTGGGTCCGGAGACGACCACCACCCGATCCGCCGTCACTCCGGCGGTCTCGACGATCACCTCGCTCATGCGCTTGGTGGTGCCGAGCTCGATGCCCTTCATGAGCGACACCAGCGTCGCGTCGGGGTGCACGTACCCGGCCCACTCGGCGAGGTTGCCGCGCAACGTCTGCGACGGCACGGCCAGCACGACCAGCTCGGCGTCGGTGATCGCCTCGGCG
>Ga0164243_10013643_pt1 | contig 11407 bp, 10 predicted proteins | sample OricompcompostOP_FD_108781 | JGI IMG/M metagenome (GOLD analysis project Ga0164243, IMG submission 108781) | Organic Plus compost microbial communities from Emeryville, California, USA - Original compost - Organic plus compost (OP) | ecosystem: Engineered > Solid waste > Mixed feedstock >... | reverse complement strand
TCGCAGGCGGAGATCGTGGAGCCGGAGCAAATCGCCTCCTTTTTTGACAGCGACATCGGCAAGAGACTGCAGTCGGCGGAGTGGGTGTCGAGGGAAATGCCTTTCAGCTACGGTCTTCCGGCTCATGAGGCGCACCAAGCGCTGCTTGCGACCGAGCGTTTTAACGAGGGGAACATCATACCGATGAAGGCATCGGATGCAGCGACCCGGGCTTCGGACGAAGTGGTGCTCATTCAGGGGATCGTCGACTGCCTGTTCCGTCAGGACGGTAAATATGTCATCGTCGACTATAAAACCGACCGGGTGCTGGAACACCGCGGCGGAATAGCCGCTCTGGCGGAGAGCTATCGGTTTCAGCTGGAGCTGTACGCCCGGGCGCTGGAAGATATATTAGGTGAGGCGGTCCAGGAGAAATGGCTGTACTTTGTGGATGCCAAGCAGTCCGTATTGCTGTAGAGGAGTGTTCACAGCTCATATATTTAAGTTTAATATGACACGTGTTTTTTGATTGGGTATATCTTCGATTGGATAGGTTTCTTCGGTTGATAGATTTCTTGATCTGATTGTCTTTTTAATGGCAGTTTGATCGTTTTTTAGAATCGATATTTAATAGAGTCAATAGTTTAACAGAATCGATAGTTTAATAGAATTTTATTGTATTCTTAGACGCGATTGGGTTTAGGAATGGATCGTTGGTTAGGTGTTTTCATTTTTAGGTGTGACCCATACACGGCATGAATCCGTCTGGGTTCACGGCTTGCGCGAAAGCAAGTTCAGGAGGGAGAAGCAGGATGCGCATACTTCACACGGGTGACTGGCACTTTGGACGGACGCTCGAGGGCCGGAGCCGGATGAAAGAGCAGGAAGATTTCGTTGAGGAGCTGGTCCGGATCGTACACGATCAGAAGATTGATCTGGTCATGATGGCGGGGGATGTCTACGATTCGGTCAATCCGCCGGCGGCAGCGGAACAGCTGTTTTATGAGGCGGCGGCCCGGCTGACGGAAGGAGGGACGCCGCTCGTGGTCATCGCGGGCAACCATGATCAGCCCGAGCGGGTTTCGTCGGTAACGCCGCTGGTCGCCCGGCAGGGAATCACGCTGGTCGGGCTTCCCGTGGCCGAAGCTGTTACGGTTCAAGCGGTCCGGACCGGGGAGATCGCCAAGATTGCGGCGCTCCCTTATCCGTCCGAAGCCCGCTTAAATGAGCTGCTCGCCGCCGAAGGCGACGAAGAGGAGCTCCGCCGGGCATACAGCGCCCGCGTAGGCATGCTGATGCGGAAATTGGCGTCAAGCTTTACGCCCGAGACCGTCAATTTGGCAATGAGCCACATTTACGTGCTTGGCGGCGTGGAAAGCGACTCGGAACGGCCGATACAGGTCGGAGGCGCGTATACGGTGGACCCATCAGCGCTAGCGGTTGGAGCGCAGTATACGGCGCTTGGGCACCTGCACCGGCCTCAGGCGGTCAAGGGTGAGGGAATGATCCGCTACAGCGGGTCCCCGCTCGCCTACAGCTTTTCCGAGGCCGGTCAAGCGAAGTCCGTTTCCATCATCGATGTGGCCCCTGGGCAGCAGCCCGTAATGGAGGAGGTTTATTTGTCCTGCGGCCGGCCGTTAATCCGGTGGAAAGCAAAGGGTGGACTGGAGGAAGTTCATCGCTGGCTGGATGAAGGCAGGGATGCGAACGGTTTTATCGATCTGGAGATTTCACTGACCGAAGCCATGTCTCTTGGGGATATTCACAGGCTGCGCAAAAGCCACGAAGGGTTCGTACATATCCGTCCCGTGTATCCCGAGATGGAACAGGTCGAGGTGGAGTACAGCCGGTCGAGCCTGCCGGTGCCGGAGCTGTTCCGGAAGTTCTACCAGCGCCAGACCGGAGGAGCCGAGCCGGATGATGCGCTCGTTGAATTGTTCCTTGCGCTCACTTCGGAAGACGCAGAGGTAAAGGAGGAAGCGTAACATGAAGCCGATCACACTGAAGTTGTCGGGTCTGCAGAGCTATCGCGAAATGCAGCAGATCGATTTTGACGAGCTGTGCCAGATGGGGCTGTTCGGTATTTTTGGACCGACGGGCAGCGGCAAATCGACGCTTTTGGACGCGATGACCCTGGCTCTGTACGGCAAAGTTGAACGTGCGGTGAACGGCACGCAGGGCATTATGAACCATTCGGAAGATGCACTGTACGTCTCCTTTACGTTTGAACTCAGTTCCGCGGACGGACCGAAGCGGTACAGAGTGGAGCGCCGTTTTAAAAGAACCAACGAGCTGTCGGTCAGCAATACGGTTAGCCGGTTTATCGAAGTCACCGCGGAAGGTGAAACGGTTATGGCAGACAAGCTGGCTGAAGTCACCCGCTGCGTGGAAGACAAAATCGGTCTGAAAATGGAAGATTTTACGCGGGCCGTCGTCCTTCCCCAGGGGAAGTTTGCCGAGTTTCTGTCGCTGAAGGGCAGTGAGCGCAGGCAGATGCTGCAGCGCCTGTTTCATTTGGAAAAATACGGCGATCTGCTCGCGCAGAAGCTCAGCCGGCGGGTGAAGGACAACGATGCTGCGCTGAAGGAAGTGGAGGCGGAGCAGCAAGGCCTCGGCAGCGCAGGCGCGGAAGCAGTGGACGAAGCGAGGAACAGACTCAAGGAAGCCTCCATGGAAGCGGAGGCCTCGCGGCTGAAGCTGCGGCAAATGACCGAGGAGGCCGAGAAGGCCGGCAAATTCAGGGAGATGCAGCTGGAGAAGGAGCGGCGTGAACAGGAGCTCCAACAGCTTTCCGCCGAAGAAGAAGCGATTGTCCGGCTTGAGCGCCGGCTGGGACAGTCCGCTGCGGCACGGGCGATCATGCCTTTGTATACGCAGTGGACGGACAGCAGGCAGGAATGGGACAAACGCATCCGGGAGGCGGAGCAGCTTCAGACGAAGGCCGAGGCCGCGGATACGGCGGCACGGGAGGCCGCTGCCGCCGACGATGCGTCGCACCGGGAGCTTGCCGCTGAGGAGCCGAAGCTGCTGCAGCGCCAGGAGCAGCTGGAGCAGGCGGTACTGCTGCAGCGGGAGCGGGACGAGCTGAAGACGGTGCTGCAGCAGCTGGCTGAGCAGCGGTCAAAGACGGCCCATGAAAGCAAGGAACGGACTGAAGCTCTGGCCAAGGAGCAGGAGCTGCTCGCCAAAGGGCTCAAACGGCAGTCCGAGCTGCAGGAGAGCCTGAAGGGGCTGGAAGTGAAGGCGAAGGACCGCGAACGGCTGAATAAGGCGATGCGGCACGTTCAGCAGCTGGGAGCAAGCGAGCAGCGGCTGCGGAGCGCTGAGGCTGAATTGAAAGAGCATGGCGAGAAGCAAAGCAGGGCCGAAGCGCTGTTGAAGCAGGCCGGGCAGGAGCGGGAGCAGCATTTGCAGGAGCAGAAGCGGTTCGCGCTTGCGGTTTCGGCCCATATGGAGCAGGTTCTGGGCCATGACAGCCGGATGGAGGCGGCGTTGTCCCGCCTCGACCAAGAAGAGGCGTTGGTCCGTTCTTCCTCCAAAGAGCGGGAGCTCCACGCGCTTTCGCTGGCGCTGGCCGCCGAGCTGCGCCCGGGAGAACCGTGTCCGGTATGCGGCTCATCTCATCATCCGGCACCAGTATCTCCGGATCAGGATGCGCCCGGTGCGGATGACGGTCTGCTGGAACTGCTGCGGCTTCTCCGCCAGCAGCTGCAGGAGCTGCGGCTGAGCGGGCGCCAGCTTGTACATGAGACCCGGAGCTTGCTGGAATCGTACGAGCCCGGGGCCCAGGTGCAGGCAGAGGCTCCCTCCATGGCCGGTTCTGGCCCGCTGGAAGGCGCAGGCGAAGCGGCCGCTGCCCTCGAGATAGTCTCGGATCCGGAGCAAGTAGAGCCATTTTCCAGGTCCGCGTGGGAATCCCGGATCAGGAAAATGGAGGAGGACGCCGAAGCGTTGGCATCCTCCACGAGACAGCTTCAGCGCGAGCATGCCGCGCTGAAGGAGCGGGGGGAAGCGCTGAGCGCGCTGCAGGTGAAGCGGACGGCTGAAATCGAGTCGCTCCGGGAAACGTTCGCCAAGCTGGGCGACCGATTTGAAACGGAGAAGCGGGAATACCTAAGGCTTCAGGAGGAGTGGCGCCGGGAGCTTCCGGACCTTCAGCCGGAGCAGGCGGACCGTTTGTCCGCGGAAATCCAGCAGAAGGATGCGCAGGCCGAAGAGATCCGCGAGCGGCTGCAGATCAGCATCCCTTTTATCGAGGAGAAAACGGCCTCGGTCCAATCGCTGGAGCGGCAGATCAACGATCTCGACAAGTCGCTCATTCAATGGGATGCCCAGCTGCAGGGCAAGCAGGATTTGCTGGCCGAGAAGGAGCGGCGCCTTCAGGCCTGGGTCGGCAGCGAGTCCGCCGACCGGCTGCTGGAAGGCTGCAAGCAGCGCCTGCTCTCCCTTCGGGAAGCTGCGGCGCGATCCAAAGAGAAGCGCCAGGCAGCCGAGCAGCTTAAGCATGAAGCAGCCAAAGCGGCGGCGATGGCTGCCCAGGCGGCGGAATCCGCGGAGCAGCACTGCCGCAAGGCGCAGGCCCGCTGGGACGAGCAGCTGGCGGCTTCGCCGTTCGCCACATCGGAGGAAGTGGCTGACGCCTGCATGCCGCCTGACGAAGAAGTGCACAGCGCAGAGCGGGTCCGGCTGCACCGCGAACGGGAGCAGGAGATCAAGGTGCAGCTCCGCCATCTGGCTGAGCAGCTGGACGGCCGCGGCGTAACCGAAGAAGAGTGGCAGCGGATCTCCGCGGAGCTGGCTGCCTGCCGGGAGCGCGATGAGACGGCGCTTCAGCAGCGGGCAAGGGCGGAGCGGGACCTGGACGACGTGGAGAAGCGCCATGTCCGCTGGTCGCAGCTGGAGCGGATCCGCAAACAGCGGCAGCAGGAAGCCGAGAAGCTCTCCAAGCTGCAGTCCTGTCTCCGGGGCAATGCCTTCGTCGAATACATTGCCGAGGAGCAGCTGATGCAGGTCAGCCAGGCAGCTTCGCAGCGTCTGCGCTTCTTGACCAAGCAGCGCTATGCGCTGGAGGTCGATTCCGGGGGAGGCTTCCTGATTCGGGACGATGCCAACGGCGGGGTGCGCCGTCCGGTGTCCACCCTGTCCGGAGGCGAGACCTTCTTGACCTCCCTGTCCCTTGCGCTGGCCCTGTCTGCGCAAATTCAGCTCCGGGGTCAATATCCATTGCAGTTTTTCTTCCTTGACGAAGGATTCGGGACGCTCGATCCCGAGCTGCTCGATACGGTAATCACTTCTTTGGAGAAGCTGCATAACGATCATTTGTCGGTCGGAATCATCAGCCATGTGCCCGAGCTCCGGGCCCGCCTTCCGCGCAAGCTGATCGTGGTGCCTGCTGAGCAGGCCGGTGGCGGCTCACGGATCGTTCCTGAAACGCTTTAGGCGATCATCCATATTTTTTTGAAAAAGACAGTAGCCATTCGCCCAGCCTTGAATACGATGTTCATGTAAATCTTCTGAAATTGGGAGGCTGTGAAGGGCAATGGAAAAGTTTGAGGCCATAGAGTTATGCAAAAAACATATGTACCGCTATGTCCGCGCGACAATGGCAGACGGAAGCGTGCACGACGGATTTGTGGAAAGTGTTGATGAGGAGAAGCTGTATTTAGCGGTACCGGTAGGCCATGAAAACGTGTCGCCAGCAAATGTGTCGCCGAACGCGAACATGGCTCCAACGTATGTATCGCCTGCGAGCGTGTCACCGAACGCGAACGCAGCACCGGCGTATGTGTCGCCTGCAAGCGTGTCACCGAACGCGAACACAGCTCCGATGTACGTGTCTCCTGCTAACGTGTCTCCGAATGTGGCTCCGGCTCATGTAGCCCCGGCTAACGTGGCGCCAGCGGTCATGCCGGTCCATCATGGCTGCTACCACCCTTGCGGAGGTTTCCCGGGATATGACTACCGAGCATTTTTCCCAGGGTTCTATCCACCGTTTGGATACGGCTACGGCTTTGGGTACCCGTTCTACGGACGCCGCTTTAACCGCTTGATTCTGCCTCTGGCCGGATTGACGGCACTGTCGCTGCTGCCATTTTTTTAATATCTGATATAACGTACGAACCTGAAGAGGGAACCGGGAGAACCGGTGTCCCTTTTCTTTTGGATTCGGCGCGCCAGCCGAACTATTTCTTAGCCGGATACAGCGGGGACATTGGACGGGTCATTTTATATCCGGTATGATAAGAACAGAAAATCTCTTACATATTAAAGGAGGCAACAATCCGATGGATTGCCTGTTTTGCAAAATCGTTGAAGGGAGCATCCCTTCCCAGAAAGTCTTTGAAAACGAACGGATCCTGGTATTTCGTGACATTCAGCCGGCCGCGCCGGTTCACGTGCTGATCATCCCGAAAAAGCATATCGCCTCAATGAACGAGGTTCAGGAGGAGGATCTCCCGCTGATCGCCGAAATGCATCAGGTGGCCCAGCAGGTCACCAAGGATCTGGGCGTCAATGAGTCGGGATACCGGCTCATCAACAATTGCGGACCGGACAGCGGGCAAGCGGTCCATCATATCCACTATCACCTGCTCGGAGGGGCCAAACTGGGCGCCCTGACCGGAATTTCCGACTCTCACGCATAAGCTTGTACCCCGGCAAATCCGGCCTTTGATGAAAAAATAGGCGCTGAGGTTGACACCCTATTTCTCTTTCACCTATAATTAAGTTTGATGAACCGTGTTATTGCTCTTGGACGGTCTGGTCGGAGGGAGGGAAAACTGGTGTCTGAAACTAAAGTTCGCAAAAACGAGACTATTGATGCTGCACTTCGCCGCTTTAAGCGCTCCATCGCTAAGGATGGCGTATTGGCTGAGGTGAAGAAACGTAAGCATTATGAAAAGCCAAGCGTAAAGCGCAAGAAAAAGTCCGAGGCTGCTCGTAAGAGAAAGTTTTAGGAGGATTTGAACTAGCATGAATCTTAGCGAACGATTGAACGAAGATATGAAGCAGGCGATGAAGAGTAAAGACAAGTTCAAACTCTCCACGATTCGAATGGTTCGTTCGACGATCAAGAATCTTGAAATAGATTTGAAAAGAACTTTGGATGACAACGAAGTGCTTGATATCCTCAGTCGTGAAATCAAACAGCGCAAAGATGCCCTCCAAGAATTTCAAAAAGCAGACCGCGAGGACCTTGCGGAACATGCCAAAGCAGAAATCGAGATTATCGGTCAGTATCTTCCCGCACAGCTTTCCGAAGAAGAAATTAAAGTTATTGTACAGCAGACCATCCAGGAAACCGGTGCTTCTTCGAAAGCCGACATGGGGAAAGTGATGAGCGCGCTCATGCCGAAGGTAAAGGGACGCTCAGACGGCAAACTTGTGAACCAAGTGGTTCAACAATTTCTGCAATAAACATAAGTGAAACACCCCTGATTTCAGGGGTGTTTTTTCATTTTCTGAAACGATTCCCTTCTATGATGCGTAATAACTACCATATGATGGACATTATAACGGGAATGTGGAAAGGAGGGGTAAGGTGAGTTTGGCCAAAAAGGGGCTTAAGTCTCTCGTAATGATGCTGATGCTCATATTCTTGGTTGCCGGCAGCCGGCTTCCCGTACAGGTATCCGCCGAAACCGGTGAGAAGAGCGGCCCGGTCTATATCATACCGGTGGACCAGGAAATTGAGACGGGGCTTGAGAAGTTCATGCGCCGCGGTTTTACAGAAGCGGCCAAGATGAACGCCGGGCTCGTTGTGCTCGAGATCAACACGCCGGGCGGGCTTGTCGATACCGCCGACAAAATCGGGCAGATGATCCGTGACAGCAAAATCCCTACGCTCGCTTATATTCAAGGCAATGCCGCTTCGGCCGGCAGCTATATCGCGCTGAATGCCGATAAAATCGCCATGAAGCCAGGCAGCATGATCGGCGCCGCCGCCATGGTGGACCGTACGGGAAAACGCGTGGATGATGCCAAGCTGGTCGCGTACTGGAAGTCAAAAATGAGCGCAGCGGCTGAGTCCAGCGGACGGGACAGCAAAATCGCCGAGGGTATGGCGGATATCAACATGGTCGTCGACATGCCGGCGATCGGAGAGAAGAAAGAGAAAGGCGATATTATCGCCTTGTCGAGCGAACAGGCTTTGAAGGTCGGATATGCCGATCATATCGCATCAACGCCTGAGGAAGCGATTCAATGGATGGGGTACTCGACGGATGACGTTTTCCGGGTCGAGCATACCGGTGCGGAGAAGGTGGCAGCCTTTCTGACACATCCAACCGTGATGATCATTTTGCTGTTCCTGGGGATAGCCGGTGTCGTCATCGAGCTGATGATACCTGGCTTTGGCGTTCCGGGGATCGTGGGCGTAGTGGCCTTTGTACTGTATTTCTTCGGTAACTATGTTGCGGGCTTCGCAGGATCCGAGACGTGGCTGCTCTTTATTATCGGGCTCATTCTTATGATTCTAGAAATGTTTGTCCCGAGCTTCGGTATCCTCGGTATTCTGGGTGCTGTCAGCCTGATTGCGGGCGTTGTCCGGGCTGCTTACGATACGACGCACGCCTTGTTCTCGCTCGGGATCGCATTTGCGGCGGCCGTCGTGGTCGTGGTGATCGTCGCGATCATATTTAAGGAGAAGGGCATCTGGAACCGCTTCATCCTGAAAGAATCGCTGACCAAGGAGCAGGGCTTCGTTCCGACCGATGCGAAGGAGGATTTGCTTGGAAAATCAGGCGTTAGCGTGACGCCGCTCCGTCCGGCCGGTACCGTAGACGTGGAAGGCGAGCGGATCGACGTCGTAACGGACGGAGAGTTTGTCGCGGCGGGCACACCGGTCAAGGTCGTTCGCGTCGAGGGTGCGAGAATTGTCGTAAAGCCGGAATAATGCTGGCTTTTTGGCGAGATTCGTGTAACATGTTGTAAAGAACCTGGAAAGAATGTCATATGAAACCAATTGATTACCTGGAGGTTGATAGGCAGTATGGATGGAACTTCTCTTATCACGGTATTACTGATTGCGGTTGTCATCATTATTGTGCTCAGCGTATTTTTCAGCTTTTTCCCGGTCATGCTCTGGATCTCGGCCTTGGCGTCCGGCGTCCGGATCGGAATTATTACGCTGGTGGCGATGAGACTGCGGCGCGTCACGCCGAGCCGGATCGTCAATCCGCTCATCAAGGCGACGAAGGCGGGGCTGGGTCTCAACATCAATCAGCTGGAAAGTCACTATTTGGCCGGTGGTAACGTGGACCGGGTAGTTAACGCCCTCATTGCGGCCCAGCGCGCCAACATTCCGCTCGAATTTACGCGTGCTGCCGCCATCGACCTGGCTGGCCGCGACGTACTGCAGGCCGTTCAGATGAGCGTCAACCCGAGAGTCATTGAGACTCCGGTCGTAGCCGCCGTTGCGAAGAACGGGATTGAAGTGAAGGTTAAGGCCCGGGTTACGGTCCGTGCCAATATCGACCGTCTCGTCGGCGGTGCGGGTGAAGAAACGATTATTGCCCGCGTAGGCGAAGGGATCGTAACGACCGTCGGCTCCAGTGACATGCACAAGGACGTACTGGAGAACCCGGACTCCATTTCCCGGACTGTATTGGCCAAGGGGCTGGATGCGGGTACCGCTTTTGAAATTCTGTCGATCGATATCGCCGACGTGGATGTAGGCAAGAACATCGGGGCTTACCTGCAGACCGAGCAGGCCGAAGCCGATAAGCGGATCGCCCAGGCCAAAGCCGAGGAACGCCGTGCGATGGCCGTAGCTCAAGAACAGGAAATGAAGGCTCGCGTCGTCGAGATGAGAGCGCGGGTTGTGGAATCCGAATCCGAAGTGCCGCTCGCCATGGCGGAAGCCCTTCGCTCAGGCAAGCTTGGCGTCATGGATTACATGAACCTGAAGAACATTGAAGCCGATACCCAAATGCGCGGCTCGTTGGGCAAAATGGGGGATAGCGGAGACGGCGGCGGCAGTCCGAAAAATAACAAGTAGGGAATGAGCATCCATGTGGATCATTGAACACTTTTACTGGATCCTGATCATTGGATTTGCGGTCATCTCTGCGCTGAGCAAAAGAGGAAATAAATCGAAGCAGAGGCAGCAGCCCCGGGGCATGCCCACGTTCGGGGGAGAAGGCCGTCCGTATCAACGACGGGACGAAGCGGACGATTACGACGAGGACGAGGATGAGGATGAGGAATACGATGAGGGCCGTCCAGATCCGGCATACGGCTCCCGGCCACAGCCGCAGGAACCTGTCGGCAGAAGGAGCTCCCCGTTCGGATCGTATGATTCATCAGCCCCTGAACCGCCTGTATATTCCCAGGACTACCGTCCGGCCCCAGACTATGATACCGGCGAAGGAGTATCCTCGATGTGGGCGGAGGAGAAGCCATCCCCGGTACAGGCTACGCTGGCGGATCGAACCCGTACCATGCAGCAGGAGATCAACAGGGTGAACGCTTCTCTGGACAAAATATCGACGCAAATGGATATGGCGGCTGACAGAACGGTTGACCGTGAGGCAGCTGTCCCGGTGTCCCCTTTGGCCGAGCAGGCCAGACAAGGGATCATCTGGGCTGAAATTCTGGGCCCGCCCCGCTCCAAGCGCCCGTTGAATCCGCGAAAATAACGATAATCTAGAAGTGAGGCCTCTTTCGGCCCGGGAAGATCATGATATCTTTTCGGGCAGCGGAAGAGGCTTTTCATTTTGGATCGCACAGCCTGTCCGCTGTGACCTTACGCCGAGAGGCGTTTTTTTTCGTGCTGCGCAAGGCGTGTGATCTGATAGCTTGAACTTCCCTGAAAAGCTTCATAAACCGGGCTTTACGCGCATAAGGTGTAGAGTACAGGAAGGGGGAAGACCTTCGTATGGCCGGGATCAGCCGCAGGCTGCGGAAGTGGACGAACGAAATGCTGGATGTTCCGCAGGACGTTTTGTTCGATCTGCCGCGCATCACTATGGTGGGAAACAAAGAACTCTATATCGAAAATCATCGGGGCGTCCGGCATTTTTCACCCGATAAAATGGTCCTTTCCCTGTCCCAGGGACTGCTCGAGATCGAAGGCTCCGGGCTTATGATCCGGTCGATTCTGCCGGAAGAAGTGATGATCGAAGGATCGGTAACGAACATTAAATATACAGGAACGGAGGAGAGTCCATGAAAATCCCGACGTTAACCCGGGTTCGCGGCTGCGTGCGGATTGCTGTCCGGGGGGAGCATGTGGAGTATTTCATCAATGCATTGGCGGAGAACGGTGTACCGGTATGGGACATCGAGCCCAAAAACGGAAATTTGGCAGAGATGAAGGTGCTGCTGCGGGATTTTCATGCTCTTCGTCCCTTGTTGAAACGGACAGGCTGCCGGGTGCATGTACAGGGCCGGATCGGTTTGCCCTTTACGCTGGTCAAGCTGTATAAGC
>Ga0164243_10013642_pt1 | contig 11407 bp, 9 predicted proteins | sample OricompcompostOP_FD_108781 | JGI IMG/M metagenome (GOLD analysis project Ga0164243, IMG submission 108781) | Organic Plus compost microbial communities from Emeryville, California, USA - Original compost - Organic plus compost (OP) | ecosystem: Engineered > Solid waste > Mixed feedstock >... | reverse complement strand
TCGGCGCCACGATCAGCGGCGGGCGGCCGCGGCCGCTCGGGGCCTGGCTCGGCCCGGTCTCGACGGCCAGTCCGCGCGAGGTCAGCTCGCCGACCAGGTCCGCGATGGCGCTGCGGGTCAGGCCGGTGACCTTGCCGAGTCGGGCGCGGCTGGTGGGGCCGTGCAGGTGGAGGTGGCGCAGCAGCACGCGAACGTTGTGCCGCCGCAGGCTGGCGGGATCGCGTCCCTGGGAGCTGGAGCTGGTCACGGGCCCTCGGGTTCTGGTCGGGGTCGGCGGGTCGGGTGGTTGCGGTGGTTCTGGATGCTCTGCCCGTTCCGGGCGTTGTGGCCAGGTCTTGGCGGTTCTCGGCGGTTCTCGGGGTTGACAGGGTCACAGTATTGTTTTTTCCTCTTACAAATCATACCGCCGAGGGAGGATCAATGAGCACAGCCCAGACGTCGCCAGGGTCGTCGGCGCCGGGCAGGCGGGTGTACCTGGCAGCGGTGATCTGCGCGATCGGGGCGCTGCTGTTCGGCTACGACACCGGAGTGATCTCCGGAGCGCTGCTGTACCTGAAGGGCCCGCTCGGCATCGCCGACAACCCGCTGCTGCAGGGCACGGTCACCAGCGCCCTGCTGGTCGGCGCGATGATCGGCGCGCTCAGCAGCGGAAGCGCCGCCGCGCGCCTGGGGCGGCGCCGCATCGCCCTCATCGCCGCCGTCGTGTTCGGCGTCGGCGCGGCCGGGGCCGCGCTCAGCCCCGAGGTGCTCACGCTGATCGCGTTCCGCTTCGTGATCGGGATCGGCGTCGGGCTCGCCTCGGTCGTCGTGCCGATGTACCTGTCCGAGATCTCGCCGACCAGCATCCGCGGGCGCCTGACCTCGCTGAACCAGCTGATGATCACCATCGGGATCCTGCTGGCCTACGTCGTCGACCTGGTGCTGGCCCCGTGGGAGGCCTGGCGCTGGATGCTCGGCATCGCGGTCGTGCCGGCCGCGGCCCTGTTCGTCGGCATGCTGTTCATGCCCGAGACGCCGCGCTGGCTCGCCAGCCGCGGCCGCATGGACGAGGCCGAGGCGGTGCTGCGCCGCACCCGCGGCCCCGAGGAGGTCGACGAGGGCGTCGAGGAGATCCGGGCCGCCCAGCGCCAGTCCCGCGACGAGGCCGGCTTCGGCGAGCTGTTCCAGCCCTGGATCCGCCCGCTGCTGGGCATCGGGCTCGGCCTCGCGCTGCTGCAGCAGTTCGTCGGGATCAACACGATCATCTACTACGCCCCGACCACGCTCACCGAGCTGGGCATGGGCAACGGCGCCTCGATCGCCGCGCAGGTCGGCATCGGCACCGTCATGGTGCTGTTCACCCTGGTCGCGGTGCGCTGGACCGACCGCATCGGCCGGCGGCGGCTGCTCATGGCCGGCAGCGTCGGCATGACCGCCAGCCTGGCGGTGCTCGGCGTGCTCACCCTGATCACCGGCGCGCACGGCGGCCCGATCGCGGTGATCACCATCGTCTGCCTGGCCGCCTACGTCGCCTCCTTCGCCGCCACCTGGGGCCCGATCGTGTGGGTCATGCTGCCCGAGCTGTACCCGCTGCGGATCCGCGGCCCCGCCGAGGGCGTGGCGACCTTCGGCAACTGGCTGGGCAACTGCATCGTCTCGGCGCTGTTCCCGGTCGTGCTGGCCGCGGTGGGCCAGGCCGCGTCGATGCTCGTGCTCGCCGCGTTCGGCGTCGTCTCGTTCGTCTTCGTCCGCGCCCTCGTCCCGGAGACCACCGGGCAGAGCCTGGAGGGGCTGGCCGAGGCGCAGGAGTCCGGCGCCACCGCGTGAAGCCCGCTCCGGCCCCCGGAGCGCAGCCCGGGGGCCGGAGCGTCCCGACCTCGCGCACTCCCCGAAGACCGCGTGGAAGAACCGAACACCGCACGTGGACCGATCCGAAGCAGCCCGGCCCGGAAGAGTTCCCGATCCAACGGAGGATCCGTGCACCGACGTGCTCCTTTCCGCCGATTACTGTCCCCGCGATCCCGTCCGCAGCCGACCTCGCGGCGCCGCTGGGCCGCGGCCGCCGCGCTCGGCCTCGCCCTCAGCTGCACCGCCGCCAACGCTCCGGTGGCCGCGGCGAACACGCCCCTGTACCTCGACCCGTCCGCGCCGCCGCAGGAGCGCGCTGCCGATCTGGTCCTGCGCATGACGCCGCAGGAGAAGGCGTCCCAGATGAACAGCAGCCGCTCCCCGGCGATCCCGCGCCTCGGCGTCCGCGGCTACGGCTGGTGGAACGAGGCCGCGCACGGCGTTTCCCGCGAGCAGACCAACGACGGGGACAGCCCGCCGGACCTGACCAACACCACCTCGTACCCGGTGAGCCTGTCGATGGGCGCGACCTGGGACCCGGGCCTCGTGCACCGGGTGGCGCAGCAGACCTCCGACGAGGCGCGCGAAGTGGTCCAGGACAACAACCGGGACCTGAACTTCTACGCGCCGACGGTGAACCTCTCCCGCGACCCGCGGTGGGGCCGCAACGACGAGACCTACGGTGAAGACCCGCTGCTGACCGCCAAGCTGGGCGCGCAGTACGTCAACGGGATGCAGGGCGCGGACATGCGCGGCAGGCCCGAGAGCCCGTACCTGAAGACGAACACCACGCTCAAGCACTACGCAGCCAACAACAGCGAGTTCAACCGCACCACCGGATCGTCCAACGTGGACCAGAAGGCGCTGCGGGAGTACTACACCAAGCAGTTCCGCGACATCATCCGCAGCAGCCACCCCGGCTCGATGATGAGCTCGTACAACAGCGTCAACGGGGAGCCGACCGCGGCGAGCACCCACCTCATCGACGGCCTGGCCCGCAAGACCTTCGGCTTCCGCGGGTTCTTCACCTCCGACTGCGACGCCACCTTCGAGATCCAGCACGGCCACCACTGGCAGCCGCCGGGCTTCGACCACCCGCTCGGGCCGGTCGAGCGCAGCGCCGCCTCCAACGCCGCCGGCGAGGACCTGGACTGCAACCAGGGCTACCACGACGACCGCAACTTCGGGAACACGCTGCCCACCGCCGTCCAGCAGCGCACCCGCACGCCCAACGGCCCCTACACCGAGTCCTACATGGACAGTTCGCTGATGCGGATGTTCACCACCCGCATCCGGCTCGGCGAGTTCGACCCCGCGGCGACCAACCCGTGGGTGCAGCAGGCGCGGGCGCGGGTGCCCCGCGGCAGCTGGCAGAACTCCGACGCGAACCGCGCGGTCACCGAGACGCCGCAGCGGCTCGAGCTGGCGCGGCGGACCGCGGACAACTCCGTGGTGCTGCTGCAGAACCAGCCCGGCGGGGACGGCTCGCCGATGCTGCCGCTGCGGGTGCCGCGCTCCGGCCCGTTCCGGATCGCCGTGGTCGGCGACACCGCCACGCACCCCTACCTCGGCGGCTATTCCAGCAAGCAGGGCCCGGCCGGCCAGGCCAAGCAGGTCGACGACTTCGACGGCATCCGCGACGCCGTCCGGGCGATCAACCCGCAGGCCCAGGTCGAGCACCTGCCCGGGACCGCCCCGGGCGGCGGGCTCAACCAGGACTCGGTGGCGAAGTCGGCGAACTACGACGCCGCCATCGTCTGCGCCGGCACCGACGAGAACACCGCGAAGGAGGAGAAGGACCGCCCGAACCTGCAGCTGCCGGCGCCGCAGACCGACCTGATCAACGGCGTCGCAGCGCGGAACCCGAACACCGCGGTGTCGCTGCAGACCGTCGGCCCGGTCGACGTGACCTCGTTCCAGCCGCACGTGCGGTCCATCCTGTGGAGCTCCTACAACGGGATGCGCAGCGGGCAGGCGCTGGCCGACGTGCTCACCGGCGCCCACAACCCCAGCGGGCACCTGCCGTTCACGTGGTACCGCGACGAGTCGCAGCTGCCGCCGATCGGCGACTACGGTCTCCGGCCCGCGCAGGGCCAGCCGGGCCGCACCTACCAGTACTTCCGCGGGCCGGTCTCGTACCCGTTCGGGCACGGGCTCAGCTACGCGAAGTTCGCGATGGGCGGGCTGCGGGTCGACCGCGGCCAGGTCGACGCGAACGGCACGGTGACCGCGACCGCGCAGGTCACGAACAACTCGGACGTCCCCGGGGCCACCGTCGCTCAGCTGTACGCGACCGACCCTGGCGCTGATCCGGGCGCGGCTGATCCGGGCGCCGGCAAGCAGCGGCCGGAGAAGCGGCTGGCCGGGTTCCGCAAGGTCTCGCTGCAGCCGCACGAGACCCGCGCGGTGTCCTTCCCGGTCAAGATCAGCGACCTGGCGCACTTCGACGGCGGGCGCTGGCACGTCGACGAGGGGACGCACGGGCTGCAGCTCGGCCGGTCCGCCGACGACGTCGCCGCGACGGCAGCGGTCCAGGTCAGCGGGCAGCCGCGGGTGGTCGCGCAGAACGTGTCGGCCACGCCGCACGCCGCCGGCGATCCGGCCGGCCGCAACGACAGCCGCATCTCGTTCCCGCCGAACACCCCGGTCCAGCCGCGGCTGACGGTGTCGATGAGCGACGGCACGCTGCGCGGCTACGACCCGCAGCGCGGGGAAGCGCCGCTGCCGCCGGGAATGGTGGTCGACTACCGCAGCGACCGGCCGGACGTCGTCTCGACCGACCCGACCGGTGCCCTCCGCACGCACCGCCGCGGCACCGCCACGGTGACCGCGACCGTGCGCGACGGAGCCGTGGTGAAGTCCACGACGTTCGTCGTCGCGGTGCGGTAGCCCCGGATCCGGGCGGGTTCGCGCACGCGGCCCGCCCGGACCCGCCCGGCCGCGCCCGCAGGACCGAGCCCGACGAGCCGGCGGGAACCGATCCGGGGGGTCCAGCGGGGGCCGATCCAGCGGGAACGGGAACCGGCCCAGCAGCAACCGGTTCAGCGGGAACCGGCCCAACGGGAATCAGTCCGGCGGGAACCGATCCGGCGGGGACCGGTCCAACGGAAACCAGTTCAGCGGGAACCAGCCAGCAGAAACGGCGACGGCCCAGCAGCAACCGGCCCAGCAGGGAGGCGAGGTGCGCACCCTCCGCATCGGTTCGGGCGCGGGATTCGCCGACGACCGCGTCGACCCCGCCGTCGAGCTCGCCGAGCACGGGCGGCTGGACCACCTCGTGTTCGAGTGCCTGGCCGAGCGCACCATCGCGCTCGCCCAGCGCCGCCGGCGCCACGACCCCGCCGCCGGCCACGACGAGTGGCTCGCGGAGCGGATGGAGGCGGTGCTCGAACCCTGCGCGCGCCGGGGGATCCGGGTGCTGACCAACATGGGCGCGGCCAACCCGGTCGCCGCGGCGGAGACCACCGCGGAGGTGGCGCGCCGGCTCGGGCTCACCGGCCTCCGGATCGCCGCGGTCACCGGCGACGACGTGCTCGACCTCGTGCACCGGCTCGACCCCGGACTGCTGGACCGGGCGGGAACCGCGTCCTCGTTGGACGGAGTGCTGTCGGCGAACGCCTACCTCGGCTGCGAGCCCGTCGTGCGCGCGCTCGCCGCGGGCGCCGACGTGGTCATCACCGGCCGGATCGCCGATCCGGCGCTGTACCTCGCGCCGCTGGTGCACGAGTTCGGCTGGCCGCTCGACGACTGGCAGCGGCTCGGCGCCGGGCTCGGGGTCGGGCACCTGCTGGAGTGCGCCGGCCAGCTCACCGGCGGCTACTTCGCCGACCCCGGGGTGCACGACGTGCCCGGGCTCGCCCGGCTCGGGTTCCCGCTCGCCGAGGTCGCCGAGGACGGCACCGCCGCGGTGACCAAGGTCGCCGGCACCGGCGGGCAGGTCACCGTCGCCACCTGCACCGAGCAGCTGCTGTACGAGGTGCACGACCCGGCGGCCTACGTGTGCCCGGACGCGGTCGTCGACTTCTCCGGCGCCGAGCTGCGCCAGGTCGACGAGGACGTCGTCGCGGTCTCCGGCATCACCGGACGGCCGCGCCCGGACCGGCTCAAGGTGTCGATCGGGCACCTCGACGGGTGGTCGGGCCACGGCGAGATCTCCTACGCGGGTCCGAACGCGCTCGCCCGCGGGCAGCTGGCGCGCGACGTCGTCCGCGAACGCCTGCAGCGCGCCGGTGTCGACACCGCGCGGGCCCGGTTCGACCTCGTCGGCGTCGACGCGGTGGCCGGTGCGGCACCGCCCGGGGCCGAGCCGCCGGAGGTGCGGCTGCGGGTCGCCGCACGCACCGGTGATCACGACGCGGCCCGGCGCGTCGGCCGCGAGGTCACCGCGCTGTGGCTCAACGGGCCCGCCGGGGGAGCGGGCGCGACCCGCGGCGAGCGCGAGATCGTCGCGGTGGCCTCGGCGCTCGTGCCGCGCGAGCTCGTCACCACCGGGGTCGAGGTGCGGGAGGTCTGATGCTGCTGCACGAGCTGGCCCACGCCCGCGCCGGCGACAAGGGCGACACCGCCGACATCACCGTCATCGCGCACCGCCCCGAGGACTACGAGCACCTGCGCGCGCACGTGACCGGCGAGCGGGTCCGCGAACACTTCGCCGGCACCGTCCGCGGCGCCGTCGAGCGCCACGAGGTCCCGCAGCTGCGGGCGCTGAAGTTCGTGCTGCACGAGGCGCTCGACGGGGGAGTGACCCGCAGCCCGCGCCTGGACCCGCACGGCAAGAGCCTCAGCTCGCGCCTGCTGGCGCTGGAGGTGCCCGCCCCCGCGGAGAGATCCACCCGGTCGGGTCACCGATCCGGCGAGCGCAGCGACGCCGCTGCCGGCGAGCCGCCCCGGCCGGCCCGCCACGAGTGATCTCGCGCTGCTGACGGCGCCCGCGTGGTGTACCGGTGGACCGAATGCTGATCGTCTTCAGATCCACGGAGGTGCGCGGTGCTCGACCAGTCCGGATCCGGCGTCCCCGACGGGGCGAGCGTGCGGGAACTGCTGCGGCGGTGCGGACGCACCCGCGACCGCGCCGAGCGGGCCGGCACGCTGAGCCACCTCGCCACCGAACTCGAACTCGCCGCCGAGGACATCACCACCCAGCGCGGTGATCCGGAAGTCGTCGCCGGGCTCCTCGGGCAGGCGAGCATGGCCCGAGCCATCGCCGACCTCGAACCGGCCGCACCCGTCCCGCGCCGGTGACGACGCCCCGGAACCGGCCGACCAACATCACCCGACGAGGTCGCCCGAGTGGCCGAGCAGCACACCTGGGGGCACGCTCGCCGACATGCACTGGTCACGCGAGAGCGAAGCAGGAGCTCGCGGCCAACCCTCGTTCCCGGACCTGCTGGCCGAGTACGGGCGGCTCGCCGCGGAACTGCCCGAGGCCGACCCGGCGCGCGGCGCGCAGCTGCGGCAGCGGCTGGGCGAGCTCGACGAGCAGATCGACGACTGGGCCCAGCGGGTCGGCACCGACCGGGTCTGACCGCACCCCGCCCTGCTGAGCGGACGCCCAGCATCTCCGGGCACTCTCCGGGGAGCGCGTCGCGGCGCGGTACCCTGCGGGGACGGTGTGGATCGGGCAGTCGGGGATCGGAGGCCGCGCGTGGGCGAGCGGAGCGCGCCGGGAGCGCGCGAGATCGCGGTGATCGCGCACAACATCCGCTCGGCGCACAACGTCGGCGCGATCCTGCGCACCAGCGACGTGTTCGCCGTGTCCGCGGTGCACTGCACCGGATACACGCCGTATCCCGAGCAGGAGGGCGACACCCGCACGCCCGGCCTGATCCACCGGCTGACCAACCGGATCCACAAGTCCGCGCTCGGCGCCGAGGACCGCGTCCCGTGCGTGCCCCACCCCGGGGTGTCCGCGCTGCTGGCCGAGCTGCGCGCCGCCGGCTACGTGATCGCGGGGCTGGAGCTCGACGACCGCGCGGTCGACATCGCCGAGTACGAGATCCCGGACAAGGTGGCGCTGCTGATCGGCGAGGAGACCTCGGGAATCCCGGCGAAGCTGCGCACCGGCTGCGACGTGCTGCTGGAGATCCCGCAGTTCGGCACCAAGGACTCGCTGAACGTGTCGGTGGCCGCCGGCATCGCGCTGTACGGCCTGCGCTGCTGGTGAGTCCGCGCGTGACCGCCGGGGTGCTCGGGAGCGCGCGACGGCCGGACGGGTGCTGATCGGCGGTCCGCGCTCGCGAGCGGTCCCCGCTGGCGCTGGTGCGATGACCGCGGTCCGCGCGGATCGCGCCTCGGCGGGCGGCGGAACGGCCAGGTGACGAGCCCGTCGCGGCACGAGCCGGAACGGGCGGAACTGCGCCGCGGCCGTGTTCTGCGCAGTTGTGCCGAGCTTTCGCGGCGTGCGGGGAACATGTCGGTGCACTACGTCGGGTATGCGAGGAACGCCGGGAAGGGGCTGCTAGGCTTCCGCGTGCCCCGGCCCTCCGCGGCACCGCCGCGATTCACGATCGAGGGCCGGGGCCTCGCACGATCTCCTGGGCGTGATCTCTCGGGCCGCGATCTCTCCGGCGGGATCCGCCCGCTGAGTCTTCTCCGGGGCTGCTGCCCGGTTCTTCTGCCGGAGTCTCCGGGGTCTTCGGTCGGGTTCTCGCTGGCTGGAGCTCACTGGTGGATCTTCCGCCCGGTCCTTTCTGGTGGGATCGCCCCTCGGGTGCTCGCGGGCGGGATCCTTCCGCCGAATCCCTTCGCTCGGGGAGCGCGCCCCGCAATCAGTGTCCGATGTGGAGTTTCCGATTGTCCGGGAACGGCGGGGAATCGAGCGCGGAACACCACGTGCGTTCGCTCGCCGGGACGTGTCCCCGAGAACCGCTGGCGACTCGTTGCCCGCGGCCGGCGCGCATCTCAGGTGAGGCGCAGGTGATCCCGCGCTCGCGCTGTTCCGGATCTGGCGGCTTCGCAGTGCCGGCCCTGCAAAGCCGGCCCGGCAAAGCTGGCCCTGCAAACGTTTGCCGCCGGTGCGCTCGGCCATCCGCGCTGATCCGCACTGCCGCACCGGCCGGGTCTTTCGTCCCTGCACGCGGCGTCTCGCCGGCGCGCATCCTGCGGGTGCGGGAACGGTCACCCGCCGGAACCGCCGGCGGAGGCGTTAAGGAGACGTCATGTCGGAGCAGATCGGGAAGGACCCGCAGCTGTCCCAGCACCCCGACGTCCAGTCGATGCAGCGCCAGTACGGCACCGGGTCCGGCAACGTCGTCGGCGAGGGGCTGCTCGTGCTCGCCGGCGCCTGGTTGGCCATCGCGCCGTGGGTGGCGGGCTTCGCCGCGACCAGCTTCGCGATGACCGCGAACAACGTGATCATCGGGCTCGTCGTCGTGGCGCTGGGCCTGCGCACGGCAGGCCTCGGTGGTCAGGCGCTGAGCTGGGCCGGAGTGCCGCTGGGCGTCTGGGCGATCATCGCGACCTGGCTGGTGCCGATCGTCGGCGGCTACACGCCGGGACTCGTGTGGAGCAACGTGGTCGGCGGCGCCGTCGTGGTGCTGGCCTCGCTGGCGGTGATGACCGGGATGATGATCAACCTGACGAAGTCGCGCAAGTAGCGGCCAGTCCCGGCACCGGTCACCGGCACCGGGCGCCGACCGCGGCGGCCGGTGCCGAAACCGCAGGGGCGTGGAACCGGAGAGCGCGAAACTGGCGGCGCGAGGTCTACTGGCGCGAGACCGGCTGCCCCGAACCGGACTGCGCTGTCGGCCGGCCGGAGGACCTCCGCCGGGGTCTGCCCGCGCACCGTCCGTTGCCTACAGTCGGGCCCGGGGCGTGGAACGGCGCCCCCGACCGACCCCAAGGAGTGACGCCGGTGCGCAAGGTGAAGGACCTGACCGGGCCGGGGGTGACCGACCACCTCGGGATCGGCGGCACCGATCTCGGCATCGCCGCCCGGGCCCCGGACGGGCGGCTCGTGGCGGTGTTCGGCGACACCTTCCGGGACGCGGGCGTCGGCGGGCCCGGGTGGCGCTCGCCGGTCGTGCTGTTCGGCGACCCGCGGACCGCGCTCAGCGGCATCGAGTGGACCGGCTCGACCGGCACCGAACGCACCTACGCGGACCAGTGCCTGCCCTACGAGCACGAGACCGTGATCTACGGCTGCCACGTCAGCACGGTGCTGCCCACCGACGTGATCACCATCGGCCGGGAGATGTTCCTGCACGTCATGGTCTGCGCCGGGCTCGGCGACGTGCACTGGACCGAGGTGCACCGCTCCACCGACAACGGTGAGACCTGGGAGCACACCGGAGCCTTCTGGCCCGGCGACGCCCACGGCGGGCTGTTCCAGATGCTGACCTGGGAGCTCGGCGACGACGGCTTCGTGTACGCGTTCACCACCGGGTTCCAGCGCGACAAGCCCCTGCTGCTGCACCGGGTGCCCGCGGACCGGCTGCTCGACGAGAGCGCCTGGGAGGGCTGGGGCTTCCGGGACGGGCAGTGGGCCTGGGGCAACCCGCCGACGCCGGTGCTCGAAGGGGCCTACGGGGAGCTGTGCCTGCGGCGGGTCGAGGACCGCTGGCTGCTGGCCTTCTTCGACGCCGGCAACTACCGCATCGACGTCATGAACCTGGCCTCGCCGACGGACAACCTGTACGAGGCCCCGCTCGAGACGGCGGTGCGCGGGTGCGCCTGGGGCCGCGAGGACCACGGGCGCGGGGACGTGGCCCAGCTGTACGGCGCCTACGTGGTGCCCGGGTCCACGCTGGACGACCTGCACCTGATCGTGAGCCAGTGGAACACCGAACGCGGCTGGCCGTACCGCTCGATGCAGTTCGCCGGCCGGGCGCCCGCGCGCGACGCCGGCCCGAACCCCGATCCCGGCCCGGCCGACGCCGGCGACTCCGGGATCGGCGGGCTGTCCCGCCGCGCCGCGGACTTCGTCAAGCGCAAGCTGTCCTGACGCCGGACCGGAGCGGGCGGCCGCGGACCGCCCGCTCCGGCGGGAGATCAACCGGCATCAACCGGCATCAACCAGCCCTCAACCAGCATTGCCGTTGCGGACGGCCCGCTCGATGCGCTTGCCGATGTCCTCGTCGACGTTGCGCCAGTACTCGAAGGCGCGCTGCAGGACCGGCTCGGTCACCCCGTCCAGCAGGTGTCCGGCCACGTTGGACACCAGCCGTTCGCGGGCCGGCTCGTCCATGACCTCGCGCACGAGCGCGCCCGCCTGCCCGAAGTCGTCGTCATCGCGGCGCTTCGTGTAGGCGGCGTGGACCATCTGGCCGCTGGTGCTCCAGCCCGCCGGCTCGCCGAACCGGGAGGTGTCGGCCGCCGGCCCGCCGTAGGAGTTCGGCGCGTACACTGGGTCCTCGGCCTTCTGCACCCGCATGTGCCCGTCCTTGCTGTAGGCGTGCGTCGGCACCTGCGGCGCGTTCACCGGGATCTGCTTGTAGTTGCCGCCCAGCCGCGCGCGGTGCGCGTCGGCGTAGGAGAACAGCCGGGCCAGCAGCATCTTGTCCGGGCTCGGGCCGATGCCGGGGACCAGGTTGTTCGGCTCGAACGCCGCCTGCTCGATCTCGGTGTGGTGGTCCGTCGGGTT
>Ga0164243_10013641_pt1 | contig 11407 bp, 11 predicted proteins | sample OricompcompostOP_FD_108781 | JGI IMG/M metagenome (GOLD analysis project Ga0164243, IMG submission 108781) | Organic Plus compost microbial communities from Emeryville, California, USA - Original compost - Organic plus compost (OP) | ecosystem: Engineered > Solid waste > Mixed feedstock >... | reverse complement strand
TCGGCCGGTGAGTTCGAGGAACACGTCGTCGAGGGTGGGCCGGTGCACCTCGATCGCGTCCAGCACGATGCCGGCGTGGTCGAGATCGCGAAGCAGGCCGGGGACGGCTCGGCCCGCGCGCGGGATGCGGCCGGTGACCCGTCGGTCGTTGACCGTGACGTCGGCCTCGGTCAGGGAGTCGAGTTGGCGCGCCGCCTCGGCGACCCGCTCCGGATCGGCGACCTCCAGGTCCACCAGATCGCCTGCGACGGCCGCCTTGAGGTTGTCGGGGGTGTCGGAAGCGACGATGCGGCCGCGGTCGATGATCACGATGCGGTCGCTGAGTGCATCGGCCTCGTCCAGGTAGTGGGTCGTCAGGCAGATGGTGGCACCGTGCCGACGGCGCAGGTCGGCGATGTGCTCCCACAGGTTCGCCCGGGCCTGCGGGTCCAGACCTGTCGTGGGCTCGTCGAGGAAGATCAGGCTCGGATCGTGGATCAGGCCCATCGCGATGTCGAGTCGGCGCTTCTGACCGCCTGACATCGTGCGCGCGGTGCGCTCCCACAGCCCGTCGAGCTGCAACTGCTCGAACAGTTCCTTGCCGCGCTTCTCGACCTCGGCCTGCGAGCGACCGTAGAGGCGGCCGTGGTCCATGACCTCCTCGCCGGCGCGCGCGTACGACGAGACGCCGCCGGCCTGAGAGACGTAACCGATGCTGCGCCGCACATCGGCCGATTGGGTGGCAACGTCATAGCCGGCGACCCGAGCCGTGCCTTCGGTGGGCTTGAGCAGCGTGGTGAGCATGCGCAGCGTCGTGGTCTTGCCGGCACCGTTGGGGCCGAGGAAGCCGACCACCTCGCCCTCGGCGATGTCCAGATCGACGCCATCGACGGCTCTGACTTCGGTCTTCTTCTTGCCCTGCTTGGTCTGGAACACCTGCACGAGCCCGCGCGCTTCGATCATTGACATGAGCGCCAGCCAATCACAGTGGACTGACAGAACGGATCAGTCAATCGGATGATTCTGGCTAGCCGATCAGCGCGGCATACCCCGCTAGCCCACCAGTTCGGCGTACGCCTCGGGGCTGGACTCGTGGAGGAACTCGCGGCAGCGGTGGGCCTCGGCGACATCTTCGAGCCGCTCGGAGGCCTCACCCAGGGCGGCCAGCGAGCGCAGGAATCCCTGGTTCGGCTCGTGCGACCACGGCACCGGTCCGTGGCCCTTCCAACCGTTGCGGCGCAGCAGATCGAGCGACCGGTGGTAGCCGGTACGTGCGAACGCATACCCCTCGAGATCCTGACCATCGGCCAGTGCCGCCTCGGCCAACGTGATCCACGCCAGCACCGAGTCCGGGTGCGATGAAGCGACATTGCGCGGATCGTCCCCGTTACCCAGCGCCTCGGCCCCAGGATCGACCGGCAGCAGGGTCTCCGGCGGCTCGCCCAAAAGATTCGTCATCGTTCGTCCTCAGAGCTTGGTGCCGGCGGAGCGGAGGTTCTGGCAGGCCTCGACGACGCGGGCGGCCATGCCGGCCTCGGCGGACTTGCCCCAGGCGCGGGGGTCATAGGCCTTCTTGTTGCCGACCTCGCCGTCGACCTTCAGGACGCCGTCGTAGTTGCTGAACATGTGGGCGGCGGCGGGGCGGGTGAAGGCGTACTGGGTGTCGGTGTCGACGTTCATCTTGACGACGCCGTAGTCGACGGCCGCCGAGATCTCCTCAGGCAGCGAGCCGGAGCCGCCGTGGAACACGAAGTCGAACGGACGCTCTCGTCCATACTTCGCTGCGACGGCCTCCTGGGCGGCCTTGAGCACCTCGGGACGCAGTTTGACGTTGCCCGGCTTGTAGACGCCATGCACGTTGCCGAACGTCAGGGCCGTCAGATAGCGGCCCTTCTCGCCCAACCCCAGCGCCTCGGCGGTCGCCAGCGCATCCTCAGGTGAGGTGTACAGCTTCTCGTTGATCTCGTTCTCGACGCCGTCCTCCTCGCCGCCGACGACACCGATCTCGACCTCGAGGATGATGTGGGCCTCCTGGCTCAGGGCCAACAGTTCCTCGGCAAGTTGAAGGTTCTCATCGAGCGGCACCGCCGAGCCGTCCCACATGTGCGACTGAAAGATCGGCAGCCCGCCGGCCTTGACCTGATCCGTCGACGCGGCCAGCAGCGGCTTGACCCAGTTCTCGACCGCGTCCTTGGGCGCGTGATCGGTGTGCAGCGCGACGTTGACCGGATACTGCTTGGCAACCTCCTGCGCGAAGGCGGCGAACGCCAGCGCACCCGTGACCCGGTCCTTGATGGTCGGCCCGGAGAAGTACTCGGCGCCGCCCGTGGACACCTGGATGATGCCGTCGGACTCGGCCTCGGCGAATCCCGCCAGTGCGGCATTCAGGGTCTGCGAGCTCGAGACGTTGATGGCCGGGTACGCGAACGACTCGTTCTTGGCCTTGTCGAGCATCGCTGCGTAGACGTCGGGGGTTGCGACGGGCATGCCAGTTCTCCTGTGTCGACGGGTGCAGGGCCAGTATGTCTCACCGGTCGAGTTGCTTGATCACCGCTCGCGCCGCGACCTGCACGGGGCTCCAGACCGACCCGAACGGCGGCGCATACGCCAGGTCGAGCATCACGACGTCGTCGACCCTCATGCCCGCTGTCAGGGCCGTGGCCGCCGCGTCGATGCGCAGGCCCGCGTCCTCGGCGCCGACGATCTGCACGCCGAGCAGCCGGCGCGACGGCCGGTCGGCGATCATCAGCACGGTCATAGGAGCCGCACCCGGCATGTACCCGGCGACGTTGGTGGTCTCGGCGGTCGCGACGACAGGATCGAAACCCGCATCGCGTGCCGTCTGCCCGCCGAGGCCCGTACGGGAGATCTCCAGCGCGCAGAAGCGGGTGATGGCGGTGCGCACGATACCGGGGAACGACAGCCGTGGCTGTTCACCGAGCAGATCGGCAGCGATGGCATCGGCGACGACCATGCCCTGTTTGTTGGCGTGAGTGCCGAGGGCTGCGTGCACCGGGAGTCCGCTGATGCGATCGGTGCACTGCACGACGTCGCCGGCCGCCCAGATGTCGTCACCCGCGCGCATGTGCTGGTCGACGACAATGGAGTCCTTGACCCCCAGCGCCAGTCCGGCATCGCGCGCCAGGGACGAGCGACCAGTGACACCGAGCCCCAGGATGACCAGATCGGCGGGGAGCGTTCCGGCGCTGGTCTCGACACCGGTGACCTTGCCGTCGCTGACAGTGAATCCCGACGTCGTGGTGGAGGTCAGCAGCTCGATGCCGCGGGCACGCATGGCATCGGCCACGTGCTCGCCGATCTGCGGCTCGATGACGCGCAGCGGCGTCTCGGACCGTTCCACCACGGTGGCGTCCAGGCCTCGGTTGACGCAGGCCTCGGCCATCTCCAGGCCGATGTAGCCCGAGCCGACCACCACCACGTGTCGTGGATCGGTGTGGATCGCGTCGAGCACCTGCTGGCCGTCGTCGATGGACTGGACACCGAGGATGCCGTCGGCGGTGATGCCAGGCAGATCGGGGCGCACGGGCTCCGCGCCCGTAGCGATGACCAGCCGGTCGTAGGCGACGTCACCCTGGTCGGTGACGACGACTTTGCGGTCGCGGTCGATGGCCGTCGCCTCGACCCCGGTGCGCAGGTCGATGCCGTTCTCGCGGTGCTCCTGTGGCGACCGCGCGACCAGCTCCAGCGCGGACCGCACCTCGCCGCCGACCCAGTACGGGATGCCGCACGCCGAGTACGACGTCCACTGCCCTCGCTCCAGCACGATGACCTCGTGCTCGTCGGGCAGGCGCCGACGCAGATTCGCAGCTGCGGTCGCGCCCGCCGCATCGCCGCCGATGACCACTATTCGCGCCATGCGCCGACCCTACGCGGACCCGCCGACGTCGGCGTGCTGGCGGATCCAGGCATGCATCGCGATCGCGGCGGCCGCGCCCGCGTTGATGGATCGGGTCGAGCCGTACTGGGCGATGGACAAGGTGCGCGAGCAGGCGGTCCGCATCGCCTCGCTCAGACCAGGTCCCTCCTGACCGAAGACCAGGAGGCACCGCTCGGGCAGTGCGGTCGTCTCGATGGGCTCGGAACCGTCGACGTTGTCGATACCGATGACCTCGACGCCTTCGGCCCCGGCCCACGTCACCAGGTCGGCGGCGTCGGCGTGATGCCGCACGTGTTGATACCGATCGGTGACCATCGCGCCACGCCGGTTCCAACGACGCTTGCCCACGATGTGCACCTCGGCAGCCAGGAACGCGTTGGCGGTACGCACGATCGAGCCGATGTTGAAGTCGTGCTGCCAGTTCTCGATCGCGACGTGGAAGCCGTGACGTCGCGTGTCGAGGTCCGCGACGATTGCCTCGACCGTCCAGTACCGATAGTGATCGGCGACATTGCGGGCGTCGCCGTCGCGCAGCAGGTCAGGGTCGTAACGCGGGTCGTCGGGCCATTCACCTTCCCACGGGCCGACGCCCACTGCATCGGTCACGCCGTGCCGTAGTCGGCACGGTAGGCGCGGATCGCCTCCAGGTGTTCACCGTGCCGACCGGTCTGCTCGATGAAGTCGATGATGTCGTTCAGTCCGATGATCGCGGTGACATCCACCCCCAGATCGCGTTCGACCTCGGCGATCGCCGACAACTCGCCGGTGCCGCGTTCCTGCCGGTCGACGGCCACGACGATGCCGGCGATCTGGGCGCCCTCGGTCGCAACGACCTGCTGGACCTCGCGGATCGCGGTGCCCGCGGTGATGACGTCGTCGACGACGAGCGCGCGACCCTGCAGCGGCGAACCGACGATCAGTCCGCCCTCGCCGTGGTCCTTGGCTTCCTTGCGGTTGAAGCACCAAGGCACATCGCGGTCGTGGTGGTCGGCGAGCGCGACGGCGGTGGCGGCCGCGATGGGAATGCCTTTGTAGGCGGGGCCGAGCAGCACGTCGAACTCGACGTCGGACTCGACGATCGCGGCGGCATAGAACCGGCCGAGCGCGGCGAGGCGTTCTCCGGTGTTGAACAGGCCAGCGTTGAAGAAGTACGGCGACGTGCGCCCGGACTTCAAGGTGAACTCGCCGAACCGCAGCACGTCGAGGTCGAGGGCGAGTTCAATGAACTCGCGGCGGTGGTCGTGCACGTCAGGCGTCCGCCTTCTTGTCGGTCTCGGCCTTCGGATCCTTTGCCGCACGGTCGGCCGGCGGCGCCGTCTTGCTCTTGTCGATCGTCTTGACCAGATGCCCGATCGCGACATTGCGGTTACGGGTGTGGAACAGCTCCGAGCAGGTCAGCAGCGTGATCTTGGCTTCGGTGGGCGGCAGGTTGTCCCAGTTCTTGTCCGGCACCTTCCACAAAGGCCACGACGTCGTGAAGTCGACCGTGATGGCGTCGCCGTTGTTCTCCAGCTCGTAGGTGTAGATGTGGGTGCGGGTCTCGACCTCGACCAGGTCACCCTTGCGGAGCTTGAGGAAGTCGCGGAACGGCTCGCCGTGCGTGACGCGGTGGCCGGCGATCGCGAAGTTGCCGATCTGGCCCGGTTCGGCGCCCTTCTTGTACATGCCGACGCCTTTGGCGAGGGTGGCCTTGTCGAAGCCCTTGATGATCGGCACCTCGAAATCCTTGCCGAATCGTTCGACGCGCAGCAGTCCGACGGCGTCACCGTCGATGCCGTTCTCCCACTGCGCGATCGTGTCCTTCTTGATCTCGGCCTGCGCGTGCTTGGAGACGATATTGGTGCCGAAGTACTGCCACAGGAACCAGCCAAGCAGCGCGAGACCCGCCGCGATCAGCAGCAGACCGACCCCGGTCACGATCCGACCGCGGACCGTGCGGCGGGGGCGCGAGGAGGGGGCCGGAGGTTCGGCCGTGATGGTCATGGCGACGATTGTCGCACTCCCCCGGCGGCCGCGCTGCCGGACGATCCAGGGCCGCGGAAATCTCAGGAAACTTTTTGTTCGATTCCTCAGACGCGCTACCACCCACCCAGTACAGTTCTAGGTGTTGCCCCGCCGTTTCACCCCCCGAGAACGGCGGGGCAGCTTCTTTCCCCCGTACTGTCGGTGAGGTGAAGCGCAGCGCGACCCGGATCGAGGGACTCGGCACCACGATCTTCGCCGAGATGAGTCGACTGGCCGTACAGACCGGCTCGATCAATCTGGGTCAGGGCTTCCCGGACACCGATGGGCCGTCGTGGGTCATGGATGCGGTGACCGAGGCGATGCGGGCCGGTCGTAATCAGTACGCGCCCGGTCACGGCGTGCCCGAGCTGCGTGAAGCGGTCGCACGTCATCAGGATCGGTACTACGGCATCGAACTCGACCCGGACACCCAGGTCGCGGTCACCACCGGGGCGACAGAGGCCGTCGCGGCCGGGTTGCTAGGCCTGGTCGATCCGGGTGACGAGGTGGTGGTGCTGGAGCCGTACTACGACTCGTACGTCGCGATGTTGCAGATGACCGGCGCAGTCCGCCGCCCCGTCACGTTGCGTGCACCGGACTTCCGGCTGCCGGTCGACGAGTTCCGAGCAGCCGTCACCGGCAGGACGCGGATGATCCTGCTGAACTCTCCGCACAATCCGACCGGCGCGGTGCTGACCCGTGATGAGCTGCAGGTGGTCGCCGAGCTGGCGGTCGAACACGATCTGATCGTGGTGGCCGACGAGGTCTACGAGCATCTGACATTCGGCGTCGAGCACATCCCGATCGCGACCCTCCCCGGAATGGCCGAACGGACGCTGACCATCTCGTCGGCAGGCAAAAGCTTTTCCTTCACCGGCTGGAAGGTGGGGTGGGCCTCGGGTCCTCAGGCCCTGGTATCGGCCCTGTTGGGCGCCAAGCAGTTCATGACCTACACGTCGGGCGCACCCTTCCAGCCGGCGATCGCGCAGGCGCTCGATGCAGCCGAGTCGATCGTCGAGCCGCTGCGTGAGGCTCTGGCCGCTCGTTGCGGGCAGCTGTGCTCGGGCCTGGAAGCGATCGGGTTCAACGTCTACCGTCCGGACGGCACCTACTTCGCCACCGCCGATGTGCGTCCGCTGGGCTTCGATGATGGCTTGGAGTTCTGCCGTTCGCTGCCCGAGCGGGCCGGTGTGGTCGCAGTCCCCCATCAGGTCTTCTACGACGATCCGGACGCGGGTCGTCCACTCGTGCGCTGGGCGTTCTGCAAGACCGAGCCCGTCATCGCCGAAGCGCTCGACCGCTTGTCGCGACTGAAGCGCCCCTGACGGTCGGCCCGGTTCGTCGCAGCGGACGACCCCGGGTAGACTCTTCTCGGTTCGGCGGGCGATCCTCGCTGGACCTTCGCCGCCTTAGCTCAGTCGGTAGAGCATTTCACTCGTAATGAAAAGGTCGTCGGTTCGATTCCGACAGGCGGCTCCACCACCCTCATCAGGTTGAGTCCATCTGACAGGTAGTCCATGACTGACGACGCGCGCGCTGAACTCGAGGACATCCGCCACAGCATCGACAACATCGATGCTGCACTCATACACGTGCTAGCCGAGCGGTTCAAGTACACGCAGCGGGTCGGTCGCCTCAAGGCCGAACACGATCTGCCGACGGCCGATCCGGCACGCGAGGCACGCCAGATAGCCCGACTGCGCGCGCTCGCCCAAGAGGCCGATCTCGATCCGGCATTCGCCGAGAAGTTCTTGAACTTCATCATCGACGAGGTCATCCGTCACCACGAGGCCATCCGCGGCTGAGACCCTGGTCAGGGGTGCTTCGGAGGGCCTAGTGTCAGAGCCATGGCACTCACCGATGACATCCTGACGGCGCTCGACTCCGGTCCGATCGCCGATATCGCCCAACAGCTCGACCTCGGCACCGACCAGGTGCAGGCCGTCGTGAAGGATGCTCTGCCCGCGATCCTGGGCGGCATGGCACAGAACAGCCAGACCGACGAAGGCGCTACGTCACTGGCCAATGCCCTCGGCGATCACGCGAACGCCAACCCGCTCGGCGACCTCGGCTCCCTACTCGGCGGCGACCTCGGTGGCTCGATCCTCAAGCACGTGCTCGGCGGGTCCACTCCGGACGTGGCCGGTGCGATCAGTGAGAAGGCGGGCGTCGACAGCGCGACGGTCCAGAAGATCCTCGCGATCGTCGCCCCCATCGTGATGGCGTACCTGGGCAAGAAGGTCCTCGGCGGTGGCGGCTCGGCCGACGCCGGAACGGTCAAGGACCAGGTGCAGGCCGAGAGCAAGGACGCCGCCTCCAAGGCCTCCACGCCCGACCTCGGTTCGATCCTGGGATCCATCCTCGGCCGGTGACCAGGGCCGCTATTCGGCCTTGCACATGGTGTTGTCCTTCGGGACGGTCCCATCGACCAGGAAGTCCTCGACCAGGTCGTCGATGCACTGGTTGCCGGAGTTGAACGCGGTGTGACCGTCGCCGTCGCGGGAGACGAGCACGCCCACCTTCAGCTGATCGGCCAGATTGCGTGCCCACTCGTACGGGGTAGCAGGATCGCGCGTCGTGCCGATGACCACGATGGGCGGCGCTCCGTCGGCAGCCACATCACCCTGGGGGGTCTTGGACGTCAACGGCCAGTCGGTGCAGCCCACGACACCCCATCCGAGCGCCGATCCGAACACCGGTGACACCTTCTCGAACTCCGGTAGGCGCTTCTCGACGTCCTCAAGCGTCGGCCGGTCGTCGGCGTCCAAGCAGTTGACCGCATAGATGACCTGGCCGATGTTGTTGCGGTAGTGGCCGTCCTTGGCGCGGCTGAAGTACGCGTCCGACAGCGACAGCAGGACCGATGCGTCGCCGTCGAACAATCGGTCGAGCGCGCTGCTCAAGAACGTCCAGGTCTCCTCGCTGTACAGCGTCACGGCGATGCCGTAGAACGCTGTGCCCTCGGTCAGCTCGCGGTCCCCGACCTTGATCGGCTTCTGGTCCAGTTGCTTCATGAGCGCAGCGACCTTGGCCCGTGCTTCATCGACCGACGAGCCGACCGGGCAGGACGAGTCCTTGGCGCAATCCTCGGCATAGGCGTCAAACGCACGCTGGAAGCCGGTCGCCTGACCGAGGGCGCCCTCGAAGGCGTCGGATGAAGGATCGACCGCACCGTCGAGCACCATGCGGCCGACCTTGTCCGGGAACAGATGCGCGTACGTGGCACCCAGCTGGGTGCCGTAGGAGGCGCCGAACCAGTCGAGCGTCTCGCGACCCATCAGCGCCCGCACCACGTCCATGTCACGCGCCGCCTCCTCGGTGGACACGTGCGAAGCCAGATCGCCGGAGTTCTTGGCGCACGCCTCGCCCATCTCCTTGGTGGAGTCGCGCAGAGCAGCCGTCTCGGCGGCGTCGTCCGGATCCGGATCGGTGTCGACGAAGTCGTCCATCTGAGAGTCGGTCAGGCACTTCAGCGGCGTGCTCTCGCCGACACCGCGCGGGTCGACCCCGACCACGTCGTACAGGTCCCGGACCTTGTCGCTGAGCTCGCTGGACATCGTGGCGGCGAAGTCTTGGGCCGACCCGCCGGGGCCACCCGGATTGACGAACAGCGTCCGCTCGGCCTTGCCGCTCGTCGCGGGGTACAACCGGGCGGTCAACTTCAGCGTCTCGCCGTCGGGCTTCTCATAGTCGACCGGAACCGTGATCTGGGCACAACGGCCGCGACCGCATTCCTTCCAGTCCAGGTCCTGGTCGTAGAACGTGGCCAATGCGTCATCGGCCGGTTCGCCGGTCGGAGTGGGCTCGGACCAGTTCGAGTCGTCACCGTCGTCGTCAGCCAACCGCCAGCCGACGTATCCGGCAGCAGCGATGATCAGGACCGTCACGACGACCAGCACGATGATGGTCCTGGCAGGACGGGTGGGTGCAGGTGTGGTCATCGGCGCAACTCCAACATCATGCGTTCAAGGGTCAGTGGCAGGGCCGCATTCGCGGCCAGATCTTCTCGGCATCTGACAATGGCATCGATCGTGCGAATGGTCGATTCGGTTGTCCACAGGCCCGCGAGGCGGTCGACCTCATCGACGACATCGGCGTTGATCAGCGAGGCCCCGGTGCGGCACTGCAGGGCCACGACATCGCGGCACAGCGCCAGGAGATCCAGCAGCACAGCATCGATCGCGTCGCGCACCAGTCGGGTGCGGCGACGCTTCTGCTCCTTCTCCAGCGACGACAGCGCCCCGGCATATCCGGCCGGGCGCCGACCACGGTCCTCGACGCCCCAGCCCTGCTTCAGATCATCGAGTTCGCGCTGCTCCAGCGTCTCGGCACGATCGTTGGCCCGCAGTGTGGCCTCGTCGACGACCTGCTGTGCCGCCTGCAGGCAGTCGGCCACGGTGCGCAGGGAGGACGGGATGCGCAGAACCGTGCGGCGGCGTTCGCGCGCCTCGGGATCGCGCGCCAGACCCCGCGCCCGGCCGATGTGACCCTGCGAGGCGGCAGCCGCAGCGGCGGCCAACTCAGGTTCGATCCCGTCCCTCTCGACCAGCAGCCGTGCGATGTCGGCCGCGGGCGGGGTGCGCAGCAACACCGGCCGGCACCGGGACCGGATCGTGATGACGACGTCCTCGATCGCCGGTGCGCACAGCATCCAGATGGCGTGCGCGGTGGGTTCTTCGATGGCCTTCAACAGGGCGTTGGCAGCCTGGTCGGTGAGCCGGTCGGCGTCCTCGACGATCATGATCTGCCAGCGTCCGAGCGCCGGCCTCAGCGCCGCGGTACGCACGTACTCACGGACTGCGTCGACACCGATGGACAAGCCGTCGGTGCTGATCAGCGTGACATCGGGGTGGCTGCCTGCCGCGACCGTCGTGCAGGAGTGGCACTGTCCGCATCCACGGTTCTCGCACTGCAATGCCGCGGCGAAGGCTCGAGCGGCATTGGAGCGGCCGGATCCGGGTGGGCCGGTGAACAGCCAGGCGTGGGTCATGGATCGACCGTCGCCGTCGGCCGACGCGACCGCCGCCTGCATGGTCTCGACCACCGGCTGCTGACCGACCAACTCGTCCCACACGCTCATACGGTTCGCGCCCGCCCCAGCCAGGGCTCGACGGCGGCGCGCACCGCCGTATGGATCGAGTCGGGGGTGTCCGTCGCCGACAGGACGAGATAGTGCTCCGGATCGCGCGCAGCGAGGTCCAGGAAGCCCTGCCGCACGCGCTGGTGGAACTCCAGGGGTTCGGATTCGATCCGGTCAGCGCCCTCGAATCGACCCAGGCCGATGGCCGGGTCCACATCCAGCACGACCGTCAGATGGGGCCGCAGATCAGCTGTGGCCCACCGATTGACCTGTTCGACCTCGGCCACGTCCAGCGTGCGCCCGGCGCCCTGATAGGCCAACGCCGAGTCGACATAGCGATCGGTGATCACGACCTGACCCTCGACCAGAGCAGGGAGCAGCATCGAATCGACGTGCTCGGCCTTGTCGGCGGCGTACAGCAACGCCTCGGTGCGCGCCGACAGATC
>Ga0164243_10013640_pt1 | contig 11408 bp, 9 predicted proteins | sample OricompcompostOP_FD_108781 | JGI IMG/M metagenome (GOLD analysis project Ga0164243, IMG submission 108781) | Organic Plus compost microbial communities from Emeryville, California, USA - Original compost - Organic plus compost (OP) | ecosystem: Engineered > Solid waste > Mixed feedstock >... | reverse complement strand
TTCGTGGAGGTCGACGAGATCTACAACCTGGCCTGCCCGGCCAGCCCGATCCACTACCAGTACGACCCGGTGCAGACGACCAAGACCTCCGTGCACGGGGCGATCAACATGCTGGGGCTGGCGAAGCGGCGGAAGGCGAAAATCTTTCAGGCCTCGACCAGCGAGGTCTACGGCGACCCGACGGTTCATCCGCAGCCGGAGGAATACTGGGGCAACGTCAATCCGATCGGCTTCCGCTCGTGCTACGACGAGGGCAAGCGCTGCGCCGAGACCCTGTTCTTCGACTACCACCGTCAGCACCGGCTGAAGATCAAGGTGGCGCGGATCTTCAACACCTACGGTCCGCGGATGCATCCGAACGACGGCCGGGTGGTGTCGAACTTCGTCGTCCAGGCGCTGAAGGGCGAGCCGATCACCCTCTACGGCGAGGGCATGCAGACCCGCTCGTTCTGCTACGTCGACGATCTGGTGGAGGGCATCCTTCGGCTGATGGACGCCCCCGACGAGGTCACCGGACCGATCAACCTCGGCAATCCCGGCGAGTTCACCATCCGCGCCCTGGCCGAGAAGGTGGTCGAGCTGACCGGTTCGGCCTCGAAGATCGAGTACCGGCCGCTGCCGCAGGACGATCCGCAGCAGCGCCAGCCGGACATCGGCAAGGCGCGCAGCGTGCTCGGCTGGGAGCCGACGGTGCAGCTGGACGAGGGCCTGCAGCGCACCATCGCCTACTTCGACGCGTTGCTCAGCCGCAACGAGGTTTAGTTGCGAGAGAACGTCGTTCACCCAGCGCTTGCCGGACACATCCGACGGGCGCACCCTCCGGGTACGGACAACCCGGGGAGGTGATTCTTGCGTAGCATCGTTATTGCGGCGGGCCTCGCGGCCTGCCTCGGCCTGTCGGCCTGCGAACAGTCCAAGAGCGAAGCCACCGAAACGGCCGCGCCGGCGCCGCGCAAGTCGCTGTCGCGACCCGCGCCGCTCTACGCCGGCCAGGAGCAGATCCAGCAGGTGGACACCGCGACCGTGGAGATCAGCAAGTCCGGCGCGGTGACCCTGAAGGCCACCGGCAAGACCGACGCCCCGGGCTTCTATCAGCTGGCCTTCCTGCCGCGGATCAACGCCGCCGCGCCGCCCGACGGCATCTATGACGTCGACGTCATCGGCTACCGTCCGCAGGGCGCCGCCGCGGAGGTCACGCCGGTCGAGATCGCCGGCGAATGGGGCAACGCGCCGAAGGAGCGGCTGAAAGGCGTGCGCTTCATCAGCAAGACCAACGAAGTGGTGGCGATGCTGCCGACGGGCGAGGGCTGAATCAATCCGCTCGCCTTGGCGTAGGCCGGGGTCCAGGTGACGCGCGTGGCGGGCGCCGCGAACGCCGCGGGCGTGTAGCCAAGCGCTCAGCAGCTGAATCTCGGTCACGGCGTTCGCCGGGGACGAGCGGACTTTCATCGCCGTCAATGCGCCGTCGGCGGGCTCCAGCTCTTGGCGGCCAGCGACGGGACGTCGGGGGCGGGGGAGGTCTTGCCGGCGGCGCCTTCGCCGGCGGGCTCGAGCGCCGCGGCGATGGCCTCGTCGACCGTCTCCAGCCAGATGAAGTCCAGCTTGTTGCGCGTCTCCTCGGGGATGTCCTCGAAGTCGCGGCGGTTGCGCGCCGGCAGCATCACCCGGGTGATCCCGGCGGCCTCGGCGGCCAGCACCTTCTCCTTGATCCCGCCGACCGGCAGCACCAGGCCGCGCAGGCTGATCTCGCCGGTCATGGCGGTGTCGCTGCGCACGTTGCGGCCGGTCATCAGGGAGACCAGGGCGGTGAACATCGCCACCCCCGCCGAGGGGCCGTCCTTCGGCGTCGCCCCGGCCGGCACGTGGACGTGGACGTCCTGCTTGTCGAAGGCGTCGGAGGCCAGGCCCAGCGTCGCGGTGCGGCTCTTCAGCAGGCTCAAGGCGGCCTGGGCGCTTTCGCGCATCACGTCGCCGAGCTGGCCGGTCAGGATCAGGTTGCCGCGGCCGGCGGTGCGGGTCGCCTCGATGAACAGGATGTCGCCGCCGACCGGGGTCCAGGCCAGGCCCGTGGCCACGCCCGGCACGCTGGTGCGCATGGCGACCTCGTTCTCGAACCTGGGCGCGCCGAGGATCTCGCGCACCTCCGCCGGACCGATGCGGATCGCGCCGCTCTCGCCGGCGGCGACCCGCACGGCGGCGCTGCGCATCAGCCGGCCGATCTCCCGCTCCAGGGTCCGCACGCCGGCCTCGCGGGTGTAGTCGGCGATCACCCGGACGATGGCCTCGTCGTCGAGCTCGACGTGGGCGGCGGTCAGGCCGTTGGCCTCCATCTGCCGGCCGACCAGGTAGCGCTTGGCGATCTCCAGCTTCTCGCGCGCCGTGTAGCCGGCGAGCGGGATGATCTCCATGCGGTCGCGCAACGGCCCCGGGATGCTGTCGAGCATGTTGGCGGTGGCGATGAACACCACCCGGCTGAGGTCGAACGGCACCGCCAGGTAGTTGTCCTCGAAGGCGGAGTTCTGTTCCGGGTCGAGCACCTCCAGCATGGCGGCGGACGGGTCGCCGTGGATGCCGGCGCCCATCTTGTCGATCTCGTCCAGCATCATCACGCAGTCGCGCGAGCCGGCGCGGCGGATCGCCTGGATGATGTCGCCGGGCAGGGCCCCGACGTAGGTCCGCCGGTGGCCGCGGATCTCGGCCTCGTCGTGCACCCCGCCGAGGCTGACGCGGACGAACTTGCGCTGCATGGCCCGGGCGATCGACTGGCCGAGCGAGGTCTTGCCGACGCCGGGCGGGCCGACGAAGCACAGGATCGGCGCCTTGCCGTCGGGGGCGAGCTTGCGCACCGCCAGGTACTCGACGATCCGCTGCTTGATCTTGTCGAGCCCGTAGTGGTCGGCGTCGAGGATCTTCCGCGCCTCTTCGATGTCGATCGGCGCGGGCTCCGGCAGCTTCCAGGGCAGCTCGGTCAGCCACTCCAGATAGGTGCGGATCATGCCGTACTCGGCGCTGGCGTCGGGGGTGCGCTCCAGCCGGCGCAGCTCCTTGCGCGCCTGGGCCTCGACGGCCTCGGGCATGCCGGCCTCGTCGATCGCCGTCCTCAGCTCGTCGAGCTCGGCGCCCGGCTGGTCCTCGCCCAGCTCGCGCTGGATCGCCGCCATCTGCTCGCGCAGCACCGCCTGGCGCTGGCGCTCGTCGAAGGCCGCGCGCGTCGACTGGTTGATCTCCTGGGTGAGCCGCAGCACCTCGATGCGGTGGGCCATCAGCCGCGAGACCTTGTCCAGCCGGTGGACCAGGTCGAGCGTCTCCAGGATGTCCTGCTTCTCCTCGATCTTCAGGTCCATGTGCGCCGCGGCGAGATCGGCCAGGGCCGAGGGCGAGGTCACCGCCTCGACCGCCTCGCGCAGCGGCGGCGGCGCGTTGGGCAGCAGCGACAGCGCCTCCAGCGCGCGCTGCTTCAGGCTGAGGAACCGGGCCTCGATCTCGGAGCCCTGCTGGGCCGGCTCGGGCAGGTGCAGGCCGCGCGCGACCAGGAACGGCCAGCCGGGCAGGAACTCGGTGATGTGGAAGCGCTGCACCCCCTGGACGATCATGTGATGGCCGCCGTCGGGAGCGGTGACGTAGCGCAGCAGGTTGGCGGTCACCCCCAGCCGATGCATGTCAGCCGGGCCCGGCTCCTCGGTGCCGAGGTCCTTCTGCGTCACCACGGCGAACTGGCGCTGGCCGCGGACCGCGGCCTGGGCCGCGGCGACCGCGGTCTGGCCCCCCAGGGCGACCGGCAGCACGATCTCCGGGAACAGCACCGCGTCGCGCACCGGAATGACGATCACCGCGTCCGCCGGCAGCGGCGGCATGGCGAAGGTCTCCGGCGCGGCGCCGGCGCCGGGAGCCGGGCCGGACGCGGGCGTGTCGACGACGGCGGCCTCGGGGGCCTTGGGCTGTTCCGACATGTGTCCCCTCCGCTCAGAGCGCCTTGCGCAGCCTGACCAGCAGGCAGCCGTTGGCGGCGAGCCGGCGCACGTCGTCGTAACGGCCGGCGGGCAGGCAGATTTGGCGTTCGAAGCAGCCTTGCGGCAGCTCCAGACGATGGATGACGGCGACCTCGAGCTCCGGCGGCAGGATCCGTTCGCCGGACAGGATCAGCACGCCGTCCTCGATCACCGCGTGCACGGCGTCGGGGTCGACCCCGGGCAGGGCGGCGACGATCAGCACCTCGCGGTCCGTCTCGAGCACGTCGACGGGCGGCTCCCAGCAGGCCTGGACGGGCCGTCGGCCGGCCGGCCGGAACATCTGGCGATGCAGCTGCTCCGCCTGAGCGAGCATCTGCACGGCGTCGGCCCACATCCAGGCCACCGGGTCGTCTCGGCGCATCGGTTCGCCTCCTCGCACGTGGGGCGTAACGAGCGGAGCGTGGGCGTGGGTTCCCGTGCGGCGTCGGGTTAGCGGCTGCGCCGCGGCGGGACCTGGCCGCAGTTCGGCGTCCGGACGGCGGCTTTCGCAGGCGCCGGCAGTCCGCCGGCGGATGAACTGTCACGGACCTGTCATCCAGCCTCGGCATAAGCCGGCCGTGACCCAGAAGGTGAGATCCAGCATGAAATCCGCCGTTACGACGACGCTCGCCCTGGCCGCCAGCGCCCTGTTGCTGTTCGGCTGCGGCAAGAACCAGGACCAGCAAGACAAGACGACGGGCGCGCCGCCGGCCGGCGGCGCGGTGATCTCCGGCGCCGGCGCGACCTTCCCGGCGCCGATCTACGCGCGCTGGGCCGAGGCCTACCGGGCGCAGACCGGCCAGACCCTGAACTATCAGGCGATCGGCTCGGGCGGCGGGGTCAAGCAGATCACCGCCCGCACCGTCGACTTCGGCGCTTCCGACAAGCCGCTGAAGCCTGAGGACCTCGACAAGGCCGGCCTTTATCAGTTTCCGACGGTGATCGGCGGGGTGGTGCCGGTGGTCAACCTGCCGGGCGTGCAGCCGGGGCGGCTGAAGCTGACCGGTCCGCTGCTGGCGGACATCTACCTCGGCGCGGTGAAGTCCTGGTCCGATCCGAAGATCGCCCAGGTCAATCCGGGCGTGAAGCTGCCGAACCTGCCGATCACGGTCGTGCACCGCTCGGACGGCTCGGGCACCAGCTTCCTCTACACCACCTACCTGGCCGGCCAGAGCCCGGCCTGGGCGCAGAAGGTCGGCGCCAGCGACGCCGTGCAGTGGCCGACCGGCATCGGCGGCAAGGGCAACGACGGCGTCGCCGCCTTCGTCAAGCAGACGCCCGGCGCCATCGGCTACGTCGAATACGCCTACGCCTCGCAGAACGGCCTGGGCTACGCCGCCCTGCAGAACCGCGCCGGCGAGTACGTCAGTCCGACCGCCGAATCCTTCGCGGCGTCGGCGGCGGGCGCGGACTGGACCAAGGCGCCGGGCAACTACCTGCTGCTGATCGACCAGCCGGGCGCCGGCGCCTGGCCGATCACCGGAGCGACCTTCATCCTGGTGCACAAGCAGCAGGACAATCCGGCGAAGGGCAGGGCGGCGCTCGCCTACTTCGACTGGGCCTACAAGAACGGCGACCAGGCCGCGAGCGAGCTGCACTACGTGCCGCTGCCGCAGACGGTGAAGGACATGATGCGCCAGCAGTGGGCCGAGCAGATCAAGGCGGCCGACGGGACGCCGGTGTTCACCGGCTCCTGAGGCGAAACTGCAGGCCTCTCCCCGAGCGGGGGAGGCCTTTTCCGCTCCGGCGGCCTCAGTTCAGATAGCGGCCGCCGTTGACGCTCAGCGTGTGGCCGGTGACGTACTTCGCCGCCTCCGAGGCGAGGTAGGCGACCGCCGCGGCGATGTCCTCGGGTTGGCCCGGCCGCTTCATCGGCATGCTGGCGGCGTAGTCCTCGATGTCGACCGGGGATTCGCGCAGCATCGGCGTGTCGACGAAGCCTGGCGGCACATTGTTCACCGTGATTCCGTGCGCCGCGTATTCCATCGCCAGCGCCTTGGTCATGCCGATCAGCCCGCCCTTCGAGGCGACGTAATGCGCCATGTGCGTCGCGCCGGTCTGCGTCGAGGACGAGGAGATGTTGACGATCCGGCCCCAGCCGGCCGCCAGCATGTCCGGTATGATCGCCTGGGTGCAGAGGAACGGCCCCGTCAGGTTGATCCGCAGCATCCGCTCCCATTGATCGAGGCTGATGGTCTGGAAGTCGTCGAAGCCGCTGACGCCGGCGTTGTTGACCAGGATCGTGACCGGCCCGAGCTCCTTGCGGGTGCGCTCGGCGTTGGCGGCGATGTCGAGCGGGGAGGCGGCGTCGCCGGGGCAGGCGATCGCCTGGCCACCGGCCTTCTGGATCAGCGCCGCGGTCTCTTCCGCCTCCTCGTGGCGCAGGTCCCAGATCGCGACGGCCGCGCCGTCCCGCGCCAGCTGCACGGCGATCGCCCGGCCGATCCCCCGTCCGCCGCCGGTCACCACCGCGACTTTGCCCTTCAGAGACATTGTTTCCTCCACCTGCTCGCCGGCGCAGGATCGCGCCGGCCTGTTCGCCCCTCCCTCATTTCGGCGATCGCCGTTCGGCGATCCCGGTCGCGCCGGCGACCGCTCAAGTCAATCGGCATTTTCAGCTGCTCCCCAATGGCGGCCCCGCCGCCTTGACGCCCTTCGCCCCGGCGCCCAGGGTGGCGCTGACGCCGCCGAGCTCGCCGCAGACGCTGAGCGCCAGGCGCGGGAGGAACCAGGACGTGATGCACGAGAGGATCGCCATCGGCGGCATCTGCTTTCCGGGAGAGAGCGCGCGCGAGGTGACCGCCCACCTGCGGGAGCTGGCGCCGCGCCGGACCAGTCTGGTCAGCCCGATGCTGTTCTCTGAGGGGCTGCCCGCCATGCAGCAGCTGGTGCAGGCCGGCGACTGGTCGCTCGAGTACCTGATGCATCCCTTCCTCGCGCCGCGACAGTTGTCGGAGCGGGACGCCTGGGCCTCGGCGCGCGCGCAGCTCGACGAGGTGATCGGGGCCGCCGAGACGCTCGGCGCGCGGCTGGTCTACATGGTCACCGGCGGTCGTGGCGGCCTCACCTGGGAGGACGCGGCCGAGGCGTTCAGCGAGGCCATCGCGCCCTCGCTCGCGCGGGCCCGCGAGGCCGGCGTCACCCTGCTGATCGAACCCGCCTCGACGGTCTTCGCCGACATCCACATCTGCCATTCGCTGCGCGACACGGTGCGGCTGGCCGAGATGGCGGGGATCGGCGTCTGCCTGGACGTCTTCACCTGCTGGACCGAGGCCGGGCTGAAGGAGAGCATCGAACGCGCCATGCCGCGCTGCCACCTCGTGCAGGTCAGCGACTACGTGCTGGGCGACCGCGCCTCGCCGTGCCGCGCCGTGCCGGGCGACGGCGCCATTCCGCTGGAGCGCATCCTCGGCTGGGCGCTCGACGCCGGCTACGCGGGCGCCTTCGACCTCGAGCTGCTCGGCCCCAGAATCGACCAGGAGGGCCGGGCGGCGGCCTGCCGGCGGACGGCCGAGTGGCTCGGCGATTTCCTGCGCGCCCGCGGCGCCTGAGAGAAGGGAGGACTTCCATGGCCTTTCGCGACAGCCCCGACGACCAGGCCCTGAGCGAGGCCTGGAAGACCTTCTGCCAGCGGCTGCAGGCCGCCGGCGAGCAGGTGTTCAAGGACCACAACCCGGCGACCCCGCTGCACCGCGCCGACGCCTTCCGCTTCCTCACCCAGAACCTGGGGCAGGCCTTCGACCTGGCGCTGGAGAGCCGGAACACCCGCTTCCCGGAGCTGCATCACTTCTCCGGGCCGCATCGCAAGCTGGGCGGGGACGCGGCCGACTTCGCCTACCAGCAGGCCTGGATCGACGGGCAGTCGGTCTACAAGATCACCGGCAACCGCGGCACCTGCCGGTTCCTGAACATCACCGTCCAGGGGCCGCGGCCGGAGAAGATCCCCGGGACCGAGATCCGCAGCCTGCACGATCCGTTCGGCGACATCCCGGAGGCCAACCTGTTCGGCCACCAGCTGGAGTGCGCCTGGGACGGCTCGTTCGAGCTCTACATCGGCGGCGAAAAGCGCGGGCCGAACTGGCTGCCGACGACCCCGGGTTCGCGCAAGCTGTTCCTGCGCCAGGGCTTCGACCGCTGGGACGAGCGGCCGGCGACCATGCGCATCGAGCGGATCGACATGGCCGAGCCTCGGCCCGTCCCGGACCCGCCCGAGATGATCCGGGCGATGGACTGGGCCGGCAACTTCCTCACCAGTCTGATGGGCGACTGGCCGGAGCATCCCTACCTCTCGGGCGGGGCCGACCCGGTGAACGTCAACGCCTTCCCGCCGGAGCCGCCGGGCGACGCCTCGTCCGACAAGAAGCGCGGCCGGCTGGCGGTGAACATGTGCTGGGCGCTGAAGCCGGACGAGGCGCTGATCGTCGAGTTCAACAGCCACGACGGCTTCTGGATGGCGGCGATGATGGGGGTGTTCTTCAACAGCCTCGACTATCTCTACCGCCCGGTGAGCTACACGCCGGCCCGCACCAAGGTCGACAGCGACGGCAAGGTCCGGCTGATCATCGCCCACGAGGATCCCGGCTATCACAACTGGCTCGACACCCAGGGCTTCGAGCGCGGCAACCTGACCTACCGCAACCTGCTCAGCCAGAACGTCACCCCGTTCTGGACCAAGCTGGTGAAGGCCAAGGACCTGGCCGACGCCCTGCCGCCGGACAGCGCCAAGGTCACCCCGGAGGAGCGGCTGGCGCAGCTGAAGGCGCGCTTCAACGGCGTGCGGCAGCGCTACGGCCTGGGGATGTGAATCTCCCTCCCCCAATGGGGAGGGAGAGCTCGCCGGAGGCGAGTAGGGTGGGAAAGGGTGGATCGAGCTGAGAGCTCGGTATCTGCTTCTGACTTCCCCACCCCTGACCGCTTCGCGGTCGTCCCCTCCCCATAAAGGGGAGGGAAGGGCTCAGGCGTCCGCCTCGACCGCCTCCAGGAACGGTTTGGCCGCATCGCGGATCACCGCGAAGGCGGGGTGCTCCGGGCCGAGCGTCTCGCCGAGCAGGCGCACATCCTTGGCCAGCAGCATCGCCGGATGGGCGAAGTTCGCCAGCCGGGTCATCCGCGCGTAGACCTCGAGCCCGTAGCTGCGGCCGCTGCTCGCCTTCAGGAGCTCGATCAGCGCGGTGCGGTCGACGCCCATGGCCACGCCGCCGGCGACGGCGTTGTGCACCAGGCCGAGGTGGGCGGTCAGCAGGGCGTTGTTGATCAGCTTGGCCTTCTGCCCGGCGCCGACGTCGCCGAGCAGCACGATCAGCTTGCCGAAGCTTTCGAACACCGGCCGGGCGGCCTGGAAGGCGGCCGGGTCGCCGCCGCACATGACGGTCAGCTCGCCGATCTCGGCGACCGGCTGGCCGCCGCTGACCGGGGCGTCGATCAGGCGGATCCCACGCGCCGCCGCCTCGCGCTCCAGCGCCTGGCAGGTCTCCGGATGGATGGTCGAGTGGATGGCGATCAGCGAGCCGGGCCGCATCGCCGGGATCAGCTGGCCGCAGACCTCGCGCACGTCGTTGTCGTCGACGACGCAGACCCCGACGTGGTCGACCGCGGCGCCCAGCTCCGGGATCGTCTCGGCGAAGGTCGCGGCGGTGTCGCGGTAGCGGTCGAGCGTCTGGGCGCGGCGGGCCCACAGGGTCGTGGGAAAGCCGGCGTCGATCATCCGCTGGGCCATGGGCGCGCCCTGGCTGCCCATGCCGATGAAGCCGCATTTCAGGGTGGGAGCCATGATGGGCGGTCCTTTCGAGTCGGGTGGGATGAAACACCCCCTCAAGTCAGCTTCGCTGACAGCTCCCCCGCACGCGGGGAGCATCGTCGGTCCAGATCCTCCACCGCGCAGCGGGGGAGGTGGGTCGCGCCGCAGGCGCGAGACGGAGGGGGCGTTACGGCACTGTCTTAGAGCGACTTCACCGTCCGGCCGCCGTCGACCACCAGGATGTCGCCGGTGTGGAACTTGGAGGCGTCGGAGGCGAGGTAGGCGGCGGGGCCTTCGATGTCGTGCGGATAACCCGGCCGGCCGAGCGGCGTGATCTTCGAGAAGTGGTCGACCAGGCCGGCGACCTGGGTGGTGCCCTCGGTCATCTCGCTCATGATGAAGCCGGGCGCGAGCATGTTGGCGCGCACCTTGTACTGGCCCATCTCCACGGCCAGGCCCTTGACCATAGCCGCCAGCGCGCCCTTGGCGCCGGCGTAGTGCTCCATGCCCTGCAGGCCGTGGAAGATCGACAGGCTGCCGCAGACGACGATCGAGCCGCCGGGATCGCCGGCGTTGGCCCGGTCGCGCATGTGCCGGGTGGCTTCGCGCAGGGTGTAGAAGGCCCCGTGCAGGTTCACGTTCAGCAAGGCGTGGTACATCTCGCTGGTCATGTCCGGGAAGGACGGCGCGCGCGTGGTGAAGCCGGCGTTGGCGAACACGCAGTCGACCCGGCCGAGCGCCTTCACCGTCGAGGCGAAGGCCGCCTCCACCGCCTGCTCGTCGGCGACGTCGACCGCCTCATGGTGCGTGCGCCCGGCGCCGGCGGCCTTCAGCTGCTCCAACGCCTCGATGTTGCGGTCCGCGCGGCGGCCCCAGACCACCACGTCGGCGCCCTGCTTGGCGCAGCCCATCAGAAAGCCCAGGCCGATGCCGCTGTTGGCGCCGGCGGCCAGCACCACGCGGCCGGTGAGATCGAAAAGTCCGCGGGTCATGTTCACGCTTCCTGGCTGGTGGCCACCGGGTGCGCCCGGAGGTAGTCGGAGAAGTAGGGCTCGAGGTCCTTCTTGCTGAAGCCCCAGTCGGCCAGCGAGTAGGTGTGCTTGCCGTGCTTGTTCTGCGGGTTGTCGGCCAGCCACTGGCGCATGCCGCTCTCGCTCTCCGCGGTGAACTCGTCGCCCAGCCAGCGGTAGATCTTGCGCATCTGCGCCAACGGATCGGCCAGCATGTCATCGTAGTAGAGGTTGTAGATGTCGTCCGGCCGCTCCTTGGCGAGCTCCAGCGGGCGGGCGACGTGCAGGGCCATCTGCAGCGGGAAGCGCTGGCGCATGTACTCGCGACCCTCGTCCTTCTCGAAGATCGGCCGCGAGCCGCCGCGCATGTTGATGGACGAGGCGAAGGTCGCGTACGGGTCGCGGTGGGTCCAGATCACCTTGGCGTCCGGGAAGGTCTTGAAGATCTGCCGGATGAACAGCGAATCCGACGGCATCTTCAGCACCCAGCGTCCCGGATTGGTGCTCTGCAGGATCTGCAGCACGCGCTTGCGATGTTCGAAGGCGGTCTGCATGTCGGTGAACAGGATCCAGTCGTGATAGGTCGGCGCGGTGGTGATCACCGCCAGCATCAGCGAGCGGAAGTCCTGCGCCACCAGGTGCACGCATTCGGTGGGGCCGTCGCCCGGCTCC
>Ga0164243_10013639_pt1 | contig 11408 bp, 10 predicted proteins | sample OricompcompostOP_FD_108781 | JGI IMG/M metagenome (GOLD analysis project Ga0164243, IMG submission 108781) | Organic Plus compost microbial communities from Emeryville, California, USA - Original compost - Organic plus compost (OP) | ecosystem: Engineered > Solid waste > Mixed feedstock >... | reverse complement strand
GTGCCCGCCGGAGCTGTCCGGCGACCTGATGGACCGCGGCATCGCCCTCACCGGCGGCGGCGCGCTGCTGCGCGGCATGGACGACCGGCTGCGCGAGGAGACCGGCATGCCGATCCACCTGGTGGACAACGCGCTCGACTCCGTGGCGCTCGGCACCGGCAAGTGCGTGGAGGACTTCGAGGCCCTGCAGCAGGTCCTCGTGCCGGAGCCCCGGCACTGATGCGGGACACGCGCGGGGCCCGGGTGGTGCTCGGGCTGTTGCTCGCCGCCGCGCTGGTGCTCATCACCGTGGACCACCGCGGCGGGCGGAACTCCCCGCTGGAGGTCCTGCACGAGGTCGGCGCGGGGGCGTTCGGCGGGATCGAGCGGGCGGGCGCGAACCTCGTGCGGCCGGTGCGCGACTTCGTCTCGACGATGGCCGAGGCGCCCTCCGCCCGGCGTCGCATCGAGGCGCTCGAGCAGGAGAACGGCCGGCTGCGCGCCCAGCTCGCCGCGCGGGCCATGGACGGGCAGCGCGCCGACCAGCTCGGCCGCATGCTCGGGCTCGCCGGGCGCGGCGGCTACCGGGTCGTGCCCGGCCAGGTGATCGCCAGGCGCGGGGTGCCGGGCCTGGAGGAGGTCGCGCAGATCGACGTCGGCACGGCCGACGGGGTGCGGCCGAACATGACCGTGCTCAACGACCAAGGGCTCGTCGGCCGGGTCGTCCGGGCGTCGGCGCACTCGGCGACGGTGGCGCTGCTGACCGACCCGGCCTCGGCGGTCGGGGCCCGGCTGGAGGGCGGCAACGAGATCGGCGTGGTGAAGGGGCTCGGGAACGGCATGGGCGACACGTACGTCCGGCTCCGGCTGTTCGACACCACGGTCTCGCTCACGCCCGGGCAGCGCATCGTCAGCTTCGGCTCGCAGGAGGGCGCGCCGTACGTGGCGGGGGTGCCGATCGGCGTCATCGAGCGGGTGGAGCCGACGCCGGGGGAGCTGACCAAGCTGGCGCTGGCGCGGCCGTACGCGGACTTCTCCACGCTGGACGTCGTCGGCGTGGTGGTGCAGGGGCCGCGGCGCGACCCGCGGGACAGCGTGCTGCCCCGGGCGGAGACGAAGACGCGGACGGACGCGGAGCGGGAGGAACGGCGGGAACGTTCCGGTCGCGCGGGCCGGGGCGAGCGTGCGGACGGGGGTGGCTGACGTGGTGCGGGGCGCCGTGATCGTGCTGGCCGTCGTGGCCGCGCTGGTCACGCAGGTGACGGTGATCGGCCGGTTCGCGCTGCCCGGCGGCGGTCCTGACCTGCTCGTGCCCGTGGTGGTGACGTTGTCGTTCCTGCGCGGGGCGCGGGCCGGCGCGGTGATCGGGTTCGTCGTCGGCCTCGCCATGGACGTGCTGCCGCCCGCCGACCACGTCATCGGCCAGTACGCGCTGGTGATGTGCCTGATCGGATACTTCGCCGGGCGGGCCAGGGAGCGCGCGCCGGGCGCGGCGCTGTCCTGCGCCGTCGCGTGCGCGGTGGCCGCGCCGCTGCTGTCCGCCGGGCTCGCCGCGCTGCTCGGCGACCCGCGGGCCGAGCAGGCGGTGCTCGTCCGCTCGTGGATCCCGCTGGTGGCCTACAACCTGGTCACCGTGCCGGTCGTGGTCTGGGTGGTCGGCCGCGCGCTCGGCACCGGGCGGTCGCGGGCGGTCCCGATGCGGGTCAGGGGGCGCGCGTGAGACCGCCGCGGCGGGGCCGGCTCGTCGTGCTGCAGGTGCTGGTCGTGTCCATGCTGGCGGTGCTCGCCGTACGGCTGTGGCAGGTCCAGGTGGTGCGCGGCGCGGAGTTCGTGGCGGCGGCGACCGAGACCCGGACCAGGAACGTGGTGATCCCGGCCGTGCGCGGGCAGATCCTCGACTCGGCGGGGCGGCCGCTGGTGCGCAACCGGGCCGCGCTGGTCGTCTCGATCGACCCGGGGCGGTTCGGCAAGATGAAGGACGGCGGCAGGGCCGTGCTGGAACGGCTCGCCGTGGTGCTCGGCGAGCCGGTGGCCGAGCTGGAGAAGCGCATCCGGCCGTGCGGGCCGAACGTGTCGCGGCCGTGCTGGCCGGGCTCGCCGTACCGGCCGATTCCGATCGCGCAGCGGGTGACGACGCGGCAGGCGCTGCAAATCCTGGAGCGGCAGGAGGCGTTCCCGGGGGTCACCGCCGAGGTGCAGGCGGTGCGCGAGTATCCGGGCCGGTGGCACGCCGCGCAGGTGCTCGGCTATCTGCAGCCGGTCACGCAGGAGGAGCTGGACCGCAGGGCCGGGCTGAAGGAGGACTTCTCCGGCATGGACCTGATCGGCCGCGACGGTCTGGAGTCGGTGTACGACGAGTACCTGCGCGGGCGGCCGGGCGAGCGCCGGATCGGCGTCGACCGCATGGGCAAGGTGATCGGGCTGGAGAGCCAGGTGCCGCCGACGCCCGGCGACACGCTCATCACCAGCATCGACGCCAAGGTGCAGGCGATCGTCGAGGACGCGCTCGCGGACGCGATGAAGCAGCAGCCGAAGGCCGACGGCGCGGCCGGGGTGGTGCTCGACGCGCGCACCGGCCGGGTGATCGCGCTCGCCAGCATGCCGAGCTACGACCCGACGATCTGGACCGGCGGCATCTCCAGCGGCGAGTACGAGCGGCTGCTGTCGCAGAAGGCGGGCAACCCGCTGGTGTCCCGGGCGATCAAGGGCGAGTTCGCGCCCGGCTCGACGTTCAAGCTGTCGTCGGTGGCGGCGATGGTGAAGGACGGGTATCCGCTGAAGGGCAAGTACGGCTGCCCCGGCTCGATCATGGTGGGCGGGCGCGCGTTCAACAACTTCCGCGGCATCCCGCTGGGCACGATCGACCTGCACACCGCGCTGCTCAAATCGTGCGACACCATCTTCTACCGGGCGGCGTACGAGATGTGGCTGCGCGACGGCGGCATCAACGGCAAGCCGAACCCCAAGGAGCCGATGTCGCACATGGCGCGCGCCCTCGGGTTCGGCCGCAGGACCGGCATCGACCTGCCGGGCGAGTCGTCCGGGCGCATCCCCGACCGGGCGTGGAAGAAGGAGCTGTGGCGGCAGACGAGCAAGCAGACCTGCGCGCGCAGCAAGACGGGATACCCCGAGGTGGCGAAGACCGACCCGCAGCGGGCGGCCTTCCTCAAGCGGCTCGCTTACGAGAACTGCGTGGACGGGTACAAGTTCTGGCCCGGCGAGGCGGCCAACCTGTCCATCGGGCAGGGCGACGTGCTGGTGACGCCGCTGCAGCTCGCGGTGGCGTACGCGGCGATGGTCACCGACGGCAAGGTGCGCAGCCCGCGGGTGGGCTGGGCGATCGCCAACCCCGGCGGGAAGATCGTCAAGGAGATCACGCCGCCGGTGATCGGCGAGATTCCGGTCGCCAAGCACGTGCGCGACTACATCCGCCGGGCGCTCAGCCAGGTGCCGTCCGACGGCACCGCGGCCGGGGCGTTCCACGGCTTCCCGTTCCACAAGGTGAACGTCGGCGGCAAGACCGGCACCGCCGAGGTGTACGGCAAGGCGGACACGTCATGGTTCGCGTCGTTCGCCCCGGCGGGGAACCCGCGGTTCGTGGTGGTGGCGATGGTGTCGCAGGGCGGCATGGGCGCCGAGACGGCGGCGCCCGCGGTACGGAAGATCTATGAGGGCATCTACGGCCTGAACGGCAAGCCGGCGGCGCTGCCCGGCGGCAGGCCGCCGGAGCGTCCGCCGGTGATCGCGCCCGACGGCACGGTGGCGCCATGACCCGGGCCGTCGCCGCGCAGCGGCGGTCCTTCGCGGGCCGGGCGCTCGAGGTGCGGTCGGCGGTGCGGCAGATGGACGGCCCGCTGCTGATCTCGGTGGCGCTGCTGTCGGTGTTCGGCGCGCTGCTGGTGTGGTCCTCGACCCGGACCTGGGCGGCGGGCGCGCCCACCGGGCTGATCAACAAGCACCTGCTCAACCTGGTCATCGGCTGGATTCTGTTCGGCGTGGTCGCGATGGTGGACGCGCGCCGATTGCGGGCCTACGCGCCGCTCGCCTACCTGGGCGGCCTGCTCGGGCTGGTGCTGGTGATCACGCCGCTGGGCGGGACGGTGAACGGCTCGCACTCGTGGATCCTGCTCGGCGGCGGGTTCGCCTTCCAGCCGTCCGAGATGGCGAAACCCGCGCTGATCCTGATGCTCGCCATGTTGCTCGGCCAGCCGGTGGAGGGCACCGACCGGCCGCGCGGGCTGGACGTGCTGCTGTCGGTCGTGGCCACGGCGATCCCGATCGGCCTGGTGCTGCTGCAGCCGGACCTCGGCACCACGATGGTGTTCTGCGTGATCATGGTCGGGGTGCTGATCTTCTCCGGGCTGCGCAAGCGGTGGATCGCCGCGTTCACGCTGACGGCCGCGCTGGGGGCGGTGCTGGTGTGGGCGCTGGACGTGCTCAAGCCGTACCAGGTGGCGCGGTTCACCGCGTTCGTCGACCCGGCGAGCGACCCGCGCGGCGTCGGCTACAACAGCACCCAGGCGCTGATCGCGATCGGGTCGGGGGAGCTGTTCGGCAAGGGGCTGTTCCACGGCGGGCAGACGATGGGGCGGTTCGTGCCCGAGCAGCACACCGACTTCATCTTCACCGTGGCCGGGGAGGAGTTCGGCTTCGTCGGGTCGCTCGCCGTGGTGCTGCTGCTCGGCGTGGTGCTGCTGCGCGGCATCCGCATCGCCCGGCAGTCCCAGGACCGGTTCGGCATGATGGTCGCGTCCGGCATCGTGTGCTGGCTGGCGTTCCAGACCTTCATCAACATCGGCATGACGATCGGGATCATGCCGATCACCGGCTTGCCGCTGCCGTTCGTGTCGTACGGCGGCACGGCGACCTTCGCGAACATGATCGCGATCGGCCTGCTGCAGGCGATCCACATAAGGACGCGATCGTTTAAATAGCCCGGATAAGGGCCGTTCCCGGCGTTACATGAGAGCCGTCCGCATGTTCGGCGCGCCCGGCTCTCACTGGCGCGTCCGCCGTCAAACGAACACTCTGGAAACACCAGGAGGTGTGGGGCTGAACGAACCCCCTGACGGAGGGCTCGCGATGCGAGAGCATGCGGTTGACGACCTGGAGGGCCGGGAGGCCGAGACACGACGGCGCGCGTTGCGGCTGCTCCGCGACGCGTTCCCCGACTATCGGATCGTGTACGCCGCCCGCCGGTGGGTCGCCGCCGACGCGGACGACCCGCCGCGGGTGTGGTTCGCCGAGACGCCGAGCAGCCTGTGCGGCCAGCTCTTCCTCGCCCAGCTGCACAAGGGCGGCGCCGTCGAGCCCATCCGGGTGACGCCGCAGGCCACCTGACCCCGCCCGGGTGCGGCGGCGGGCTCTCCGCCGGTACGGCGAGCGGCCCGCCTGGCGACGCCGCGCGGATGTCCGGCAGATTGGCACTCGGCACGCGGCCGGCGGGGAAGGAGTCCCGGCGACGGCCCGCGGCGCAGCGCGAACACCCCCGAACCAGCAGGTACGTGGAGCACCGATGACCGACGTCCCCCGCGGCACCGGCCGCGGCCCGGCCCGCGGCCGCGACCGCTCCGTGCACAGCGTCGCCGCCGCCGTACGCGAGCGCACGCTGGCGGGCTGGGACCGGCCGCCGTCCGCGACGATCGTCAGCCAGATGGCCGAGGAGATCCACGCCACCTGCCCGGACGTCACCCGGCTGAAGTGCCACCGGCTGGCGAACGGCTGGACGGTCGACGAGGCCATCGCCCGGTTCCACGAGATGTGCGACCGCGACGGGCTGCGCCGCCGCGGCCTCACCGAGCGGTCCTGGCGCGAATGGGAGGCCGGGGCCCGGCCCGACCGCGACTACACCGACCTGCTGTGCCGGCTGTTCCAGACCGGGCCGGTGCAGCTCGGCTTCGCCCGCGACTACACGCCCGTGGACGGTCGCCCGCTGCTCGCGGTGGACCCGGTCGCGGCCGTGGCGAAGGAGACGAGCGAGCACGCGGAACGGGCCGAGACGAGCGAGATCGGCCCCGGCACGCTGGAACGGCTGCGCACCGAGATGGTGTGGGTGTGCCGCCGGTACGTCGTGGACGCCCCGCTGCCGCTCTTCGTGGAGATGCGCCACCTGCAGGAACGCGCCCGGCAGGCGCTGGAGCGGCGCATCCACCCGCCGCAGGCGATCGAGCTGTACTTCATCATCGGCGCGCTGAGCGGGCTGATGGCGAACGCCGGCATGGACATGGGCCGCCGCGCCCCCGCCGACCAGCTCGCCCGGGCCGCGTTCACGTACGCGGGCATCGCCGGGCATCGCTCGCTGATGGGCTGGGCGCGCGGCATGCAGGCGTCGGTGGCGTTCTGGGACCGGCGCCATGCCGACGCGGTGGAGTACGCCGAGGACGGCGTCGCGCATCTGCCGCACGGCGTGGGCGCGGCCCGGCTGCACATGATCCGGGCGCGCGCGCTCGCGGTGCTCGGCCGCGAACGCGAGGCGGTCGAGGCGCTGCGGGAGGCGGACGAGGTCCGGCGGCGCGGCGGAATGCCGGACGAGCTGCACGAGGAGATCGGCGGCGAGTTCGCCTTCCCGGCGGCCAAGCAGCACTACTACGCGTCCGTGGCCCGGCTGCACCTCGGGCACGTCGGCGAGGCCATCGAGGAGGGGCGGCGCGCGCTGGAGCTGTACGCGCGGGACGACGCCCGGCACCGCTCCTACGGCTGCGAGGCGATGACGCGCGCCCACCTCGTCGTCGCGCACCTGGTGGACGACGACGAGGAGGGCGCGCGCCAGGTGCTGGAGCCGCTGCTCGCGCTGCCGCCGGAGCGGCGCATCGGGCACCTGGCGACCACCCTCGGCGTCGGCCGCGAGCTGCTCGCCGCGCGGCCGGGAGGCGAGCGGCCGGGAGGCGAGCGGCTCGCCCGCCAGATCGAGGGTTTCTGCTCTGTGGGCCTGACCCACACCGCCGCACGGGCGCTGCCCGAAGGGAGCCGCTGATGTCGATCGCCGCCGAGACCCCGGTCCTGCCCCGCGCGCTCGCCGCCATCGAGGCGGTCTGCGCGCAGACCGGTCTCGACCCCGCCGGGGCGCGCCTTATCCGCGACTACGCCAACCTGGTGTACGAGCTGCCGGGGGAGCGGGTCGTGCTGCGGCTCGCCGAGGCGGGCACGCCCGGCAAGTACGAGCGGCTGGCGACCTCGGTGCGGGTCACCCGGTGGCTGGCCGAGCAGGACTTTCCCGCCGTGCGGCCGCTGGAGGCGCGCCAGCCGATCGCGGCGGCGGGCTTCTTCGTCACCCTCTGGCACCACGAGGAGCACGTGGGCCCGCTGCCCGAGCCGGTGACGCTCGGCGCGCTGCTGCGGCGGCTGCACGCGCTGCCCCAGGCGCCGTTCGACCTGCCGACGTACGATCCCTTCGGTTCGGTCCGGCGGGCCATCGACGCCTGCCGCGTCCTGACCCTCGAGGATCGGGCCTGGCTCGTCGAGCGGTGCTCGGCGCTCGCCGAGTCCTACTACGAGCGGCTGGAGTTCGGCCTGCCGTACGGGCTGATCCACGGTGACGCCCACCGCGGAAACCTGCTGCGTACACCCGGACGGCTCCTGCTGTGCGATTGGGACTCGGTGAGCGCCGGGCCTCGGGAGATCGACCTGGCCCCGACGCTGGCCGGGGTGCGGTTCGGGCTGACCGAGCGGCAGCGCGACGCGTTCAGCGAGGCGTACGGCTACGACATGCTGTCCTGGCCGGGCTATCCGGTGCTGCGGGCCATGCGGGAGCTGCAGACGCTCACCGCGGTGCTGCGCAACGCGCACCGCGATCCGGCCGCCCGCGCCGAGCTCGTCCTGCGGCTCGCCTCGTTGCGGGCGGGCGACGACCGGCCGTGGAACGCCTTCTAAATTCCTTGCCTCAGTCAAGAAATTTCCCGTCGTTTCCGGCAGAATGGAGGTACGCCCAGACGCGGCGGGAAGGGTGATCGTCCATGTTCCTGGCCTTCTGCGACGAGTGCGACCGTCGGATGCTGCTGCCCGCCAGCCACGTGCGCGCCCTGCACAACCTGGCGTCCGGCGTGATCGCGGTGGAGCTGACCTGCTACGAGGGGCACGTCGTGCTCCTGCTCAGCGGCAGCGACATCGACATCCCGGGGCCCGCCCCGGTGTGACGTGAGACGGCCTGGCCGGGTCCGCGGCGCGGTTAGGCTTGTGTCCATGCCTGTCGAGTCACTGTTTCCCCGCCTGGAGCCGCTCCTGCCGCACGTGCAGAAGCCCATCCAGTACGTCGGGGGTGAGCTCAACTCGACCGTCAAGGACTGGGACGAGGCGTCCGTGCGCTGGGTGCTGATGTACCCGGACGCGTACGAGGTCGGGCTGCCCAACCAGGGCGTGCAGATCCTGTACGAGATCCTCAACGAGCTGCCCGAGACGCTCGCCGAGCGCACCTACGCGGTGTGGCCGGACCTCGAGGCGCTCATGCGCGAGCACGGCGTGCCGCAGTTCACCGTGGACGCGCACCGGCCGGTGCGCGCGTTCGACGTGCTCGGGGTGTCGTTCGCCACCGAGCTCGGCTACACGAACCTGCTCACCGCGCTCGACCTGGCGGGCATCCCGCTGGAGGCGGCGGACCGGGGCGAGGACGACCCGTTCGTCATCGCCGGCGGGCACGCCGCGTTCAACCCCGAGCCGATCGCCGCGTTCATCGACGCGGCGGTGCTCGGCGACGGCGAGCAGGTCTCCATCGCGATCACCGAGGTGATCCGCGAGTGGAAGGACGAGGGCAGGCCCGGCGGGCGCGACGAGCTGCTGCTGCGGCTCGCCGAGTCCGGCGGCGTGTACGTGCCCCGGTTCTACGACGTGGAGTACCACGCCGACGGCCGGATCAAGCGGGTCGCGCCGAACCGGCCGCGGGTGCCGTGGCGGGTGCACAAGCACACCGTGATGGACCTGGACGAATGGCCGTACCCGAAGAAGCCGCTGGTGCCGCTCGCCGAGACGGTGCACGAGCGGTTCAGCGTGGAGATCTTCCGCGGCTGCACGCGCGGCTGCCGGTTCTGCCAGGCCGGCATGATCACGCGGCCGGTGCGGGAGCGGTCGATCACCACGGTCGGCGACATGGTCGAGGTGGGGCTGCGGGAGTCCGGCTTCAACGAGGTCGGCCTGCTCTCGTTGTCCAGCGCCGACCACTCGGAGATCGCCGACATCGCCAAGGGCCTCGCCGACCGGTACGAGGGCACCGACACCAGTCTGTCGCTGCCCTCCACCCGGGTGGACGCGTTCAACATCGACCTGGCGAACGAGTTCTCCCGCAACGGCCGCCGCTCGGGGCTCACCTTCGCGCCCGAGGGCGGGTCGGAGCGCATGCGCAAGGTGATCAACAAGATGGTCACCGAGGAGGACCTGATCCGCACCGTCACCACCGCGTACGGGCAGGGGTGGCGGCAGGTGAAGCTGTACTTCATGTGCGGCCTGCCGACCGAGACCGACGAGGACGTGCTGTGCATCGCCGACCTCGCCAAGAAGGTCATCAAGGCCGGCCGCGAGGTCACCGGGTCGCGGGACATCCGCTGCACGGTGTCCATCGGCGGCTTCGTGCCCAAGCCGCACACGCCGTTCCAGTGGGCCGCGCAGGCCGACCACGAGACGGTCGACCGCAGGCTCAAGGCGCTGCGTGACGCGCTGCGCTCCGACAAGGAGTACGGCAGGGCGATCGGCTACCGCTACCACGACGGCAAGCCGTCGATCGTCGAGGGGCTGCTGTCCCGCGGCGACCGCCGCGTGGGCAAGGTGATCAGGGCCGTGTGGGAGGCCGGCGGCCGTTTCGACGGCTGGAGCGAGCACTTCTCCTACGAGCGCTGGACCGAGTGCGCCGCCAAGGCGCTCGCCGACGAGGCGGTGGACCTGGACTGGTACACCGTCCGGGAGCGCGACGAGAACGAGGTCCTGCCCTGGGACCATCTGGACGCCGGGCTCGACCGGGAATGGCTCTGGCAGGACTGGCAGGACGCGATCGCGGGCGGCGAGGTCGAGGACTGCCGCTGGACGCCGTGCTACGACTGCGGCGTCTGTCCCACGATGGGAACCGAGATCCAGATCGGCCCGACGGGGCGCAAGCTGTTGCCTCTCACCGTCCTCTGACCGCCGGCCCGGCGTCTCCGGGGCACGATCCTCGGGGCGCGAATCGCCCGGCCGCGCGGCCTTCGCGCAGGTCCAGACGAGATCGGCAATCAGGGGTACCGGACTTTGGCCTTATCCTGGGAGGATAAGCAGTAAGTGAGGGACGACATCCTCACATACCGACACGGACACACACAGGAAGGAACACCTGACCCTGAAGCCTGTTCCCGATGGGCCTCCGCCCGCGCCCGTGGTGCAGCGCCTGCGCGTGCGATACGCCAAGCGCGGTCGCCTGCGCTTCACCAGCCACCGCGACATCTCGCGCGCCGTAGAACGTGCGGTGCGCAGAGCCGGTATTCCGGTGGCGTTCAGCGCGGGGTTCACCCCACACCCGAAGATCTCCTACGCCGGCGCCGCCCCCACGGGCGTGGCCAGCGAGGCCGAGTACCTTGAGCTCAGCGTCACCCGGCCGTGCGACCCGCGCGGGCTACGCGACGACCTCGACGCCTCGCTGCCACCCGGAATCGACGTGCTCGACGTGGTCGAGGCGCGAGGCGGAAGCCTCGCCGACCGGCTGGAGTGCTCGGCGTGGGAGGTGCGGCTCCCGGGGGCCGATCCGGTCGCTGTCGCTGAGGCAGCGGAGCGTTTTCTCGCCGCCGATCGCGTCGAGGTCGAGCGCCTGACCAAAAAGGGTATGCGCCGATTCGACGCCCGCGGGGCGGTCCTGACGCTCGCCGTAGCGGGGGGAACAGGCGAAGCAGCAGGCCAGGAGCATGCGCGGCCATGTGCGATACTGCGCATGGTCGTCCGGCACCTGACACCTGCCGTTCGACCCGACGACGTGCTCACGGGTCTGCGTCTCGTCGCTGGTTTCGCGCCGCCGTCACCCCCCGAGGTGACCAGGCTGGCGCAGGGACCGCTCGACGCGGCGACCGGTGAGCCGGCCGACCCGCTCGACCTTGACCGCGGCCTTCGCGGCGGCGAGAGGGAATCGGCTGGGCAGCGCGTTGGCGGCGACGTATAGGACTTTGGCGCCGGAGCCCTGGCCGGGCCCGGCGGACCGCGAGAGAGACGATGGCTCCCGCGCGGCGCGGTGACGTGCCCGGGAGCTGACGGGAGAGCGCCCGCATGCTCGAGAACGAGCCGACCACAGCGGGGGCCGCAGGCCCCGGCGAGACTTCGACAACAGAACAGACACCCAAGGTGACCCGGCGTCGCCGTGCCGCGAGCCGCCCCGCCGGTCCGCCGCCCGAGGAGGCCGAGCGCGCGGCCGGACTGCTGGCCGACGAGGCCCCGCCCGCCGCGCCGGTCACGACGCCCGCCGCGCAGAACGGCGCGGCGCCGGAGCG